>Ga0114930_10000518_pt1 | contig 40006 bp, 34 predicted proteins | sample AnhtaG_FD_87300 | JGI IMG/M metagenome (GOLD analysis project Ga0114930, IMG submission 87300) | Deep subsurface microbial communities from Anholt, Denmark to uncover new lineages of life (NeLLi) - Anholt_01485 metaG | ecosystem: Environmental > Aquatic > Marine > Oceanic > Sediment | place... | reverse complement strand
TAGTAAAATCGAAGAATTTGAAGAAATCATTAAAGTAGGAAGAACACACTTACAAGATGCCGTCCCAATACCACTATCGTTAGAATTTAAAGTGTATAAGAAACAAATCGAAATCAATATTGAACGATTATATAAGGTATTGGATGAGCTATTCTACATTCCAATAGGTGGTACTGCATTAGGAACAGGTTTAAATGCTCATAAAGATTTTGACAAACTCACTATATCCCATCTCTCAAAAATAACTTCGTTACCCTTTAAACTCAATCCTGTAAAAGCAGAAGGAATAGCCTCACATAATACAATAGCTTATGCTAGCAGTAGTTTAAGATTATTAGCATTATCGCTTTTAAAAATGGCAAACGATATACGATGGATGGGTAGTGGTCCAAGAGCAGGTCTTTCAGAACTAATTCTACCACAAAATGAACCGGGATCGTCTATAATGCCTGGGAAAATTAACCCTACTCAATCTGAAGCTTTAATACAAGTTTGTCTTCAAGTGATTGGCAATGATTCAGTTGTTACGAATGGTGAAATGTATGGAAGTATTTTGGATTTAAATATGAGTAAACCGCTCATGATCGTAAATGTTATTGAATCAATTGACATTTTAATTGGTGGAATTAATTCTTTTATTGGCAACTGTTTAACAGGCATAAAAGCAAACACGGAGCAAATCGATTCGGACTTAGAGCAAATGTTAATGCTTGTTACTAACCTAACACCAATAATAGGCTACGACAAATGTTCTGAAATATCTCAAAGAGCTTATAAAGAAGGTAAATCGTGTAGAGTAGTAATTAAAGAGATGGGTTTAAAAATTGATAATTTGGACGAACTTTTAGACCCTAAAAATATGGTATAGGAGAATACAAAGGTGAAAGTATGGCATTAGAAGAAATGACTTTAACTAAGGTTCGAGAGGAAGCTAAGAAGAAGCTCATGGGAGTGTGTGGAGTATATAAAATATGCGATGGAGATGCAATGCGAATCTGTCAAGGACAGAGTTATGGAAGACCCCTAGGTTTTGGAGGAATAGGTAGTGGGGCTTCTTTTAATAATAATGTTCTAGCGTTGAAAAAATTGAAGTTAAAAATGAATGTTATTGGAGATCATTTTGAAGCGGATACTAAATACGATTTCTTTGGATCTGAACTTTCAATGCCGATAATGGGGGCGAGTATTGCAGGAGTAAACAGTTTTGGCGGAGAAAAAGTAATTTCAGAAAAAGAATTTTGTCGATCAGTAGTTCTTGGATGCAAAGCTGCGGGAACATTAGGCTGGCGTGGTGATACTTATACTTATTCGTTAGATAACTCTTATGGGATTGATGCCATCATTGAAGCTGGAGGATTTGGGGTTAAAATTGTAAAACCAAGAGAACAAGAAGCAATCATTGAATTCTTTAAAAAAGCTGAAAAAGCGAAAAGTGTGGCAGTTGGCGTAGATATTGATGGTTGCGGGTCTTACGCCATGGCTACTCACAATAAACCTGTCTTTAAGAAAAATATTGACGATCTTAAAGAATTAGTATCATCGACGACATTACCCATAATCGTAAAAGGAATTATGAGTGTGGAGGATGCTATTGCTGCAAAGGATGCAGGAGCAGCTGCAATAGTTGTCTCTAATCATGGCGGCAGAGTTTTAGATCACACTCCTGGAACGGTAGAAGTGCTTCCAGAAATTGTAGCTGAACTTGAGGGAAAAATTCGAATAATTATAGACGGGGGATTTCGAACTGGATATGATGTATTAAAAGCACTTGCTCTTGGTGCGGAATCTGTATTAATCGGTCGAGATATCGTTAGGGCTGCTGTTGGAGCTGGAAAAGAAGGTGTACGAATTCAAATGGCGTATTTACAGAATATTTTAGCTAAGGCGATGAAAATGACTAACTGTAACAATCTGCGGGATATTAGTTCTGAAATTTTATATTAAAAAAGTTTCATAAAATGAAAATATTTTAATTTTATCTATAAATCATCTTTTTTTGTATATTTTTCTTAAGAAATATTTATTATACCACTCTACTTTAAGGTAGTAATATAATTTAATTATCCAAATCATGAAAGAAGATAAAAGAAAAATTGGTGAAGATTATGAGGATGCTGAACCAGAGATTTCTTCGTTAGATCGTCCAAAAATACATAAAGGTTTGGTTGGACTCTATGTGGATGAGAGTTTGATCACATATATTGATGGAATAAATGGAAAATTATACTATCGCGGTTATCCTGTAAAAGAATTATGTGAGAATTCCAATTTTGAGGAAGTTGCTTATTTGCTTATATATGGAAAACTTCCTAGCAATTCTGAGTTTATTGAGTTCAAAGATTTATTAATAAAGGAACGAAATATTCCAGATAATATAATTAGCATTCTGAAAAGTTTTCCAAGGAATACTACGAGAATTGAACTTCTAAGAACAGCAATCTCTGCTCTTTCTTTATATGATCCAGATGACTATGATTATACTGAACCGGCTAATATTAGGAAGGGGCTAAGAATTGTAGCAAAAATGCCAACTTTATTAGCATTTGCTCATAGGATTCAAACTAATTTACCTCTTGTAGAACCTTCAAATGAACTATCCCATGCAGGAAACTACTACTATATGATGACTAATAGGGAACCCAGTGAAGATTTTGAAAGAGCGTTTGATCAGGTACTAATTTGTCATGCGGATCACTCTATTAATTCATCAACATTCTCTTGTCGTGTAACTGTCTCTACACTTTCAGATATTTACAGTGGAATTACAAGCGCTATAGGTACACTTAGGGGACCGCTACACGGTGGGGCAAATGAAGCTGTAATGAAATATATGGTTGATGAGATAAAAAGAAAAGAGAGAGTTATTCCATGGGCAGAAAAAAAGTTTGAAATGAAAGAAAAAATCATGGGATTTGGCCATAGGGTTTATAAGAACTGGGATCCAAGAGCTAAAATCTTAAGAGAAATCTCTATGAACTTTTTCAAAAAGGCTCAGAATGGTGAATTAATTGATAAAATTCCAAATAATGGACATGACATTCATGATGAGGTAGACTATATAATAGAAATGACTGAAATTCTTACCAACTATGTTATGAAAACTAAAAATCTTTATCCAAACGTCGATTTATATTCTGCAGGGGTTTTACACACATTAGGAATTCCAACAGCGTCATTCACACCATTATTTGCAGCAAGTAGATCGGCAGGATGGGTTGCCCATGCCATTGAACAACTTAAAGATAACAAATTAATAAGACCAAGACTTCGATACATTGGCAAATTAGATAAAAAATACAAAAAAATTGAAGAAAGATAGTAAATTAAAGGAATCTATTATCTTTTTTTGGATACATCCTCTTATTTATTTTCAAAATTAATGATTTAAAAGCTTAAGAAATATATATTTTACTTATTTACTCTAAGGTAGTTTTAGGAATTATTAAGTATATATGGTAACTCAATCATGAAAAAAGATACTCGAAAAATAAAAGAAGATTATATAGCAGAAGGGCCTCAACTCTGTAATCTTGATCGATCAAAAACCTATAAGGGATTAGTCGGAATATATGTTGATGAGAGTCTAATTACTTTAATTGATGGTGAAAATGGTAAGTTATATTTCAGAGGATATCCACTTATGGAGTTAGTTAATAATTCAAGCTTCGAAGAGGTCGCTTATCTTTTAATCTATGGAAATTTACCCTCTGTTTCTGAGCTCGAAATATTTAAGAACGAGCTAATAGAAGAACGTAATATCCCTGACAGCATTTTGACAATCTTAAAGAGTTATCCTCGAAATACCACTCGAATTGAATTGTTAAGGACTTCGGTTTCTGCTCTTTCTCTTTACGATGCTGATGATTATGTGTACACCGAAGAAGCAAACATTAGAAAGGGGATTAGAATAATAGCTAAGATTCCTACAATTTTAGCGTTTGCTCACAGAATTCAAGAGAATTTACCATTAGTAGAACCTTCAAAAGATCTTTCTCATGCTGGAAACTACTATTATATGATGACTGGAAAGAAACCAAGTAAGGATTTTGAGAGAGCTTTTGATAAAATTCTCATTTGTCATGCTGATCATTCTATAAACTCTTCTACTTTCTCTTGTCGTGTAACAGTTTCTACTTTATCTGATATATATAGTGGAATCACAAGCGCTATTGGAACTCTTAGAGGGCCATTGCATGGCGGTGCGAACGAAAGAGTCATTAGATTAATGCTCGAAGAGATTAAGAAAAAAGAAAATGTTATTCCCTGGGTTAAAAACAAGCTTGAGAAAAAAGAAAAGGTTATGGGATTCGGTCACCGAGTCTATAAGACGTGGGATCCACGCGCAGTTATACTCCGAAAATTATCGAAAGAATTTTGGGAAAAAGAAGAAAGTGGAGAGATAGACAAGATCCCAGACCATGAACATGAAGAACATCGAGGAGATATTGACAATATTTTCCAAATGACAGAAATTCTCACTGACTATATAATTAAAACAAAAAACATTTACCCGAATGTAGATTTATATTCTGCAGGATTACTTCATGTTTTAGGAATACCAACACCTTTATTCACACCCTTATTCGCAGCAAGTAGATCAGCGGGATGGGTAGCTCACGCCCTCGAACAACTCAAAGACAATAAATTGATCAGACCAAGACTTCGATATATTGGTGAACTAGATAAAAAATATATAAAGATCGAAGAGAGATAGGTGGATTGTGTGAGAGAAATCGAAATTCAGGAGAAACTAAAAGAAAAAATTAACTCAAAAGATGGTACTGTATCGATCTATAATCTCGAAAAACTAAAAGACATTGGTTATGATAACATAGATAAATTACCATATTCATTAAGAGTTCTTTTAGAGAATGTAATCCGTAATTTAGATGGAGAAGTTGTAACTGAAGAGAATTTTCTTGCTCTCTCAAAATGGGTACCAAATCAAAAGGATAAAAAAGAGATTCCTTATAAACCATCAAGAGTATTACTTCAAGACTTTACAGGCGTGCCCGCAGTTGTTGATCTAGCGGCTTTAAGATCAGCTGTAAAAAGAGCAGGAGGAGATCCTAATGAGATTAATCCTCTTATCCCAGTAGATTTAGTTATAGACCATTCAATCCAAGTTGACTATTATGGGACAAATGACGCACTAAAATTGAACGAAGAGAAAGAATTTGAGCGAAATTACGAGCGTTATATGTTTTTAAAGTGGGCTCAAACTGTTTTTAATAACTTTCGCGTAGTTCCTACAAGTAGAGGAATATGTCATCAAATAAATTTAGAATATCTTGCCTCGGTAGTTCAACTAAGGGAATATAATGGAGAAAAATATGCGTTTCCCGATACTTTGATCGGTACTGATTCTCATACTACCATGATTAATGGTTTAGGCGTTCTAGGCTGGGGTGTTGGTAGTATTGAGGCTGAAGCTGTCATATTAGGTCAACCGTACTATATGAATATTCCAGAGGTAGTTGGAGTCAAATTAATTGGCGAACCTCAAGATGGAATTACTGCAACAGATGTTGTCCTTAGAATAACTCAAATCCTTAGAGCATATGGTGTAGTTGGTAAGTTTGTCGAATTTTATGGACCGAGTCTTAAACAATTAAAATTGCCCGATCGAGCGACAATTGCAAATATGTCACCCGAGTACGGCGCTACTATGGGATTCTTTCCTGTAGACGACAACACTATAGATTATCTCATATTAAGTGGTCGTAAGAAAGAACACATTGAATTAGTAAAACAATATTTGAAAAAAGTAGGTCTCTTTTATGATGCAACCTCCTTAACTCCAAATTATAGTGAAATAGTAGAAATTAATTTAAATGAAGTGGAACCAAGTTTAGCTGGACCAAAGAGACCACAAGATAGAATATCTCTTAAGGACATGAGGAAAGAATTTGTTAATCAACTAAAAACTTCTTTTACCAAACCAGATGAAACAGACCTAGTAGCTGATATTGATTCAGACAAATTGAAACATGGTTCAGTAGTTATCGCGGCAATCACATCTTGCACTAATACTTCCAATCCTTCGGTTATGGTTGGAGCAGGAATGATTGCGAAGGCTGCTGTTGAGAAAGGTTTAAGTGTTAAGAAGCATGTAAAAACTAGTTTTGCTCCTGGATCCCGAGTAGTTAAAGATTATCTAGAAAGTGCTGGATTACTGTCATATTTAGAAGAATTAGGATTTAATATTGTTGGCTATGGTTGCACTACTTGTATTGGAAATAGTGGACCGCTTTCTAGTGATATAATTAAAGAAATCGAAAATAATGATCTTGTTGTTGCCTCCGTTCTTAGCGGCAATCGCAATTTCGAAGGTAGAATAAGTCCATATACCAAAGCGAATTATTTAGCGTCCCCGCCTTTAGTAGTCGCTTACGCAATAGCCGGCACTGTCGCGATTGATTTGGATACTGAACCTTTAGGATCAGATTCTGACGGAAATCCCGTATATCTCAAGGATATCTGGCCTTCTCACGCTGAATGTCAACAGATCTACATGAATAATGTTAGCCCTGAACAATTCAATATGGAGTACGGTGAAATATTTAAAGGATGGGATCTATGGAATAATTTAAACCCTTCGAGGGAAAATGTCTATCAATGGGATGAAAATTCTACCTATATTAGAGAACCTCCTTTCTTCATAGATTTTCCTCTGGATACACCTCCCCTAAGAGATATAAAAAACGCTAGGATTCTTGCTATTTTAGGCGAAAGTGTGACTACTGATCACATTTCTCCTGCTGGAGCAATTCCCGAAGATATGCCAGCGGGGCAATATTTAATATCTAAAGGGATAGAACCTAAGGATTTTAATTCTTTTGGTTCAAGAAGGGGTAACGACCGAATAATGGCGAGAGGTACGTTTGGAAACATAAGAATCAAAAATCTTCTCACCGATAAAGAAGGTGGATGGACGCGGTATCACACTACTGGAGAAATAATACCAATTTATGATGCAGCTATGAAGTACATTGCTTCTGAAACTCCATTGATTGTTATTGCTGGAAAGGATTACGGAATGGGAAGTTCTCGAGATTGGGCTGCTAAAGGTACGCAGCTACAAGGAGTAAAAGCAGTTATCGCCGAATCGTTCGAAAGAATTCACAGGAGCAATCTTGTAGGGATGGGCGTCTTGCCTTTAGAGTTTAAAAAAGGAGAATCTGCGGCAACTTTAAAACTAAACGGTAATGAAACAATAACTATTTCTGGAATAAAAAACATTAAGCCTTTATCTGACTTGTCTGTGAGGGTGAAAAAAGACGATGGCGAGATTTTTACATTTGATGTAGTTGTAAGACTCGATAGTGAAGTAGATATCAAATATTATCAAAATGGCGGAATATTGCATACAGTTCTAAGGAAAATGCTAAATTTTTAAATAAGAAGTTTAAACTGAGAAATGTTCTGTTCTCTTAATTATTTCATCCTGCAAATCTTTTCCTAGGTTTATGTAATAATCGCTATAACCTGCTACACGCACGATTAGATTATGATATTGTACTGGATCGTTTTGAGCAGCGCGCAATGTATTAGCCGAAACTACGTTAAACTGAATATGATGCCCTCCCATTTTAAAATAAGAGCGTATCAAATGAGCTACATTATCAATTCCTGATTCACTTGAAAAGAATTTGGGAGAAAATTTTTGATTTAATAAAGACCCTCCAGTTCGAAGATGATCAATTTTACCAGCGGATTTTATTACTGAGGTTGGACCATTAATATCCATCCCTTGGACGGGGGAGATTCCTTCAGATAAGGGTGTAAACGCCTTTCTACCATCTGGTGTGGCACCAGTTACGATTCCAAAATAGATATGGACAGTCGTAGGAAGTAGATTTATTCTATGGACTCCTCCTCTAGTATTTGGACGCCCGTCAATGGCACTATACACAATTTCAAAAACCTGTTGAGTTATACCATCGGCGTATTCTTTATCATTCCCATATTTTGGCGTTCGATGTAACAGTTTTTGCCTTATTTCCTCAAAACCTTCAAAGTTATTTTTAAGCACTTCGAGCATTTGCTTCATAGTACAAATCTGATTGTCATAGATATTATATTTTAAAGAAGCTAAGCAATCAGTTATGCTTCCCATGCCAACTATTTGAATATAGGATGTATTGTATTTTGTTCCACCATCGTTATAGTCTCTTCCATTTATTATGCAATCGTCAATAATAATTGATAAAAATGGGGAAGGATTTTGGGCCCAAATCCGTTCTATTATTAGGTTGCCTTTTATTTTAATGTCAACAAAGTGCTTAATTTGTTTTGTATACGCTTCAAATAACTCGTCAAAAGTTCTAAAAGAGGTAGGTTTTCCTGTTTTTAATCCAACTTGTTTACCCGTCAAAGGATCGTTTCCATTATGTAAGGTAACTTCAAAAATCTTCACAAGATTAAAATATCCCGTTAATATGTATGCTTCTTTTCCAAAAGCTCCAGTTTCAACGCATCCACTTGCACCACCGTTTCGAGCATCTTTTAACGATTTTCCTTGGCGCATAAGTTCCTGAATAATGGCATCCGCATTAAAAACCGAAGGTTGACCAAAACCGGTTTTAATAATCTTAAGGGCTCTTTTAATAAAATCGTCTGGTGTTTTTTCACTTATTTGAATATTACTACTAGGCTGTAGTATTCTCATATCTTCAATTACATCTAAAAGTACGTAAGAAAGTTCATTTACTCCGTCAGAACCATCCTCTTTTAACCCTCCAAGATTAATATTACAAAAATCTGTATAAGTACCGCTTTCTTCGGCCGTTATACCTACTTTTGGAGGTGCTGGTTGGTTGTTAAATTTGATCCAGAAAGATTGGAGAAGTTCGACTATATCATCTTTTATCAAAATGCCATCCGATATATCTTTCATGTAAAAAGGGTATAAATGTTGATCAAGGCGTCCAGGGTTAAACGCATCCCAAGTATTATATTCCGTAATAACACCTAAATGAACGAACCAGTAATGCTGTAAAGCTTCCCAGAATGTTCTTGGTGCATAAGCTGGAACGTGTGAGCAAATCTCAGCGATCTTTTCTAATTCTTTTTTTCTTATTAGATTAGATTCGTTTTCAGCCAACTTTAAAGCCTTTTCAGAATGCCTTTTAGCGTACATAATTATAGCATCAGCTGCTATATCCATCCCCTTTAATTGCTCTCTTTTGTTGAAAGCTTCAGGATCGTTGTAAAAATCTAAATTTTCAATAGATTTTTGGATTTGTTTTTTAAAATCTAAAAAACCCATGTTCCAAATATTTTTACCCGCTACAGTGTGTCCTGGAGCTCTCTGTTCCATGAACTCTGTGAAGATTCCTGCGTTATACGCGTCTTTCCACTCTTGATCGACTTGAGAAAAGATTTTTTCTCTGATTGTTTTTCCTTTCCAAAATGGAATGATAGTATCTCTTGATTTTTGCCGTACATCATCTTGGATCTTAAAAGAAATTTTTTCACGAGAATCCAGTATTTCTAAATCATTTAATGTATGACAACAAACTTCCGGGTAAGAAGGAGTTGCTTTCGGCTCCGGACCGCGTTCTCCAACAATAAGCTCAGCGTCATTAAAACAAATTTCTTTATTTTTTAAGATATATTCAAATGCTTTAGCTCTAGCAACTGGAGCAGAATATTTATGAGCTGCTCCATTCTTATAAAATTCTGTTATTAACAAAGCACGCTCCAATGAAAGATACGGAATTGCTCTACGACTTTGCATCCGTAGTTTTTTTATTCGCTCATTCATTTTAGATTCCTTCAAGTGCTTTATGCTTTACTAATATCGTGCTTTGAGAAATAAATAATTAAAATAACACTAATATAAATACAATAAATATTAGTTTAAAAAGTATATTTTTATTAAACAAAAGATCGCTCTAAATGAAAAAAAAATAGATTAGGTATTAAGTTTTTGGAGTAGATATGCCATATTTTTACCTAAATTTTGAAAAGTAGCTATACCTTCTGCGTCTTCCTTAATTCTTTCTGGTTCTGCAGTATTTGGATTAACGCCTAAATTCCAATAGCTTGAACCTACAACAAACATTTGGTTAATTAGGAAAAAATAATTTATGCTCGAAAAAACATGAGTTGCTCCTGCTCGCCTTACTGACACCACTGCCGCACCTACTTTATGTTTTAACAAATCTCCATTCACTTTACTTACAAGACCCGCTCTTTCGATTAAAGCTTTCATTCTTGCTGTAGTGTCCGCAAAATAAGTAGGAGATCCTAATATTATGCCATCAGCGTTAAGCATCTTTTCTAAATAATTGTTTAGTTTATCAGTTTTGACACTACATCTTTTATCTTGGTTCTTAGCACATTGATAACAGGAGATACAACCTTGAATTTTATCCATACCCATCCAAACGTATTCAGTTTCAATTCCGGCACTCTTTAATTCATCCATTACAATATTCAAGCACTTAGTCGTAACACCTTCACTCCTAGGGCTTGAATTGAAAACAACGACTTTCATATTTTAACCTCTATTATTTTCTATCAACAATTACAAGTTAGTATCTTATAGAAGCGATTTTACGATTAAAAATTATTCTACTTTACCAAGATATAGTTCGGTATCGTATTCAATTCTAATAATTCCATTCCGTTGGTGCTTGTTAAATAAATCTTCTAATTCCAATAGCATTTCGGGGAAAACGGGATTATCCGCTAAAGGAATATAAGACGAAGAAAGGACCCTACCTTTAAAACTGGTAAAATTTAATTCTTGAAAGTTGTAAAATGTTTCTTTTTGATAGTTAAAAAAGAGATCTACATTTTTTTCATTTTTCCTTACTTCTTTATAATCAGTGCCGTATTTTAAAATGAAATTTTCGTAATTCCTATCAAAATCCGATCCGGTTTTTCCACGATGGTTCCAGATTAATGCTACATTACCATCCGGTTTTAATATTCTTTTAAACTCTCTCTTAGCTTCCTCTACGTCGAACCAATGAAAAGCTTGTCCCGCAATAATAAGATTAATACTATTCTCCTTTAATCCCGTGGACTCAGCAGAACCTTCAAGACTTGAAAAATTTGTGTAATCTTGGAGATTATTTTCAGCTGCGCCTCTCATATCTTTATTGGGTTCAATTCCATAAACTTGATTACCATTGTCCAAGAATAACATTGTTAAGATTCCTGTACCTGAACCTATATCGGCAATTATAGTATCTTCTGCTAAAAATCTCTCCTCTTTCAAAAAATCAATCATTTCCAGAGGATAACTAGGGCGATACTTAATATAGTTTTCTACTCTAGAAGAGAATCTTTTCTTAGGTTCTACTAAATACTTCTTTTCTGCCATCAAATACACTTAAATTAAAATAAATACGAAAAAAAAAATAATAATAAACTAATAATTTACTTATTATGTCTTTGCTTAATAAAGGGGAGTTTCCCCCCAGCTTTTAATACCGCAATTTCAGTTTCGCTCATAGAATGAGTTAATGTTAGATCAGTGCCTTTTGTAAGATTTTTTAACGCTACAGTTCCAGATTCTAATGTTGTTAGGTCAATCTCAAATTTATCTCCTTGTTCGATTGTAGTGTAATCCTCTTTATTTACGAAGGTTAACGGAACGATTCCAAAGTTTACAAGGTTAGCTAAATGAATTCGTGCAAACGATTTCACGATAACCGCTTTGAGTCCAAGATATTTAGGTGCGATTGCAGCGTGTTCTCTACTAGAACCTTGACCGTAGTTATCTCCTCCAACGATAAATCCTCCTTGCTTTTCTAAGGATCTATCTGGAAATGTCGGATCAACAAGGTTAAACACAAATTTGCTTATCTCTGGAATATTTGATCGCAAAGGCAAAATCTTAGCGCCTGCGGGCATTATATGATCGGTAGTAATATCATCCTCAACTTTTAGAAGAACTTCTCCTTCTAGTTTTTCTGGTAATGGATTAAATTCCGGTAAAGGTTTAATATTTGGTCCACGAACTATTTCTGTAGATTCAGCGTCTTCTTTTGGTGGAATAATCATATTGTCATTAACCATAAACTTTTCTGGCATTTGAATTTCCGGTAATTTTCCAAAAGATCTTGGATCCGTAATCTTGCCATGAATTGCAGATACGGCAGCAGTTTCAGGACTAACTAGATAAGCTTGGGCGCTTTTAGTTCCAGATCTTCCAAGAAAGTTTCTATTAAAAGTTCTTAAGGTTACAGCATCAGTTTTTGGAGCCAGTCCCATACCAATACAAGGCCCACATGCATTTTCGAGAATTCTCGCTCCCGCTTCAATTAAGTATGCCATCTCCCCAGAATTAATCATATGATCAACAACTTGACGAGATCCAGGTGAGACCGTTAAGACAGAATGCTCGTTAACAGTTTTTCCTTTTAATATATTAGCAGAAATTTTAAGATCTCGTAAAGTTGAGTTAGTACAACTCCCTATGCAAACTTGATCAACTTTTAATCCTTCAATTTCCTTTACGGTTTTTACATTTCCCGGACTATGTGGTGTGGCTACGAGAGGTACAAGTTCGCTCAGATTTATTTCTATGGTTTCGTCGTAAACAGCATCATCGTCTGGTTCTAAAAGAACCCATTGAGTCCCTCTTTCTTGAGCAATCAAAAAATCTTTTGTAATCTCGTCAGAAGGAAATATTGATGTTGTAGCTCCCGTTTCAGTCCCCATGTTGGTTATTGTACCTCGTTCAGGTACACTTAGAGTCTTAATACCTGGGCCTGTATATTCTAATACTTTATTAACCGCGCCTTTAACACCAATTCGCCTTAGTACTTCGAGAATAACATCTTTTGCTGACACAAAATCAGGCAGTTTTCCGGTAAGAAACACATTTACAACTTTTGGCATTTTTAAGTGAAAAGCCTCACCTGCCATTGCCGCTGCAATATCGAGACCTCCTGCTCCAATTGCTATCATTCCTACACCACCACCCGTTGGAGTGTGACTATCAGAACCAAGTAAAGTTTTCCCAGGTCTAGCAAACCTTTCTAAATGAAGTTGGTGGCATATTCCATTACCAGGTCTAGAAAAATAAAGCCCGTATTTGGCAGCAATACTTTGTAGATATCTATGATCGTCGGGATTCTTAAAATCAGTTTGCAGAGTGTTATGATCTACGTAGCTTACCGATAACTCTGTTTGTATGCGATCTATACCTATCGCTTCGAATTGTAAATAAGCCATAGTACCCGTAGCATCTTGGGTTAATGTTTGGTCCATTTTTATACTAATATCTGTTCCTCGCTCGGATTTACCACTAACCAAGTGCTCTTCTATTATTTTTTCAGTTAAAGTTTTTCCCATAACTTTTAACCAATGTCAATTTAGTTTTATTTTTTATTTTATAATTTTATTGAATGTCTTAATTTAATCTATTTGTGAACAAAATAGATACATGTTATTGAAAATGAAAATGTTATTAAACTTTTCCTTTGATAAGTAAAGCGATCTGCCCACTTTTCTCCCTTTAAGCAACTAGGTCTAAAAAAAAAATATCATGTCAGATAATTCTCGTAATTTTATTTGCAAAATCTTTAACTTTATTAACTAATCTAACTAATATAATTTTTAAGCAAAAGCTTCAAAAATTAAAAATTTGGTTATTATCATTAGTCAAATCGAAGGCCAAGAAAAGACAACCATTGATTTAAAAGCAAACAACTTGATGCGAGAAACTAAGGTATTAACCATAGCTCGATTGGCAAAAATGTTAGTAGATTTATTTGGAATTGACGATCCATTTGAAAAAGTAGGAAAGCATAACGGTGAGGAAATCGAAATGTATTTTTCCGAATTAGATGGATACATTACATTTACGCTTACATCCGAAAGAGAGAATTTTGACTGCCGTGCCGAAAAAGCTAACAGTCCAATTGCGAGACTTATTGTAACTGTCGAAGAAGAAAAAATCCTCGGTGTGATTAGTAGCATTATTCGCTCTAAAAATAACCTTTTCAGTTTAATGAAACTCTTGAAGTATATAATCCCAGGTAAAGCAAAAATTAAAGGATCCTATATAGCCGCCATTAAGTTAGTAAGATGTCTTATGATTGGAAAGCATGAAGTTTATAGTAAAAAAGGAGGCACATTTGCGTGAGTTTAAAAAACGATCAATTTCTACAAATCTCAGACTCAATAACTAATCCCTACATAAAAGATTGGCTAGCGGATGGTAAAAAAGTTTTAGGATATTATTGTACCTATATTCCGGATGAACTCTTACACGCTGCGAATTTATTACCCTTTCGAATAAGAGCAACTGGAAATACAACTACGAACCTAGCTGATATATATATGGTAAGATTTACGTGTTCTTTTATTCGCGCAACATTTGACATGGCCTTAAGAGGTATCTACGATTTTTTAGATGGTATATTAATTTGTAATTCTTGCGATCACTCTCGCCGAATGTTTGAACTTTTCGATTTTAAAGTTTTTGGGAGAGAAAATTTTCCTAAACCAGCTTCTCGATTTTACTACTCTATACCTCATATTATAACAACTGAAGGCTTAGAATGGTTTTATAACGAAATACAAGAATTGAAAACTGAATTTGAAGAAAAATATATTCATAAAACTATAACTGATCAAGATCTATTAGAATCTATTAATATTTACAATACAAATCGTGAACTTTTACGGAAAATTCACGAGATGAGAATTATAGATACCCCAAAAATTACCGGTAGTGAAGCTTTACAAATATCAATGTCAAACAATTCAGTCCCTAAAGAAGTTGCTAACCCAGAATTAGAGCGAATTCTCAACTCTTTGAAGGAAAGCGAAGGAATTAAATCCGATGCAAAAAGAATCATGCTTGTTGGGAGTGAAGTTGACAGCACAGATTTTACTGGACTAATAGAGGATTCTGGGGCTCTGATAGTTACCGATTTTTTATGCTTTGGAACTCGCAATTTTCTAGATGATGTTCATTTAGGTTTCAACCGCGATCCATTAAAAAGCATAGTAGAACGAGTGTATTACAGAATGTCTTGCCCTAGAATGATGGACGATCACGAACGACGATTAGATTTCATGAAAAGTGAAATTAAAAGAGCAAATGTAGATGGAGTTATCTTACAAAGAATAAGTGGGTGCGATTTGCATGGATGCGATAACATGCTCTTTTCGCACGAATTGAAAGACTTAGAAGTTCCTGTGTTGAACTTTGACCGCGAATTTTACCAAGCAGATACCACCAGACTTCAAACAAGAATCGAAGCATTTTTAGAAATGATTTAGTTTAGAGATATTACAGAATAATTTTAAAATATGAAGATGTGAATTTATGAATACTACAGTTAAGATGGATAATAGGATTATCCCTTATAAAATGTTATTGAACGCAATGGAAACGACCCACGAATTGGTAGAAAAAATCCTTCCCGAGACTGGCATTCCCTCGTTAAAGATTGGGTTGGAAGAAATGATATCAGTGGTCAAAAAAGAACTTGAAAAAGCACGAGAAGGGCTACCTATCGTCGGATATCACTTTGCGTTTCAAGCTGATTATCTTAAATGTTTTGATTGCGTTCCTGTTTGTATCGAAGGGGTCTCATATTTTCTCTCAACCCTTCTAATCAATGGTGTTGAAGAGTATTACGATATAATAGGAAACTGGGGTCATCCTTTTCATACATGTTCCGCACAAAAAGGAGCAATGGGAATGAGTCTAGAAGATTTATATCAATTTGACGCAATTATAACTCCAACTTCGCCATGTGATTCAACATGTGCGTCTTATCCCTTTTTCAAATTTGAAAAAAAAATTCCTCTAATAATTGCCGATATGCCCTTTCTTCAGGATGAAAAAAGTTATAAATATTACGCTGAACAACTCAAACTAAGCCTTTATAGTCTCGGGGAAGTAATTGGTCAGAAACCTGATTTTAATAGAATGAGGAAGGCGTTAGAAGTAGAAAATGAAGTTTCTAAACTAAGAATGGAATTGTTTGACTTAATAAAAGCAGTTCCAAGCCCAATTGAAAACATCTTTAATCCTATTTCAGCAGCATCCACAATATTTAATTCTGGAACTTCTGAGAATGTTTCATTTTACCGTAGGATACTCGAGAGCGCAAAAACCAGATACAAAAACAAAGAACATCATGGAGGAGAAGAAAAAATAAGATCGATCTGGCCTTACATGCTCACATTCTTCGATATTTCTTTATGTGAATGGTTAGATCGCAAATTAGGGATGAGCGTTTTGCTAGACATCTTCAACTATAATTTGTCAGATCCTATTGACACCAAAGCTGATTTAGATACTCTCTTTTATGGAATGGCTAGAAAAGCTATGGGTTGGCCAATGGTAAAACAATCAACTGATTTCTATTACCCCTTCCTAGACGATTGTATTAGAATGGCTAAAGATTTTAGCGCTGATTGCTTCATTTATACGCAGAGTATTGCGTGTAAGCAATTTGGGGGCGTTCCACAGCTTTTAAGAGAGGCTCTCATGGACGAAGTAGGAATCCCTATGCTAATTATTGATTTTGACGTTGGAGACGCTCGAATGACGTCAACAAAGGCGTTTAAAGAAAAAATATCTATGTTTGTTCAGACTTTACTATAGCTAAAGCAATTCAATTATATTAATATTTTAAGAAATTTTTTGTAATTTATAACTCATAAAGGGAATTTTAATGCTTTATCCACAAAGAAATAAGTATCGTCATTTTATAGACTTATCCGGATTTTGGGATTTTCAATTTGATCCCGACGATAAAGGAATTGGAGAAAATTGGGCCAAGGGATTAAATAATGGATGTCCAATAGCTGTACCTGCCAGTTGGAACGATCAATTTGCTGATGGTCGTGATTTCCTAGGCCCTGCTTGGTATCAACTCAAATTTAAGAAACAATGGGATTGGGATTCCAAGATAACCATGCTTAGGTTTGGTTCCGTTAATTATCTATCTGATGTGTGGTTAAATGGAGAACTTGTAGGACATCACGAAGGGGGGCATCTACCCTTTGAATACGACATATCTAACAAAATCGTATCGGAAGACAATCTTCTTGTAGTTAGAGTAGATGGGAGATTATCAGATAGATATGTGCCACCTAGCGGGCGTCCAATGAACTATCCTCAAACTAACTTTGACTTTTATCCATTCTGCGGAATTCATAGACCGGTATTACTATATGCTATTCCTAACGATGGGTTAAGAGACATATCTGTTAGAACATCTATAAAAGATACCACGGGAATATTAGATGTTACAATAGAAACTGGTGGCTTAAACGGTGCCAGTGTGAATCTTTCTCTAAAAGGATTTGGGTCAGAAATAACTAATACCTCGAAAATTGAGAGTAATATTCAAAAAATTACTTTAGAAGTAAAAGAAGCGAAGTTTTGGAACACAGAAACACCTAATTTATACGATTTAACAGTTGACATCGTAAAAGAGGATGCTATAATCGATTCTTATTCGCTAAAAGTAGGAATTCGGACTATAGAAGTGAAAGGAGATAAGTTGCTACTAAATGGCAAACCCATTTATCTAACAGGATTTGGACGCCACGAAGATTTTCCAATTACAGGGAGGGGGTACGTTCCTGCAGTAATAATCAAAGACTACTCTCTGATGAATTGGATCGGAGCTAACTCTTTTCGAACCTCGCATTATCCGTACTCCGAAGAAATGATGGATCTTGCAGACCGTCTAGGTTTTTTAGTCATTGACGAAATTCCTGCTGTAGGTCTTACATTAAGTAAAGATGTAATTGAGAGGCACCTAGAATTATGCAATCAATACATAGAAGAATTGATAAAGAGAGATAAAAATCATCCAAGCGTTATAATGTGGAGCTTGGCAAACGAACCCCATAATAGTTTGAAATCTGGGGTTTTCTTTAGAACTCTATACGACAGAACAAAAGAGTTAGATAATACTCGACCTATAACTGTAGTAAATATGATGGGCGTAAAAGAAAAAGCTTTTGAGTTCTGTGATGTATTATGTATCAATAGGTATTACGGATGGTATTTACAACCAGGAAGAATTGACGAAGCTTGTGAAATTCTTTCAAAAGAAATGGATAAATTATATGAAAAACATCGTAAACCATTAATTCTTAGTGAATTTGGAGCGGACACAATTCCAGGATGGCATTCTCAACCGCCCGAAATGTTTAGCGAAGAATACCAAACTGAATTCATAAAAAAATATATTGAAATCTGTCGAAGTAAACCTTACGTAATAGGTGAGCATGTATGGAATATGTGCGACTTTAAGACTTCTCAAGGAATAACTCGAATGGGCTCGATAAATTATAAAGGTGTGTTTACACGGGATAGAAGACCTAAAATGGCAGCACATTTATTGCGTAAGTTATGGAAAGATAAAGAGTAAAAATTAAAATATGGTTGTGTAATAATGAGAAAAGATTTGGAAGGATTAACAGAAGAAGAATTGATGGATTATATTGAGGATTTAAGTAAAAATTGGCTCGCAATTGATGGAACATGGTTTCAAGCCATAGAAAAGGAGTTTGGGTTGGAGAAAGCTATTAAGCTTGATGCAGCGCAATGGAAAAGATTTACTGTAATTGAAGCAAAACGAATTATGAGACGGTTCAATATTCCAGAAAAAGGAGGTATTCCAGCATTGATTGAGGCATTAAAATATAGAGTTTACGCTAACATTAACATGCAAGAAACAGTTGAGATTTCTGAGAATCGGTGTGTTTTTCGGATGAATGATTGTCGGGTTCAGTATGCAAGAAAAAGAAGGAACCTTCCGGATTTCCCCTGTAAACCTGTAGGAATTATTGAATACGAGGATTTTGCTAAAACGATCGATCCAAGAATTAATACTAAATGTATATGCTGTCCTCCCGATAGTCATCCTGAAAATTACTATTGTGCCTGGGAATTCACTATTGAAGAATAATACCCAGAAAATAAAATTAATAATGGTTGTAGTGTGATTAAAACTATAAAAAAAATAATAATAATTATTCAAAATAACAAAAAGCTGTATGAATATGTTTGACAAATCGCATTGTGAAGATTGTAAAACAGTCGCTTGTATGATGAAGTGTCAATGGATCAATTTTGAAAGTATCGAAGCAGCTAAGAAAGAAGTTGCTAAATTGATCAATGAAGATGAGGATTGTCGCATATTGAAGGATTGTATGTTGTGCTTTTCTTGTGACGAGTATTGCCCATATCATTCACATCCTTTTGATAAAATAAATGAGTTGCAAGAAAAGTATCAATCTCAAAATATTTCACCTGGGATTGCTCAAAATGCAATTGATACATATAAAGCAACGGGAGAATTTGTACCACGTCCGATTGATCCTGAAAAACCAATTTTACATAAATGTGCCTTCTCTAAAATGAATGCAAAAGAAATGAGTGGGCCTATGTTCGATGATCTACAATCAGTTGCGGGTAGACACTACTTTTGTCAATTAGTATATCAACATGTTGCAAAACCTTCCATTATCAAGGAAAGAATACCAACAAATCTTGACAACTTTAGAAAAACTGGTGTTAGGAAGGATACTGAGGTTATTTGTTGGCACGACGAATGTTATGGATTGTATACCTCATATTGTCAAAGGAACAATCTTGAGGTACCTTTTAAACCTGTCCACATTTTTGAATATGTCTATAACTATCTTAAGGATCACGAATCAGACATAAAGAAATTAAACTTAAAAGCCGCTTATCAACGTAATTGTTCCAACCGATATGTACCTGAAACTAATGAGATCCTCGATAACATTTGTGAACTAATCGGGGTAGAACGGGTTGCAAGGAAGTATGATAGAGAAAATGGTATATGTTGTGCTGCACCCTTTCCAATGAGGGGCCAGAAAAGTCTAGTTCGGAAAACTCAAAATGAAAACGTTCAGGACATGGTAGATCATAACGCTGAGGTTTGCATATTCAATTGCCCCATGTGTAAGGACACATTAGAGAGGAAGGTTACCGCAAAAGGAATGAAATCATATTTTATTAGTGACTTGGCTAGAATTGCTTTAGGGGAAACTTTAGAATAGAGTTAGCGTTATTGTTATTGCAATATTTTAAAAATTTACCTTTTTTCTTTTTATCGTTTGTAAGTAGAGCGATTTAGAATTCAATTAATAAGGTAGCAAATATATCAAAATATATAGAATAAAGAAATAATAAATGAGAAATAATAATGTCAGAACAAGAGTTAAGATCTCAAATTTCGGAAAAGGAAGATGAAATTACGAGAGTAGAAGAAGACGCTTCTAAAAAAGAAGCTTCGGCAGAAAAGGAAATCGAAGCCGATTTTGACGATAATATAAACGATACTAAATCTAAACTCGAGGTAGGAGAGGTAGATTTAAAGGAAGCTACAGAGAATTCTAAAGAATGGACAAAGAAAATGAAAAAGTTAACGGTGGAAGTAGCTTCATTAAAGAAAAAATTAGAAAATTTGACTAAAGGAAAGGCTAAAGCTTTAAACAAGAAACTGGACGACATTCTTAAAGAGAAAAAGAATAAAATAAAATCTTACGACGCTGATATTAGAGCTTTAAGAAAAAAAGTAGAGAAACTGGAAGCTGAAGCATTAAAAAACCAAACCGTAGAATAAATGTGTATTTTTATTATCCTTTTATTTTTAACTAATAGATTTTACTCCCTTTAATTTATTACACTTTATGGGTAAATGATAAAAAATACGATTCTTTTAACTGGTTTTGAGAAATTTGATAAACTTTCTTCAAATCTTAGTGGTGATATTGTTAGAAACTTTGATGATAAATTTCAACAATATTCGATTGAGAAAATCATTTTACCTGTTAGTTGGAAAAGGAGCGTTGAGTCCTATTTAGTATTTTTTAAGTCAATTAAAGTAGAACCATATTTAGTTATACTTATAGGAATCCATTCAAAAAAAAGAATTTATTTAGAAAAAGCATCCTTAAATTGGGCTTTTGGTAAAGATGTGGATGGATTTTATAAAATGGGTTTTATTAATATAAAAAAATCGTTAAAGTTCAATACAATTTTAAATATAAAAGAAATTTATAAAGCTCTCAAATATAACTTAAAACTCTCTATCTCTTATTTTCCTGGATTCTATTTATGTAATTATATATACTATTGGGCTTTAGATATTTCAAAAAATAAATACCCTGTGTTTTTTATTCATATTCCAAGAAAAGGTAAATTAGAGGATTACCTATCTTATATTAAGAAAATTCTTGAAGAAATATTAAAGATATGTTAAAATAATAAGTAATCGCTTGAATTAACGATTAAGCGGTAGTTTTTGACCCTTTTCGTTAAGTAAATCCTTGGAAATCTCAGATTGGATTTTTATCTCGTCGTATAACCAGCTTAACAATCTCAATTTTGCGTTGTAAATCTCAATTTCCTCTTCAAATATCTCCATTTTAGAGAACCAGTAACAATATTGTAATATTGATAGGCATAGACTCACCAGAAAATATTTAACAGTCTAATATCTATATATTACGGCAAGGGAGATTAAAATTTTAAAAGAAAAAAGAGCTCATACTTTAACGTTTCTTGTATTCGGTTTCGATTTTTTCTAAGTCGTAAGCAATATTCTCAATAAGACCACCCTCTATAACCTTATCTAATTTTTCAATAAGGTCTCGCGGAAATAGCTCAATTTCTGATACTTTTTCTCGAAATTCTTTGAAATTCTCTGTAACCATATATTCGCTCGTGCTTCGTTTCTGGTCAAACTCGTCCATTATAACCTTTGAAAATAGATCAATAATATCGTTCATAATTTTCTGTTCAAAGTCTTCAACTTCTGCGTTGACATCTTGAATCATGTGGTCGTATTTTTTGTTTAATTCTTGGAGTTCCTCAGCTTTTTTTTCTTCGACTTCGGCGATTTTTGGCTGTAACTCTTGTTTTTTTACATCTAATTCTTTGAGTTTTGATTTTAATTGTTCGAGCATTATATCATCTAAATAAAGTAGATTGGTTAAAAATTTTATTACAGAACCTCAGTTGATATTAAACCAAAGATTAAATTATTAGAACAATTTTATCATAAAATAAATTCCATATTATTATTTTGAAACGCTAATGCCTAAGAAAATCAACATCCCAGAACCAGAAGAAAACCTTAGATTTATCGATGTTCATTGTCATTTACCCTTTCCTCGCCCTAAAAAAAACGATAGGCTACCTTCTGATGAGCAGCAATATCGAGATTTCTTGAATAATGGGGGCGTTTACTTAGTAAGCAGCTCGATCGATAACCGGACTCTTGAATTAATCTTAAATTTTACTAAAGAAAAAGAAAATATTGGTTTAACCTGTGGTTGGGCGCCTCAAACTGTCACCTATTCACCTAAATCCCAATACGATAGAGAATGGAAAAAATGGATTGAATACATTCAAGACAATCAAGAAAAGTATTTAGCCATTGGAGAAATTGGCTTGGACTTTCATCACGCAAAAACTCTCAATAAAAGGGAAAAACAGGTTACAGAGTTAAAGAAAATATTCGATTTAACAAATAAATTTAATAAACCTTATATTCTGCATATCAGAAACGCTGCTGAACACGAGCTTGATAGAGAACACCCTAAGCACCGTTATAATAAAAGAGATGGGGCTACAAAAGAAATTCTTAGTATAATAAAAGAATTTAGTTTAAATCCAAAAAAAATCATGTGGCATTGTTTCTCAGGACCAGATGAGTACGGAACTATATTACCCCATCAAGGTTACACCCTATCTATTCCAAGTTCGGCTTATGGGATTAATAAATGGCGAAGAGTGACCCAACGATCTCCACTAACTGCTTTGGTTACAGAAACAGATAGTTATTACCAACACCCTTATCTTAGAGGACCAGTAAATGTTCCTTTAAATGTAAAATACACTGTTGCGGCAATCGCTTATTCTCACAATACATCTCAGCAAGAAGTAAGTAGAATAACGGTTGAGAATGCTATAAATTTCTTTAATTTAGAATTAGATATTTAATCATTCTTATAATATATCTAAATAGTAATCATTCTTAGTACAAATCTTGAACAAACAAAAAAGACGATTTGTAATGAAAAAAAATGAGAACAAAGATATTAAAACATTAACGACCCAAGGAGGTTCTCCGGTACCAGATAATCAGAATTCTTTATCTGCTGGTGAGAAAGGACCTTTGCTTATGCAAGATACACATTTATTCGAAAAAATGGCCCATTTTAATAGAGAACGCATACCTGAAAGGGTAGTTCATGCAAAAGGAGCTGGAGCTTACGGTACTTTTACTGTAATTAAAGATATTACAAAATATACTAAAGCCAAAATTTTCTCAGAAGTCGGGAAAAAAACAGAGCTGTTAATTCGAATTTCAACAGTAGCAGGTGAAAGAGGTTCAGCGGATACAGTTAGGGATGTTAGAGGCTTCGCTATTAAGTTTTATACAGAAGAGGGTAATTGGGATTTAGTTGGTAATAATACTCCCGTATTTTTTATTAGAGATCCTCTAAAATTCAGCGATTTTATCCATACTCAAAAACGCATGCCAAATTCAAATCTTCGATCACAAACAATGTGGTGGGATTTCTGGTCGCTAGTTCCCGAATCTTTGCATCAGGTAACTATTCTTTTTTCAGATCGTGGTATACCAAGAGGTTTACCACACATGAATGGATATGGAAGCCATACTTATAGTTTCCTTAATGCGAATGATGAGCGTTTCTGGGTTAAATTTCACTTCAAAACCATGCAGGGTATTAAAAACTTCACTCAAGAAGAAGCGGATGAAATAGCTGGTAAAGATCCAGATTGGGCAACCCGTGATCTTTTTGAGAGGATTGAAAGAGGAGATTTTCCGAAGTGGAAGCTTTCTGTACAGATCATGCCAGAAGTGGAAGCTGAGACTTATCGATGGAATCCGTTTGATTTAACCAAAGTTTGGCCTCATAAAGATTACCCTTTAATTGAAGTGGGGATAATGGAGCTTAGTCGGAATCCTTCTAATTATTTTGCAGAAATTGAACAAGCTGCCTTTGATCCTTCGAATAAGGTTCCAGGAATTTCTTTTTCACCAGATAAAATGCTACAAGCTAGAACTTTCTCTTATGCTGATGCGCATCGATATCGACTTGGCGTTAATTACCAAAGTTTACCCGTTAACAGCCCAAAAACTGCAGTAAATAACTACCATCGTGATGGTTCCATGCGTTTTGACGGTAATAATGGAGACTCGGTTATTTACGAACCAAATAGTTTTGGTGGACCTATACAAAATCCTGCCTTTAAGGAGCCACCCTTAAAAATTTCAGGTGATGCAGATGCGTATGACCAGCCTACAACCAACGATGATTTTGTTCAACCAGGCAATCTCTACAGATTGATGCCATCTGATGAACAAGATCGTCTTATTGAAAATCTTGTTAGCAGTCTAAAGACTGTACCAGAGTTCATTCAAGAACGAATGGTCAAACACATTTTTAAAGCTGACTCAACTTGGGGCAAAAGAGTTGCGAATGAATTAGGTTTAAAGTAATAATTACACCAGAATTAGCAACTTATTGAATAGATTATTTTTTAAATAACTAACCCTTTTTTTTTTATCTATTGAATTCTAGTTTAATTTAAAACAAATCTAAGCACTAAAGAAAAAAAAGCCTTAAACATATGTAGAGTGATAAGCGATATTTTTGAGGATATTTATCCTCTTGATAAATTACAATTTTGGGACGGGAATCTCTCTATTTTTGAAAAATTTAGATAGAAAATTACTCTTTATTTCAAGATGAGCAGTTTATAGATTACTTTTTGTTTTACAAAAATCTTAAAATAATAAAAATTTCCTATTTTTATACTAAAATTTAGAGTCAAGTGGATAAATTGAAGATTTTAATTACTTTTTGTTCAAATACGGGAAATACCGAAAAAGTAGCAAATAACATGAAAGACGGCTTAAAAGATCACGATGTAGATATAATACCTGTTAAAGATGTAGACCCTAAAACATTGAACTCATATGATATAGTGTTTTTAGGCTCAGGAGTTTATGCCAGTCGAATTGATATATCGGCAGTGACTCTGATAAAAAAAGCCGTTCCTGATCTCCCCGCAAAATTTGTTTATTTCTGCACCCATACCAGTTTAAAATTATATCAAGAACCATTTAAACGGATAACTACAATCATTAAAGAGCATAATTGCGAAATAATTGGCGAATTTGATTGCGTAGGCGAGAATCTAGGTATTCCTCTAGATACACAGCTAGCTATGTTAGAGAGATTACCTGAAGACCAAAGAGAAACAGCGAAAAAAGATAGAGAGAAAATTAAAGGCCGTCCCAATAAAACAGATCTCGAAAACGCAAAGCTTTTTGCTATGACTTTAATAAAAAATCTCTAAATCATTTTTTTTTATAATATGGTTCTTTACTCCTAAAGATGCCAAATTTGCATAAAAGTTTTTAAAACTGTAAATACTCATAAAAATCAGTCTAAATTTCATTTAAATATTATCAAAAAATTTTCTTTATTAACAATTAAAAAAATAAAATTATTGTGAAAAATATGAGAAATTATAATAAAGCTATAATTATTATAGCTGTACTTCTTGTTGGTGGTGGCGTAGGATTCATTGCTTACGGTTTCGCAACAACCGGAAGTATTGAAAAGTCGTTTAATTTTACTTACGAACCAATTTCTCCCGATCCTATTGAGGACCTTACTTTCAATGTAGACATCGGAACAATTCTCTTTAAATATAATACTTCTCCAACTATATATTATGCCGAAATTGATGTTGATCTAGAAATTGAAGGGTGGTATATGGAAGGAAAGAGTTATGTGGACTTCTTCAACCCAAGTACAGAATGGTGGGATAGTGCTACTGCTACATTTAATCTCGTAACCTTACCAGATGTTTGGTTTGATCCTTCGGATTGGTTTAAATCCTATAATGTAAACATAGTCGTAACTTTAAGAACAGATGTAGTATACGATCTTACAGCCTTAACATCTGTAGGATCTATTGAAATGTTGGTTTCTGATGGTGTTATCTTAAATGGAACGTCATTAACTTCAAGCACAGGCTCGATCAAATTTGACACGTTAGGAAATAACGAGTTTCTGGAGAAAGTAAGACTCGAAAGTAGCACAGGTAGCATAGAATCTTATGCTGCTACAACGAATTTTACTCACGGTTTTCAAGCTCTCGCATCAACTGGGTCATTAACACTAAACTACACCAATTGTCTAATGGGAGAAGACTTAGAAGGGACAGTTTCGACTGGAAGTGTGACCTTTAAAAGTTACAATATGGTTTACGCTAAAGACATTAATTTAAACCTTGAAACGTCAACAGGGAGTATTAACGCGGATCTTTACCAATATATAACTATGGGCGCGAATGTAACTGGAACTTGGGAAACTTCCACAGGAAGCGTAAATGTGCTTTATAGAGACAATTTAGCCAACACTGATGTTAGATTTATTGGCTCAACTAGTACAGGATCAATTAATTACACTCCTCACTTTTCTATGAACATCACCAGCTTCGGACACATATATTCTACTTTAAACTACGGAGATGCGATGTACAGATATGTATTTTCATTAGATACCTCAACCGGCAGTATAAACGCTAACGCTCAAAGCTCTTAGTCGATATTTTTTTTAAAATTTAAATCCCTTTTTTATTTTCCTTTTTTAGATGTTTCCAGTAAAAGTGTATTATAATAATTTTTGTTCATTAAACCTTTTAACTTAATTTAACTTAATAATAGATGAAATGGGATTCAAAGATTTAGTATTACTGAAAGAAAAAGACAACCAAATTTTGTTGATTTTTGTTATTTGGATGATAGTTGCTCATATTCTCGAGTATTTTCTTAAATTTAACGCGCTTTATGTAATAATACCCTTGCTATGTTGTACAAGTTCACTATTGGTAATCTCTTTGGTCCTAAAAAAAGATTTAAGTCAGTTTAGCTTAAAGCAGTATATAGTCATATTCCTGATTTCTAATTTTTTTGGAATTGTCCCATATTTCATTTATTTATTTAATTTTATTTATGCTGTACTGTTTATTTTGATATTCCTTGTTGTCGCATTGATTCTATATGTTTATGTTCCATACTTCCACCGTAAAGATATTTTCTTCTATCCTATTAGTTTTATAGTGTGGTTTCTGGTTTTAGCAGCGTCATTCTCTTTTATTCTTGTGTTCATTCCCTTATATATACTTTACAAAACCTATAAAAAAGGGGTTAAAGTAGATGTTAAAATCTCTAATTATAAACATCCTAAGTTCTGGCAATTACTAGAATTTTTAGGAGGTATTACACTTGGGTTATTCACTATATCCTTAACCTATAGCGTATCATCAATATTAATTAGCACATTTGGAGAGGTGGGAATTGAATTGCCAGGTATAACAACAGGTTTACTTGGTTTCATGACTGTAGTAATCTTTTTAACCGCTATCTTACTTTTCTTTAGAACTTTTAATACCTGGATGGGATTATTTTGCGTAATTGTTGGTTTTTATGGATTTTACCTCATGATTAAAACGTTTTATACGTTAAGCTTCTCAGGAGGAGCTCCACTTGAATTAATATCCATTCTATCACCTTTTAGGTTAGTGTTCGATATTGGATTCTTTATTGTAGATTTGTTAATATTCCTATTCGTTTTAGGCGCATTGATCAAAAGTACAGAAATAATAGGGAAAAAGAAAGCTTGGAGAACTGATGCAATTTTACTGTGGGTTTTGATCTCTGAAATTTCATTCGAATTTATCAACATCGTTTCTGGCGAGGTAATGATAGGGGTTAAAAATATTATAGCCTTTGCATCATTCATTTTTGTAGGTTTCTATGGGATTCATGGTTTAATTCTATACGGAAAAGAAGTGAATAAGTCAAAGATTTTTCGTTCCAGAAAATTTATTCTGTTATTTTTAATTCTTGGTTTCTTAGCTTTTGGTGTTTTGACCGTTATAGCTGGATTATTACGAGGACTCTTTCCGATCCAAATATTTCCAGAGAATCCAATTTTTGATAATGCGATTAGTTTATGCTTTGCAATCGTGGTAATTTCAGGATTACTCTACTACTACATTCGTGAAAAAAAAGATCTTTCTAATGTTTTTAATTCACAACCTGATATGTGAATGATAATTCATTTCAAAATATTAATTCGGAAATGCTTATTAATAGATGGAACTTATTCTTATTCATTAAATTTACAATGTTGTTAAATTGTAATAAAAATGTGAGATTATGGCAGATATCTATATAATACGAGGTGGTTTCTTTGGGTGGGAATTTACGATTAAACTCCTCTATGTTATTTTTGGACTTATCCTTTGCATTTATGATTGGAAGAAGAATAAAAGAAAAGATTATTTCTGGGTATTAATATTTGGGACATTGTTGTACATTGGGTCTGAAATAATGTTATTTTTCTTTGGAGGGCGGGTTATGCAGGAAAAATTTATATTCGGTATAAATATCACGTCAATGGACTGGCTAACAATTCCTTTAATGGCTGTAGGAGATGTCGTAATAGTGGCAGTTATCGCTTTGTTTTTCGCTGATAGAATAAGAAACTCAGATACGCGAAAAAAGTGGGGAATTATTTTTATACTATGGTTAGTTTGTAGAGTTGTAATACCCTACGTAATTCTATATGCTTTAGGTTATAACTTTGCCACTATTTCTATTGGGGATCCTCTTATTCCATCTAGAAGAAATATGACTGAAATGGGTACAATAATAGCTCTATCAACTCTGGTTGTAATAGGACTAATCTGGCTCTTTAGAACGGATAAGAAATCAAGAAAGCGAGGATTATATATGATTGGAGTAACAATCATATATATGACGGCATGGACGATTGGAGAATGGTTCGCAGGTCAAAGATGGATCGAGGTTGGAGAAGAAGGTTCTTGGACACTCGCTCCCCCTCTACTACAATTTGGGATGTTAATGTATGATATTGTAGTTGAAATGGGGCTTTTTACAGTGTGTTTTCTTGCGATTCCCTCTCTTTTAAAATTAATAAAGAAACAAGATTAAATTAGCTTTTAATTTATTTTTTTTTCATAATAGTAATTTCTGGATTAATCTATTACTACACCCATGGAAGGAAGAATAAATTACCTTGGTTGAACATAATTCTCAATCGGCACTAGCAGTTGACTTACGGTATCTAAAAGCTCTTGTTGAATTTTTTTCTCTCGAATTAATTGAATCCCCGCATTATATGCCGCAGTTGTTATTTCTTCGAGTTTTCCTTCAGTGTTCTGTAAGAATTTCATCATTGGTGAATGCGGCCTAAGAAGAGCGCCTATAAACTCACGCTCCGCATGAAAGCAAAACTCTTTCATGTGCTCCAGAAGCAAATTGAAATTATCGATCTCCCAATAAGCACAACTCGAAACTAAAAAGACTTTCCCTTCCTTATTTGTTTTCTTCATTGGATGATGAGATCGGCCATCTTCTAAGGTAACATATGTCTCCCCCCACGGAATTAACATACGGTCCATAAAAGTTTTCATTGGACCATTCATGCCTGAAATGTAGAGAGGTGTAGCGAAAACCCAAATATCTGCCTTGAGTAATTGGGGGTGAATTTCCACCATATCGTCCTTCTGGAAGCAATCTATATTTTTGATAGAACAAGTAAACTGTCCACAACAAGGGTTGATTTTGAGGTCCTTAATTAGATAAAGACTAACTTCAGCTCCAGCATCTTCCATCCCTTTAAGAAATGGAGTTAATATCATAGCCGTATGTCCCTTATTACCTGCTGGACTACTATTTATTGCAATTATTTTCATTTTTATTCTCTCTAGATTTCTTATATAGATAATACGATTAAAATTAATTAAATATCCAAATTTTAAGTTTATGGAATTTTTTTAGTTTTAATTTGAAAAGTCGTTATTATCGGAATCCTTATATTCAAATTTGATCAAGTATAACCTATCCAAATTTTCATATTTTTATAGAGGAATTATAAATGAAAAAACGATTATATTCACTTGATATTTTTCGCGGAATTGCTATAATGATGGTAATCATCTTTCATAGATTTATGTACGATTGGCCCGGTGTAAATTTTTTCTTTGAAGAGGACACAGGATTTCTTATGATGCCTTGGCTCACAGCTATAATGTTCTTTGCAGGAATGGGCGGTATTTTTTCAATAATTTCTGGAGTTGTAACATCGTATTCAACCTATAATAGAGTTTCCTCTGGAAAGGGGAATAAAAAGATGATTTTCTATGCTGCCTTATTCTCTTTTTTGTGGTTAACGGTTGTAGATTACATAAGGAAATTTCTTTTTAGTACTAAGAGCTATTGGGAACCCACTGATAATTACTTATTTGGGATAATAACTGGTTCACTTCTTGAAGGTACCCTAGTCGTTCCACAATTAGAATTGTTATATTACACAAGTACTCTGGCAATAATCGGTCTCTCTGGATTCATTGTACCTACACTGATGATTCTATTGTCTCGAAAAGGTGGTATTGAAAAAGTTCGTCGCACTAAGTTTATTTTTGGAATTCTCGCCGCAGTTATTCTCATTGCAACACCATTCTTATCGATTATACTTGATCCAATTGCGGTGGACTTATTCGCTAGTGGTAATTATTTATTAGGCTTCTTATTAGCAATATTAGTTTCGCCTTATTTCCCTATTTTCCCAATTCTTGCTTATGCTTTGCTTGGCGGGATAATAGGAATTTCCCTGGCTAGAGACGAGAAAAAACGTAATGTAACCATTATATGGATTGTATTTGGATTTGCAATGTTAAGCATTGGAAATTACATCCTATTAACGGCTCTCCTTCGCTTCAGTTTTTATAACTATAATTTCGTTAGATTTATGCAATTGGGAGTTTATATCATGATTATTATCATTTTACTCCGGTTGGTAGACCTTAGATCTGAAGAAAAGCAAAAGAAGATTGCAAAAAGATTAAGCCCCGTTATAATGTTCGGAAGAGCTTCTCTAACAATCTTTGTTCTTGAAGCTTTCTTAGCCACGATATTTCATGTAATTCTAAACCTTATTGCTCCTGGATGGAACACAGAACCTCTTGTGGTCCTTATATTCGGCATATTTAATTTAGCCGTATGGTGGGTAATATTACACTTTTGGCAAAAGAAAGATTTTAAAGGGTCTGTCGAGTGGATGGGAGTTTATGTCGTAAGGAAACTCTCAGGATTCGGAAGAAAGGAAGGAGATAATAAGTAATTCCATAAATCTATATTTTTTTTACTTTATTTTAAAATAATTTATCAATAAAAGAGGTTGAGATATGGTAAATGTAAAAAGATGGGAAGATGATGATAAGTGGGTAGAAGTCGATTTAGATCGCTGCGTAGGGGCATCAAGATGCGTCAGTGTTTGTCCCGCAGAGGTTTATAGCCTTGTCAACGGTAAAGTTGCTGCCGAAGATATTATTGAATGTATTGAATGTTTAGCTTGCCAAGACGCGTGCCCCACTAATGCGATACTCAAACATTTTGCTTGGTAATGAGTAATTGAAATCATTTTTACGATTGTTTGATAATCTCATCTCAGAAAATAACAATGATAAAAAAAATCTAGATGAAAAATAAAAATTTAAATCAGTTTAAAATATTAATTTCAATTTGATCCAAAATTTCCATCAAATCCAATACTTGGAAATCGAAATTATAGTGTGCCGTAGCGTCAGCTAAATTTGTCTTACAAAATGGACATGTTGATGTTATAACTGTTGCTCCGGTTTCTTTTGCTTCTTCTAGGCGTGCTTTAGAAATCTCTAGTGCCCAATCTGGGTAACCAATTTTCACTCCGCCTCCTGCACCGCAACACCACGCAAAATTTCGATTTCTTTTCATTTCTACTAAATTTAATCCAGGTATCTGTTTGTAAATCTCTCTTGGTAACTCATAGACCCCCATATGTCTTCCAAGGTGGCAAGGGTCGTGATAAGTGACAGTTTTATTAAATTCAGATTTAAACTCTATCTTTTTCTCGTCTAAGAGGTTCTTCACTAATTCGAGCGAATGGTAGATTTCAAATTCTAAACCATTTCCAAATCTCTCGAAATCTTTAGATAAAGTCTTATAACATCCTGCGCACGAGGTGATCACTTTGGTCGCGCCAGTTTTTTTTATTTGATCAATGTTATATTTCATATATTCATCAACTATGCTCATTTGACCAGTTCTAATCATAGGGCTTGTACAACAATGTTCGTCGATTAATGTAAAATCAATACCCGCTTTTTTCAAAAATCTTAGAGTAGAATCTCTTAGGCTTTTTTGCCGGTAGTTTGAGGTACATCCTATAAAATAGACCCATTCGGCTTTATCCGGTAGGTCGTAATCTTTTTTCAACTCTACGTTATCTGAGTTTGGATCGCCGTAAGGATTGCAACTGTCTTCACATCGAGTAACTAAAAATTTTTGGTTTTCCGCTGGTCCAATGTGTTTAACAGCTAATTCTCTTAGGGCTTCTATCATTTCGACAATATAATCGGCGTGGGGAGCTTGACAAGCGTCCATACAAGCGCCACAAGTTGTGCAAGCAAATATAGGATCTATTAAATCCTCCGTCCATTCTAAATCTCCGTTTATAACCCCTCGTATTATTCGTATTCGACCTGATGCCCAATACGATTCGAATAGGAATTTTTCACCACTAGGGCACGATTTTTCGAAGTCTTTATAACTATATTTGCATGTACTACACTTAATACAGCGGTCAAATGCCATTTCTAACACTTCTTTTCCAATTATGTTTTCTTCAATTTCAACCATTTGTGTTCCACCTACCTGGATTAAATATATTATTAGGGGAATTCGTTCAAATCAAATATTCTTTCAATTTATTGCATAAAGAAAATATAAAAATTGTTAATTTTAGTTTTTTAGTTTCTTATTTTAACATGGAATTATTCCTACTGATAACGGTTGTAGCCTTTTTTATTATTCTTTCAATAATATCATTGACATCGTCTATACTATCAATAATTCCTATTGATTGACCTAGTAGAACGGCTCCCGTTTCAATATCTCCCTTATATACCCTGTCATAAGAACCTAAGTCTTTTGCTCTTTGTTCTGGAGTTATAGATTGTTCGTACGCGATCATTTCTTCTTTACTACTGGGCGCTGGATGCGATAAAGCATACTCATTTTTATACAAGCGAATGGGCCCAAAAGAGCCAGTAAATAGTCCAGTATCCTGTGGCTTTCCAGGAGGAATTAACGCTTTGTATTTTTCATTAAATTCGCTCTGTTTAGAAGCTATAAATCTTGATCCCATCGCTATTGCTCCTGCACCTAACGAGAGTGCCGCAGCTAAAGACTCTCCGGTAGCAAAACCCCCACACGCAATCTTTGGTAAATCAGGGAACCTTTTATTAATTTGCTGGAGTAGAACAAGAGTGCTAACTCTCTCATAGGATTGGTGCCCTCCACCTTCAGTTCCCGTCACCACTATTCCATCCACTCCTGAGTTTACACATTTCTGAGCCAACCATACAGCTGGAGCGACGTGAAAGTGTTTAACTTCTGAATTCTCGCGTAATTCCTTAAAACCTTTCGATTCTGCGAGAACTCTTGAGGAACCTGCCGAAGTTAACCAATATTTACACTGATCACGCATTTTTACATTACTCTTGACTATTTTTGGTAAAAATCTGACCATTTGTCTGACTCCAGGATTATTCCGAGATGTAAGAATATTTAGACCGAACGGTTTATCTGTGTGTTCAATCATATATTCAATGCTTGCTTTATGTTCTTCAACGGGATCTGTACCAACAATGTTAACGTTTGATAATACTCCTAATCCACCCGCTTCACTGACAGCCAAAGCTAAATCGCGGGTAAAAAAAGGACCCATTGGAGCGCTAAAAATCGGGTGTTTTATCCCGAACATTTTTGTTATATTTGTTTCTATCATTTTAATTATATCACCTTTATTTGAATAAACTATCAGAATTTTTAAAAATTCTTAATTAGGATATAATCCTTCAGGTGCCCCATCTTCCGGGATTAAATATTTTATTTGGGTCGATGCAATTTTTAATTTTGTCGAATAATTTTAGCCAACCTGGATTAATTATCTCACTCATTTTTTCCGTCATCCAAACAGGTGTCTTATAAGGAATACAGCCCTCAGCGATGCATAGTTCCGCAATCTCGTTTAGTAAGTTATGAATATTTTCCTCATCTTTGTATTTATTATAGCGAAGTATCGGGCGAAAAATTCCGTAATGAGAATGCTTCATAATTTTCATGTAAATAAATGGAGGGACTTTGTATTTTAAAAACAGTTCGTTCACTTTGGGTATTAAACTTTCGAGTTTATGAGTTGGAGCATAGGATCCAAACCATGTTAGACCAGAATATTCTACTAACGATAAAATTACTGCTGGTAGATCTAAATGACATCTTACCCGTAAACTGAATAACTTTGTAAACTCGTCAGCGTCGACTAAAAGAACTTTAATCCCTTGTTTTTTCAAGTTTTCTATAGTTGACTTTAAGTATTCCTCTTTAGCTCTGAATAAGCTTTCTGTTTTTCCAGAAATAGAAAAGAGCGCTACAAAATCGGGTTCACCGGGTATTTTCACCGGTTCTGGAAGTTCTACAGCCATTTTTACAACTTCAATGCTTACTGCTGAAATGTCGTCCACAATTTCAGTCCTACCAACTTCTCTAATAACCGGAGCGATGTCAGGTAACCCAAACACTATTCCAAGATAGGTTTTTTTGAATGGGGGGTTTGGCCACAATTGAACTGCACATTTGGTTATCAAGCCTGTCATGCCTTGAAAGTTAACAAATAATCCCATAAGGTCAGGCATCGGATATCTACTCCACCAACTATCGTTATCCGCTTCGTTTTTTCCATAAAAGCAAGAACCAATTCGAGTAAGCTCTCCATCGGCGGTTATAACTTCTAGACCATTAATAGAATCACCCATTGAACCAAGTTTACACGAAAGATTATTCATGCCACTCAGAATCACGTTTCCAACCACACCTGCGTAAGGAGGCGCGAAGGGGTAACTATATCTCAGATGAGGATAATTTTTATCTAAATGTTTCTTTAAATTTCCGAAGGTAACTCCCGGTTCTAGGATAGCATACATCATATTTTCGTTGATATGGAGAATTTTATTCATTTTCTTTCCAAAATCCACGACAATACCCCCATGTTCGGGGATTGTTAGACCGCCTACATTATTTCCGGATATGTAAGGTACAATTGGCATTGAATTCTGGTTACAAAATTTCACTAATTCGATTAATTGTGCTGAGTTTTCAGGAATAACTACGAAATCAGGCATGTGAGGCTCACATTCGGTCATATCGTAAGAATATGGATATAAATCTACAGCCTTATCAGTTACATTCTTACCTCCAAATATTTCCTCTAATTTTTTAAACACATTCTCCTTACTTATTTTCTCATACAAATTTCTTTCCTTTGTCTCAGTCATCTGTTTCCTTTCACCATCTTACTTATTTTTTTTATTTAATTCGTAATAATTAACGTTAGGGTCTGAAGCGACCATTTGCATACTTTTCAGAAAAATTTTTATAAATTTTAAAAGAGTTCCAAATTTGAGCAACCCCTTAATTCTTATTTTACATTGAAGAACGGCTTTTACAGGACCTATCCTTCCATAAGCTAGATCTAAAAAGGTGTAAATGTTCATCTTTACTTTCAGATCTACTTTTTTATCGATATCGTTTACTTTAAATCTTATTTCGTTGCGATTAAATATAACTTCAACTGAATAGAAATCTTCAATCTCTATTAGTATCTTCTTGTTCCAATTTAACACAAGTTTCTGAAATTCGGATTCATCCTTCCTATAGTTTAAAATAGTGCTTAAGGTAATTGAGAGTAAATCCTCCCCTTTTTGAATTGAAATCATTTAAATAACCTGTATTTTTTTTTCTATGGATAGATTTAAGTTAAATTTCAAAATTTAAATAACTATTCGTTTAAAGAATTAAATAAGAATAAAAAAAAATTGTTCACATACAAAATCGACAATACAAATCTTAAAAAACGGTTAAAACCTAAATAAAGATTAATACTCCTTTATTATAATTTTATACTGGATTATACCAAACAAGGTAAATAATTTAATGGAAAATAAAATCACTATTGAAAAGCTAAGAGAATTCTTAGAGCAAGAGCAGAATAGTGGAAAAACCTTATTTTCCTATCAATCACGCTTAAACCAGAACAATTCATTAATTGATTCTAAGCTCAAAATAGGATCGAATAAATATAAGGAAATAATACTTGAAGAAGAGACGGGTTTAGAGCTTGGTGGCATGAATAGAAAATCATTTTCAATAATATTTCCCATTAAAGACTCCCAGTTAATCAAACATGGAAAGATCACGTTATTAGGGAAAGAAGTAAATAAGATTACAGAGCCGACTATAGATTTTGGAATGATGTTATTAATTGGAATTAACAACGCAACTGAGAAAGAAAAAGACGAATTAAAGCGGTTGAATTTTATTTCAAACGGTATCGAAGGGTTTTCAATCCGAACTATTCCCCGTAGGTTTTGGTGTAGAATTAGTAAATCCGCACTCCAGAAAGGATTTTCTTTCGAGTTCTTAGGAAATGCGATTATTTACTTGTATAAACGAAAATTCAAAGGCTTAGTTAAATCAGTAGAAGTTATTTTTATTAATTCTTATCCAAGTTCTATTGAACAATTTATTGTGCTCTCTTCAGATATTTTTTCTAAGGTTAAGGAGAAATGGAAAACAAAAATTGACGAGTGGAGAAAAAGAATTGATTGCGACTACGATTGGGGCTGTGAGATATGTCCTTATCGAGAAGAATGTTACGGTGTTAAACAGGTGTTAGTTTCTCGAGAAGAGATTTAAATTAAAAGAAACAAATAGTTGGAATCAAATAATGGAGCTGAAAAAAACACCACTTATAATCGCGATCGCCGGAAAAGGAGGAGTAGGCAAAACAATTATAACTACACTTATTGCTAAGGCTATTTCTACATCTTATAAGTTTAAATTACTATTAATTGATGCGGATCCTACCCATCCTCACCTTAGTAAAATGGTTCAACTAGTTCCGGAGAAAAGTCTTGAAAAGATTAGATCAGAACTAATCGATAAGTCAATTAGTAAAGAAGCTGACATTCAGACCATAGCTGAAACCATTGATTTTGAGGTGTATAGTGCAATTAAAGAAAGTAAAGGCTTCAGTCTGTTTTCAATTGGTCAACCTGAAGGTCCAGGGTGTTTCTGTCCTTCGAACGCATTACTTCGAAAAGTTATTGAATCAATTTCTAACGACTTTGATGTCGTATTGATAGACTGTGAGGCGGGTCTTGAGCAAATTAATCGAATGGTAATTAGATCTGTTGATATTATCTTAATTGTCTCAGATATTTCTCTAAGGAGCATTGAAACGGCAAAATCGATTAGCGAAAGTGCTAAGAAGTTTACTCAATACAGAAAAATAGGTGTAATCGTAAATAGAGTTAAAGGCGATATTAATATTATTCTGGATAAACTTAAAGAATATGATCTACCATTATTCGCATTAATTCCCGAAGATGAACTCATTACAAAATTTGATTTAGAAGGTAGGGCATTAATTAAAATTCCAGAGGACTCCGTAAGTTTTCAAAAAATAACAGATAATATCGAAAAATTGCTGGAAATTTAAATTTTAAATCCACTGCCTTTATTTTTCGATTTATAAAAGTTTAAATACAAAAATTTAGATTTAAGAATCAAGAAAACATAACTTATTTCTACAAAACCTAATAACAAAACAGTAGAATTCTTGATTTTTAATTATAAAATATTTTGAGTTAATAAGCATGCTACGTCAAGTATATATCTTAAAGGAGGGTAATATAATTTACGAAAAAGACTTTGGAAAAGTATTAACTTTTGAAAACTTTCAAAGTATTTATCAAGAAATCAAAGGAGAAGTCTCTCGTGGGCTTTTAGATGATTTTGGAAGCACACACTTTTTTAAATATAGAATCATATATACTATAGACAGTGAATTAGATTTACTCTTCATATTCATAATCGGATTCAACGACGATATAGAAACTGTTAAACGAGAATTAAAAAAATTAAAAACAGAATTTCTGGTAACATTTAGTGATATTATAGATAATTTTGACTTTTCCCTCCTTGAAATTTTTGATCCTTTGATAGAATCAATTCACAAAAAAATTAAAACAAAAATTTCGTTGGTAGGATTTTCAGGAGTTGGGAAAACGACCATTACTAGATTAATAAGTGCTGAAGAAATTCCCGAAACACATATTCCTACAATATCAGGAAAAGTTTCTACAATTAAAATTGGGAAACTGGTATTCCATTTATGGGATTTTGCTGGCCAAGAACAATTTAGTTATTTATGGAGTAATTTCATCTATGGAAGCGATGCAGTTCTCTTAATTACGGATTCTACTTTAGAAAATGTAGAAAAAAGTAGATATTTTGTTGAGCTAATAAAAGAACAGACTCCAAATGCACATGCTGCAGCTATTGCAAATAAACAAGATCGAGATAATGCCTTAAGTGTTGAAAAAATTGAAGAAATTCTTGGAATAAAGGCATATTCAATGATTGCAATTGAACCAAATAATCGAGATAAAATGATTCAAATCGTCGCAGAAATCTTAAAAATGAACACTGAGGTGTCAGCTCTCTTAAAACCCATATTTGAAAGAGAAAAATTAATTCAATTAGCTAGAAAAAGCTTAGAAAACGGAGATATTGCTGAGAGCGTAGAGTATTTTGATAAAATCGCAGATTTATGTCTGAGTTTGGGGGATGATGCACTCTATAAGGAATTTTACGAAAAAGCTGAAAAGCTTAGGCGATACTTACATTAAAATCGAGTCTATTATTATAATACGCTTGCAATAAATCTCTATTTTTAAAAGTAGAAGCTATTTTTCAAAAAAGAAAAAAAAGTTAAATAAATAAAATTATGTTTTAGATTTTATTTTAGATTTTGTTTTAGGTTTATAAGGGCGATAAGCATCTTCCAGTACTTTTAGATATTCAATTAGTACTCCTTCTGACTTAGATTTCACATCGTATTGGTGGAGTATCATATTTAATATATATCTTGGGTACACAAGGGAAATAAGGAAATCAGAGAGCAGGGCGTAATATTTAGTTCCCTGTTCATCTTGGAATACATGCATAATCTTATATTCCAGTAATTTTTTAATTCCGCCATCGATATCATCTACTCCTTTTTTTCTAAGTTTTTCGAAACTATTTCTAGTTACTATTGAAATTCTCAGTAATTTCAGTATTTCATAGAGTTGTGGATCAGTTAGAATCGCAATGTATTTTAAATTGTCTTCTTCCGAGGGACGATAAGTTTGGAAATAACTCCTAACTTCAGAGCTATAAGCTGCGACAAAGGATTCAGGAAGTCCTCGCTCTACGGGGTCCATCAATAGTTTGATAGGTGGACGTCTAATTGTGAAAATATCGTTAATTAAAAAGATTAACTCAGAAGGCATTCCCTTTACAGAAGCTTCTTTTATAATCTCTTTTTTAATTAATTCAATTAAAATCCCATCGATATCAAAGAATCCTCTGTAATATTTTTCCTTCATCCATACCTTTAGTTCTGATTTCGAGACTACACCTTCATCCCTTAGTCTATTTATGAGTAATCTATTTATCTCATCTTCGTAGGTCAAAGCAAGAGCCTGTTCTTTATTCAGATTGGGATATGCAGAGAGGCGTTGAAATAAGAATGGAACCATTTCAAGATACGCCTGATTTTCGTAATTTTGAATGATGATACGAGATATATCTGCTAATCCACCTTCGTAAAGATCTGGGTCGTCGTCTAAATTTAAAAGTAATATGATGTATAGCGGTTTCTCTCCTCCAGTAAAATAAGAGGCAATGTTCAAATGCCCAACCATTAAACTAATCATTCCTGGTTCTGCTGTGTACTCGTGAGC
>Ga0114930_10000517_pt1 | contig 40028 bp, 35 predicted proteins | sample AnhtaG_FD_87300 | JGI IMG/M metagenome (GOLD analysis project Ga0114930, IMG submission 87300) | Deep subsurface microbial communities from Anholt, Denmark to uncover new lineages of life (NeLLi) - Anholt_01485 metaG | ecosystem: Environmental > Aquatic > Marine > Oceanic > Sediment | place... | reverse complement strand
GGGTGGTACTCCTTTCTTTGGTTTGGGGCACATCAGTGACCCCTTGGTTTGGTCACCCGCCCTGGTCTTGGCGTCAGGACGGTTTTACCACACACCGCCACTGGAGACCACCCCGCTTTCATGATGACAGTTAGAGAAGCTCTTTTCGCACAGGGGCATGCGTGACCGTATTTGCGAAACGGTGTACTTAGCCTGTTTCCTTTCGGCGGGGAAAACGGTTGAAAGGAATGGGGCGTTTTGTTAGGTTTCAACGAAGATGCCGGGATACCGTGCTCAGGGGAGGACATCAAGAGAAAGGCTCCGCTCTGGGGTAGGGGATATGAGGCCGCAAAGGGAGGACGAAGAGAAATGAAGATCGCTTGTTGCTGGCTCTATGGGATCAGCAAGTACGGATACCCTCCGAGCATACCGGACACCTTTCAGGCGCTGGAGGACATGGCGAGGCTGGGCTTCACGAATGTGGAGCTGGAGGGTGTCCGGAAGGAGAACCTCCTGGCAATTCATTCCCAACGAGCGGAGCTTAGGTCCCACTGCGAGAAGCTTGGACTTCGGGTGGTGAATTTTTGTCCGGTCCTTCCTTCCACTGTCAGCCTTGACCCGCAGCGGAAAAAGGAAGGGTTGGACCTTTTCGATGTGGGGATGGAGTGCGCCAGATATTTCCGGTGCGAGACGGTTCAGCTTGACAGCTTCACGCCACCGCTACAGTTCAAGGGCGAGGCGCCGTATAAGGAGGCGATTAAGTTTGCAAAACCGTTTCAGGTCGAGGTTGATCCGGACTTCTGCTGGGAGGAGCAGTGGAGTGTGCTTGTGGATACCGTTAAGCATTGCGCCAGAAAGGCCGCGGAAGCCGGCTTGGTTCTGACGATGGAACCCCGTGTTGGTGAGATGGTCAGTAACACCGATGCTATGCTGAGGCTCATGGATCACGTGGCCGATGACAACTTCTTTGCCGTCCTGGACACCGGTCATCAGAACGCCCAGAAGGAAATCCTACCTCTGAGCGTGGAGAAGCTGGGCGGGCGGATCAAGTACGTGCATGCTTCCGACAACGATAGCCGAACCAACGAGCACCTACCGCTTGGAAAGGGGACGATTGATTGGGAAGGAGTTTTTCGCGCTATCGCCAAGCACAACTTTGACGGGTACGTTGCCGTTGACATTGGTGGGGTTGAGAACCTGGACGAGGCTTATCGAGAATCCAAGAAGTTTCTGGAACAACTGGCCAAACGTCTCGGTATCTAATGGTTTCCATCCTGATCAAAAACGCCACAATCATCACACCCACACAGATTCTCCAGAGTGGCTTCGTCTTTATCGTCCGGGGGGAAATTAAAAACGTCGGCGAGGGGGAGGTGGAGCTGCCCAGGTTGCCGGATAGGACCATTGATGCGTCGGGGAAGATTCTTGTACCGGGGTATATTGACCTCCAAGTGAACGGCGCTAAGGGAGAAGAATTTTCTCAAAGCCCGGCCGAGAAATATCCCGAGATCGTCCGCTTTTTCGTTGAGCACGGCACAACGGCGATGCTTGCTACTGTGCTGACGGATAGCCCGGAGAACATGCTGGAGGCGATGCGGCGACTGGCTGGGTTCCGCCGATCAAAATCGGAGTATGCCGACGTGGTGGCCGGCATCCACGTCGAGGGGCCCTTCCTGAACCCTGAGCGGCGCGGCGCTCATCCAACCAGTCTCCTGAGAAAACTGGACGTGAAAGAGGTTCGCAGGTGGCTTCAGTGTGCTCCGCAGGACATAAGAATGGTGACTCTCGCTCCGGAGCTGGAGGGCGCGGGAAAAGTGATTAAGCTGTTGAGCGATAGGGGAGTTGTGGTCGCTGCCAGCCACTCCTGCGCCGATTACAGATGCATGTTCGATTCGGTCAAGAAAGGGCTATCCTTTGTCACGCATGTCGGCAACACAACCGATTGGCCGTATCGCAAGGAACAGGAAGGCGGATGGCTGGGCGCGGAGCCGGGGGTGGTGGGGAGTTTTCTGGCCATGGGGGAGCTATACGGCAGCGTGATTCTGGATGGCTTTCATTTTCACCCGGCCATGTTGAAGCCTATCCTCCGATGCAAAGGGGCGGAGAAAGTGGCATTGATTACGGACGCTGCTTTTGTTGCTGGTCTTCCGCCCGGAACGTATCGGAAAGGGAGAGAAAAGGTCACTGTGACACAAGCTGGCTACACTGCGGGAAAGCGAAAAGGCTGGCTGGCGGGGAGTATTGTGACGATGGATAAAGCAGTCAGGAATGCGGTGAACCTGGCGGGAGTCTCCCTCACGGAGGCCGTGACAATGGCGACATTGACTCCTGCAACGGTGCTTGGCCTGGCCAGGAAAAAAGGGAAGATCGCCAAAGGCTATGATGCGGACCTTTTGATCATTGATTCGGATCTGAATGTGCAGCTAACGATCAGAGGCGGGCATCCGGTTGGAAAGGAGAATCTTTAGCAAAGAATTGAAGTACGTCGGACCAAGTCATTCATTGGAGGAATCGCTATGAAAAGAGTTCATCACGTCAGGCTTTTGACGCTGGTAGCCACGGTTTTTATCCTTTGCGCCGTTGTGGGGGCGACGGGAGTAGAGCCGATCCGCGTGTTGGTGTTGCTCGGTGGTGAGCACCATCCGTACGAGGCTGGGTCGAAGATCATGATAGATGTGGCACGCAAACGGCTCGACATCAAAGCCGATTTTGTGCGGATTGACAATCCACCTGAGGGATTCCCGAAGGCCGAGAAGGCGACGATTCCATCAAACATCGCTGTTCTCGAAGACCCGGGTCTGAGTAAGAAATACGATGTGATCGTAGCATACAACCAGAGCAATTGGGTGAAGATCACCGAGCGGCAGATGAAGGGATACCTCAACTTCGTTCGCAACGGCGGCGGATTAGTCGCGATTCACAGCGCGACAGAGACTTTCCAGTCGAACCCCGAGTACGTGCAGATGTTGGGGGCAAGTTTCGTCAAGCATGAGCCCTATCGAAAAATGCATATTATGCGTATCCTGGGAGATCATCCGATTCTTGAGGGAGTAAAGAACTTCGACATCATGGATGAGTTTTATTATCACGACCAATGCCACCTCGAAGATAAGCACGTGTTATTGGTGTGCCAGAGCCCGGACGATCAACGTGTCCATCCCATCGCCTGGACGAAGACATATGGCAAAGGGAGGGTTTTTTTCACCGCCCTGGGGCATTCGGTGGAGTCGTGCAGTCATCCAAGCGCGCTGCGGACGGTGACTCAAGGCATCGCGTGGGCGGCAGGAAGAAAGGTCGGTGAAGACGCTCGCTCGGCAGATCGCGAACAGTGAAATATGGCCTATTGGCCGTTTGAGTGGTCAGTGCGGGAGGAGCACCTTTCTTCATCAGGACCGAGGTGGCGCTGTGGGGTTGACTGACCCTCCTTCCGTGGCGAACGATGAAGGACAAAAGACAGCAAGGCTTCCCGAATGCACGCGTCTCGGCGTGATCACGGGCATTGACCCGGCGTTCACGGAATGGTAAAATTCTAATGTTCTGTCAGAGGGAATCGGTGTTGGTAGCTATGCAAAGGGGGGCGATTGGGTTGGGTCTCCAGGGCTGGAAGCTTACTTGCCAATTGCTTGTCGCTATCAAGATGACGGCCGGAAGGAAGCGAGTCGGAGGCTTTGTTCTCGTGGGGATTAACCTCTCCAGGAGAGGGCGCGTTGTAGGGAATAGCGGGTTTAAGGTTTGCAACCCCGTCAGCGGGTTGATGATTCTCCACAACCATAAGGAGAACGACACATGAGCGGCGTGGCAAAGGAGACGTGGAGCGTCGGTGGCGCCGCTATTCTCATTGTCAATAGTAGCCCCGAATCTCTGGCCGCTGTGCAAGGCGCTCTCCATAACATAGGCCTGGCAACCGAGAAGGTCTCGAGCGCGCCGGAGGCTGTATCGCTCGTGAAGCGAAAGGAGTTTGACGTCGTCATTGTGGACGCGCGGATGCCAGACATAACCGGGCTGGAATTGCTGAAGATCACCAAGACCCTTCACCCCGAGACAGAGGTACTTCTTCTCAATGGCCCGCCGTCAGTGAATTTAGCGGTCAATTCGCTTTCGCTCGGCGCGTTCGACTACCTGCCCAAGCCCTTCGGTGCCAAGGAATTGACTCTGTCCGTGCGCAGGGCGCTCGCGAAGAAATTCCTGAACCGTGGGAACAAGTATCTTGGAGATCAGAACCAAGAAGACCATTCGTTTGAGGGCATGGTTGGCGGATGCAATCGCATGAGAGAGATATTCGGCCTCGCAAAAAAAGTCGGCCCTTCGATGGCGCCAGTGATCATCCAGGGGGAAAGCGGAACGGGGAAGGAGTTGATCGCCAGGGCAATCCATCGCCACAGTCGAAGAAAAAATCGCAAGTTCCTGGCCATCAATTCAGCTTCGCTGCCGGGGGCGCTTCTGGAAAGTGAGTTGTTTGGCTACAGAAGAGGAGCGTTCACTGGCGCACACAGGGACAAGGTGGGTCTGTTGGAAAGCGCTGATGGAGGTTCGATTCTTCTTGATGAAATCGGTTCCATGTCCAAGGAGCTTCAGGGCAAACTCCTCCGGGTTATGGAGGGGGGGGAGATCATGCCGGTGGGAAGTTCAGAGAGGGTCAGGATTGATGTCCGATTCCTGGCGGCTTGCAATCGAGATTTGTGGGAAATGGTGGCGTCGGAAGAGTTCAGGAAGGACTTGTACTATCGGCTGAACGTCATTGAGATCAACGTTCCTCCGCTTAGAGAGAGAAAAGATGACATTCCCCTATTGGCGGAACATTTCTTGAACAAGTACTCGAAGGAACACGGTGCGGAGCGAAAATCGCTCGGAAGACCGGCAATGCGAAGGCTGCTCAATTACCGTTGGCCGGGGAATGTCCGAGAATTGGAGAATGTAATCCGCAGAGCGGTCATCGTATCCAAGAGTGAGGTAATTCCAGCGAGAGATATAAATTTGAAGGGGATTTTCTCACCGAACATTTCAGGCCGGACGGATTGGCTGTCCATGCCCTATCACCAGGCAAAGAGGGCTATCGAGAGCGAGTTCCAGAGGGCCTATCTGAAGCGTCTGCTTTCGAAATCTGGGGGCAGCGTCTCAAGGGCCGCGCAACGCTCGGGCTTGAGCCGCCAAGCCGTTCATCAAATGGCGAAAAAACATGGCCTGAAGTAGGACAGCGTGGAACTCGTCCACCGTCGAACTGCGGGAAGGTTTGGCGAGGGCGAGAGACACCGGTAAATGAGAACAGAGAGGGCTCAGCCTCCATTGGCGGCGAGCCTTAGCAGCAAGTAAGTACTGGTTGACAGGTTCATTACGAACGAGGGTAGTTGATGCTGGATACTTCAGCTCGTTTCCTCTATCGCTTCTTTATTCTCTTTTTGTCCATTCTTCTGTTGATGTTCGTGATGTTTGCAGTCATGGTACATTACGACTCCGACATGGAAAAGACGGAAAACCCTGTTGAAGCTTCGGGGGAGGAGCGCGAGCTTCCAGAACAAAAAGGCGGGGGCCTTCGCGATCTGACGCCTCTCTACCGCGCCAACCTGTTCGCCATCAATTTATGTCTGATCGTTGTGGCGGAGACGCTGTTGATTATGCTGTTTGTGAAGTACGCCGTTCCGGCAACGCTGGTGGCAACGCTTACGATCATTTTCATGACCTTCAGGGCAGGCCAGAGACTGCGTAGCGACATGATTCCAGGCGTTCTGTCGCCTCTCGTAACGAACAGATATGCAACCCTGAGTCATACTGACTTGATGTTGTTGATCATTCTAAGTGGTTTGATTATGGCCTTCCTGATGAGCGTCCTTCTGAAGGAGGCGAGCGCCGATAGGCCAAGCGAGAAGTCCCAGGAGACGTCCTCTCATCCCCCTTTGCCTCCACCTCCGCTGTAACGATTCGCTGCCTGTAGCGCACCGGGTGGCATGTCTGGGACCGTGTTTGAGTGGCACCTATTATGTGTTTAACGCAAGTGAGCGCCGAGGGGGGGGAGTATTTCTTACTGCGAAGAATGTCCACCGCGTCCTGAAAACGAAGGCATCCGGGAAGTCTGGGTAAGCTGGTACGCCCTGCACGCGCCGCTGTGCCTTGCACGAGACGCCCTCGCTGGGATGATTAGATGGGTGGGCTCTTTGCCTTCACCCTGTTGTCTTTCGTCATGTTCTGCTTTAGACGGAATTGGACATTTCCTGGTTGTCGTGTGGGATAGGGCCGAAAAGGAGGAAGTGATCATGGCAGAGAAGCGAAGAGAGTGCCCGTCGGAGGAGAAGGGTTGGGTTCTTCGCCGCCATGTTGTGGGGGAATTTCCGGTTTCGCACCTGTTCGCCGAGTACGGGTTACAAATGAAGCGGTTGGCGTGGTTAATGAGCCTGGGCATCTGACCTGGCGTCCCTCTGGCCGAGGAAGACCTCCATGCCGATGGGGGAAGACTCTTCGTAGATCGGCTCAAGGGCTTCCAGGAATCGTTCCTTGCCCCGCCAGAAGGGAAAGTTGCCGAGTCTCCTGGGCAAAGCCGCCGGTACGCGGGGGACGCGAACCTCACCGAAGAGATCATCAGGCAACCTCCCTCCTTCCCAGAAAGAAGAGAGATCACACGTCAGCGGCACGTGCGTCGCAGGTGCTTCTTCTGGCCGTTCGGATAAGGTTGATTTGCCCTGAGTCTTCCTTCGGGTGGATTTTTTACCACTTTCGCCAAGAAGGCCGAGGAATTCCTCTCGGCTCATCCCTCGTAACTTGAAGATGAGGAACGGGTCGCGGTCGAACTCTTCGCCCAGAAGGTAGTAGACCACTGCAATGTGTTTGCAGGGGTTCTATCAGTCGGGACAGGAGCGGTTGGTCTGGAGGTCTTTGAGCCTGTCAGGGAAGAGTGAAAGCCTGGCTTCCTCGAATGCTTTCTCGATATCCTGAGGCATCTCGCCGGCGAGGAGTTTCGCCGCGAAGGTGGCTTGACTGGAGAGGTTCTTGGCCAGCTTCTTCCAGTTAGCCGCGGTGATAACCTTGACCTTGACGGTGATGTTGTAAGGGCTTGCTCTTGATCCCTGAACGGTTGGTGTCACGGAGCCCTTCTTGATGTTGATGGAAAGCACCTGGCCCCGGCGGGCGTACGATCGCCCTCGGGCCAACCTTTGTCCTATGTTGAAGCTTTCCAGGACGGAGGTCCACCGCCTGGCCCACCAGCTCTGCTCAAACGAGCCTCGCTTGGACTGGGCTTTGATACCTCCCTTCGTTTTACGGGGCCTTGAGGGCGGAAAATACCTGTAATAACCATAGTCTCGCCATCGCCAGGACATGGGTATTGCTCCTTCAGAACGGAATCTCACCTCGTGCAGTGTTGCTATTCCCTGTGCTACCACGATCGAACAGCACAACAGCCTTTTTTGGCCGGAGACCAGTTGGATCGAAAGAGGACTTGTCGTATTGCCTGAGAAAGGGCGTTGCTCCGCAACCGGGGACATCGCATTGGGGCTTTTCCTTTCGGCTGAATGGGTGGTGTCAAGAGCACCCTAACCGTCTTCGGCTGGGTTCATGGTGCTGTGGGGAAGTCACCGTCAGCCGAGACGCCTTTTTCGCCGACACATTGTCCACGCAAGCCTTACCCCGAGGATTGCTTACGGCCAGAGAATCCCTGTCGCCCGTGTCCGGGGGATTCATGGTGAGTCGGAGGCGTTTCCAACCGGACGTTCTGATACGAACGAACAAGAGTATATTGCCCCGTATCACCGACAATAGACGATTTGATGAAAGTGCAAGGGTGCCTTTGGTGATTTTCTTTTTCTCTCCGCGTTCGTTGGTGCGAGACTGACCGCCTCGTCAGGCAGAACCTGCCGGGAGCGGGCGCCTGAGTTTCCCATTGACCCTGTTCCTTAAAGCGGGTAGCTTTCTCAATAGGTAGCGGTGACCACGAAGGCGGGCGCCACGCAGTAACATACAGGACATTCTGAGAGGGAGCATCTAAGGATGAGGGCATTGAAGGAAATGAATCGGCGTGAGTTTCTCAAAACCGCGTCCACGGGGGCGGCATTGGTAAGCCTCAGCCCGCGTGTTCTCACACTGGGGCGGGGCTGGTCCAAAGCCCCCCGCAAACCGAATATCCTTATGATCATCTCTGATGAGCACAACGCGGGTGTGCTCGGCTGCTACGGCAACAAGATTGTCCGGACCCCCAACTTAGACGGCTTGGCCGGTCGGGGGGTGGTCTTCGAGAGCTGCTACTGCAACTCACCGCTGTGTGTGCCCTCTCGGCTATCGTTTACATCGGGTAAATACATCTCGCGCGTGGGAGCCTGGAGCAACTCGTGCTGGTTGCCGAGCGCCGATTACCCATCGCTTCCCCGGGTTCTGAACGATGCTGGCTATGAATCATTCCTGTGCGGCAAGATGCACTACGACCGCACGCGTCGGTACGGATTCACGGAAATGGGCGGCAATATGAATCAGTCTTTCAAAACCGGCCGTGGGAAGCGACGGCAGGCTGATGCTTTGAATCCCTTGTCCGGGATCTCCTCGCGCTTTAAGAACTTTCATCCTGGGGAATCAAGGGTTTTGAAACACGACAGACAGGTAACGGCCGGCACAGTGAAATTCCTCGAGAATCGCAAGTCTGCGGATAAGCCGTTCTTTCTTGTAGCAGGCTACCTTGCCCCGCATTTTCCGCTGATTGTCCCGGAGAAGTACTGGGAGCCTTACAAGGGCAAAATCCCTATGCCCCGGATCTCCGAAGGACATCTTGAGTCCCAGCCCCTTAACTACAAGCACCTGCGCATCGCGTTCAACGTCGAAGATGCCCCTGCCGAAATCGTCCGCAAGGGCCGGGAACTCTACTACGGGCTGACCCAATGGGTTGACGAGGAGATCAGCAAGGCTCTTCAGGCTCTGACCAAAAGCGAGGTTGCGGACAACACAGTGGTCATCTATACCACCGACCACGGCGAGAACATGGGCGAGCATGGCTTATGGTGGAAGAACTGCATGTATGAGCACGCCGCCCGGGTGCCGCTGATCATCAGTTGTCCTCAGCGGTGGAGAGGGGGGCAGCGGCGGAAGGGAGCTTGCTCTCTCATTGACCTGACTCAAACGATTGCAGGACTGGGCAGCGCCAGCACTCCTGATGACTGGAATGGAGACTCTATGGTTCAATGGCTGGACAGCCCCAACGCCAGGTGGAAGGACCTTGCCGTCAGCGAGTACTATGCCCACAACATCGCGTCCGGTTTTGCGATGATCCGCAGAGGGAGGTACAAGTATGTCTATCACACCGCACCTGACGGAAGGCACTCAGCCGAAGGGGAGCTGTATGACATGCTGGAAGACAGAGGGGAGTTCAGGAATCTGGCCGCTCTGACGAAATACCAAGAACACATCAATATGATGCATGCCTCTCTGGTAAAGGAGCTCGGGGAGAACCCAGATAACACGGAGCGGCGCTGCCGGAGAGACTATGCGCGGGGGTACTTGCGAAAGCGCGGAAATAGGAAATAGAAGATTTGAAACGCGTGTGTTGCCCGGCGATCCTTTGCCCGGTGAGTCTCTGGGCTGCCGTCTTATGAAGTGGTGCGCGTTCGCTTTTTTTAAAGGGCCGAAAAACCTTGGCGTCTTGGCGAGAGAAACAGGACGAACAAGACTTCTCGCAAAGGCGCAAAGGCGCAAAGTGGTGGCGATACTTCCCAAGGAAAAAGTCCCCGAATTAACCGGCATGGAGTAAAGGTAGTCCATTGCGACTGATTGAGAGACACATTGTGTTGCATACCATGGCCCGTTTCGTGGCAGGCATTTTTGCATTTCCCATAGGCCTCTCCGCTGCGGAGCTGCCTGACGTAAAGATTCCCAAGCAGTTGGATTGGACTGTGGTCGGTACAGTGCTTGAGAGCGGCCCCTCAGGGTCGTGGGATGCGCGGCTGCACGGACAGATCAGCCCTTGCAGTGTGGTCAAAAAGGATGGCATCTACTACCTGTACTACATCGGCGCTGATGGAAACCGAAAGGATGGTGGTCCCGCCCATCGTGCTCTCGGTGTCGCAACCAGTGCAGACGGCATCAGGTTCAAGAAATACAAGGACAATCCTATCATCACATATCTGCCCCACAATAACACGGAAGAGGGAGTGTTTTCAGCCGGCGCCACCCTGGACAAAAACGGCGGCGTGGTGCTCCATTGGACGGCAATTCTGGCAAGAGATTCAACTGCTACACAGGTGAACTCGAATATCCACGTCAGTGTTTCGGAAAATGGCCTTGATTTTGAAAAGCCGAAAGTAGCGCTTCGTTTCAGCGATCCGGAAGTCCCCAGCAATGATGAGATCGGTGCGCTGGGCACATTCCACACAAACGACAAATGGCACCTGTTTTATTTTTCCAAGGGCGGCATCCCTGCTTGGTCTCTGGTACACGCGTCCGGACAAACAAGAGACAACTTTCTCCAAAAAGGGCATATTACTCTTAAGGCGGGCACCGAATCCCGTCAGGTCATCGGCGGCGGCGATCCTGTCTGGCTGAGTGACGACAAGCTCGCGCTTTTTCTTGTCTGCGATTTCGAGGATGAACGGATTGAAGTCAGGACCATCTCCCCTGATTCCCCAGGTGAATTAAGTCCTCCGGTCCGGACGTATCGGTTCCATGGGTGGCGGCATGCCACCGTGTTTCTCGATCGTGAGGCGGGTAAATGGTTCTTGTATCACCGAAAACGTGAGGGCGATACAATTTTTGTGCGAACCGCGCCCGTAGTATTCTCCAATGGGGCTACCGGGCATTCAGGCGGGAGGGAGTAAGAATATAACGAAAGGGCATTCCGAGCAGATGCAATGTCCGTCGGACCGTCCATGCCTTTACAGTCGCCTGCAATTGCGTGTGTGGGCCATTCGGTCCGTACCACGCGTTTCGCGTGGTTGACATCACCCGTGACAAGAAACTGGTCTGGGAGTGGCACGGCGAAGAACATCTCCAGGAGTTGAAAGAATTGCTGTCGCCCGGAGCATGGCGTTTTTTTCAGTCGCGGGTCAAGGGGCGGTTCTCATTCGACTGGGCTCACAACAATACGTGCCAGGTCATTCCACCCAGCGCCACCTATGAAAAGGAGAAGGCAGCGGGAGGTCCGATTCGCTTCCGGCCGGGAAACATCATCTTCTCATACCGCACGCTACGGGGCTATTCCCGGGTAATCGAAGTCAACCCACTGACCCAGGAAATTGAGTGGGAGTACACGTCAGAACCAAAGAAAAAACTCTCCAGCAAGTACATTTCGGGCGCCCAGCGACTGCCCAATGGCAACACGCTCATTTGCGAGGGCGCAGTTGCGACCTGAAGCACAGGCCAAAAGTGCTGGATGTCAAGCTTCAGCGGAGTTATTCTATGCGCCGATCAGCGTCCTGGCAGGCACTGCGAAACCGAGCATGCTTGCGCCTTTTGCCAAGGGCGAACGCGCTATCTGAATGATGAGATTCGCACAAAGGAACGAGCAGGGTTTACAATCAAAGGTGCGACCGGATCGCTTGATTTGCCTGGTGTTTCGAATTAACCCGGTGAGGACATATTCAGAAAGGAGGAATCAATGATGCCGAAAGACAGAGCGGAAAAGAAGCATGGCAGGGTTTCACGGCGCGATTTTATCAAAAGATCAGCCACGGTGTCCCTGGCAGCGATGCTTTCGGGCCACAGCCGCGTCTTTGCTGCAGGCTCTGACAGGATACGCGTGGGCTTGATCGGCTGCGGTGGCCGTGGGACGGGAGCGGCGAAGGACTGTCTTGAGTCCTCGGAGGGCGTTGAGATTGTGGCTATGGGTGATCTTTTCAGGGATCGCCTGGAAAGTTCGCTCAGGAGGCTTAAGAGCAGGTTCAAGGACAAGGTGAAGGTTACCCCTGATACGTCGTTTGTGGGTTTTGATGCCTGCAAGAGCGTAATCGCCTGCGATGTGAATATGGTCATCCTGGCGACTCCGCCGGGTTTCAGGCCGATGCAGTTCAAAGCCGCTGTCGAGGCCGGGAAGCACGTATTCATGGAAAAGCCAGTAGCAGTGGACCCGGTTGGCGTGCGTTCGGTACTCGCTTCGACTGAACTGGCGAGGAAGAAAGGGCTGGCAATTGTAGCTGGCACGCAACGTCGGCACCAGTCGCATTACATCGAGATTCTCAGGCGGATTCATAACGGCGACCTCGGCCAGATCACGTCCGCGCAGTGCTATTGGAACCAGGGCGGCATGGGTGACTACTGGAAGTACTACGAGAGGGACGGCCTGTCTGATATGGAATGGCAGTGCCGCAACTGGAGCGTTTTCACGTGGCTTTCCGGCGACCATATTGTCGAACAGCACGTCCACAATTTTGACATCATCAACTGGGCATTGGGTGCTCATCCGATAAAGGCGTTGGGCATGGGAGGACGCCAGGTGCGCGTTGGCCCGAGGGCCGGCAATATCTATGACCATTTTGCTGTCGAGTACGAGTACCCGAACGGCATAAGGCTTCTGAGCATGTGCAGGCAGATACCGGGCTGCACAGACGAGGTTGCGGAGCGTGTCATCGGCACAAAGGGTGTCTCCTATACCACAAGCCAGATGGGCAAGATCGAAGGAGCAAAAGCTTACGAGTACGACGGCCCGAATCCGAACCCTTATGTCGTCGAACATGCTGACTTGATAAAGAGCATACGCAGTGGCGAGCCGCTCACTGAAGGGAAGAACGTCGCAGAGAGCACGATGACCGCGATCCTCGGCAGAATGAGCGTCTATACTGGCAGGGAGTTGGAGTGGAGTTGGGCGATCAGTGAGTCCAAGCTGGACCTTTCGCCGCCAAAGTATGAGTTCGGTAATCTGCCCATCAGACCGGTAGCGGTGCCCGGCAAGACAAAGCCCCTTTGACATTCAGAATCTGGAGACCACTTTTTTCATCTGTGGTTCTTTCTGTGGGCGTGTCGGCAGAAGGGCTTCGGGCGCTGGAAGGGAAACGTTTATCATCTTGTTCCCGCACTGACAGTACTGGAAACGCCAATACCTATGTGTTGACGCTTGCATCCACGAAGGAAAGGCTGCATCCGCTGCGCCAGGGGCACCGTGATTCAATGAGGGGCGCATGACGTCAAGGGCCCTTCTCGGAACGAATTTGTCCACACGCCGCTGATGTTCTCCGCTGTCGCGCCGAATAGAAGCGTTTTTGGTGTTTCGTCCGCCGTGCGCACGTTATCTTTCAAAGATAACAGGGAGCACACCAACCAGGCCTTGACGGGCGTGTCGCTGTCGTTCGGGCGCTCTTTGAAATGGTGCCGAATTCACAACACTGCTTCCCGACGTGCCCCTCGCTTTCCGCGTATGCATTGCACGATTTTGAGGACCAACCCAGAGGCTATTCCAGGGCCGATTAGGCGACGCTTCGTGTGGAAGACCATGATTTCGCTACTCACACGGAGTATGCGAGCTCTTGGCTTTAGGTCGAAATTGATAGCCGTCCCGGGGCCGGATCGGGAACGGTCCGGCCTTTTCCCATTCGACGTTCATTTTGGAAATGTACCATGTCTTGCCGTGGTCATTGTTGCCTTGAAAGAAAAGGTATGTTTCACCGTCATCGTCTATGAAAACACCGGGATGTCTCGATTCGCTGGAATTCCATTCGCCCGGTTTGCCGTTTGGAAGCAAGGGGTAATCAGAAAAGCGTGTCCAGGAAATGCCATCTTCGCTCACGGCGCAGCCGATCTGCTGCGGCTCATTGTTGTAGGCGCCCGCATAGAACATGTAAAAACGGCCTGCATGTTTGCAGACGGAGGGGGCTTCGATGCAATTCTTCTCCCAGGGGAGTTCCGGCTTCAAGATAGGGGCATCACACATCTGCGTCCATGAATCTCGCCCGAAGTCGGAATCCGTGAGAGCGGAGGCAACCACGAGCATCTGAATTCTGTAAGAGGGGTCGCGAGTGGCGCAGTAGAGAAATAATGTGCCCTCATGCTCAATAACATCGGCATCAATTGCCCTTCCGCAATTCCATTCTCCGGTCGGCCTGAAAATCGGGTTTGTTGGATTCCGAACAAAATGAATCCCATCGTCGGAAACCGCGTGGCAAATCGCATCGTTTCTACCGTTGCCATAGGTTTGATAAAAGAGATGAACTTTCTGATCCAATACGATTGCTGCCGGCGCAGCCAAGCCTTTCCTTGATTCGGGGACGTATTGTTTTATTGACAGAATAACAGAATAGACCGCATTCCTCGAACTTGTGTATCCTGTCATCCTGTCGAAGAAGCTTCTTTTATTTCACGCGCCATTCGTGGATGCCGGCGGAGAACTTGTCCGGAAGTTGAACGTCCAGGCGGAGGCCCCGGGTTTTGACCGCCTCAAAAGTCACCTTGTTATACTTATCTTTCTCGACGGCGTATGAATCGGTGGTATAGACCGGTTTCCATTCATCTCCATCTTTGTAGAGGATGCGCCAGGACTGCGGCACCCGGCATTCGCCTCGGCCGGTGTCGTCAAACCAGTACACCTCTGCGACGGAAACTTCTTGTGGTTCCTTGAAATCGTACTGGACCCACTCCAGCGTACCCTTTCGGGGCCACCAGTGGAAAAAGCGGTTCGAGTGGTCATTGGAGTTTTTCGGTTCCAACTGATCGTTGAAGGCTTCAATAGCGCCTCCACCCGAGACACTCACCTGGCTGGCCGAGGCGATCGAAGGTCCCGCGAGAGGCTTAACCGCCGACAGACCTCGCGCCAGCCACACCGCCATTTCGCCTCTACCTCGGTGCGCCCACGCATAATAGGGAATCGCGACAAAGTCCTGTTTCGTCTTCACCAGCGGTCTCGCGTCATCGCCACGCTTAACGCCGAATGCCTTGCCCCTAATGACCACAACACCATTCAGCATGTCCTTGCGGTAATCGCTCTTGAGGGGCGAATCATCCGGCAAAAGCAGGTTCAGCACGTGTCCGTCCTTGTTGTCCGGCCATTCGGCGCAGTACGCGATCGGGCCGCGTTCCAGCGCCACCTTCCCCCTGTCGTCCTCGACTTTCTCATGGGCAAGCACCCGTCGGATCGGCATCGGGAGATTTAGCTCGACCTCGTCGCCCATCTTCCAAGTGCGGCGGACGCGGGCGTACCCTTTTTCCAGGTCGAGAGCCACCCGCTTGCCGTTGACCTTGAGGACTGCCTCCTCATCGCTTTTGCTCATGTACCGATACAGGTCGCTCGGTACGGGCTGATTCCTCGCCCAACCGGGAATGCGGACATAGATCGCGAACTCCGCCGAACGCTCGGGGTCAACCGTCATCCTCACCGCCCCGTCCCATGGGTAGCGCGTCTCCTGCGTTATGCCTACGGTGTTCTTTCCCACCCTGACCGTGGCGTTGCCGCTGGCGAAGAGGTTGACGTACAGGACATCATCGCGGTGCGCGTAGGCATATCCGGGAACCGAGGCGACGAAGCGCGTAATGTTCCCCGGACAGCAGGCGCAACCGAACCACGGGCTGCGCCTGTGCTGACCGTGCGACTCAAGCGGGTTGGGGTAAAAGAAGAGCTTGCCGCCCAAAGACACACCCGAAATAAGACCGTTATAAAGAGTCCGTTCCATCACATCAATATACTTGGCGTCCCCGTGCAGCAAGAAGAGGCGATGATTCCAGTAAACATTGCCGATGGCGGCACAGGTCTCACAGTAGGCGCTCATGTTTGGCAGTTCGTAATTTCGCCCGAAAGCCTCACCAGCACCCCGCGCGCCGATACCCCCGGTGATGTAGAGTTTCTTCGAGACGACGTTCTCCCAGATGCGGTTGATCGCTTTCAAGTAGTCGGAATCGCCGGTAAGCGCGGCGATATCCGCGATGCCGGAATACATGTAAGAAGCGCGGACCGCGTGGCCAACAGCCTCACTCTGTTCAATCACCGGCTTGTGATCCTGGCTGTACTCTCCGTAAAGTCGGCGTCCGTGGGCGTGGCCGCGCTCATCGAGGAAAAACTTCGCCAGTTCCAGGTACTTCTCGCTGCCGGTCGCACGGTACAGCCTCGCCAACCCCATCTCGATGATCTGATGCCCGGGCGGATCGCGCCTCTTGTCAGGGCTGAACACGCTCGCGATCAAGTCCGCATTCCTGACCGCCACGTTCAGAAACGTGCGTTTGCCGGTCGCCTGATAATGCGCAACCGCTGCTTCATACATGTGCCCGGCGTTATACAATTCGTGGCTACCTGACAATTTTGACCATCGCTTCTCCCCGAACCAGTTCATCAGTCTTTTCGAATGATTTGTCCTGGAGGTGTACAGATAGCCATCCTCTTCCTGGGCAGCGGCGATCTTGACGATCAGACCGTCCAGATACTTATCCAGCTCAGGATCGGGATGAAGCATCAAAGCGTACGAAGCGCCTTCGAGAATCTTGTACACGTCCGTGTCATCAAAAGGATAACTGCCGCGATGCTCGCCTTCCATCAGACCGCCAGCTATGGCGAAGTTGTTGACACGACCGGTTTCCTCACATTTCTTGAAGGCATAAGGAATTGTCACATCGCGATTCGTTTCCAGCCGAGGAGCCCAGAATTGATCGTTGAGATGGACTTGCGTGAACGGCACGGGCTTTACCGGATAATCCTTTCGCGAATCCGCCGCATCTGTTGCATTCAGGCCCATGAAAATGACGCCCAAAATAATCATCTTGCGTACAGTCTTCATAAGGAGGTTCTCCCTGCTTTCGGTTTTGTGTTTCCGGCGTGGGGGCTCGCATCCAGGGGGCCGAGCACGCGGCGGAGCCGGGCATCCCCTTCGCCCCCAGGCCTACCACCTTCAAAAACTCGCGGCGATTGAGCACATTGCTCAGTGTTCCTCTCGTTGCTCCTACGGTAACCGTTTCACGTAGACATAGTATGCTCCTCGGGACGCCCCCTTCTCGTCGGTGAACCAGGTCTGGAGGCGCGTTTTGCCTTTCTTGAGGCGCACCCTGAACGTCACGGCCGACACGCCCTCGGGGACTGGTTGGGTGACATCCACATCCGCGATCTTGAGCCTTGCTTTGGTCGCACTGATGGCTTTGCCGCCTGGTATCGCCGAAGTGATTGGCTGATCCACCTCGACGGGCCAACGCCGGAGGGTGAACTCGTACATGCCGTCGCGGGCGACCTCGACAGCCCAGAAGCCATTGGCCTGAAGCCCACGACGGATGTGGCTCTGATCCCAGGGCACATTTTCTCCATGCCAGTCATGAGTGGTAAGCCGCGATGGGGTCTCCTTATCGGAACCTAAAATGATCTCGCAGTACTCCTCGAAACGGTCAGAGATATCGGCCCACCAATCTTTGTAAGCCTTCCGGAGTTTCTCCGTGACCACAGGGTGTTTGTCCGCGACATTTAACTTTTGCCCTGGATCGGCAATCACGTCGTAAAGCTCACGCCCGTTAATCAGCCGCCAGCGTTCGGTCACTGCCGCGCATTTGCGCCATTCCCGCGGATGCTCGATGCGCTGGGAGTGCACGAATAACGTCCGGTCGGGCCAGGGCCCTTTCCCTGTCAGCAACGGCACGAGGCTCATGCCGTCAAACGCAATCTTTTTTGGCTTCTCGAGTCCGCAAAGATCAAGCAGGGTCGGCAGCACATCAATGTGGGCGGTGATGCGGGCGATGTCTCGCCCGCCTTCCGGTCCGCCCGGCCAGCGGATGAAGAATGGGACGCGGTGACCGCCATCATACTCCGATCCCTTTCCGCCTCTCATCCCGCCCCTGTCGCCTGCGGCCGTGCCGTTGTCGGTCATGAAGATCAGGATCGTGTTGTTTTCCAGTCCCGATGCGCTCAGCCGCTTCATCAGCCGGCCCATGTTCTCGTCTATGTTGGTGATCATGCCATAGAATCTGGCCTGGCGCTCCGGCACGCCTTTGTCCATATAGGGCTTGCTGTACTTCTCGGCAACGTTGTAGGGACCGTGCGGCGCGTTGGTGGTCAGGTAGAGGAAGAAGGGCCGGTCCTTGTTCTGTTCGATGAACTTGATCGCCTCCTCAAACCACACGTCCGTGCAGTAGCCTTTGAACTGCTCCGGCTCGCCGTTGTGCCAGTAGGTGTCATCGAAATAGTCGTTGTCCCAGAAATCGGGGGTATTTCCGATGGCCCCACCACCATGGACGAGCACCTCATGGAACCCTCGATCCTGCGGGCGGAACGGATAGTTGTCGCCGAGGTGCCATTTCCCATAAATACCCGTGCGATAGCCGCTCGCCGCGAAGACATCGGCCATCGTCACCTCGTCGCTTCGGAGAAGCGATCGCCCCATGATGGTATGCCATACCCCCGTCCGTGAGGAGTACCGCCCAGTCATCAGTGCCGAACGCGTTGGCGAGCAGGTGGGATCCACGTGGAAGTTCGTCAGCCGTGTGCTTTGCGTATGCAACCGATCGAGATTCGGGGTTTGAATGATCGGGTTGCCGTGGCAGCCCAGGTCACCGTAGCCCTGGTCATCGGTGATGACCAGTATGACGTTTGGCTGCCTCCGACCAGCCGCCGTTCGAGAGAATAACTCTCGCGGCATCGAGACCGATGCTGCCCCCAACCCCATGGCCTTCAAGAATTCTCGTCGTTTCATGATTAGCTCCTACCCTCTGAGGTTTCCTGGTTCAGCCTGGAAAGGCCGTATCTGCGACCCTCCCGGTCATTGTACATCCGGTTGTCTTTGTACCATTATACGTCAATCGGTGGGAAGAAGTCTTATGCAGTCTGTTTGATTGCTGGCGTAGTCCGTGAGCAACGCATGCGACCGTCAAACGCATCGAGCATCGAGCATAGGATGGAGAAAGCTGTGAAAGGTGGACAGTATTTCCAGTAGATGACCGAGCGAGAGGGCATCCCCTGTTATTGGTGTGTAGGGCTGTACGCTGAGCTATCCGGAACACCGTCAACTGTAGCCAATTATTTTATTAATATGTTAGAAACGCGGTAAGATATTCCGCCTTGAACTTTACGAGCGGGTGACTGCAAGCCGCTCCTCTGGCTATTGGAGAGGGAAGCGATGTAATCTAAAGGAAGGAGATAATATGAAGCGATTCCGGCTTGGAAGAAGTACTTATTCGCTGCTCACGGCAATGGCGATTTTGCTTTCCGTGAGTCGTGGTCATGCTGAGAAACGAGCGATGGCCTTGCCTATTGTGGGAGGGACTGAGGATGGGCTGAAGGCCAGCGCCGTCGTGGCAGGGCTGTCCTCCGTCAGAGCCTGGGAAGAACCGCTTGTAATTCCCACTTACAGAGTCGGGTCTCCCGATCCCAACCCCATGTTTTTCACACATGAGTCATACCAGGGCGCGCAAAAGAAAATCTATCCCTATCCTCTTCTCGATAATCTCACTGATGCTCGCGAGGACAAAACGTACAGGGCCCTCTACCTTGAAAATGAGTACATCAAGCTGTCTATGCTGCCGGAAATAGGCGGACGCCTGTTTTCTGCTGTGGATAAGACGAACAACTATGACTTCTTCTATCACCAGCATGCGATCAAGCCCGCACTGATCGGTATGCTGGGCGCCTGGATTTCCGGCGGCATTGAGTGGTGTGTCTTTCACCATCATAGAAATACCACGTTCATGCCCGTGGACTACACGCTTGCGGAGAACCCCGACGGAAGCAAGACCATCTGGGTCGGCGAGACGGAACGGCGGCACCGCATGAAGTGGCTCATTGGCATCACGCTTTATCCCGGTAAATCCTACATCGAGGCGACAGTCAAGTTCTTCAATCGCACGCCACTGCCACACTCGATCCTTTACTGGGCGAATGTGGCTGTGCACGTCAATGGTGATTACCAGGTCATTTTCCCCCCGAGCGTTCAAGCCGCTACCTATCACTCCAAAACCGCCTTCACCCATTGGCCGATTTCCAAGGGGCGGTATCGGGGCTTCAATTACGATGGTGTGGACATCACTTGGTGGAAGAACTCTCCGGTGTCCAACTCCTTCTTCGCCTGGAATCTTCAAGAGAATTTCATGGGTGGGTACGATCATGGCAAGCACGCGGGTGTCGTCCACGTCGGCGATCACCATATTGTTTGCGGCGCGAAACTATGGGAGTGGGGCACAGGTGCATATGGCCGGATGTGGGACAAGATTCTCACGGACGAAGATGGGCCGTACGCCGAACTCATGGTCGGCGCCTTCTCGGACAATCAACCGGACTATAGTTGGATCAAGCCCTACGAGGTCAAATCATTCAAGCAATACTGGTATCCCGTGCGTGAAATCACCGGGTTCAAGAACGCCAACCTGACTGGCGCAGTTAACCTGGAACTGAAGCCGAACAACGTGGCGGTGTTCGGCTTTCACACGACTTCCAAACGGTCGAACCTTAAAGCGATTTTCAAAGCGGGCGACAATGTCGTTTTCGAGCGGGTGATCGAGATCGGTCCTGACAAACCTTTCAAGAAAGAGGTTGCCGTTCCCGCGGGGACCAAGGAGACCGATCTGCGGGTCTCGCTGCTTTCCGCCGACGGCAAGGAATTGGTGTCTTATCGGCCCGTCGAACGGAAGCCTGTCTCTGAGCTACCCAAGTCGGTCAAAGCTCCGCCCAGGCCCGAGGACATCGAAACTATTGAGGAGCTTTACATGACCGGCCTTCGGGTGGAGCAGATTCATAACCCGCGTCTGAACCCGATGGACTATTACAAGGAAGCCCTGAGACGCGATCCCGGCGACTCGCGCTCCAACACAATGCTCGGCATTAATTACATCAAGCGGGGTATGTACAAGCGGGCCGAGAAGCATCTGCGGAAAGCCATCGAGCGCATATCCGCTGAGTATACCCGGCCAGGCAACACTGAAGCGTGTTACCAACTGGGTCTGGCTCTGAGAGCGCAGGACAAGCTGGATGAGGCGTACGGTAACTTCTACCGGTCCACCTGGGATTATGCTTTCTATTCCGCCGCCTACTATCAGTTGGCGGAGCTTTCTTTCAGGAAGGGAAATTTCGTCCAGGCACTGGACCACATCAATCGCTCGTTGTCCACGAACTCATTGAACACTAAAGCCCTCAACATCAAAGCTGTGATTCTGAGAAAGCTTGGCAACGTTAAGGAAGCAAAAGAAATCGCCTCGAAAGTCCTTGCCATTGATCCGCTCGACTTTCTGGCCATGAATGAGCTGTATCTTGCTCACCTCGCTATGTGTGCCCAGCCCCATGCCAGGAAAGTACTGGCGGATTTGAGAAGGATTATGAGGGACGAGGTCCAATCATACCTTGAGCTGGCCGTTGACTATATGAATTGTGGTTTGTGGGATCAGGCGATTCAAGTCCTCCTGCGGCCGGTGGAATTAAAGATGGACTTCGCTGGCGCCTATCCCCTCGTCTACTACTATCTCGGATACCTGTATCAGCAAAAGGGAAGCTTGAACAAAGCCTCAGAATACTGTTCTCGGGCGTCAAGCATGCCGAGCGATTATTGCTTCCCCTTCCGGTTGGAGAGCATTGATGTCCTTAGCGCGGCCGTCAAGGTCAACCCGTCCGACGCCCGCGCTCACTATTACCTGGGTAATTTACTTTTCGATCTCCAGCCGGAAAAGGCGATCACGTGCTGGGAAGAATCCCGGTCCCTCGATGATAACTTTGCTCCAGTCCATCGGAATCTGGGTTGGGCTTACTATCGAGTTCAAAACGACATTTCCGAGGCCATTGTTCGTTACGAAAAAGCCCTCACCTGCAACCGGCTTGATCCCCGGTTATACCTCGAGGCGGATATTCTCTATGAAATAGGAAATGTCTCTCTCCAAAGACGGCTTGCGATGCTTGAGGAAAACCATGACGTCGTGAGCAAGCGCAATGAGAGCTTCGTTCGCGAGATCATGGTGCTTGTCCTCGCCGGAAGGTACGACAAGGCAATTGATTATCTGACAAACAATTTCTTCCACATACGCGAAGGAGGCGGGGAAATTCATGATGTGTACGTGGACGCGCACTTGCTCAAGGGGCTTGAGTGCATGAAAGACAAGATGTTCACGGAAGCCCTCGCTCATTTCCGGAAGGCCTCGGAATATCCTGAGAACTTATCCGTCGGCAGGCCCAAGAACGATAGGAGGGCTCCGCAGGTAGCTTACTGCATCGGCACCGCCTATGAGGCATTGGGCGACCTTGAGAAAGCCAGAGAAATCCACAAAAAGGCGGCGGATCAACAAGGCACTTCGCGTTGGCCGCAAACGCAGTTCCATCAAGCACTGTGCCTCAATAAGCTCGGCCAAAAAGACGATGCCACAGGGATATTCGATCGGCTTACTGAAACTGGCGAGAGAAGCCTGAACCTGGGGAAGTCGTCGGACTTCTTTGCAAAGTTCGGCGAACAGGAAACCAAACAGGCCCGCGAGGCCTCCGCCCATTTCACCCTTGGTCTCGGATTGCTGGGGAAAGGGGAACCTGACCGGGCAAAGCAGCAATTTAGGCAGGCCGTGAGACTCAATATAAGTCATGTTTGGGCAAGATACCATCTATCTGCTCTTGAATAGTGGGGGCCAGAAAAGAGATTCCGTTTCTCGACGACACCTGCGGAGAATTGGTGCTTGTCTTTGCCTGGCGGCATCATAGCCAAGTTCCGCTCTGCAACCGGACTGAGAATGTTCAAGGCCAAGACGCAAGTTCGACCGCCCGTTCGGAAGTGGTTTCGCCGCCCTCGGAGAAAAACGGTCGCGTGGCATTATTTACACGTTAACTGGCGTAACTGCATGCCCGTCAGAAAGGCTTCTCCGGTTTTCCCTTTAGCGGGAGGAAAACTATAGGTGGGTCTCAGTTGCCGGAGAAAGAAACGCCGGCCGTTTGCTCCTCACTAAATCCTCTCGGCAGGAGGCGAACGGCGATCGCTCATGCCTGAGATGCCGATGACTAAGTGAAATGAAGAGCCGCAAAAGGCAAGAAGCTTCCGAGACGGGACAGGTTGCTTCTCCGAGAGAAGGTGAAATGGCGAAAGCCTTCTATTTCTGCCTCGTGAGCGACCCTCAAGTCGTGAGTGCTGCTCGTGATTGAGTAGGGCCTTCGGGGGTGTGGCTACGTTTGAGTGGTGGGTGTTGGGGGATGTTGTTAGAATGTTTGGTACCGGAGAAGCGAAGAGCTGTATGGAGAGGTGGAGGCGGACTGTAAAGTGCTGGTGCAGGCCCCCTGCAAACAGTGGCGCCCCTGGCGCCATGGAGCAAGAGAGGGGCAGATAGACGGTCTGATTGCGTCCTGTGCGAGGTTCGCCCAGCGGATCGCTGTCGTTGATGCTCAAAGACGGGGGAAGATTGCGCCTGCGGATACTATCGATGTGAAGACCCTCATCCCTGTGGTGGATCGGTTGAGGAAGCAGTAGCATCAAGTGGGTCTTGCGGACCCGGCCCATTTACCACAAGCGCGACGAGACAATTCGGGGTCACGTCTTCTGCGGTTTCCTGGCCCTGATGCTGTTGAAAGAGCTTCAGGCCAAGATGGAAGCTCGCGGTTGGCGCTTGCACTGGGATCGTCTCAAGGACGACATCGACGGCCTGGAGGACATCACCCCGCCTGAGGCGGGGGAAGACCTTTGTGATCCGAAGTCGCACCCAAGGCGACGCTGGCAAAGCCATTCAGGCTGTGGGTGTGGCCCTCGGACCCACTGTCCGGCTATGCGACGTGAAAGTCGCCGGACAGTCCCAAAGCCGGGCAGAAACCGAAACGTAGTGCCAAGAGCAAAATTCAAAAACACGATCTCCCTTTTCTCAAGGAATTACAGAATCACACTGTAGAAGATCAGTCAAAGTCCTCACACTATCACACTACATTCCCCGCCAGGATGAATCCTTGTTTTGCCAACTTCTTGATCCCCGAGGCCCCGATTTCCCAGCCCCGCCCGAAACTGTAGAAGATGGTCTTCATCAGAGGTTTTCACAAGCACGGGTGTGTATTACCCAACACGCAGGCCGGACCGGCGGAGCGATTGTTCTTTTGTTAAACCAGGAAGGGGCTGGCAAAGCTGTGGTTTTACCGCGGCGAGCTACCTCGGATGACACCGATGCCGTCTTCTGTGAACCTACAAGCTAATCCCCGTTTCACGAGCCGTTCAACTTCTCCAGCGCGGGAGTCGCTTCGGAAGCGTCGTCCTCAAGGGCATGGCCTGTGCTCTTCCCCTGTGATTTTGCCGATAGGAATCCTGTAATGGCACTGGCGAGCGTATCAGAGGCGAGAAGTGCGCAGTGCTTGCTCTCATCGGGTAGCCCGCCAAGCTCCTCAAGAATCACGTCCTGGGTGATAGCTTGGGCTTCCTCGAGCGTTTTCCCGACTGCAAGTTGCGTGACCATGCTGCCGCACGCTAAGGAGGGGCCGCAACCATCTGTGGTGAAGGTCGCTTTCGTAATTCGATCGCCTTTGATCTCCAAGAAGATCTCCATAGTATCACCACACGGGCCTGTGATCCTGGCGTAAGCCTGTGGGTGATCGAGGGAGCCCATGTTTCGCGGATTCAGCCAGAACTCAACAACTCTTTCACCATAGTACTCTCTGGCTTGTTTGATGATTGTCTCCTGAAGATCGCGTGCAAACCTATCGAAATCGTCCATCGTGGCCTACTTTTTCACATAATAGACGTTGCCGTTTCGGTAAGTGTACTCGATCACACCCTCTGCGACAAGAGCGTTCAAGACCTTCAGGAGTTCTCCCCTGTTCATCATCAGTCCAATGCTTATATCGTCAATAGAGGACGGCCGTCGGGCGATGAGCGCCAGAATGTCTTCGCGGCGAGCTTTGAACTCCTGAGTTATGTGACGGTCAGGAAAGGAAGCGATCACTTCTGCGCGGTCTCCGAACAGCTTGCAGAGCCGGGACAGCTCCTCCGGTGTTCCCGCAAGAGCGAATTCCTCCGAGGCAGGACGGACGACGGTGTTGAGATGGATTTTCTCAGGCTGGATTCGAGCGACGTGTTCTTTGATCTTCAAGGCTTCTGCTGGCGTGGCGGTCGCTCCACCAAGGAGAAGTACCTCCAGCCACATTTCGTTAGTGGACTCCTGGCGGAAATCAACAAGCCCCTGGCAAACTTGCTCGAAAGAGAGGGACTCATGTGGGCGGTTCACATACTGAAACATGGACTCATCACCGGCATCCAGAGAGGGAATAACCAGGTCAGCCAGGCGGCACGCGTCCCGAACCTCCGACTTGAAAAACAGCGAACCGTTCGTGATGATGGCGACGGGCACATCGGTCACATCTTTGATTCGCGAGATGATCTGCCCCAGTTCGGAGTGAAGAGTCGGTTCACCGGAACCGGAGAGCGTCACGTAATCGGGCCTGGGGACTTGCTCCAGGGCATCTCTAACCTCCCGGATCACTTTCTCAACAGGGGCGAATGACGCAGGGCGAACGGTCTTTCGCGTGGTGCGGCCAAGCTGGCAGTAAATGCAATCGTAAGTGCAGGTCTTGAACGGCACAATGTCCACGCCCAGGGAACGACCCAACCTACGGGATGGCACAGGGCCATAGACGAATGACGACACGGTTGATCTCTCCAGTTACGGGGCTGGTTCGAGCGTAACGACGGACCCCACCCCCGCCTTGATGAACTGACTTCTAAAAGCCTCCGAAAACATCTTTCGCGAGCGGTCACCGGAGCAATGGCATGGCGCCACTTTCATGACGCCGAGCTTCTTGAAGTCGCTGATTACCGATTCAATCCTTTTCTTACTCCATCCGCCCATGTGAAAGCCCCCCGTCACCAGGCAAGGGACGGCCTCGCTGAGTTCGCTCGCCTTCGAGACGATCTTCACAATCCCGGGATGAGCGCAACCGGTGATGACGCCCATACCTCCCCTGACCCGCACATACAACGCCTGCTCTTTTATCAGCGTTCCCATTTCTCCGGTGGAAAAAGCGTCCTGGCATACGCTCATGGGGTTCTTCACTTCGATGACCTTGGCCTTCATGCTCCGGGGGGCAGCTTTCATTGTTTCAGGAAAGGAAGCTGGCAGAAACACAGTGACGTTGTGATTTCTCTCCAACACAGCTCCGAGTCCGCCGGTATGATCGCCGTGAACGTGCGACAGGAAGATGAAATCAATCTTTTCCGGGGAGATGCCGAGCTTTTCCATATTCGACAGAAGCACTCTTCCATCGCCGCCCGTATCAAAAAGGATTGTTTTCTCAAGCCCCTCAATAAAGCAAGCGAAGCCCCATGCCGCACGGAGGTCTGGACGAAAAGAGTTGTTGTCGTAAACGATCGTCATGGTAACTATTCCATTCTTTTTCCGGGAAATTGCTTGATCCGCAATTGCCTCGCATGCCCGCGTGCAAAAGCACGCCGTAAATATGAGACATAAGATGCCCAGGCCGATGTTTATATCGCGCTTTTCAGCGTTGCTCTTCCTTGTCAAAGTTGTCCTCAAAAACATTGGTCCTCATTTCCCTTGGGAAGGATCGTTCAGCGATTGCTTGTCAATCGCGCAATAAGGCCTCGAACTCTTCTGCCTGATTGAAGTTCTCCACCTTGATGTTCATTTTCTGGACACCCGGCACAGCCTCAACCGCTTCCCGAATATCCGCTCCCGCTTCCACCCCGCGGTAATAATCTTTTCGGCAGCAACGGGGTGACACAGGCGAATGCGCCCTTCAGGACTCAGCGGTCGCAGACATTCTCTCCGATCTCCAGAGTTCCGTTGAGGTATCTGGTGATGACTTCGTCGGGGCTATCCTGCGGCGCCCCGAGGACTACTTCGATGCCCTGTTGGTTGAACAGCGCCTGCGCTCGTCCTCCCATGCCGGTGGCGATGATGGTGTTCGCTCCTTGCTCTTTGAGCCACGCGGGGAAGGCACCGGGCTCGTGAGGTGGTGGCTGGACGCATGTCCGGTTTTGTACATCACCTCCTTCCAGGTCGAATAGGACAAACTCCTCACATCGTCCGAAGTGAGGGCTAACCAGGCCGCCTGTTACCGGAATCGCAACACGCATTTGATTCTCCTCCTCATTGGGGCGCCTGTTCGGCCGGCGCCCGCTCGCTTTCCATGTCCAGGATCGGCTGAATCGCTTTATTGAACGCCGCCACCCCTGGTGAATTGGGATAGGTGTCGAGGTAAGATTGCCCCACATCCGCTGCCGACACGATCTTTGGGTCAATGGGGATGCCGCCCAGAAACGGCACGCCCATTTCCCTGGCCATTCTCTCACCCCCGCCCGATTTGAATATCTGCGTTTCTTCGCCGCACTTCGGGCAAACGAAACCGCTCATGTTCTCAATCACACCCAGCACCGGCATCTGGAGCTTCCGGCAGAAGCTGATTGACTTCCTCACGTCCACAAGAGAGAGCTCCTGAGGCGTTGTTACGATTAGGGCTCCGTCGAGTACAACCGCCCCCTGGCGACGCGCAGGAATGAGCTGGCAAACAGATAGAGGCTCGTCACCAGTTCCTGGGGGAGAATCAATGATCAGGTAATCGAGTGGACCCCACTCCACATCCTTGATGAACTGTTTGATGGCGCCCATTTTAAGCGGGCCTCGCCAGATCACCGCGTCCTGACCGCTGGGAAGCAGAAATCCCATGGACATGACCTTGAGATTCCTTCCAAAAGAGATAGGCAGCATTGTTTTGGGCGTCACTTCGATCATGCGCCCTTCGAGACCGAGCATAATGGGGATACTTGGTCCGTGGATGTCCACATCCAGCAATCCAACCCGCTTTCCCGCCCGAGCAAGCGAGAGAGCCAGGTAACATGCGACAGTGCTCTTCCCGACGCCACCCTTGCCCGAAAGAACGAGAATCCTGTGCCTGACCTGGGACATGCGACGCTCAATCGCTTCCCTCTCCAGGTAAGCCTCAAGTTTCGGATCGCGGCGGTTCGTACCGGACGGTGCCGCCGCGGGGTATTTTTCGCGTCCCTCACCCTTATCTTCGCTCACCAGTTCTCCTTCCCTTTTTCAAAAGAGGCTCTCCGGCGCCGCTTTTCAGGAACCTCTACGCGAAGCCGGTCAAGTATTCACCGGGCTGATTTCCAAGACCCCCGCCGTCTTCCTGTCTGAGGATGTCAGCCAGCTTCGTCCATGTCTCCTCGACAGCCCTTGCCGTGGGGCTTCGACCATACTCCACAATGCTCTGCTCCCTCATTTGGGCCTTGGTAAAGAGGCGGTCGTATGGTATCTGCCCGACAATTGCGGATCCGTTCTGCGAGCACCATTCCCGTATCTCAGCAGTGATTTCTGGATTGAGGTCGCATTTGTTAACGCACACCACTGTCTGAATTCCGAAGTGAGTAGCCAGGGCTGCGGCCCGCTCGAGATCCTGCCGAGCGGACATGGTCGGCTCCGTCACAATTAGAACAAGGTCCGTCCCGGTGATGGAGGCGATGACGGGACAACCGATGCCCGGAGGGCCGTCAACAACCACGAGGTCCAACCTCTTCTCTTCCGCGTCTCGCCTGGCTTGAGCCCGCACGATGGTGACGAGCTTCCCTGAATTCTCCTCGGCGACGCCCAACCTGGCATGGACCATCGGGCCGTGCCGGGTGTCCGAGATGAACCAGCGCCCTGATTCGTTGGGCGTGTATTCCATCGCCTCTGCCGGACAGAAGTAAGCGCAAACGCCACAGGCCTCGCATGAGATTGGATCAATATCTATCCTCTCGATCTCTCCGTCTTCGCCACTCGTTTGTCTGATGGCATCAAAGCGGCACAGCGGAAGGCATTTTCCGCACTGGACGCACTTCTCCTGGTTCACAACGAGCTTTCTGTTGCCGTGAAATACCTCTTCCGTCCTCACCGAGGGCGAGAGAATGAGATGGAGGTCCGCCGCATCAACGTCGCAATCCGCCAGCACCTTGCTTCTGGCAAGCGCCGCGAAAGACGCCACCAGGCTTGTTTTTCCCGTCCCTCCCTTGCCGCTAATGATGACGAGTTGTTTCATGTTGGTAACGTTGCGAGCATGTATTGGGCTCTCAAAGATATCGTTTATATACTATCTCCCGCCGTCACGGTTCTATCAGAAACCTCTTGAAAGATGCGGTCGGACAGCAGGGCGAACATTCCCCTATAGTAGTCACCGAGGCTCAGGACCATTTCGCCTCTCGAATACGCTTCGGCGATCCGCCTGTCGTCTGGTATTTCAAGAAGAATCAAGATGCTTTCTCTGGCTGCATATTCCCTGACCCGTTCGTCGCCGATGTCTGATCGGTTTATGACCAGACCGAAAGGAAGACCCAATTCCCGCGTCATTTCAACAGCGAGTTTCAGGTCGTTGAGGCCGAAGGGAGTCGGTTCTGTGACCAGGAGCACATAGTCCGCACCTTTCACCGATTCAATCACGGGGCAGGATGTTCCCGGGGGAACATCAATGATGGCCTCCCCTCGAGAAGGCACAGACCGTTTGACCTCGCGAATGAGCGGAGGCGCCATAGGCTCGCCGATGTTCAGTTTCCCATGAACAAAGCCCAATCCATCCGAAGTTCCCTCCTCGAGCACGCCTATTTCGCGAGGCACCTCTCGTATGGCTCCTACCGGGCAAGCCAATGTGCACCCGCCGCAACCGTGGCACAGCTCGTGAAAGGTCAGCACTTTCTGCTTGATGCACACGATGGCGCTATACTGACAGATCTTCGCACACTCACCGCAGCCGGTACACTTCTGCTCGTCAACTTCCGGAACGGGAATGCTTACCGTCTTCCTCCGCGTGATGTCTGGCTTCAAAAATATATGGCCGTTGGGAGCTTCCACATCGCAATCGGCGTACCAGACCTTTCGCCCCGTCTTGGACAAAAACAGCGCCAGGTTAGTGGCTACCGTCGTCTTTCCTGTTCCTCCTTTTCCGCTGGCGATGGCGATCTTCATGTCTTCCTTTCCGAATCGACTCATAACATGTCAAAGCCGGTCGCGGGGGCCTCGCCAGCCAGACCCCGCCAGCCTCTGGCTCCCCCGGAGCGACCAGCTCTTTTGCTACATTTTTCCTGCTTGGACTCTGTGCAGAGACTCACACATGCGGCTGTTCTGTTCTCCCAAGATCGGAGCAGACAGGTCCGCAGTTTCCAAGCCCCATTGCGGAAGGATCACTTCTGCCGGGTCATTGCCGCGCCGCAGGAAGGGCACTTGACCTGATAACACGGCGCGCCTACCTGGTGGGGAGCGGTCTTGCCGCACTGCGGGCACACGCAACTTCCTCCAGGCCCCATTCCGAATCCGCTCATTCTCCCGCGTCCTGTGCCGCGGCCCATTCCTTTCCCTGTGCCCGGTCCCTGCCCAAAGGGTCCGGTTCCATCTGCTCTTGGCATTTCATTCACCTTTCCGTCGAGTTTTCCTTCGGCGCCATGTGGCGTCGTACTATTCGCTCGTTCGCCTTGCTCTGCCCCTGCGAGCAGGTGACCGTTTCTGCAAACAATCATGTCACCGACCTTGCAGCCAATGTCTCTCGCAATCACGGGGCACTTCGCCTTCAGCACGAAGAATGCTTTCTTGTCGCTGTCACTGAGTGTCTCGTAATTGGCCTGTCCTTTGGCCATCAGTAGGTCGGCGGCCTTGAATCTCTCCCGGAATGCGGGGGAGCAGAGTTCGAGAATCGTCCCCGGTGCATTTGAGCCATTGTCTATCACAGAAACGATGTCAGGAAGACCGACTGCTTCCGCATCGTCTCGCGTGGCGTCATTAATGATAGGTCCACCTTTGACCACAAACGTCACCTTGTTTGTTGGCATCTGTTCGATGAACAAGCGGTCGAATACAATCTCGCCCGCATTGTCGCCGATGTAAAGGATGTCTTCGGCCTCCTCGATGGCCTGCCGGAGCAGAGCGATATTCTCAGCAGGAATTGCGTAGTCCAGGGCGTCTTCAATCGTATCCGCAAGGGTCTTTGCCGCTTTTTCAGGGGTTAAGTTGCCGACGCCGAAGTCCAGAATATTCCCCGCGATGCTCAACCGAAGTGCCGTTTCAAATGGATCATCGGCATCAACAACCTTCTTTTTCAGGTCGGCGTACAACTCCAAAGCCAGCTTGTTCAAGTGAGCCTTTATTTCCTTATAGGGATCAGGATTGCCCGTCTCTTCACGGATGATACGATGAATCTCATATCCCATGTACGGGGGAGGCTGTGTGAACGAAAACTGACTGGCCTTTTTCAGCACCGCTTTCAGCACCCGCGCATGCACGGCTTCGTCACGGGTGACTCTGCGGCTGGCGTTCAAAGCCTCATTCACGAAACACGGTACACACTCCAGAAATGTCCTCATAATCCTCCCACATCAAATCGGGTAAGCTCGATGACAGCACGTAGAAGAATCTTGCTTTAGCGTCTCCGGAGTGAATCTGCCGCCCGGTCCGAAGTGCCGCCTAAAAAGACTGGCTAAAGATCCAGCAGTCTCAGCTTGTGCCCTCTCGACGCAAGGGTCACCGCCAACAAGTGCCATCACTGCTGCACGGCGGCGTGTCGCACCGAGTATCTTCGCCACAGCAAGTCTTCCCCGAAGCAGATCGTCCCTGGGAAACGGACACGTTCGCTGCCGACAGGAGCTTAGTGACCTTGTCGCTTCCGCACTGCTCGCAGGTCACCTTCTCCGAAACATTGATCGTCTTCTGGAGGAATTCGGTTACCGCGCCGCACTCTTCGCAACGGTATTCATAGATCGGCATGGCGTTCTCACCACCTCACTTGATCTTTTTCTCGAGTTGCTCCAGCCGTTGGCTGATCTCTTTGAGCTGTTCCTGCAAAACCTTCGTTTGCTCGACGAGGGCTTTCAGGTCGCCTCCCCCTGATCCGCCCTGAGGAGGCGCAGCGAAAGGCTGCTGAGGCGCAGTCCCGGCGCCGAAACCGCCCATCATGCCGCGCCCGCGACCGCGACCCATCCCCCGTCCACCGCCCATCCCAAAGCCACCACCTGGTCCTGGCATCATGCCCGGCCCGCCACCCATTCCAGGCGCCTGCGGCATACCGGGACCCGTTCCAAAATGAGAAGCGACATTCGGTTGCGCCGTGGGCTGCAATTCACCACGCTTCAATCTCTCCACCGCGTCCTTCACCGTTCCCACGACGCCGACGATGATCTTAACGCCAGCGGCAGAGAACGTCTGAAAAGCATTCGGACCGCAGTTACCTGTAAGAATGACTTCGGCCCCCTTATTGGCCAGGAGCTGAGCGGACTGGATGCCAGCCCCGCCCATGGCCATGACGCTGGGGTTTTCTACGGCTTCGAAATCCATCGTCTCAGTCTCCACAAGAATGAAATAGTCGCAGCGGCCGAAACGCGGATCAACCTGAGAATCCAGGCTGGGTCCTGTTGATGAAACACCGACTTTCACGTGAAATTACCTCCTGTTTCGCGATTGGGCGGCTACTCGCTCGCCTTTTCCAGCTCGCTAATGCGGGACTGAATTTGTTCGAGCTGGTTGCTGAGAGCCTCTGCCTGACTCCTCAGCATGTCAACTTCCTGCGCCGGTGTCATCTGGCCTGGGCCGCCCGCCCCAAAAGGCGCGTATCCCGGATATGCACCCTGGCCACTCTGCATCGCTTGCCAGAAAGCTTGGGCCTGCGGAGTTGGCCATTGACCGGTCATGAAGTATGTGGCACAGGGCCCCAAGCCTGTTGGGCTTCTGCCCACCCAACCGGGACTGAACCCAAACCTCATCCATCCCGGGAGACCTGTGGCGTAATACATCCAGCGATGTCCACGTGGCATATTTCTCTACCTCCTTATGTTTTCTGCTGTTCAGCCGCTTCGAGTTCCGTAATCCTGGCTCGAACCCACTCCAATTGTCCCTCAAGCATTTCTGCCTGGCCCTTGAGGAACTGCAACTCCTGGGCTGCCGGCGGTGCATCCCATGGCTGAGAGTACAGGTAAGCCGGCGCCGCCCAGGGATACCACTGCCCCCAATAGGAAGCTACGTGGGGCATCAAGAACCAACCTGCTGGACCCATTCCAAATGGCATTCCAAACACCTCCCTTCCCTGTATCCGAAGCGCGGTGTCGTTCTCTCTCAGCGATGCGGCCCTGCCGCTGACTCAATCTCTCTCCCAGCGGGTGACCGCTCGGACTTTTCGCGCTCGCCAGTTGGCAGTGTACCCATCGCGGTTCCGGCAGCTCGCCGCCGAGCGTCATCAGGGCAGCGTGTTCTTCTCAAACGCTGCCTCCAAACTGGGGCTGAGCTGGCATTATTGGCTGCCCGCCGGGCGTGTACCCCGCCGTGTACGGCGAAACATAGGGCTGAGCCGATGGATAGCCTCCCACGTACGGAATCGTTCCCGCGTATTGAGCCGCATACGGCATCGCCCACCACCACCGCGGAAGCCACGGGAAATTGCGACAAAATGGGAATGGATTGCCGCGACCTCCCCGGAAATAGGGGTATCCGTAAGCGGGGTATCCTCCATACCCATAGAAACCAAAGCCCCGGGGTGCAAACCCTCGCCTGAAGAAACCTCTTCCTCGACCTCTTCCGTTCGGCATATCTCTTCACCTCCTTTGAATTGGCAATGGTCTTAGCGGAAAGCATCAAGCATGCCGATGAAAAAGGAAACCACTGCTTGTGACGTAATATACTCCTATGGAAAGGATTAGGCCAGTAGTTGGGGATTTCAAGCACGGGGCCGTCGCGTTCCTGCGTGTTGCAGAAATGAAACAAAACCGGGGATTACAGACCCTCAGCTTACGTTATACACTGGAACACAAGGAGCTACGTCGCCGTTTCAGAATCGAGCGCGATCGCGCCCGCTAACAGGACTCAATCCCGTGTTTCTTCATCTTCCGCCAAAGCGAGGAGCGGCTGATGCCGAGAAGTCGAGCTGCCTCCGACCGCCTGTAGGATGCCCTTTCAAGAGCACTCAGGATAAGCTCTTTTTCGAGTGCGTCCAGGGGGCGCTCCTTGTCGGAGACTTTTTCTATAAACGAGGTATGTGGGCCGTAGAATTCTTCGGGGAGATGGCGGGGCTGGATCAGTTCGCCGGTGCAATGGATGAAAGCGTGCTCAATGGCGTTTTCGAGTTGCCGAACATTTCCCGGCCAGGGGTAGTCCACCAAAATGTCCATTGTCTTTTGAGCGACCCCCCGGATTCCTTTTCCCGTTTGCTCGTTGAAGGCCTCGATGAAATGCTCGACAAGCAAAGGGATATCCTCTGCTCTTTCCCTGAGCAGAGGTATTCTGATTGCCAGGACATTGAGCCGATAGTAAAGGTCCTCGCGAAATCTCCCTTCTGCGACGCTCTGCTGAAGGTTGCGGTTCGTCGCGGCGATGAAGCGCACGTCAACCCTTGTGGTCTTCCGGTCGCCCAGGCGCTCGAATTCCTTCGTCTCGATCACCCGCAGTAATTTGACCTGCAAAGCCGGCGATACCTCACCGATCTCATCCAGAAATAACGTTCCGCCATCAGCCAGCTCGAACCTTCCCGGGCGGTCGGATTCCGCTCCCGTGAAAGCGCCTCTCACGTGACCAAACAGCTCGCTCTCCAATAGCGAATCCGGCAAAGCTGCACAGCTAACCGCAACGAAAGGCTTATCCTTTCGTGGACTTGTGTAGTGAATCGCGCGGGCGACCAGCTCCTTTCCGGTCCCCGTCTCGCCCTGGATGAGGACCGTCGTGTTAGTGGGGGCAACCTCCCTTATAACTCGGAAAACTCTCTGCATCACCTCGCTCTTCCCGACGATATTCGCGAAGGAATACTTGACACGCAGTTGCTCGCTGAGTTCCTTGAGCTGGGAGAGGTCACGAAACGTCTCCACTCCCCCGATGATCCGGCCGTCGCTATCTCTCAACAGCGCCGTGCTCACGCTAATGGGTCTGATCTGGTTGTTTTTGTCGAGAATCTCGATCTCGTAGTTGGTGACCGGCTCGCCCGTTCGCACAGTCGCCTTGAGAGGGCACTCCCCACGACAAATGCTGCTCCGAAAGATCGTGTGGCAAGCCTTGCCAATAACGTCCTCCCTCTGGAAGCCGGTTATCTTCTCAGCCGCCTTGTTGAAGGAGGTGACGTGATATTCCTGATCAACAGTGAAAACGCCATCCGCAATGCTGTTGAGAATGGATGAGAGCTTTTCCTTCTCCCTGGCCATTCGGACGTTCGCCTCACATAGCTTCAACGTGAGATCCCTCACCTCGGCAACGTTGCGAAACGTCACCACCGCACTGCTCACTTTTCCTTCCTTATCACGGACCGGCGAGCTGTTCACGCAAACCGGTATCTGATCGTCGTCCTTTGTGAAAACCTCACAGTGGAAGTTCGCCACAGGCCGACCTGTCGAAAGCGTCACCGCCGCGGGACACGTCTGCCCGGACACGCCACATCGAAACAGTAGGTCGCATTTCTGATCCACTGCTTCCTCACGGCTGTAGCCGGTGATTCTCTCCGCCCCTTCTCCGAACGCCACAATGGTCAACTGCCGGTCGAGCACCATTACCCCGTCTGCAAGATACTCGTACGTTGCCTCGTCCCACTCCTGAGTCACTAACGAGGCAGCACCTTTCTCACTATCGTTTTCATTCTGCATGACAAACAACTCCTTGTTGTGTGCCTCCCGCCCGGCTTAGAGCGCCTCTTCTGGTATGATCATACCGGAGAGAGAACGCTTCGACAAGCCCCATCCGTTCGTTCTTGCCACAGGCGCCCGATACCGAGACTGATCGGTTGAGGCAATGGGCTTCCTGTTCGATGTGCTTTGCAGGGGTGAGCCGCGTGCCACTATGGGGTGCGAAACAAGCGTGGGTACCTTCTGCGGAAAATTAGCCGGACTACAGGCCATACGACGCACGTCAGCCTGCGACCGATGGCATCGAGCTATCAGATGTTCGATGCGGCGTGCTTAATGGTCAAATGTCAAAGAATGCCACATTTCGTGAATTCATGAAGTGCCAGTTACGTCATGCATCCCAACACTACAAGAATTGAGATGATGCCGATCAGCCTGGCAAAGAATGGGTTTATCCCCCGTTCCGGCGACCGCAGCGATCTGGTCACAAGGTACAGCAGAGAAGCGATAACCGCACTCGTCAGCAACGCGAAGCCCACCATCCCATACCAGCCCTGCGACGGAACACCCTTTTCTTTCACAATGTTCCAGGTATGTTCAAGCGGATAATATCGAGGCAGCTTCAGATGAAACCAAAGGGTGGCGCAATAGGCCAATGAAAAAATGCTCAGGAAAGCACAACCGACAACATAAGCAACATCTGATTTTCGCATGTCACACCGATTTCAAAGTCGTAAAATAGTAGCCCACCGTGGAGCAATACCACACGATTATGTTCAACATGTAGCAGAGAGCTGTGTACAAGAACAGCTTCTCGCGTTCCGATTCCGGGTCAAAATTTCTTCGCAAGACGTAATAGGCTAAGAGCAGCGCAAAGCCAATAGCCGACCAGTGTTCTCGAACTTCAAAAAGCCCCGTTGCCCATGGCAGATTTTCATCAAAATATTCGTACCGGACACGCACCCTGAATGTCGGCTAGACCAAAGCTCCTACAATGAACGTAAAGACGTACGCCCACAGGCATATTTTCACATGCAGCTTTTCCAGTTTCTTTTTTCGGAAATTCCCCCGCCAGTAACCCGCGACAATAATCATGTTGTGAGCGAGGCATCCAATGAGGACAAAAGCGGCAACCAAGTGAAGAAAAAGTAGAAACTTGGAGAAACCCTCGAGAAAAACCAATGGTCACCTTCCTTACCTATTCGGTTAACCGAGCGGCGGTGCAAACCATTTCATTATCCTTGTCCGGGCCGTCAGACCCTTCCCCGAGGACAACCTTTCTCCGAGCCAGCCACTCGCCCCAACGCCGTCTTGCTCCGCTTTCAGCTAATGCTGTCTCAAAACGACAGTAGCTATATGTACATCATTCGGCGGCGGCGCTCAGAACAAAAGGCTTCTCACGCTGGAGCTAATAGATGGAGGGGAAAACTCGGCATTAGAATGGCGGGAGCGACGGGACTCGAACCCGCAACACCCAGATCGACAGTCTGGTACTCTAACCAAATTGAGCTACGCCCCCGCACTCAGATATTCTGGTGACGAGAATCGCGGACGGGCAATAATATCCTTTCCGGTACCTAAACGGGCGAGCAATTCTTCAGGAATGGGCGATGCGGGATTTGAACCCACGACCTCATGCTTGTAAGGCATGTGCTCTCCCAACTGAGCTAACCGCCCGTAGCCTCCTTTACCGTCGCATTTCGGTACCAATGATAAATCGCCCTCTCCGGCCTGTCAAGAACAAAAACAAGAGCTGCCGCAGTTTGGGGAAAAATCTCGTTCCAGGCCGGGATCGAACACACGGGATCGCTTGGGCACGAGCGGTCTCCTCTCACCCCTCCCTTGCCACCACGGAAAATCAAACAGGAATGCCTTTCTTCCCGCTTCCCTGGTGCAATTGCTGGGATGCACGCCGGTAGTTGCGCCCTGCAAAAGCCCCCCGGTGAAACACCTACAGCGGTTTGACCCGGAAATGTCGCCGCAACGTCTTGGTGCGACCGTTGTGCTCAACAACCATCTCGATGGTATCGTGACCTGGTGTCAGCGCGGCGCGAGCGGCAAACTGCCCGTCTGGCCTGACTTCGACCGCTTTACCCGAGACGTTTACCGTTGCCCCTGTCTGGACAACGCCGCGGACCTCGACCACAATGGGCCCGGGAACCAGCTCGGTCTCCGCCAGCGGCGCCGTTGCGACAACAGTCAGCGGCGGTGATTCGATTGTGGCGAGTTCTTCCAACAGCATTCGTTTCGCTGATCGAAAGGCAGCGGGACCCTTTTCGTAGTCGCTAAACGACCGAACAATCCTCCTGCAAATTTCGTCGCTACGTTGGCGCGGATCGAATTCGTCGGCTACCTTGCCCAATCGCCCGATCACGCGTTCTGTTTTCTCGGCCAGCAGACGGAACTCTTCATAGTCCTGAATGCCCTCGCGCATCATCTCCCATCGAATTGAGTCAAGAGGGCCATCCTTTCGCGGATAAACGATGAAGCTGTCGCCGGGCGGCAAGCGGTCGCCGGGGTTCTCAAATGGCTTATCGCTCCAGAAATTCCAGCCCCAATGCAGGTAACCATCCAGCCGGTAGCGCCAGTTGATCCAGTGAAGGATCCGCGTGGCTACGAGTGGGTAATCGAGCAAGCGATTGGGGTAATAGCCCTGCGGATGCAGGCAGGTGTAAAACCACAATTCGTTGCCAGGGAGCTGTGCCGCACGAAAGTCCTCAAGCCAGCCGGGCAGATAGTTGAGCTTCGGCACCCATATTTCAAGGTCGCCTGAAAAGTCGCGCGTTTCGATGGCATCAATCCGACGAAGGCGCGGCGCCGCCCGGTAGACAAACCTCGATGCCTCCCTCCACGAGTCAATATTATGGAGCGACGGCTCATCGGCCACGTGTATCATCGCCTTTTCGAGCCATCCCTGCTCAGACAGGTGGCGCTCGAGATCTCGCAGCAATAACGCCAGCCCTTTATCGGGAGGCAGCGTGACTGGCTTGCCCGTCTCACGGTCACGGGCGGTAATATTCCTCAGCACAATCTCATTGCTTCGCCAGCCTCCCTCGCCAAAATGAGCAACATGTCCGATCTCAATCCGCTGGCACACGCCTGCTTTTTCAAAAAGCCTGACCCACCGATTGAAATGGCTGTAGTCAAACGAAAGCTGCCCCTCTCGCTGGCGTATCACTTTGATCAATGATACTGGGGTGAGGACGACATTCTGGCGGTGTGCGGCCATGTTTTCAGCATACTTTTGCAGCAGAGACCAGTGCTCATTTGACCAGGGAGCGACCTTATGAAACCTCGCGATGCGTCCCGCATTGAACCAATTCGTCACCCATAAGTGGCGTTCTTCTGGCAGGACGAACGGATAAACCTCCAGGGAGACATCAATTTCGCCAGATGCTTCGTCGTTGCCGATGTGGAATCTCCCCTCGTACTTGCCGGGCGGCGCATCAGGCGGAACATAGACCGTCAGCCAGATTGGCTGTGTCCGCCCCGCGGGCAGGTCCACTTGTTCTACCTCGAGGAGCGGGTCAGGAATCTCGCAAGGAGCCGCACGAACAAGATTGCTCAGGGCGGTATTGGGCGTGTTCCGTTTCACAGGGATGAATCCGACAAACCGCCAACGCAGGGAGGTCCCCGGAATCACGTAACTCTGCTCACAGTGGCGAAGCGATCCCCAGCGTGCGGACAAACCACGTAACTCCTTATCCCCACGCACCGCGACCTGCCCGGAAAGATACTCATTGGCCCCACCCTGCATCCCGACCCGATTCCCCTGCTTGCTCGCTGGCGTGTCCGGAAACACTTTAGTCAGCGGATCAACCGCCCAGAGTGACAGGCTCGACTCCTGCGAGCAAACATCGCCCACGCAAACTGCGACAAAAAGGAGCAACACAACAGCTACGAAGTCTCTCACCATAACTCACCTCCTGAAGTTTGGAAGATGTTTGCCTTGGTATCTGCGTGATCCGATTATGCCAGGTTCACTCATGCAGCGAAAGTTCGGTTTCTTCTTGACGCGAGAAGGACGCGTGTTAGCATTCCGAGAGACAAACTTGTGTTTTGCCCATGTGAAGCAAGCCCTTTCGAAAAAGCACCCCTTTCCGAGGAGCGCTTCGTCAAAGCTGGACCCTACGATAGGAGGAAAGGATCATGCGAAGGATGGTCGTTATAGTTCTTGCGGTTGGCATTTTTGTGATCACCTGGACGCAGGCTGCGGTCGGGACGCAGAAGTTTCGCCGGCTGCCGGTTCGGGAGTACCGGGACAAGATGAAGGCGGGGTGGATCGGCCAGATGGTCGGTGTTGGATGGGGTGGTCCCACGGAGTTCAAGTGGAAGGGCGAGATCATCCCGAGCGACAAGATGCCGAAGTGGAAGCCAGGCATGGTCAACCAGTTCCGGCAGGATGACATCTACGTGGAGATGACCTTTATCCGTTCGATGGAGTTGCACGGGTTGGATGTCTCGATCCCCCAGGCGGGGATTGACTTTGCCAATAGTGGCTATCCTCTCTGGCACGCCAATCGGAACGGCAGAGACAATCTGCGAAAGGGCATAGCGCCGCCGGACTCCGGTCATCCGAAGTTCAACAAGCATGCGGACGATATTGATTATCAGATCGAGGCGGACTTCTCTGGCTTGATCGCTCCGGGTCTGCCGAACACGGCGATTGCTCTCGGCGAGAAGTTCGGGCGATTGATG
>Ga0114930_10000514_pt1 | contig 40180 bp, 43 predicted proteins | sample AnhtaG_FD_87300 | JGI IMG/M metagenome (GOLD analysis project Ga0114930, IMG submission 87300) | Deep subsurface microbial communities from Anholt, Denmark to uncover new lineages of life (NeLLi) - Anholt_01485 metaG | ecosystem: Environmental > Aquatic > Marine > Oceanic > Sediment | place... | reverse complement strand
GGGCTATGCCCCTAATTCCCTGTTTTGGGTGGTGTTTTAAGAGTGGCTATGTCCCCAGCCCTACCCCCGGTTTTAACTTATCTCTTTTTCCCCACCCGCCCGCCCTATGGGGGCTTTGTTCTCCACCCCTAACCCTCACTAGGCTTCTTTTTCCCCACCCGCCCGCCCTCGGAGGCTGGGCCTCTAAATCCCCGCTTTTTCAGGGGTGTCAGAGAGGGGGCATTGCCCCCACTCCCACCCCCGTTTTTAATTTAAAGTCTTTCTTCCCACCCTCCCACTCGAAAGAGGTGATACCTCTCTCACTTTGTGGGGGGTTGTGGATTTATTTCTCGTTTGGGGATGGGGGGCTGAGAGTCTTAGAGGGGCAGTGCCCCTATGAGGGTGGGCTGGGTGGGATGTAGAACAACTGAAAACAGGGGGAGGGGGTGAGGTTGATAACAAACTAAAGTGGACGGGAGATTAACCATAGGTTATAATAGCTAAACCGGGAAGATAATAGACCATGCCGGCGCTTTATATTGTAGCGACCCCTATTGGCAATCTGGAAGATATCTCCTTACGTGCTCTGCGGACTCTGCGTGAGGTGAAGCTCATTGCTGCCGAGGATACCCGCCGCACGAAGCAGCTTCTTAACGCTTATGAGATTAAGACCCCGATGACCAGTTATCATGAGCGTAATAAATGGACCAAGCTGGACTATATCTTGGACTGCCTCGACGAGGGGGATGTGGCTCTGGTTTCTGATGCCGGAACTCCGGGCATATCCGACCCCGGCCATGAGCTTGTTGTAGCCGCTCACCAGCGGGATATTCAGGTAGTTGCCATTCCCGGAGCCTCGGTGGTTATCACGGCGCTGGCTGTCTCCGGGCTGGATACGGGGCAGTTTATCTACCTCGGCTTTTTGCCGCATAAGGCTGGTGCCCGGCGGCGTCGGTTACAATCGGTTGCCGCTGAATCTGCCACCATTGTCGTCCTGGAGTCCCCCCATCGTCTATTGGCGGCACTGAACGATATATTGGAGGTTCTGGGGGATAGAAGGATAGCCGTCTGCCGTGAACTGACCAAGGTTTATGAGGAGGTCTTTAGGGGGAGGATAAGCCAGGCCATAGACCATTTCGTCCAGCCGAGGGGAGAGTTTACCCTGGTTATAGAGGGCGAAAAAGAGCCGGGAAAACCGCAGTTGACCGAGGCTATAGAGAAGCAATTACAGAATATGCGCCGGTCAGGGGTGGGGGCTAAGCAGGCGGTAGCCCAGGTAGCCGGGGAAACCGGCCTGTCCAAGAAGGAGCTATATCAGGCTTGGCTAAAGTTATGAAGGGGGTTGATAAATGCGCCGTGGTTGTATATCTTTAGGCGATGTCCAGTGTGATGAGTGCCACCGCACTATGTCCTATCCCGAGCGCTATCTGCTTGTTGAGGAGGAGGAAGGTACTGTATTGCATTTGTGTGTTGATTGCTGCCTGAACAAAGGCTATGCTCGTTATACCGAGGAGAAGGGGCAGCGAGTCCTTACCTTCTTCCCGGAGAAGACTTAATTGTTATAGCCGAGAAGTAGACTATGAGCGAGAAGATTCTGGTTGCTGTTGCTTGGCCTTATGCTGACGGTCCGCTGCATTTAGGTCATATCGCCGGGGCATATCTACCGCCGGACATATTTGCCCGTTACCATCGCCTCAAGGGGAACGAGGTATTGATGGTATCAGGCTCAGACCAGCACGGCACACCGATAACCATCAAGGCGGAACAGGAGGGGAAAACGCCCGGCGAAATAGCGGCTAAGTATCACCAGCAGTTTCTCGACTCCTGGCAGAGGTTTGGCATTTCCTTCGACCTGTTTACCACTACCGGCACGGCTAACCATGCCCAGGTAGCACAGGACATGTTCCTCACCCTGCTAGATAAGGGCTATATCTATAAGTCCACCGTCTCGCAGCCCTATTGCCCTCAGTGCCAGCGCTTTCTGCCTGACCGCTATATTGAGGGCACCTGCCCTTTTTGCGGCTCGCATGGAGCTAGGGGTGACCAGTGCGACGACTGCGGCAAGCCGCTAAATCCGGCGGAACTAGTCGACCCTCGTTGTCGCTTATGCGCCGCCACTCCCCAGTTTAAGGAGTCGGAGCACTTCTTCTTGAAACTTTCTGCCTTCCAGGACAGGCTTGCCGCCTGGGTGAGCGAGCAGAGCCACTGGCGACCGAATGTTTCTAATCTTACTAAGCGCTATCTGAAAGAGGGGCTGAGGGATAGAGCTATCACCCGCGATATAGACTGGGGAGTGCCGGTGCCGGTTGACGGCTTTGAGAATAAGCGTATCTATGTCTGGTTCGAGGCGGTCATCGGTTATCTCTCGGCGACCAAGGAATGGGCTAAGTCTAAGGGGGACGAGGAAAGGTGGCGTTCCTTTTGGCAGGATGGTGAGGCAAAGAGCTATTACTTCATCGGCAAGGATAACATTCCCTTTCATACCATCATCTGGCCGGCGATGCTGATGGGCTACGAGGGGCTTAATCTGCCCTACGATGTGCCGGCTAATGAGTTTTTAACTATTGAGGGCAAGAAGCTTTCCACCAGCCGCAATTGGGCCGTCTGGCTGCCTGATTATCTATCGCGCTACGAGCCTGACCCCCTGCGTTATCTATTTTCCATAAACATGCCCGAGACCGGGGACACCGATTTTTCCTGGCGTGAGTTTGTCCGCCGTAATAACGACGAGCTGGTGGCGACCTATGGCAACCTGGTCAACCGGGTGCTTACCTTTGTCTACCGTAATTTTGAGGGCAGTGTGCCGACGTACGCTGATATGGGTGCTACTAATGTAGCACCACTTGACAGTAGGGATAACGAGTTAATAAATAAAACTACTGCAGTCTATAATCATATTTACGCTGATGGTGGGCCTCTCTCCGCGTGCCATTTTAAACAAGCGATAATGATGGCTATGACGATAGCCCAAGAGACAAATCGCTACCTTGACGAAAAGTCACCGTGGAAAATAATTAAAGAGAACAGGGAGGCTGCGGCCACATCTCTGTATGTAGCTATTTGCGCAATCTCCTACCTGAAAACTATGCTCTACCCCTTCTTACCTTTCAGTTCTCAGAAGGTGCACGAATATCTCGGTTTTGATGGTCATGTCCAGGATTACGGCTGGAAGCCAAGTCCACCGTCACCGGGGCAAAAACTGCTTGAGCCCAAGCCCCTGTTCGCCAAATTGGATGATAAGCTAATTGAGGAGGAGACGGCTCGGCTGGGGCAAGCCCTGAGTTAGCGGCTTAATATCCTCAGATGGGGGGACGGTTGCAGTTAAGCGAGATTTATAAGCTGGTTCAGAAAGATTTAGACAGGGTGGGGAGCCAGATAGAGTCCGTCAGTGAGGTTGCCCCCCCCGTTCTGGCTGAGCTATCGAGCCACATCCTTGCCGGCGGCAAGGGGATCCGCCCCGCCCTTACTTTGCTGTCAGGTAGGTTTTACCACTACAACCTTGACCTGCTTATACCTATGGCTACCGCCGTTGAGCTGATGCACACCGCTACCCTGGTCCATGATGATGCTATTGACAACTCCTCGGTTCGCCGGGGTAAGCCCACCATCAATAGCCTCTGGGGTGAAGATAGAGCCGTGCTATTGGGGGACTTTCTATTTGCTAAGGCGGGGGAGTTTGCCGCTATTACCGGTAATCTGCGAGTAATAAGGCTGTTTGCTCAGACATTGCAGACTATTTCCAGCGGGGAGTTAATCCAGACCTTTGATGCCTTTAAGCTGGAGCAGACCCGTGACTACTATTTACAGAGGATTTCCAGCAAAACCGCCTCCTTGTTCTCCCTGGCTACCGAGTCAGGGGCTGTCTTGAGCCAGGCTCCAGAAGAGTCAGTCCAGGTGCTGAAGGAGTATGGCTTTAACCTTGGTATCGCCTTCCAGATTGTGGACGATGTCCTGGATTTTATTGGCACCGAGGAGGAATTGGGCAAGCCGATAGGTTTGGATTTGGCTCAGGGAACTCTTACCCTGCCGGCGATGCTTCTTCTGGAGCGCTGTCCTGAGGATAACCCGATAGGGGAGTTGTTCCATAACCCTGATATGCCGGAAGGGGATAAGCAGCAAAAAATAAGAGAGATAATAGAGTTAGTCAGCAGCTCATCAGTGGTTGAACAATGCTATAAGGTGGCCTCAGATTATGCTGGCAAGGCTTGCCACCAGCTTGGGCTGCTGCCCGATAACCCCAGCCGTCAGGCGCTAGAAGATTTAGCCGATTTGGTGATAAGTCGGAAAAGTTGATAGGGGCAGATACTGGCTGATTACCCCTTTCCCTCAACCCGGAAGCTGCCGTCGGTGTAGGTTTCCCTCTTCTTGGTTGGCATTAGCTCTTTAAATCGGTCAACGGCATACTGGCAGGCGTCAAAGCCTTCCTGGCGGTGGGTAGAAGCTACGGCAACGAGAAAGTTGATTTCGCCCACCTTGAGTTTACCTATTCTATGGCAGATAGCTACATTATTAACATTAACCTGCCATTTTTGTCTGATTTCGCTGTCTATCTCCTCAAGCTTGTTTTCTGCTGTCCCCTTAGTGTCTTCATATTCCACGGAAAGGACCGGTTTGCCCTGGGAGTAGTGGCGAATCAAGCCAACATAAGTAGCCACACAGCCACTGCTGTCGGTCTTAACCTTATTGATGACAATCTCAGGGGAGATAGGCTTCTGGGTAATCTCAATCATGCCACTGTCACTTCATAACCATTATTTAGATAACGCCGTTATGAGGAGGCCGGAGCTTGCTTGGGAAGAAGTTGGGGTGAGACCTCGGCTTTCTTGGGCGCCGGCTTAGCTTTCGCTTTCGGTGAGGCCTTTACTGGTTTGGGAGCGGGTTTGGCTGTGGTTTCTGTTTTGGTGGATAAAGGTTCGGTAAAGGTTGCCTCTAGAGCTTCACCCTCTAAGGTCTCTTCAGCAATGAGCTTGTCCGCAATATGGATTAATCTTTGCTTGTTTTCGGTTAGAATCCGCTTGGCTTGGTCATGGGCGTGTTGAATGATATTTTGGACCTCCTCATCAATCTGTTGGGCTACCTTCTCACTGTAGTCTCTTTGCTCTGAGATTTCACGGCCGAGAAAGACCATTTCCTCCTTGTGCCCGAAGCTTCGCGGCCCCAGTTTTTCGCTCATTCCATAGCTGGTTACCATCTTGCGGGCAAGCTTGGTGGCTTCCTCAATGTCATTCTGGGCTCCGGTGGTCATCTCATTGAAGATTAGCTCCTCAGCGGTATGTCCCGCCATCAGGGTGGCTAGCGTGTCCTTGAATTGGGAGCGGGTGAGCAGGTAGCGGTCTTCGGTAGGTAGAAGTCGGGTATAACCACCCATCATCCCCCGAGCCACGATAGATATTTTATGCACCGGGTCGGCATTGGGCAGCATTTTGGCCACCAGGGCATGTCCTGACTCGTGGTAGGCGGTGATTTCCTTTTCCTTGGGGTTTATCCTCCGGCTCTTCCTTTCTGGGCCGGCAATCACCCGGTCTATAGATTCCTCAAGCTCCACCATCTCAATGGCTTTCTTGCCTCGCCGGGCCGCCAGGATGGCTGACTCATTGATTAGGTTGGCCAGGTCAGCACCACTGAAACCGGCGGTCTGTTTGGCCAGCACTTCAAGGTCAACTGAATCAGCCAGCGGCTTACCTTTGGTGTGAACCTTGAGAATGGCGGTTCGGCCGTTGATATCTGGTCGGTCGAGGATTATTCGCCGGTCGAAGCGCCCGGGGCGAAGTAAAGCCGGGTCGAGTATATCCGGTCGGTTGGTAGCCGCCAGAACAATCACGCTGGTGTTGGTGTCAAAGCCGTCCATCTCCACCAGAATCTGGTTGAGGGTCTGCTCTCTCTCATCGTGACCTCCGCCCAGCCCGGCGCCACGATGACGACCTACGGCGTCAATCTCATCAATGAAGATAATGCACGGGGTATTGCGTTTGGCTTGTTCAAAAAGGTCACGGACACGCGAGGCGCCGACACCGACGAACATCTCCACAAATTCGCTGCCGCTGATGGAGAAGAAGGGCACCCCGGCTTCACCAGCTATTGCCCGTGCCAGTAGTGTCTTTCCTGTGCCCGGTGGACCAATCAGCAACATCCCCTTGGGAATGCGCGCCCCCAGACTCTGGAATTTCTCCCGCGACTTGAGGAAATCCACCACTTCGGTCAACTCCTGTTTGGCTTCTTCCACCCCGGCGACATCATCGAAGGTTACGGTGGGCGTGCTGGCGGGGAAGAGCCGGGCTCGGCTGCGACCAAAACTCATAGCCTGACTGTTTGCCCCCTGTGCCCTACGGAATAGCCAGAACAATAAAACACCAAAGAGTATCAGGGGAATGAAACCTATCATTAGCCCACCCCAGTCAAATCCCGATGGTTTTACCTCATAGACTACCCCCTCAAGGTTAAGCCCCAGTTCCTGAAGGTCAACCAGGGTCAGGATACCTATAGAGGTTTTTAGCTCTGCGCCCTCGGTGGTGGTGATGAGCAGCTCCTCATTGTCGACAACAATCTCGGCTATCTCACCATCTTGCGACATGGCTATAGCTTCATCCAGGCCGATTGCAGACGGCTCTCCCCCTGTCGGGAAAAACTGGTAGAGGAGGGCTACAGCCGCCACCAGAATAATGATATATATTATGCTACTACGCATCCAACCTGACCTCATCCTTCACCTCAATCTTATATTATACCAGAAATAACGGCAATAGGCGAAATTCAACCTGCCATCTTGATAAGAAATTAGTACTGGCTCATTTTCAGAGGTCTTTATAGCTTTCCTGGAGAAGAAGGGCGTCCTCTTCCAGGTTGGGGCTCTCGCAGATTACCAGACCCTTGGCTGTATAATCCTTTAGCGCTTGGAGAAGCTCCATATAGCGCAGGTCTGACTCTTTCAGGTTCAGGTGTTTTAGCTCTCCCTTCTTGCCATAGGCGATACCAGAGACATGGATGTGCATATCAACCAGCGCCGACTCTCCCAGCCCCTGTTTAATCTGCTCCAGGATGGAGGTAAACTCGGAGTAGGAATTGGACTTTCCAGTGCGGGCATGCCAGTGGGCAAAGTCCATGCCGATACCTACTCCCTCCAGCTCGGTGCATAATTTAAGCACTTCTTCTATGGTGCCGAACTGGCTGGGCTTACCCATGACCTCGGGTCTAATCCATACCCGATTATTTTCCCGTTTAAGCTTGTTTATTATCTCCGCCAGGGATTTCTTTACCGTTTCGTAGGCTTTCTCTGGTGGGTCGCCGAGGTAGAAGGCGGCGTGGAAGGTGATGCTCTTTGCCCCGCAGATGGCGCCGATGCGTGCCGTCTGGAGTATCCTCTCCTGGCTGGCGGCTACCTTTTCCGGCTCACGGGCATTAAGGTTGATGTAGTAGGGGCCGTGAGCCGATAGCTTCACGCCTTCGCTTTGGGCCGTTTCCGCTACCAGCCTAGCCCCCGCCTCCCCCATCCTCACCCCTTGGACAAACTCCATCTCCATGCAGCCTAAGCCCAGTTCGGCGATGCGCCTAATCCCGTCTATGGTGGACTGGGTCTTGGAGCTGTGGGGGATGCCGGCGGTGCCAAATAGAAGCTCATCCATTTCACTTATAGTATAACATAAAGCTGAACAGCCCCTCCCTATTTTTATAGCTCTTTCTGCCCACCCTCCCACCCTCAAGGGCTATGCCCCTAATTCCCTGTTTTATTGGGGTGTCTAAGAGGGGGCGAAGCCCCCTCTTTTCAAAAAACCTTCCCCCTCTCCAAGAGTGGAGAGGGGGACAAAGCGGGTTCCCAGGAAAATCAAAGATTTTTCTGGGTGCTTACAGGGGGTGAGGTTGATATAAATAATCTATGCTATAATATTAAGTGAGTCTAAGTCCACGGAGGCTAGTTTCTGGAAGCAATAGAGGTAGCCCACAAAGCAGTAGAGGCTGCCGCCGATAAGCAGGCAAGCGATATTGTGCTGCTGGACGCCCGTGGGGTGTGTAGCTTTGCCGATTATTTCGTGATTTGTAGTGGCGATTCCGAGAGGCAGATTTCGGCTATCTATGATGAAGTCGGGCATAGGCTGAAGCATGAGGGCATCCTACCTCATCATCACGAAGGGACTATAGACTCCGGGTGGCTCCTGCTTGATTTCGGCGATATTATTGTCCATATCTTTGCTCCCTTTGAGCGGAACTACTACCAGCTGGATGAGCTGTGGAGCCAGGCTACCCCGGTGCTCAGGATTCAATAACCAAACATTTCATCCGGCGAAAAGAACAGTTTTATTTCCTCCTCGGCGGTGGCTACTGAATCCGAGCCGTGAACGCTGTTCCGCTCAATGTCCAAGCCGAAATCGCCCCTTATGGTTCCTTTCTCAGCCTGGGCTGGGTCGGTTGTCCCCATGGCTTTTCTGATTGCTTCCACTGCCCCTTCGCCCTCAAAGACGCAGGCGATGATGGGAGCTGAGCTAATGTAATTCACCAGACTATCATAGAAGGGCTTGTCTTTGTGGATGGCGTAGTGGCGCCGGGCTAAGGCTTTATCCGTTTGGAGCATCTTCCTTGCCACCAGCTTTAAGCCCAGGTTCTCCAGACGGGAGATAATGGTGCCCGCTAACCCTCTCTGCATGGCGTCGGGTTTGATTAGAACTAAAGAGCGTTCCATTTGATTATCAACCCCACCCCCTGTGTCCCCCTCTCCACTCTTGGAGAGGGGGAATGGTTTTAAAAGAGGGGCTAACGCCCCTCTTGAACTCCCTTTCTAAGAGTATCTGGGGCTGACGCCCCTCTTGGACACCCCGAAGAGGGGGGAAATTCTTCTTATAATGCAGGCTTCACCTCTCTTGGAGGCTCCTTTAGAGGATAATAGGTTATGGGTTATTTAGCAACCCGGTCTCCCCCCTGTTTTTAATTTATCCCTTTCTTCCCACCCACCCGCTTTTAGACTTATCTTTTTCTTCCCACCCACCCGCCCTCTGGGGCTTGGCTAACCAGCCTTTGTGGGTGGGCGGGTGGGAAAAATCTATGGGGGATGAAGTAGTCCCTCTATGTCGTTTATACTTACTGCCTTCAGGGTATCAATTATAAGGTCAGCTTCTTTCAGGCTCTGCCTGGGGTGGGTATTGGTGATAGCCAGGCAGTGCATACCGGCTCTTTTAGCCGCGGTAACCCCAGCCACGGCATCCTCAATTACGATGCAGTTCCTGGGCTCAACGCCCAATCTCTGCGCCGCCAGCAGGAAACCTTGGGGGCTGGGTTTGCCCTCGGTTACATCCTGGCCGGTGACGATAGACTGGAAGTAATTGTCTATACCTAGCCCGCCGGTAATTAGCTGGATATTTTCCATTGGTGTCGAGGAGGCTATTGCCATCTTGAATCTGTTCTCTCGGAGTGACTTGATTAGTTCTACGGCTCCGGGGAGCGGTTTTATCTTTTGCCCTATCATGCTGCGGAAGGTCTCCTCTTTTTCCCGGGCAATGGCTTCTATTTCACCTTGAGCTGTTTGTTCCCCCAAGATATTTCTGATTATAGTGTCATTCCTCAGCCCGAAGCTATGCCTGAAATCCTCCTCAGTGTAGTTGACCTCTCTTTTTTGGAAGACCTCTTGCCAGGCGCTGAAATGATAGGGGGCGGTATCAGCAATCACTCCGTCCATATCCCAGATAACCGCCTCGTCTTCAGCCATTATCTTTTGGCCACTCCTTCCTTTGACTGAGGATAAACATGGTAGCCGTGCTATCGGCAATGGGGGTGCCGTCCTTGAGTGACACTTCTGCCTTAGCCTCGACCAGTCTTCTGGTCTTTTTGGTTAACCAGGCGGTGATAACCAGGGGTTCACCTATCTGGGCGGGGCGTTTAAACCTGGCTTGCATTTTGGCGGTTACGGTATTTACCCCAGAAAAGAGGGCGGCGTAGCTCATCGCCTCATCGAGCACACAGCCTATAATTCCGCCGTGAACCATTCCTGACCAGCCTTGATAAAGCTTATCGGGGGTGAATTCTGTGCTGACTGTTTTGCCATCCCAGGTGAAATTTAATTTCAAGCCAATGGGGTTTTTCTGCCCGCAGACAAAACACAGGCTCCATTCTTTTTCCGTGTCAACCGATACTTGAGGCCAGTTTACCATTTTTTGTCTCCTTAATTATCGGTGTCGGCGCTGGGTGATTGCCGGTCGCCTGAGGTATAGCGGTTGCAGGGTGGAGGGGTGGTCATAATCGCCCGCCTCCAGCCGTCCTTTTGCCAGTTCAACCAGCAGGCTGGCCCGTCGCAATTCAGCAGCGGGTATTATTGCTTTTTGCTTGAGCTTTTTCTTTAGCTGGTCGGCGATAAGAGGCACGTATTCACCACAAAATATGGTCTTGCCGCTTATCTCGGAGCATAGAGCTTCAACGGTGGTTATGTGCTCAGGCATAAGCTGGCACCACTTATTATCCTTCTTCTGGTACATAGCGGTGGCAATCTCGCCTCTGCCGGCGTTGAGTATGGGGCAAATAGGTAGTCCCGTTTCGGCATGGCGGTAGGCTTCCAGTTCCAGACTGCTGATGCCGATAATGGGGATGCCCAGACTGAAGGCTAGCCCCTTAGCCGTGCTTAATCCTACTCGCAGTCCGTTAAAGCTCCCCGGTCCTTTAGCCACGATGACACTACTGATAGCTTGAATACCTGCCTCAGTCTCATTTAGCAGTTGAGCCAGCTTGGGTAGTAGTTCCACGCTATGGTTTTGCTCACTGCGCCAGGTTGACTCAGCCAGCACCTTGCCATCCTGAACTAGAGCCAGGCTGGCAGTATCGGTTGAGGTATCTATTGCCAATTGCATTGTTTCAGTTGAGCCACTATTTGGCGGTAGCGTTTGCCACTGGGCTTGAATTTTAAACTGCGCTCGGTATCGGAAACATAGCTTATTTCAATTAGCAGGTGCTCTGGCGGCAGCAGGTTTAACCCCTTTTCCGCCCACTCCACCACGCAAACACCATGGCCATAAAGATAATCATCCAGGCCCAGCTCGGCAATCTCCTCCAGATGGTCAAGCCGGTAGAAATCTATATGGTATAGCGGTAGCCTGCCCTTAAGCTCCCTGATTATCACAAAGGAGGGGCTGGCCGCATACTCCTTAATATTCAGCCCCCGGGCAATGCCCTGAGTGAGGCAGGTCTTCCCTGCTCCCAGGTCTCCCACCAGCAAAAGGTTATCACCGGGCTGGGCGAGCTTGCCGATGCTGGCTCCCAATTTTTGGGTCTGTTCCGGGCTGTGGCTGATTATATCAAGTTGGTTCATTTGGTAGTAAAGTGCTCCCACCCCGCCTTGCCCACATCAATCGGATTTCCCTGGCGGTCAACCACGGTTACCCCCTTACCGGCGGCAATTTCCCCGATTACCGTTATCGGGCAGGAGGCTGCCCTCTTTACCCTGTCTATTACCTCAGCCCCGGCGGTAAACAAAAGTTCGTAGTCCTCACCTCCGGATAGTGCCAGCTCCAGGGCTTTCTCACCGAACCCGTCTTTGACCATAGGCTCAATGGGCACCCGCTCAATCTCTACCCGAGCGCTGACCTGACTGGCTTTGCATACCTGATTCAGGTCTGAAATCAGCCCGTCGCTAATATCTATGGCTGTTTTTACTCCTTGCTCTAATAGTAGTTGACCTTCAGCTATTCGGGGGTAGGGGTAGAGGAAAGCCTGCTTAAAGCAAGCAGTGGCTGGGGGGTCAAATTTAAGCTTTTGCTTAAGCATCTCCAGTCCAGCGGCGGCTGCTCCCAGGTAGCAGGTAACCGCTACCAGCTCTCCTGGCTTGGCGGTGGAGCGGGTGAGTATATTCTTATCGCCGTCTTTGGTGCTGCCCAGAATGGTAATAGTAATAGCCACGATGGGGGCACGGCTGATATCACCGCCAATTATGGCAACCCCGTATTGCTGTGCCAAATCAAGCATCCCTTTGTACAGGGCGGTAACATCGTCCACCTCGGTATCCTCAGGCAGGGCTAATGACACCAGGGCATATCGGGGCACACCACCCATCGCGGCAATGTCACTTAGGTTGACTGCCAGCGCCTTCCAGCCCAGCTCCTGCCAGGAAGCTATACCTGAGGGGAAGTGGACGTCCTGAATAAAGGAATCGACGGTAGCCAGTTGTATTGAGGCGTCGCTTTTCCAGGCGGCGGCATCATCACCGATGCCGATTAAGAGGTGCTCGTTCTTTTCGCCGCCCGCCATCTTGGCCAGTAGGTCAATCAGCCCGAATTCCCCCAGCTCTGAGACCTTCATGGCGAAATTATAGCATGCCCTATCTGGGGTCACAAGCAAGTGTACTCTTTCAGTACCTCAGTGGCACCTCAACTTTCTGCACCTCACCCCTTGCCCCCCCGCTAAGCTTCTTTTTCCCACCCGCCCGCCCTATAGAGGCTGTGCCTCTGAATCCCCGCTGTTTTAACCTGTGTTTTGCTTCCCACCCACCCGCCCTCGGGGGCTAGCGCCCCCAATTTCCCACTTTGTTGGAGGGTGCCTGAAAGGGGCTCCGCCCGCCCTATAGAGGCTTCGCCTCTTTAGAACTCTCTTATTTTTTCCCCTGCCCAACCACAGGGGCTGGTGCCCCAATCCCTCGCTTTATTGGAGAAGGGTTGTATCCCTGCCCCCCACTGGGCTTCTTTTTCCCACCCTCCCGCCCTATAAGGTTTCACCTCTGAAATTCTCTAATTGGGGGTGTTTAAGAGGGGGCGAAGCCCCCTCTTCTAAAAAATCTTCCCCCTCTCCAAGAGTGGAGAGGGGGATAAAGGGGGTGAGGTTGATAATTAAATGGCTAGAGGGTGGGATGAGATAAGGGGCAGGCGCCTATTACAGCGCCTACCCTTTTTCACACTATATTACTCGTGGAAGCTTTGGCTATACTGTAGCTACTTTTTTGCGTAAGGCTTCCCGTCGGGCGGCTAGCTTGGCCAGCTTCCGCTGGAGAGCATCCTCCATGTTTTGCCCGAACTCGCAGGCTACACACTGGAAGAGGCGGGTGCAAAGCCGGTAGGAAATGGCACCCTTGAGGGCATAGCGGCATACTCTTTGATTACCCGGTAATCCCTTAAATCTCTCCAGTGCGGCATCAAGCTCTGGGGCTTCCCCCTTGGCCATCTGCTCTTGCATCGTCTGGTCAAACTCGCAGGTGAGGCAGTCATAGTCATTGGTGCAGATGCGATATGAGACCATACCCAGCTTCATCCAGACGCATTCTTTGGCTTTAACCTCTTCGGTAACCGGAGCCGCCCCCTCTTCAGCTACTGCCTCAGCCTTGGGCTTGGTTAGCTCCTCTTTTACCTTTCGTATCCAAACCCGTGTCTCAATGCTGCCCGGAGCAGTCTTAAGAATGGCCTCAAATTCTTCTAGAGCCTCCTCGTAACGAGCTGCTTGAAAGAGAACCTTACCCTGCTGGAAGTGGGCTTGGACTTCTTCTGGAGCTACGGCTATGACCTCTTTGGCTAGAGCCGGTTCCACTACAGCTTCCTCTTTTATGGTCGTCTTTTCCATTTTCTTGCCTCCTTTCTTGCTGGCCTGGCTGGTCTTTCATCCACTTTTAGCTTACTATATTGCCTATCAGGTGCCATCTGATATAGGGCTTATCTTTCTCTGCCAGAGAGACCTAATTTAGAAGCTCATTCACTAAGCATTTTCTACTATCCAATATGCTTAAAGTTAGGCCATTTTGCTTATGCTCGGCGGCATTTTTGGCGTTCCATCTTTATTGAAGTAGCGGGTAGGGTGGTTTATAATGGCGGTGGAAGAAATTTTTTGGAGTGTCATGGATAAGATTAAGGTTTTGCTGGCTGAGGACCATGTGATAGTGCGGGAGGGCACTCGTGAGTTTGTGCAGCGTGAACCGGATATGGAAGTCGTCGGTGAAGCCGGCGATGGCGAGGAAGCGGTCAGGCTGGCTACCGAGCTAAAGCCGGATGTGGTGGTGATGGATATCGCCATGCCCAAGCTTAACGGCGTGGAAGCTACCAAGCAGATAAAGAAGGTTGCCCCATCCGTAGCCGTGCTGATACTTACCGCCTATGATTATGACCAGTACATTTTTGCCCTTTTGGAGGCGGGAGCGGCCGGCTATTTACTTAAGGGTGTGCGAGCCGGTGAACTGATTGATGCTATTCGAGCGGTGTATGCTGGGGAGTCGGTGCTTCATCCTGTAGTCGCTCGTCGGGTTGTAGACCGCCTGGTATCCCCCAGTCGTGATGAGACCCAGGCCACTGAACCTCTCAGTGAGCGCGAGATGGAGGTATTGAAGTTGGCCGCCACCGGCGTAAGCAACAAGGATATTGCCCAGCAGCTCTTCCTTAGTCCACGCACAGTTCAAGTCCACCTAGGACACATCTTTAATAAGTTGGGGGTGGCTTCACGCACTGAGGCTGTATTATACGGGTTGAGGAGAGGCTGGCTTACCCTGGAAGACCTGCCCTGACCTTCGCTTGGCTTAAATACTTGGAGGTGCCGGGTATATGCCTCTACATATATCAAGTCGGGTGTCAAGGGTTATATCGAATCGTCATTTCTGGCTGGTGCTGGCAATGTTTGCCATTGGCGTGGTCTTGCACTACCCGCAACAGATACTTGCCACCGATTCACCATCTCTCCTTTCGTTTCTAGGCTTAACTCGGCACGCTGTGGAGCGGGTTTTCTTCCTGTTGCCGGTAACCTACGTCGGCCTTATTTTTGGGATAAAGGCAGGGCTGGCTAGCCTGGCAGTGGCACTTGCCATTATGCTGCCTCGGGCTATTTTTATCTCCTCAAGCCCGCCCGATGCTTTGTTTGAGAGCGGTGGGGTTATTATTATTGGTGGCGTAGTCAATTTGTGGTTCCATTTACACCGCAGGGAGATTGCCCAACGAAAGAGAGCGGAGGGAATGCTTACCAAGATTATTGATGGCTCTTCTATCCCGGCATTTGTGATCAATAAGCAGCATATAATCACTCACTGGAACACGGCACTGGAATCTCTTTCTGCTGTAAAAAGGGGGGAGATAATCGGGACAGATGAGCAATGGAGGGCATTTTACCCTGAAAAGAGGCCAGTTATGGCTGATTTAATAGTGGATGGAGCCCCGGCCAACATAATAACATCGCATTATCGAGGTAAATACAAAAAATCTAATCTGATTGATGGTGCCTATGAAGCTGAAGACTGGTTTCCCGCCCTTGGGAGCAATGGCAGGTGGCTTCATTTTACGGCAAGCCCTATCAGGGATAACAGAGGAGAAGTAATCGGGGCAGTGGAGACCTTGGAGGATGTAACCGAACGAAAGAATGCCGAGGAGAATCTACGTCACTATTTGCAGGAGATTACCAGGGCTCAGGAGGAGGAACGTCGGCGTATTGCCCGAGAGCTTCACGATGACACTGCTCAGGATCTGGTAATTCTCTTGCGTCAGGTGGATAAGCTTATGTATGTTGCTGATAACCTGTCACCTCAGAATGCGGAACTTTTGGAGGAGCTGAGGCAAAAAACCAGCAAGATATTAGATGGGGTTCATCGTTTCAGCCAGGACCTACGACCATCGGTTCTGGATGACCTGGGTCTGCTGCCGGCGCTGGAGTGGCTGACCGCTGACTTGACTAATCATTCTGGTATAACTGTAGATATGGCGGTGCTTGGTTCTGTACGCCGCTTCTCTCCTGAGATAGAGTTAGTGCTGTTCCGTATTGCCCAGGAGGCATTAAGGAATGTGTGGAAGCACTCTGGGACCTCAAGGGCTTGGGCCACTTTAGAATTCGGCGATGGTAAGACCGTCTTAACTGTCAAAGACGATGGCAAGGGTTTTGAGTTACCAGAGAGGATGGAAGACTTAACTGTTGCCGGCAGGCTTGGCTTAGCCGGAATGCAGGAGCGAGCCCAGCTCATCGGGGGCAGGCTAAGGCTACAATCAGAGCCAGGTAAGGGGACAACTGTAACTCTGGAGATTCCAATTTAGATCAACCTACCTCTAGCCATATAGTTAAAAAGCTGGTATAGTGTTTAGGGGAGATGCGCTACGCCATTATTGCTGATATTCATGCCAATTTGGCCGCTTTCCTGGCCGTGCTGGTTGATATTGAGCGTAGGGGGGAGGTGGATGAGGTGTGGTGTTTGGGAGATATCGTGGGCTACGGACCAGAGCCACACCAGTGCCTCGAGCTTCTGCGCCAGACTAACCATGTTTGTGTAGTGGGGAATCACGACCTGGCGGCCATAGGCAAAGTAGAAACCTCCGAATTTAATCCCGATGCTGTTGCTGCTATCCAATGGACGGCAAAGCAGTTAACCCCGCGGGATGTAAGCTACCTTGAGAGTCTACCAATGGTTATGGATAAGGATGATTTTACCCTGGTGCATGCCAGCCCCAGGGAGCCTATCTGGGAGTATGTCCTGTCCATCAGTGGGGCTAAGCAAAATTTTTCTTACTTTCAGTCAAAGTTTTGCCTGGTGGGTCATACCCATGTGCCGATGGTGTTTAGCTATGGTAAGGATGGCTCTTGTGCCTTCAGCCAATTCTCACCCAATAAGGAGTTTGTCCTGGGTGAAAACCGGTTGATTATCAATCCCGGTGCTGTGGGGCAGCCTCGGGATGGTGACCCTCGGGCAAGCTATACTATCTATGATAGCAAAACCGAAAAGATTGGGCTCTACCGGGTTCCTTATGATGTTGGTGCCACTCAAGCCAGGATGGTGGAGGAGAGTTTGCCTATGCGCCTGGTGGCTCGGCTGAGCCACGGTGTATGACCGAGTTAAGCCATGCCTCTATTGTTGGCATCAGGCAGGCTCAGAATATAAACTTACCAGTTGGATTGCCTCAAACATAGCTTAGGAAAATTCCAGCGAGGAGGTGATGAACCAAAAACAAAGGTCGAGTTTCACCCGGATTTATTAACAGATTGTAGAGTGAGGAGAAGAAGGATATGGCAAAGATACCTGAAAAAATTGAAACCTGGCAGATGGTAGAGCCGGGCAAATTGGCTAGAACCAGCGTTGATGTCCCGGAGATGCAGCCCGGGGAGGTGTTAGTTGAAATTGCTGGCTGTGGTGTATGTCACACTGACCTGGGCTTTTTTTATGATGGCGTGCCCACGGTAAACAAACCTCCGCTTACCCTGGGGCATGAAATCAGTGGCACGGTAATAGCTGGTGATAAAAAATGGCTGGGCAAAGAGGTGATTATACCGGCGGTGATGCCGTGCAATAACTGCCCCATATGCGCTGCCGGTAGAGGCAACCGCTGCCTGGCACAGAAGATGCCGGGAAATAGTATGGGGATTTACGGCGGCTTTTCCAGCCATATTGCTGTCCCCGCCGCCGACTTGTGTCTAGTTCCCGATAGGAAGGGAATACCCCTTTCTCATTTCGCTGTGATTGCCGATGCCGTAACCTCGCCCTATCAGGCGGCGATGAGAGCTGAGGTAAAACCGGGGGATTTAACCATCATTATTGGCGCTACCGGTGGTCTTGGTGTATATGCCACCCAGATTTGCTCGGCGCTGGGGGCCAAAGAGGTCGTAGGTATTGCCCGAAACCCGGAGAAGTTGAAGCGAGCCCTGGACTTCGGTGCCACCCACGTTATCAGCTCGCTAAATAAGAGCCCCAGGGATATCAGGGATGAGTTCCGCAATTACTGCAAGGAAAAGGGTGTACCAACAAACTATGGCTGGAAGATTTTCGAGTGGACTGGCACCGGCGATGGTCAGGCAATTGCACTGGAGCTGCTATCATTTATTGGTATACTGGTGATATGCGGCTTTGGCATGCAGAAGAATGAGTATTCACTGTCAAGATTAATGGCATTTGACGCTGATATTCTGGGCTCATGGGGCTGTCTGCCTAAGTACTACCCCGAGGTTCTTAAGATGGTTCTGGACGGTAAGGTAAATATAGAGCCCTTTGTTGAGACCAGACCGATGAGCCAGATAAAACAGGCATTTGAAGAAGCTCATGCTACCAGCTTGATGAAGCGAATAGTATTAACACCAGATTTCTGAATTTAAATTAAAAAGGAGGTAGTAAAAAATGGCTTTAGATTGGGTACCAAGAGAAGGTGGTGTCAAAGACCACAACATTTGGGGCATGGAGCATTTCGGCACGGAAGCTCCCTGCACCATGTATGAGGAAAAACCCATAATCGACCCCAGCGGCAAGCCGGTGGGGGGGATTTACAGCGCCTGGATTACCCTGAACAACCCCGCCCAGTACAACTCGTATACCACGGAGATGGTCAAGGGCGTTATCGCCGGTTTCCACCGGGCCCAGATGAACCGCAGAGTGGTGGCGGTAGTCTTTACCGGCGCCGGCAATATGGCTTTCTGCACCGGCGGCAACACCAAGGAATATTCGGAATACTACTCCAGCAAACCGGAGGAGTACGGCCAGTACATGGACCTCTTCAACGGCATGGTCGATTCCATCCTGATGTGCCAGAAACCGGTTATCCGGCGGGTCAACGGCATGAGCGTTGCCGGCGGCCAGGAAATCGGCGGCGCCTGCGATATAGCGGTAGCCTCCGACCTGGCTATCTTCGGGCAGGCTGGCCCCAGGCACGGCTCGGCGCCGGTGGGCGGCTCTTCGGACTTCCTGCCCTGGGCCCTCACCATAGAGGACGCCATGTGGAACTGCATATCCTGCGAGATGTGGAGCGCCTACAAGATGTACCGCAAGAATTACCTGAGCAAGGTCGTGCCGGTGCTCAAACAGGGCGACAAGTTCATCCGCAACCCGCAGGTCATTACCGATGACTATGTTAAGGACGGCGAGATTGTCTACGGCGAGTTCGTTACCGGCGAGGCGGCTAAGAAAGCCCGCGAGCTGGTCAAGTCGCTGGAGGCGGACTTCACCCTGCTCGATAACGAGGTGAACAAGATACTCTGGACGTTTACCAATCTCTTCGAGGGCTGCCTGATGAAGTCAGTCATGGGTATCCGGGAGAAGAAAAAGGTGTACTGGGATACGAACAAGAACGATCATCGTTACTGGTTATCAATCAACATGCAGGGCGAAGCCTTCCTGGGCTTCGGCGCCTTCAATACCAAGAAGATAACCGGCAAGGACACTATCGACTTCGTCAAGTATCGCCAGATGATTGCCGAGGGGCACCCCATGGACGAGGAGCTTTTCGAAGCCGTTCTGGGCAAACCCCAGCAGTAATAGTGCAACCGAACCGGATTGTGATGAGAAGCCCCGGGGTGGCCCTCGGGGCTTTCTTTTTTGGCTAACCTTACCCTATCCCCCTGTTAGTGGGTGTTTTACTTCCCACCCTGACCCGCCCAATAGAGGTTATACCTCTCTTCACTCTCTTTATGTGCCCCTTTATCTTCCTGCCCCTGATGGAGGAAAAAGAGGGACATCACTCCAATGGGGGTGGGGCAAAGAGAGTCTTAGAGGCGAAGCCTATGAGGGTGGGTGGGTATGGGAAGAAAGAGAACCGTTAAAAAGGGGTAGGGGGATGGGTTGTTAAATGATTTTTTGGCTTGACAAAGCGGTGAGCACAGATTAGCATTTGGTTGAGGTCGTGCTAGACGGGGAGCTAGCGGTGCCCTGAACTCGCAATCCGCTATAGCGGGGTCGAATTCCTGCTTGAGGCCTTTGTCTAGCGGGACTACTTGGGCTAAGCGGTGTTGAAGGCTGGGTCCTACGCGGCGGAGCCCTATGAACCCCGTCAGGTCCGAGAGGAAGCAGCGGTAAATAGAAGCTCTGGGTGCCGTAGGGCTACCTGGTTGGAGCTGGCTGGCTCAGGCAAGCTATGAGACGGGGTCGAGGGCAGGTGCACGGCCTCAAAGCTTACTGTTGATAGGAGGTATTTACCTTCGATGGAGCTTGGATTGGCAGGCAAAACGGTTATTGTTACCGGTGGCGCCTCAAATGTCGGGCGTGGTATAGTCCTGGCTTTTGCCAGGGAGGGTTCAGACATCGTGGTTGCCGATATTGACCAAGTGCAGGGGGAGAAGACGGCCCGGTTAGCCCGCAAGCAGGGGGGCAGAGTGGTGGTGGTCAAGACCGATGTAACCGACCCTGAGCAGTGCCAGGCGATGGTCAAAAGGACACTGGACGAGTTTGGGCGGCTGGATATACTGGTGAATTGTGTAGGCTGGATATATGACCGCCTGTTTGTTGAAAAGTCCAGGGAGGAGTGGGTAAAAGAGGTTGATACCAACTACTGGAGTGTCATTAACTGCGTCCGGGCGGTAATTGACCATATGATTACCCGAAAAAGCGGCAAGATTATCAGCCTTGCCTCCGATGCCGGCAAGATTGGCGAGTATAGAGAGGTGGTGTATGCCGGTGCCAAGGGAGCAGTTATTGCCTTTTCTAAATCGCTGGCCAGTGAGGTGGGGCGCTACGGGCTTAATATTAATGTGGTCTGTCTGGGGACAGTCCCCCCGGCCAGTGATGAAGAGATAGGCTCAGAGAGTATGTGGCGGAGTGGGGGGTTGTTCTACAAGATGACGCCCGAGGTAAAAGAGAAGATGGCTAAGGCCTACCCCCTGCGCCGATTGGGTAGGGCGGAGGATGTAGCCAGTGCCGTGCTGTTTCTGGCTTCAGATGCTGCCAGCTGGATAACCGGGCAAGCCATTAGCGTGGACGGCGGTTATGCTATGGCTTAGATGGAGGTAGGGTGGCTGATAAAAAGTCTAACCTTAAGGCAGTTCCACTCCTGAGTCAAACCAGAAGGCTGCTGCGTCAGTTTGACCTCAAAGCGAGAAAGAGACTGGGGCAGCACTTCCTTATTGATGGGGAGGTGCTTTCACTTATCGTTGGCACAGCCGAACTCACCCCGGACGATGTTATTGTAGAAGTGGGTCCGGGCTTGGGTATCCTGACCAAGGAGCTAGCCCGCCGAGCCGGATGGGTGATTGCCATTGAGCTGGATGATAAGCTGGCGGCCCTCTTGCAGCAGACGCTGGCTTCTTTTGATAATGTTACCATCATTAATGACGATGTGCTTCGGATTGAGCCCGAAGATTTGGTGAAGGGGCGGGAGGTGGGCTACAAGGTGGTGGCTAACCTCCCCTATTACATTACCTCGCCCGTCCTGCGCCACTTTCTTGAGGCTTCGGCTAAACCTCAGACTATGATAGTGATGGTGCAAAAAGAAGTGGCCGAGGCGATTGCGGCTAAGCCCGGCCAGATGAGTTTACTCAGTGTCAGCGTCCAGTTCTACGGTGAGCCGAGGATAATCAGCTATGTCCCGTCTCAGTGCTTTTACCCGGCGCCGGAGGTTGATTCGGCGATACTGCGCATTGACCTCTATCCCCAGCCGCCGGTGGCTATAGCCGACGAAGGCAGCTTTTTTGAGCTGGTGCGGGCTGGCTTCGCCGCCCCCCGTAAGCAGTTGGTCAATTCCCTGGCTCAGGGTCTGGGACTGTCCAAGGCTGAGGTGTTACCCCTGTTGGAGAGGGCAAATATAGAATCACGGAGGCGGGCTGAGACCTTAACCCTTGAGGAGTGGGCTCGGCTGCGGCAAATTTTCGAGGAAAAGGAAAATGCTAACCGTTCAGGCGCCGGCCAAGATTAATCTGACCCTTGAGGTTTTGGGCAAACGCCCCGATGGCTATCATGAAATTCGCAGTGTTATCCAGACCATAAATCTGGGTGATAGCCTTCGTTTCCGCTCAAGTGGCAAGCTCCGGTTTAGCTGTGATAACCCCGACTTCATTATGGAGGAGAGCCTCATGTCGAGGGCAGCGGCTCTGGTTCAGCAGGCTAGCCGATTCTCTAAAGGAGCGACCATAGGGGTCAGCAAGAAAATACCCTTTACTTCGGGGCTGGGTGGGGATAGCAGTGATGCCGCTGCTGTCTTAAGTGGGCTTAATCGGCTCTGGCAATTAGGTTTATCGCTTCAGGAATTACTTGAGTTAGCCCCAAGGCTGGGTTCAGATGTGGCTTTCTTTGTCTACGGTGGCACGGCACTGGTCGAGGGGAGGGGGGAGAGGGTAACCCCGCTGTCCCCCTTACCCCAGAGGTGGGTTGTCTTGCTGGTGCCCCCCGTGCCCCGCATACCAGAGAAAACAAGGCAGCTCTATGCCAGCCTGAAACCCGAACACTATACCGACGGGCGGATTACGCAGAAGTTTATAAAGGTGTTAAACGAGGGCAGGGAACTTGAGCCCTCAATGCTTTTCAATACCTTTGAGAATGTTGCCTTCGACTTCTTTCCCGAGCTTGAGGTCTATAAAGGGCATTTTATAAAGCTGGGTGCCCCATATGTCCACTTAGCTGGCTCGGGGCCGGCGCTGTTTACCCTGGTCGAGGATAAGGCTCAGGCTGAGGGGATATATAAAAATCTCCAGCAACAGGGCCTGGAGTGTTATCTAACCGAGACCCTGGCGGCGATAAAACGGGTAGCCTGAGCCACCTTTTTGGGCTATAATGTAGCTCGGAGGTTCAAGTGGCAGGAAACATAACCCTGGCTATTGTTATCGCTTATCTCCTGGGTTCTATCCCCTTCGCCTACATTGCTGGTCGTTTGGTGAAGGGGGTGGATATCCGGCAGGTGGGTGGCGGCAATATGGGGGCGGTGAATACCATGCGGGAGATAGGGCCTGTCCCTGGCTTTGCTGTTCTCCTTGCCGATATGGCTAAAGGCTCACTGGCAGTACTCGTTGCCCAGTGGCTGGGCCTCTCCCTGCCCTTTGTCTTCGTCGTTGGCTTGGTGGTGGTGGCGGGGCATAACTGGCCGGTCTGGCTTAAGTTCAAAGGGGGGCAGGGGTTGGCTACTACCCTGGGTGTGCTCCTCGCCCTGGTTCCTATTGAGTTTGCCATCAGCTTCGCCATAATAGTGATTGCGGTCCTGATTACCAGCAATATGAGGCTGGGGGCGGGCGTTGGACTGGTCTTCCTCCCCCTGATTATCTGGCTGATGGGAGGGGAGGTCAGCCTCATTGTCTATTCTATAGCACTTCCCATCTTTTGCGGTTTGAAGGGCTTTCCCAGGCTCAGGGCAGATGTAGCTCGCATCGGCAGTAAGAAAGACCTTATTGTTGATAAGCAGTATAAGCCGTGGCAGAAAAAAAGGAGATAAGAAGATTTATTTAACTTAAACCTTGGAGGTATCAGATGAGCAGCACACAGGAAAATCTGGAGGAGGCTTTTGCCGGAGAAAGTCAAGCTAGCCGGCGCTACCTTTTCTTTGCTGAGGAGGCGGAAAAAGAGGGATATCGCCAGATAGCCAGGCTGTTTCGGGCGGCAGCAGAGGCGGAGACGGTTCACGCCCGCAATCATCTTAAAGCTATGGACGGTGTTGGTTCAACCAAGGATAATCTGGAAGCGGCTGTCAATGGGGAAAACTACGAATTCACCGAGATGTATCCCGGTTTCATTGAGCAGGCCAAATCCGAGAATAACAATAGGGCTGAGATTACCTTCGACTACGCCAATAAGGTAGAGGAAATCCATCACCAGCTGTACCAGAAAGCGCTGGAAGCCCTTGAGGCGGGGCAGGAGCTGAAGGCTGAGCCTTACTTTATTTGCCCGGTCTGCGGCTATACTGTAGCCGGGGAAGCTCCGGAGAAATGCCCCATTTGTGGTACACCACGCAATAAATTCAAGCCTGTAGAGTAGTTTACCCCTGTTTTTTGGCTAACCACCTCTTAACCAGGTCTACCTCATCCTGCTTGGTGGTTATTTTCCCATCCAGTCTGGCCTGGTGGAGAAGGTCTATTATTTCTCTGATATGGGGACCGGGAGCTATGCCCATTTGTATTAAGTCCTTACCGGTAAGCGATATCTCAATATATTTCAGTCTGGTGAGGTAGAGGTGAATATTCTGGCTAGCCGCCGGGGATTCGGTGGCCAGGGAGTTGGCCACCATGGCCGGGGGGGAATAAGCCTCAAGGAGGCTATAGATACCGCTGGAGGAGAGGCCGGGAGTAGAAATCGACCTGATTTTGCCCTTGAGGGTGATGGTATCCCTCAGGGTTTGAGCCAATGCCTTCGGCAGTCTGAGGCGTGATATAAGGCTTTCAGTTTCCTCCATGGTCAGGGGATAAGCCACAAGGGCTAGATAGAGTCCCACCCCGGGTGGGTCAGGGGAGCTTACTTTGCGGGCTTGCTCGAATTTTTCTGCCAGCCAGCCGTTGCCCTTTAACGCCGGGTGTAATGTTGCCAGCACTCCCAGTTCCTCAGCACGGCTGAGGACTTTTTCCGGGCATCTCTCCTTTAGTATGCATTCAATCTCATATCGGATGCGGTCGGCACTGATGGTATCCAGCATGGGTATGTCTCGTTTAAGGAGGTTCAACGTTTCTCTCTCCAGATGGAAGTCCAGCCGTTGCTCGTAGCGCAGACCACGCCAGATGCGGGTGGCATCATCAATGAAGCTTTTTTCGTGCAGCACCCGAATACGCTTACGTTTAAGGTCGTCGCGCCCGTCGTGGAGGTCAACCAACTTGCCGTAGTCGCCGGGATTGAGGCGGATAGCCATGGCGTTGATAGTGAAATCGCGGCGGGCAAGGTCATCATCAATTGAGCCGGGCTTCACCGTGGGCAATGCCCCGGGCTTATCGTAGGTCTCGGAGCGGGCAGAGGTCAGGTCGACGCTCCATTTATCCCACTGCAGTTTGGCGGTGTTGAAGTGGGGGTGGGTGGTGAGCTTCGCCTTGTTAATCTTCTTTAGCTGCTGGGCTAGCTCTATGGCATTGCCTTCCACCACCAGGTCAAGGTCGAGGTTGGCTTGCCCCAGGAGCAGGTCACGAACCACTCCGCCGACGAGGTATATTCCTTCCCCCCGAGCGTGAGCTATCTCACCGGCAACCCACATGAAGTTGACCAGCTCGGCGGGTAGCTGGCTTTCCATTATACGGCCCAGGTTAATACGCTTGGGCATTTCCCCTTTAGCCCATATTGGATACTGTGAATAAATTATACCACAGGTATTGTCGGTTTCCTATGTCTTTTTCCCCACTCCACCCATCCCCGCCAGGCTTTCTTTCCCACCCACCCGCCCTATAGGCTTTATCCTTAAATTCATGTTTTGGGGGGTTTTGCTCTCCACCCCACCCCCCTTTTTTAATTTATTGTTTTTCTTCCCACCCTCCCGCCCTATGGGGGCTAGCGCCCCCAATCCCTCACTTTATTGGGGGAGTCTTAGAGGGGGCGAAACTTCTTCAAAAGTAAACTTTCTCTCTTCCCTGAAGGGGCTAAAGGAGGGTTAAAGAGAGACGCAGCCTCCCAGTATATTACAGGGTGTTTAAGAGGGGGCGAAGCCCCCTCTTCTATAAATACTTTCCCCCTCCCTTTCTAAGGGAGGGGGATAAAGGGGGAGGGTTACCTTAATCAAAAACTTATTGTTATTTAGCTGGCGTTCTCTTATAATGAAGTTCATGAAAGTAGTCTCCGTTGTGGGCATGACCGGCGCTGGCAAATCGGAGGTGTCCCGCCTATTTGAGGAGAATGGTTTTATCAGAGTAAGATTTGGCGACCTGACCGACGAGGAGATGAGAAAGCGGGGTCTGGAGCCGAGCGAGGAGAGCGAGCGCCTGGTTAGGGAATTGCTCAGAGAGGAGCAGGGGCCAGCCGCCTATGCTAGGCTTAATCTACCCCGGATTGAGCAGGCACTGAAGAGTTCTGATGTGGTCATTGACGGGCTCTATTCCTGGGGGGAATATATCTATCTCAAGGAGCGTTGCGGGGAAGACCTTTATCTGGTGGCAGTCTGGTCATCGCCCAGGACGAGGTACGGGCGGCTGACCACTAGGTCAAGTCGGCGTCTGACTCTGGAGGAGGCTGTCAGCCGGGATAGGGCCGAGATAGAGAATATCCAAAAGGGCGGGCCTATCGCTATGGCTGATTTCACCATCATCAACGAGTCCTCCCTGGAGGACCTGCGGGAGCAAGCGAAAAGGATTATCGCCGCATTAAGATGAAGAAAGCGACCAGACCGGATGTTGATGAGTATTTCTTGAAGATAGCCTCGGTGGTTGCCGAACGCTCAACCTGTCGTCGGCACCACATCGGGGCGGTGGCGGTAAAGGATAAGCACATCCTGGCTACCGGCTATAACGGCGCTCCTGCCGGGTTACAGGACTGCCTTGAGCTGGGCTGCCTCCGGGACGAGCTGGGTATACCCTCAGGAACAAGGCAGGAGGTATGCCGGGGCATCCATGCCGAGCAGAATGTAATCGTGCAGGCTAGCCTCCACGGCGTCAGCCTTGAGGGGAGCACTATTTACTGCACCCATACGCCGTGTGTGCTGTGTGCCAAGATGCTGGTCAATGCCAAGATAAAGCGGTTTGTCAGCTTTGGCCAGTATGACGATAACTCGTTTAAAGACCTGTTCCGCGAGGCAGGCATAGCTGTTGACATAAAGAAAAAGCCCCCGTCCCAGATAAGCTATTTAGCTTGACATCGGTGGTATAATTGATAGATGGTTTGTTAAAGGCACTTCTTTCTGGGGAGAAAGGCATTAGATAAAGCGTTCCGAGATGAGTATTAGAGGATTATAGAATGAGCGAACCTATTGTCATCGAAAATCTGACTAAGTATTATAACAAGTTCCTGGCTCTGAATAACCTGTCCCTGAGGGTAGCCGAGCATGAGAACGTTGGGCTCCTCGGCCCCAATGGCGCTGGCAAGAGTACCACCCTCAAGATATTGTGCGGTCTGCTTCGCGCCTCCTCCGGTACGGCTTATATCGATGGCGTCAGTGTGGCGGAGAAGCCAGAACAGGCCCTTTCCAGAATTGGCGCTATCGTGGAGACACCCGAGTTCTACCAATTTCTCACGCCCGAAGAGACTCTTGGCTATCTCGGCAGGCTTCGGGGAATGCGGGGGGATGAGTTAAAGCGACGGATAAAGGAAGTAATCAAACTCGTTAGGCTTGAAGAATGGGGCAAGGTCAAGATAGAGAAGTTCTCGAGAGGGATGAAGCAGCGTCTTGGCCTGGCGCAGACCTTGCTGCACGACCCGCCGGTTCTAATCCTGGATGAACCAGCTCTGGGACTCGATCCCAGGGGGGTGGTGGAATTCCGGGAGATAATCGAGGGAGTGGGCAAGGAAAAGACGATTTTCTTTGCCTCGCATCAACTGGTAGAGGTTGCCCAAATATGTACTCAGGTAGCCATCATAGACCACGGGCGTCTGCTTGCCTACGATAGCACTGCGGCACTGGAGAAAAAATACCAGTCGCTCGAGCGCGCCTACCTTGAGTTGACGGAGGCCCCCCTTGACTGAATTAGAAAAGCTGAGAATAGTTGCCGGATACGAGTTCCTGAAGCACATCCGCCGAAAACGGCTGTACGTCATTCTCGGGCTTACGGTTGTTGCCGAATTGGCCGTCCTCATTCTTTTACCGATACTGGGTGACGGCTACCCGGATAATGTGATGGTGATGGCTGCCCTGCTCTCGGTGGGTCCGAGCCTGGCGGCGATTGGGGCTATCTTCTTTGCCGGAGACGCCATAGCCGGGGAGTTCGAGAGTAAAACCGGCTATATCCTTTTTACCAATCCTGTCGGGCGAATGACACTGGTGGCAGGAAAGTATCTGGCATGCTATGCCGCGGTGATATTACTCGTCCTTCTTGGCTATGCGATTGTTTCTATTTCCCTGCTGGCAATATACGGAAGTGTCCCGATTGAGACGCTGTCATCATTTGGGCTATGCCTCCTCTATGCTGGCAGTGTCCTCTCGGTAACCTTCTTCTTTAGCGCGATATCAAAAGGAGCCATGGGAGCCACTGTCATCACGCTGGTCTTTATCATGGTCATTTCCGGGATTATCGATAGCGTCCTTATGATGACAGGGCAGCCGCACTGGTTTATGCTTTCTACCAACGGTGACACCATCGCTACCGTCTACGGCGGATACGAGCTGTTTATGGGAGGGCTTGGGACCAATGGTGGTATGATGCCCTTTGAAATGGAGACCCCGGACATCGGTCTCAATGTTCTCTCAATGGTAATCTACCTGGTGGTGGGTTTCCTTTTGAGCATCTGGATCACCAAGAGAAGGCAGTTAGCTTAGTCCAGATCATGCCTTCGTCGGAAAAGAGAATTTTTTAGACGAGCTTAAATAAATGCCAGTGCTGCATACCAAGGTAATTGTTAATCCGGTGGCAGGAGCCTATTCCACCCGCCGCAAGTGGCCCCTCATTAGTAAGCTGCTGGAGCGCATTGGCCTCTCCTTTGACTTTGAGTATACCCAGGGCGTGGGACATGCCATAGAGCTAGCTCGGGCGGCGGCCAGTGATGGCTATCGCTATCTGGTGGCGGTGGGTGGCGATGGGACGGTGAACGAGGTCGCCAACGGTATACTCCGTTCAACTGCTGCTAATAATACGGCTCTTGGTATAGTAAGCACGGGTACTGGGAGTGATTTTGTCCGTTCGGTGGGGATACCCAGGCGCTATCCTGATGCCTGTTCGTGCCTGACCAGCCAGCGAAGGTTATCCATTGATGTTGGTGTTGTCGAGTATCAAAGTGGGGGGCAAACCTTACGGCGCTTTTTTGTCAATACTGCTGGCGTGGGCTTTGATGCTGCGGTGGTGGAGAAAACCGAGCGCCTGCCCAAGTATTTCGGTGGCACCATCCCTTATCTGGCGGGGTTGGTAAGGACTCTGTTTGGCTATAAAAACAAGCCGATTGTGGCCGAGGTGGGGGATGAGGTGGTGAGCGGTCGGATGTTAGATGTGGTGGTGGCTAATGGCGGCTACTTTGGCGGCGGTATGCATGTAGCCCCCCAGGCTGAGCTTGGCGATAGTTTACTGGATGTGGTGATTATTGGTGATATGGGCAAGTTTGAACTGCTCAAGGCATTGCCTACGGTATATAAGGGGACTCATGTTAACCATCCCAAGGTCAGTATGAAGAAGGCCAGCCGTATCGCCATCACCTCCCCGGAGCCAATGTTGGTCTATGCCGATGGTGAACTGCTGGGGGAATGCCCCGCCTCTTTCTGGCTGATGCCATCTGCCTTGAGCATTGTAGTTTAGTATATGGGCTAAGTAATCTTTTTCTTCCCCCCACCCCCATTTTGTATCTTTTCCCACCCACCCGCCCTATAGAGGCTTCGCCCCCAATCCCTTGCTTTTGTTGGGGTGTCTGAGAGTAGCGAAGTCCTCCTATACCTGATTGGGGAGTTTTAAGGAGAGGAAGCCCCAGAATATCATGGGGTGTTTAAGAGGGGCGCTAGCGTTAAATACATCAGGGGGAGTCTTAGAGGGGGCGAAGCCCCCTCTTCTATAAATACTGTCCCCCTCCCTTAGATAAGGGAGGGGGACAAAGGGGGAGGGTTTCCTTAATAAAATTAATAATAGGGGTGAGGTTGATAATTAAATATTCTCCCCCTGATAGGCTCCTTGATAGCCCTCTGTCTTTTGGCTTAGCCGCAGGAAGATAAGCTGGGCAATTCTGGCATTCTTCTGCAGGCGAAACCCTTGAGGATTATAGACCACCATCAGGGACTGGGAGCGACCGGAATATCCAGCATCCCAAACCGCCGTGCCCACCGTCACCCCACAGCGAAGCAGGCTGGAGCGGGGTCGGGCTAGGGCCATAATGTTCTGGGGCAGGTGGACAATCTCGTTGTAGGTAATAATATAGGCGCCGGGGACAAGGTCGATAAACCCCAGCCCATCAAAAACCAGTGGCGCCAGGTCAGACACCACCCTCTGGCTGTCTTCCATTGCTATCCTGCCCGAGGTCTGGGGTAAGGCTATCTCACGCAGGGTAAGGTCAATGCCGTTGGGTTGCAGCTGCTGCTCTAAATCGATGCAACCTTCTATTAGTGGTGTCTTTTTCTGCAGTAGGCGGTGGATTTCCTGGCGGGATAAAACGGCGGTCATTATTGCTTCCAATAAGCATTTTACCATATACCTAGACTAAATAGGAATTGACAAGGCAGATGGGGGGTCGATTATAATTCAGCAATCAGCCCATTCAGGCTATTAATTGAAGGGGGAATTATGCCGGTAAAAGTAGTTACCGATAGTAGCGCTGACCTGCCTGACCAGCTAGTTGAGGAGCTGGGGATTACCGTAATCCCGCTGTATGTGCGTTTTGGGGAAAAGGTCTACCGCGACCGGGTGGACATCAGCGAGGACGAGTTTTACCGCAGGCTGGAGCATGACCCTGTTCACCCGGTTACCATTCAGCCCGGGCCACAGGATTTTCTTGAAATCTACCGAAAACTGTCAGAAGACGCCGACGGCATTGTTTCTGTCCATATCTCGGGTAAACTAAGTGGCACCTGTAACTCAGCACTGATGGCTAAGGATATGATAGAAACAGAGTGTCCTATTGAGGTGGTTGATTCACAGGCAGTGTCCACCGGTCTAGGCTTGATAGTTATGGTTGCTGCCCAAGCGGCTAAGGCGGGGGAAAGTTTGGAGGGGGTGGTGGCAGCGGCAAATCAGGCTATTCCCAAGATACATTTACTGGCTCTGTTTGATACCCTGAAATACCTGCTTCTGGGCGGGCGCATTGGCAAGGCAAAGGCACTTCTGGGCTCCATATTAAATGTGAAACCGGTGCTAACACTGAAAGATGGGGAGGTGGTGCCTGCTGGACAGGTGCGCACCCGGGCTAAAGGTATAGATAAGCTAGTTGACTTTGTCAAAAGTGTTGAAGATATACAGGATTTGGCGGTAGTGTATAGTACTACCCCTGACGAAGCGCAAGCTCTGGCTGAGCGTATAGGTTCCGTATTTGACCGGGAAAAGATAGTGATGGCCAGGCTGGGACCTGTGCTCGGGGTGCATATGGGTCCCGGGCTGCTGATTGTAGCCATTAGAGGCGCATAGTCAGCCGGCGATATTTCCCACCCCCGCTTACGTTTCTTTATCACTGTTTCACTGCAGGTTATCCCATTGCACCTCAAAAATGATGACGCCGCCAGCCCTTTGTGGTAGAATTGCGTTTAAATATCTGCCCAGGGAGGTGCTTAAATGACTAAATTTACCTGGGCCTGGACCTGGTTTGCCTTTCTACTGGCGTTAGATATTGCTATCCCCCGGTTTGTCCTCACCCATGTAGAAAAGATGAGCGGTGCCTTCTTGTTCTGGACGGTTTGGGTGGTGGCGGCAATCATCACTGCCTTTGTCATCTTTCTTAAATGGAGGGAGGTGAAGCCATGAGCGCCGCCTTTTGGGTATGGTTTGGTATCGCCATCTATATAGTGGTGGGGTTAGCCATCGCCATAATGGCCAGACGGCAGTTGGGGGCGGGGATGAGCGAGTTTTTCCTGGCCGACCGCAAGGTTGGGGGCTTTGTTTTGGCTCTGACCTACAGTGCCACCACCTACAGCGCCTTCATGATGATTGGCCTGGCCGGTTTGACCTATTTCAGCGGGGTTGGTGCCCTGGGCTTTGAGTTAACCTATCTTTGTGGCATGTTCATGATGGTCTTCTTCCTGCCTCGCTTCTGGTTGGCGGGAAAGAAGTATGGCTATATCTCACCTATTGAATCTTAAGCGACCGCTACCAGAATAAGGGGGTGGGGGTTACCGCCGCCATATTAGCCCTCGTCTTTCTGGTTCCTTACGGTGCAGTGCAACTAATGGGCGTGGGCTACCTGATGAACGGGGTTAGCCAGGGGGTAATCCCGGTAGTAGTCGGGATTATCATCGCTGTGGTTTGCGCCATCGCCTGGTCAAGCATTGCCGGTCTGCGCTCGGTTGCCTGGACTGATGCCTTCCAGGCGTTAGTCATGATTGTTACTTCGGCGGCTGTTCTGGGGGTGGTGGTGAATGCGCTGGGTGGATTCGGCTCCTTTTTCAGCAAGCTGGAGGAAGCGACACCGGGGCTACTGACCGTGCCTGCTGCCACCGGGTCGTGGAACATTAATATGTTTATCGGTCTTGCTCTCCCCTGGCTTTTCTTCTTAATCTCAAACCCTCAGGTAAGCCAGCGGCTTTTCATCCCCAAATCGGTCACCGCTATGAAGCAGATGCTCGGCGGTTTTCTTGTCTTTGGCTTCATCTATACCCTGATATCGGTATTATGGGGGTTCGGTGCCGTTTTACTGGTATCTGGAGTGGAGAAGTCAGACCTGGCGACACCTACCCTTCTCGCCCTGCCCATAATACCTACCGGTCTGGCCATAATCGTCATGATTGGTATCACGGCGGCAGCTATTTCTACCATTGATTCTATTCTGCTCACCCTGTCCTCGGTGTGGGCTCGTGATATCCACAAGGGTCTTATCAACCCCAAGGTTTCAGAGGCAAAGCAGCTCAGGATAGGGCAGTGGGTTATCCCGGTTATGGCTGTTATTGCCTTTGTTTTCGCCTGGTGGTGCTGGTTGGGGACCTTCCCGAGGAGCCGGAGCTTAGGCTTCCTGAGTACCTGATTGCTCCCCTTGGGGGTTTCCGGGTGCTGGTTCATCCCATAGGTAGTGTAAGCCTGAGGCCCTGGCGAAAAATCGGTGAAATGATGGGCCTGTTGCCGGGCGAAGTAGATGTGTGGAAAGTTCCCGGCATAATTATTTCATATGGTTCTGAACGGAAGAACAAGAAGGAGGAACTGTACCGGCAGACGCTCTTTGCCTACATGGAGGCAATCAGGGAGCGCAGGAAGAAAAAGAAGAAGGGAAGGAGGGGATTGCTCGAGGAGACAGCAAAAATACTTGAAACGGAATATGGCTGGGAAGATTTACCCGATTCCTATACGGTCAGGCGCTATCTTGACCGGGCGCAAGAAAGGTGGCATATTTCGACATACTAAGTAAGGAAGTAACTATATACCTAAGTAAGTTTATAAGGAGGCAGCTATGGCAAAACTATCGCAAAATTCACGCGCAAAAGTTAAGCAAATTGTTAAGCAAAATTCTGCGGGGAGGTCGTCATGGGCAAAAATTGAGGCTAAAAATAAGTGGCAGCGGAGGGATTCGAACCCACGACCAAAGGCTTATGAGTCCTCTGCTCTACCACTGAGCTACGCTGCCGCAGGCAGAATATAGCACGATTTGATTTTTATTGTCAATTCCACCTTTTTATAATGTGTATCGCGGTTGCCTTAAAGGTGGCGTAAACTTTCTTATCCACCGTCAGCTTCAGGTCTTGGGCTGACCTCTTGGTTACCACGATTAGAAGAGGAAAGCCGCAGGCTACTTCAACCCTAACCAGTGCTCCCACGGGGAATATTCTGGTTATCCTGCCCTCAAAGGTGTTGCGGGCACTGCTGGTTTCTTTACGGGGGGCTAGGGTTATATCTTCAGGTCGGATAAGGGCATGGACCTCTTCGCCTATATGATAGTCTGAAATTGCCTGGATAAGACTGCCGCTAACATCAATGGTGACCAGGTTATCATCTCTATTTACTATTACCCCGCTTAAGATATTCTCCACGCCAACGAATTGGGCGACCTCCTTATTTTGCGGGGTGCTGAATATATCGCCGGGACTGCCTACCTGAAGTATTTCGCCGTTCATTATCACCCCTATCCTGCTGGCGAGGCGCTGGCCCTGCGACATATCGTGGGTAGCCATCACTACCGTTGTCTTTTGCTCGCCGATGATGTGCGCCAGCACCTCCTCTATCCTTGATGTGGAGACGGGGTCGAGGTTAGCCGTAGGCTCGTCGAGAAACAGCACCTCAGGCTCAACCGCCAGCGCCCGGGCTATGGCTACCCGTTGCGTTTCGCCCCCGGAAAGGGTTCGGGCATTGCGGCTTGAGTATTCAGTCATGCCCACCACTTCCAGAACACGGCTCACCCTCTGGCTGATGGCAGCCCCCTTTTCTCCTCTCCATTTCAGTCCGCAGGCGACATTATCATGGACACTCATGTTAAATACGACTGGTTTCTGGAGGACGAAGGTCATGCGGCGGCGTGCTTGCAGTCGGAGACGTTTGGAGCCGGTCACATCCATCCCGTCAAAATAGATGCTCCCTGAGCTTGGCACTTCCAGCAGGTCAAGGAGGCGCAGCAGCGTCGTCTTGCCGGCGCCGGTAGGCCCAATCAGGGCGAACACATCACCCCGGTTGATATTCAGGCTTACACCTTTAAGGATGTGTTGCCCGGCGTATTTCTGCCCGATATTAGCTGTTTCTATCAAAGTCATCGTTATTTCTGCTGAACCCTATTTAGCACTAGATTTATTATCAGGGCGATGACGATAAGGATTATGCCCAGTGCCAGCGCCAGTTCCAGGTCGCCCTTGGAGGTTTCCAGGGAGATGGCGGTAGTGATGGTGCGGGTAAAACCCCGGATGTTGCCGCCGACCATTAAGGAAAGCCCGACCTCGGAAATCGCCCGCCCGAAGCCCATTATCAGCCCGGCCAGGACGGCAAACCTGGCTTCTCTCAGTGTTATAACCGCCGTCTGGAGGCGGCTGGCGCCGAGGGAGATAGCCGTATCGGCTATTGATTTGTCAATGCCGCTTAAAGCCGAGATGGTGAGCCCGAGCATTATGGGGGATATGAGTATAACCTGGCCGATGACCATGACGGCGGGGGTGAATAAAATATCAAGCCCGCCCAGGGGGCCGGCGCTGGAGAAGAGGACGAAGACGAAAAGCCCCACCGCCACCGTGGGCAAACTGAATAGCGTCTGGACTATGTTTATTAGCGTGCGCTTGCCGCGGAATTTGTTGAAGTGGATGACCGTCGCCAGCGGCAGGCATATCAAAGCGGCTATGGTGGAGGAGGTCGCTGATATTGCCAGCGACCTCCCGGCTATCGCCATGACCTCAGGGTCAAAGGATATGATGAGTTTTACTGCTGTAACCAGTGCTTCCCATAGCTCGGTCAATTTGCTCTAACCCCGCATGTTTTTATGATGTAGGCTCAGCCCCGGCACAGGGGATAAATAGCGGCTCGCCGTATTGGCTAACCCCATAGTTTCCGATGAGCTCTTGAATGTGGGGTGAGGTGAGAAAATCTATCAGGTTGTTTGCCATCTCAATGTTGGTTTTGGGATTTGCTTCCGGGCTTACGGCAATAACCGAATAGACATTGAGCAGGATTGCCCCCTCGTCCACAATCGGCACCAGCTCAAGGTCGCTTGGGTAAGAGAGAAAGGTGCCGATGTCAGTGAGGGTGTACCCCTCCATATCGCTGGCCATGAGCAGGGTTGGCCCCATACCCCTCCCCGCCTCTACGTACCACTGTCCGGCGGTTCTCACCTCTTCGTAGTCATAGCCGGCACTGGCCCAGATTGCCTTCTCTTTGCTGTGTGTCCCCGAGTCGTTGCCGCGGGAGATAAAGGGGCTGCTCGCCGACTGGTAGAGCGTCCGGAAGGCGTCTTCGGGGCTTAAGCCCTGAATTCCGGCGGGGTCATCGGCGGGGCCGACGATGAGGAAGTAGTTGTAGGCAAAGGGGACCCGCTCTACCCCGTAGCCATCGGCAACAAACTGCTCTTCACGGGCTTTGGAGTGGACGGCGATAATATCAACGTCCCCCCTCATCCCATATTCCAGGGCGATGCCGGTGCCGGCGGATAGGATGTCGACCTCTACGCCGTATTCATCTTCGAACATCGGTTCCAGGTAATCCCAGAGGCCGCTGTCATAAAGGCTGGTGGTGGTTGCCACTTTCAGCCGTGGTTGACCACAGCCGCTAGCGCTTACTAGCAGGCTGGCAATCACTAGCCCGGCTAATATGGTAATTACGGCGTTTTTTTTCATATGCCCCTTTTAGATGTGTTCATAAATTTACAGCATAATTAAAAAGCACCTCCGAAGGAGGTGCACGACATGCTATTAACGTTAGCATGAGCGCTCTCCTTTCCAAACACGGGAGGCACCGCCGTTTCCAGCGATACCCTTTCGGCCAGTCTCCATGGTTTATCTTTAGGAGAACAGGCTCGGAGAGAATATTCGGTTTTTAAACTGGTTTATATTATCACCTCGGCTATGTAATTGCAACCTTATCTTGCCTTGACGTTGGCTTAAGCTCTCTGTTAAAATTCACCACGGTTATTCCTCTTTAAGTCCGCTGTTGGCCCTTAAAAGTCACGAAGGAGGTTTATTATGGCTGTTAACTATGAGAAAGAAGGAAGGTTGGCTATCTTCACCATAAATCGCCCTGAGGCAATGAATGCCTTGAACATGGAGGCGGTGCGAGAGCTCCTTGAGGCAATGGTGGACTTTAGAGATGACCCTGACCTGTGGGTTGGCATCATTACCGGGGCGGGCGAAAGGGCTTTTTGCGGCGGCGCCGATATCAAGGATACCCTGTCCTTTATGAAGGAGCACCGTAGAGACCCCTGGTCATTCCCGCCGAGCATAATGCGGGGGTTGGAGCTGTGGAAGCCGCTCATTGCCGCCATCAACGGCATGGCGCTGGGTGGGGGACTGGAATTGGCCCTGGCCTGTGATATAAGGATAGCCGCCGAGAATGCCCGCCTGGGCACACCCGAGGTAAACCTGGGTATGATGCCGGGCTGGGGCGGGACACAACGGGTACCCCGCGTGGTTCCATATTGTAAGGCGGCTGAGATATTGCTTATGGGCAGACCGGTGGATGCCCAGGAGGCATATCGCATCGGCCTGATAAACAAGGTTGTGCCTCAGGCAGAGGTTATGTCCACAGCTAAAGAGTGGGCTGAGGTTATCTGCCAGGCAGGACCTCTGGCGGTGAGGGCGGCTAAAGAGGCGATGATTAGAGGCTCCAGCATGACTTTAGAGGATGGCTTGAGGCTGGAGAACTCACTGGTAGCCTATCTTATGGGCACTGATGACTTTGCCGAAGGAACCAAGGCTTTTGTGGAAAAGAGAAAGCCGAGCTACAAAGCAAAATAATACAAGAGAGGAGCACTATGGAAATTAAGAAGGTCGGTGTAGTTGGCTGTGGCTCCATGGGCGCGGGCATCGCTCAACTCTGCGCTCAGTCGGGCTACCAGGTGGTGGTATCGGAAATAAACGATGCGTTTTTGAAGCGGGGAATGGGGTCAATTGATAAGGTACTGGCCAGGAGTGTGGAGAAGGGCAAGCTCTCCCAGACGGATAAGGACGCCATAATGGGCCGCATTAAGGGCACCACCAGTACCAAGGACTTCTCTGACTGCGATCTGGTGATTGAAGCCGCTATTGAGAATCTGGAGCTGAAGAAGAAGATATTTGCCGAGCTGGATGGAATCTGTCCCTCCCATGCCATTCTGGCCACTAACACTTCCTGCCTGTCTATCATTGATATGGCGGTGGTGACCAAGAGGCCGGATAAGGTTTTGGGACTGCACTTCTTCAATCCGGCGCCGATTATGAAACTGCTGGAAATCGTGAAGACCATTGCCACCAGCGATGAGGTGGTTAAGGCTAGCCAGAAGTTTGGTGAGTCTCTGGGCAAGACCACGGTCATTGCCCGGGATGCGCCGGGCTTTATTGTCAACCGGCTCTGGATACCCTTCCTGCTCCATTCTATCCGCCTCTACGAGGATGGTGTTGCCAGCCGGGAGGATATTGATAATGCCATAAGCCTGGGCTTAAATTACCCCATGGGTCCGCTCACCCTGTCCGACATGGTCGGAATTGACGTGGTCAAGTTTGTCTCTGATGCGCTCTACGAGCAGCTTAAGGACCCGAGGTATATTGTGCCGACGCTGGTGGATAAGATGGTTGCCGCCGGTTGGCTGGGGCGCAAGACAGGCAAGGGCTTCTACGATTATAAATAGGTCCCCGTTTAAATCAGCCTGGAAAAGTACAGGATGAGAAGGAGGAGATTTTATGGGCGAAGTGGTGATTGTCAGTGGGGTGAGAACAGCTATAGGTAATTATGGTGGAGCTTTACGCGATACCCCGGTGGTAAAACTGGGTAGTATTGTTATTAAGGAAGCGTTAAAGCGGGTCGGGCTGCGACCCAAGAGGGACCCTGAGGAGTATGCCCCTGAGGTGTTTAAGGGCGACGGCCTGATTGAGCTGGAGAAGAAATACTATGACTGGGACGATTCCCTGACTGAGGTCAGGATAGACGAGGTGATAATGGGCAATGTTCTCCAGGCAGGTCAGGGTCAAAATACCGCCCGCCAGGCAATGATATACGCTGGTATCCCCAAGGAGGTAAATGCCTTCACCGTGAACAAGATTTGCGCCTCGGGGATGAAGGCGGTAGCCCTGGCTGCCCAGGCGATAAAGGCGGGCGAGGCTGAAGTTATTGTTGCCGGGGGCATGGAAAATATGAGTTCTGTCCCTTACTATTTGCCCACTGCCCGGTGGGGAGCCAGAATGTTCAATGCCGAGATGGTTGATGGCATGGTCTACGATGGCTTGTGGGAGATATTCTACAATTATCATATGGGGCTAACCTCAGAGAATATAGCCGAGAAGTTTGGCATAACCAGGGAGGAGCAGGACCAGCTTGCCCTGCTCAGCAACCAGAGGGCGCTGGCGGCAATAAAGGACGGCATATTCAAAGAAGAGATAGTCCCGGTGGAGGTCAGGGAGAAAAGGGAGGTCAAACAGTTTGATACCGATGAACACCCCAGAGAGACCTCTATGGAGGCTTTAGCCAAGCTGCCGCCGGTATTCAAAAAGGACGGGTCAGTAACCGCCGGCAATGCCTCGGGGATAACTGATGCTGCGGCTGCCCTGGTGGTGATGTCGGCGGAAAAGGCAAAGGAGCTGGGCTTAAAGCCGATGGCGGTTGTTAAGTCTTACGCCTCCGGTGGCGTTGACCCGGCTTACATGGGGATGGGGGCGGTTCCCGCCACCAAGAAGGCATTAAAGCTGGCTGGACTCGAGCTTGAGGATATAGACTATATTGAATTAAATGAAGCCTTTGCCTCTCAAGCCATTGGGGTAATGAGAGACCTCGGCCTTGATTTCGATAAGGTGAACGCTCATGGCAGCGGCATATCGCTGGGGCACCCTATAGGCTGTACCGGCGCCAGGATTATAGTCACCCTTGTCCATGAGATGATGCGTAAAAATTACCGGTTAGGTCTGGCAACACTGTGCATTGGTGGCGGTCAGGGAATGGCTACCGTTATCGAGAGAAAGTAGGTTATTTCCCTCGCTTCTCGTAATCAGGGCACCAGGTGGTATTGGGGCGTGCCGGATTGTGACAGGTGCTGCGCCAATCCCATTTGCAGCTATCACAGAGGAAGATGTTCATGCCTAGCGCCTTCTTAATTCTAACCTTGAACTTGTGACCCCAGGGGGGCTTTCTTCTGGGCTTCATCTTTATTCTCTCTTAAGAGCCATTTCTAGTTTATCAAACCAGGAGCTATCAAGCAATATATTGTGCTTCCATAAATTCAAGGTATTCCTCTATGTGCGCAATTGTGGTAAAATAGGGCAAGATTGGGCAGAGGGTGATTTATTATGGGTATGCCTAGAATGAGAAGAATGGTTGTCCCTAAAATACGAAGAAAAATCAAGGCTAAATCTGAGGTCCAAGAGGGAGCTGAGCGGCAGCTAAATATCGAGTCGGTCACCTGGGGTGAGCTGACCTGGGTTAACATTGAGGCTCCCACTGAGCTGGAGACGGAATACCTGGCTAAGAACTACCCCTTCCACCCCCTGGATTTAGACGACTGTCTCAGCCGAATACAGCGGCCCAAGATAGATGTCTACGACGATTATCTGTTTTTGGTCTTCCACTTCCCCTTATTCAGCCCCGAGGCCAGGGTAACCACTCCCAGCCAGGTATCGGTGTTTATCGGCCAGAACTACCTCATTACCCTGCATACAGGTGAGCTTAAACCGCTGGCAAATCTATTCCGGCAATGTCAGAGTGAGGAGAATGAAGAGATAAGGCAGGAGCATTTCAGCCAGGGTTCCGGCTACCTCCTTTACCGAATACTTGACCGTCTGGTTGACTACTGCCTGCCGATACTGAATAAGATTGGGGGCAATATTGAGAATGCGGAAGATAATATTTTCTCGGAGAGGGTGGGGGGCGCAGTGAAGGACATGTCCATACTTCGGCGTGATGTTATCTCCTTTCGCCGCATTATCTGGCCAATGAGGGCCGTTATCGGCAGTCTGGAGCCTAAAATTCGCCGCTTTACCAAGATGGATATGACAGTTTACTTTGGAGATATGACCGACCATGTGGATAAAATCTGGGACGGCTTGGATGAATATAAGGAGATAATTGAGGGTCTAAACGATACCCATGATTCCCTGGCTTCTCATCGCACCAGCGAGGTCATGCGAATGTTGACCATCATTGCCACCATCCTGATGCCGCTAACGGTAATTGCCTCTCTTTACGGGATGAATGTCCCCTTGCCCTTCCAGGAGTCCCACTATTCCTTCCTGATTGTCTTCTTTATCTGGGCGATTATTGTTAGCGGAATGCTCTACTTCTTCCGCCGCCAACGCTGGAT
>Ga0114930_10000505_pt1 | contig 40384 bp, 27 predicted proteins | sample AnhtaG_FD_87300 | JGI IMG/M metagenome (GOLD analysis project Ga0114930, IMG submission 87300) | Deep subsurface microbial communities from Anholt, Denmark to uncover new lineages of life (NeLLi) - Anholt_01485 metaG | ecosystem: Environmental > Aquatic > Marine > Oceanic > Sediment | place... | reverse complement strand
GAAGGAGTCTTTTAGCAAAAAGAATAGAAAGAAGGAATAGAATGTAAAGAGATGTTCTTGCGTAAAGGATGGATAAAGGGATCAGGTATCTACCGCGTAGCGGTTTAGTTCAATTCTTATTATCCGACGCAGTGTTCCTTTCACTCCTGATCAGAGGAAGCCAATATGGAAACAACAAACGTGGGTAAAGATCAGACCTGATTTGCTCTATTCAATGACTCTAACCGCATCTACGCCTCTAATACGAATTCCATCAAAGGTTTCACCTTCTAAAACTGCTTCTGTATCCGTTTCAGTTAATTCAAGGAAAATAGTATCGACATGGACTATCATGTCCAATAGGCCATCTACATTTACATCCTCAAACGATGCCATTGGCGCGCCTCTTCCCTTCATCTTCAAAGAAGCGCCTGCAAGCGTTACGGTTGTAGGATCAACAGTGGTTGCATCGAAATCTTGAGTGCTGAAGATTGCAACTGGCACATTGCCCTTAGAGCCCAGATTGATGCTGTTTGGATAGCTTCCTGGTTTTATGTCTATATTAACCTCAATCTCATTAAAAGGTTCCTGTAACCACGGATCAAAATGGATGTTTTCTGAAACAGAATCGCCACTACCATCGGCGATAGCACCAGTGACAGGGTCAGTCACCCCACCACTTGGTCCAGTCTTATCCCCCCACCAGTTATTGGTAGCATCAAGATAACCTTGTATTTCCTTCTTATGATAATAAATGCCATAACTAGTGTTGTCATATATGTCGTTATGATAAAGGAAGCCAGTATCACAGCGTCTCACAAAAATACCGATATAATTTCCTTTAATGATATTTTTTTCGATAATATCTACATAGCCAATGTAACTGGGATTCATATTCCAGACATATAGACCACCTAGCTCGCCTGTAGAGCCTGAAATAGTATTGTTGGTGATGAAGATATCAAATGTTTCAATATTTGGGCTGTTAATGTTTATACCCGAAGCATCACTTCCAGTGTCAATGATATTACGATCAATATTTATAGTTCCATAGTAGCCAGGTTCATAACCATAGTTTTTATCAGCAAACAGATATATTCCTCCCGAATAGACGATATTCCCCGGAATGACTCCATCTATAATATTTCCCTGAACAAGAACAGTGCCTTTATTATATGCCAACAGGATGCCGACGTTATAATATCTATTTTGATAATATATTCCATTGTCATGTACATAATTGTCAGTAATGGTAGCAGGAATATGGAAAACACTGATTCCACGTTGATCATTTCCATGAACTTCATTGTTATCAATGAGGATTTCGCAGGCCGTTCCGGCAGTATCACTGTATACGTTTATCCCCCGGCCTCCTGAACTTAGCCAATTTCCTCCGAGAACATTATCATAGATTTTATTGTGGGTTATGGTAACGAACGCATTAGATAATTGTGCTAAATAAGCTTGAATGCCTCTAGGGGGATAAACACAACTCACTCCTGTATTGTAAATTAGGCAATTGTCGATTACAGCGGCACAATTCTCAACATAGATGCCATATTCGTAGTTGTGAATTGTAAATCCCTGGATAGTAACGCCATTAGCTATTACTCTAACTGCAATGCTCCCTATGCCACCGCCGGCATCAATAAGAGTCGTGTCTTTGGTTGTAATCCCGGTAGTCTGGAATTCAGAGGAAATAAGAAGAACATCAGGCACATCTATTATTACCTGTTCATAATATGTCCAAGGGTCCACGATTATTGAGTCACCAGGATTTGCAGCGTCAATACCATCTTGTATCGTTGTATAGGTCTTTCCAGGCCCTACTTCTAATGTCGTAGCGTATGCTACTTGTGTAAAAAATAAAGACGCAAGTATCGAAATTCCGATGAAAAATCTTTCAAAGCAGCTTTTATTCATGTTATCCCCTTTACTGCAAGTTTTAATATTATTTATCTACCAATATTAGCCTGCATTTGTCAATAAATATACATCCATATAGCTAAAGTGGGAGCAAATTAAGATTGACGTGTATGGTTAATTCCCTCCCCTACCCCTTGTTAGTTATTTCTCTTTTTTTTACTTCTACCCGATCAACTGTCAAATCATGAAAATTTTTGTATGAATTCACTTTCAGCCAATTATTAAAACAGCCTTTCCTTTTTAGAGCTCTTCTTTCTGCATCCATAAGGTAATCATCAATCCAAATAAAAGGCGTATCAAAATCTATTTTTTCAGTTTTTAGAGTGGTCCATCCTAGCGGCTTAACATGGTTCAGTAGACCCAAGTCATGTCCTTTAAAGAAGGGAGTGAGATATCTCTTTACGCCTTCATCGCGCCCATCTCGGCAATGAGTTGTCAGCCAATAACATTCAAAATTTTCCTTTGTATATATTAAGAAGTCTTCAATATCAGGGATTAGGTCAATTTCTCCATTCGGGTTTTTTCCCAGGATGACCCCATCAATATCAAGGTAAAGTTTAATCTTCCTTTTCTTGTGCATAAGAATGATGTGTCCAGTATCGCTTTGGGATACATGACTGGCACCCTCCATGAACAATCTATACGTCACTTATTGTTCTATCTCGATTGTTATCCCCCTTTTTCCCTGCGTTTGAAGTCTACAATTCAAAATTCATACTAACCACCCATCCTTACAGTACCCACAGCCCTCTCCCTTACAAAGCCAACAGGTTAACGCATAATCGCTTATTAACCATTTCTCTTCACACCACTTCATTGTATATCTAAAGTACCTGCCCTCAGTATATTTATATCTTGTGATCACCTCAGCTTTATCAGGAGATTTTTCTATATCACGAACAACTTTAACTATTTCTTCAGGAATTTCATCACACTGCGGCTGGAGAAAATAATTCTTGTAGAATTTACTATTTGGAAAGATGTGTTTCTCGAGCTTTTTTTCATTATTTTTTTGTTGCGCTAACTCGCATTTCACTACATGCGCAAGAAACTTTTTCAGAGCTTTATCGGGCATGAGTCCTCCTTCTTCCGTTAATAAACCGTCATTACTTATAATCTAATCCCTGCACTCAAAACAGTCAATTATAATAGTCTCGGTCTATTTTTTCTTTGAGAGATGTTAAGTATTCTTCTGCTTTTTTGGGCTCAGCGAAGAAATTTTCACAAAAATCTTTCATATTTACTACATGGTATTTATTATATTCTTTGCTTGTTCCAATCGACTTTCCTACCGCAACGTTTTCAATTTTAGCGACATCTATTTCCCAAAATGTTAATCCGCCTTTTATAATTTTTTCATTTTCATTTTGTTCTTTATATTGAATTGATTTCTGGTTCAACGTTGTAACAATTGTTATGAATGGCTTGATTTTATTTATCTCATAGAAACCATTTAATATCAGCTCAAAGTCTGTATAGGGAAGAAAAGGTATTATCAGGTTAGTACTTTGTTTAAGATTTTGGGCCCAAGAAGATAAGCTTTCTATAGGATTTAGTATTGCATGGAAAATTATGTCAAAATATACTTCTTCCTCTCCTTCTTTAATGCTCATGCAATCTTTCTCTCCGAATAGTAATTGTTCAGAATCATGATTCTTGAAAATGTTATCATAGACATCCTCAAATATGACGAACTTTCCCATTAGACTCTCTCCATGCAGTTTATTCTAACATAATACCTGGACCAATTTCAGGCGGCGGATTAGAGATGGTTGGCAATATTGCTGCAGCAGAATATGATAACAAATTATAGTAATTGACAATGCCAAGTTTTTTAATGAGAAACTGAAAGAATGGGAAGACTTTTACAACTATAATAGACCACATGCGGCTTTATTTGGCTTAACACCATATGAAAGATTTAGAGAGAAAGTCAAGCTCAGTGTGTAAACGATCATGTTCAATCCCACAGGAAATATTCGCTTTGCCTTGACAGACCCATACAATGAATTGACTGCTATTTTTTTTTATGTTATAGATATTTGATACTTTAGGTAGAATTGTGTTTCATTCCTAAGTGTGCTATAAAAATAACCATCAACGATGGGAGGGAGCATCACATGAAAAAGACAGCGATTTTTGTGTGTTTTGTTCTGGCATTAATTACTTCCTTTTTATTTCCTCAAAATCTTGACTATCAGAAAAGCCTTTTTTTTGTTATTGATGTATCCGGAAGTATGCAGGAAAATAATCTATTTGCCAGATTAAAAGATGAGATAAAAACATATATAAAAAATGAGACAAGAAAAGGAGACTGGGTTTCGATAATAACCTTTGGAACTGATGTAAAAATAATCACATCAGAATACATTAGAGCAGAAAAGGCAGTGAGCGATACCGATAGTTTGCTTAGAAAGATTGATAATCTTGATGCCAAAGAGAAATATACCTTCATGACTGGAGCCATTGACATTCTCGCTTCTCAAATGGGGATTGCCCAAAAAGCTAATCCAGATCATATTGTAAAAGCCTTTGTTTTTACTGATGGGAAAAATGATCCGCCACCCAATGCTGAAGGAGCAAATTGGACATTTGAAGAGATATTAGGAAAGCATTACGATATCTTCGATAACCCAATGACATACTTGTATATTTTAACTTTGGGGATAAAACCTGATGAATCGCTCGTGAATGCTCTTAAAGACAAAGAGCGAGCGTTTATAAATGAAGTACCTAATATTGAAGATATCGAGATCCCCACAGAAATTCCTGAGCCAGAACCAGAAAAAATCATAGAGCCCCAGATAACAATTGATATTTCAGGCCCAAGAAAACTATCTCCAGGGGATAATGTTGAGTACACTCTTAATGTAAAAGTTTCAGAGGCCAATGATGAGGCTATAGGCAAGAATTTTTATATTCAAGCAGAGATTGTTCCTCCCGTTGAATCTTCTCTAGAGAAAAATGAGTTGACCGTAAAAAGGGCTTTAAAAGAGAAGCTACCTCTAATTATTGGCAGACTTCAAGAAGGCATGTACACAGTCAAAGTTGCTGTGAATTCAGATACAATTAAATCTGTATTTCCAAAAGACTTTGAACTAAAATTCCAAGTAAAGAAGTTCAATCCCATTCCTTTGATAATACTTGGGATAATTATCATAATTACAGTTTTAGTATTTCTCTATTTTAGAACTATACCTAAATTCCTTGATGATTATGTAGTTGTCAATACTAGAGAAAATGTGGAATATGAACTCCGAGATAAACAAAAGTTTTATTCGAGTTCTGTTTCTTCCAAAGATCTTGAAATTTTTGATGCAGATTTCAAGCTGTCCATTAGTAAAAAAACTGGAGATGTAACCGCTAAAGTCTTAATTGAAGGCGAGGAAGAGGTAAAGACATTGAAAAGCGGTGACATGATTATTGATCCATATAAGTTTCAGATAAGAATGTTTTAGGAGGGAATGATGCCATTCATATTTATCGGAACTGGAGGTATGGGGAAGGAAACCGTTGCTCGCATCAAATATTTAGCTGAAGAAGCCAACATGAAAAATATCTTTTTTCTCGGATTAGATATTGATAAAAGATATTCAACAGATTTCACACGGGATATCCCTATGCCGAGCATTAACGTGAGCAATCCTGCGCAAGAAATTGAAGCTCTCCTTGAGAATGAGGAGTTCCTAAAATGGTGGCCAAAGGGACATCAAATATATACTTCATTGAGTGGGTCTTCCGCTGCAGGACAAATTCGAATAAATGGGAGATTTGCCCTCTTCAGCAGATACATAAAAATAAAAAATGAGATATCAAGCTTAATAAAGCAGGCAAAAAGTATTGCTGATGTCGACCCAGATGACGATAACATTTATGTTTTTTTAATAACCTCACTTGGCGGAGGAACCGGTGCGGGGATATTTCTCGATATATCTTTCATAATCAGAAATGAATTAGGAGACCGTCACAGACTCTATGGGATGCTCTACGACGGCACCATTACAAAAACTTTTGCCGAAAAAACTTTGCACCTATCCTATGCTGCAATGAGTGAGGTTGAATATTGGCTCCAGAATCACAAAAAATACGAAATGGAGTTTAGTGGAGGTGAAAAACTATCCGGAACTGATGTGGGGACAAAGCTTTTTGATATTGTATTCCTCATTCAAGCGGAAACTTCAGGCAGCAAGAGATTCAGGTTCACTGAAGGCGCAGTGAGCCCTTACATTCCTATGGTTGTAGAAGCCTTGTTTTCTCTCATTTCCATCCCGGATTTTAAGCGTTATGTTATTGCAAATAATTGGAATCGCTTTGATAATCTGAGCACTTCTGGCATGCAGATTAGGTATGGCAGTTTTGGAGTTGGCGCAATCACTTATAGTGAGCGCCAGGTTTTAAATTATGTTGTTGACCGTTTAATAAAGGACCACTTGCTTCATTTTGAAAATGACGTCCCGGAAGATTATAGCGATTCTTTTGAAGAAACAGTCGAAAAACCTCTCTACATTGGTGAGAGAATTGATCAATCTTTAAGTAATCGCATCTTGCATACAAATGAGAGTTATAACACTATAAACAGCAGATTAGAGAGTCTCCAAAGAAAGATTAATATCGAGAGCAAGGTGGATGAAATAAAAAAACTGAAAAGTCAATTTCACATACCACTCAAATCAGGCGATAGTTATATTGGCTGGGAAAAGCTTTTTACTAAATACAAATCAGATATTCAGAATTCTCTGTACAATAAAAGGATGGAATTTGAGAGGACTCTAGAGGAAAGTATCGGGGAATATATAAAGAATAAGGTAGTCAATTTAACTAAGCTGATAGATTGGTTGGATATTGCAGTAGGAGTGATTGAAAAAAATGAGGATTACATAAAGAAGTATAAGGAAAGGATTGAGCCTCAGAAAGCTATTGAGAATATTGGAAACGCCTGGATAAGTCTTATCAAAGAAAAAAAGATTCCTCTCCTGGGACGAGTCAAGCTGGAATACAAGAGTAAATTTATTAATGCAGTAAGTTCATGGATTAAAGAGGAAGTATCGCAAATCGAATTTTACGAGATGAAAATTTTTTATAGCGAAGTGGCAAAGGCAATAAAGGATTGGCAGAATATCGTAAATATTCTTCAGAATAAGATTAACAAAGTTCGAGCAAAAATTGACACATCTATAGGAAGATATACAGGTCGCAACATCGCTTACAATTTAGACAGCTTAACGAATCGAGAGTTCCCTCTACATATCAAGCTCGATATTAATAAAGAACTAATTGAGAAATTCATATTGCAAGGAAGCATATTGCAAAATAAGAGTATTATGAAGCAATTAGAGAATATCAAGAGTGTTGTCTATTCGGGGAGCGGACAGTATTTGGGGATAAAAGAACACTTTACAACCATAAGGAAAGAAGTAAATTCTGGAAGAGAAAAAGAGATAAGAGAACAAGGTGTTATTGATCAGCATTTGTTGGAGCTGTTTAGAGCTGTTTTTGAAGAAGTAGTCAGTTCATTCCTTTACAGTATTCGAATTGATGACATAATTGAATATTGGCTTAAAGAACAGATTTATCCAATTGCAAAAAGTTATTATGATGAAGGAAATATTCAGAAAAAATTACAATTAAAAGAACAATGGAGTTTAAATTTTGGAGATGAAGGAGCTGAAGCGTTGCTGTCTGACCAGTATTATGAGGATCAAGACAAAATTGAAGAATGGTTTGAGATTGCTCTTAGGAGCTTTATCCTCAATTTCAAAAACAAAATTAATCCCTTTATTAGATACAATGAGCAGATCAAGAAAAACTATTGGGAAAAAATTAACTTGGATGGAGATAGCAGGGACGCATTCTCTGACAAAATAAGAATATTTGTTCCGGAGAAATTCAAATTCTTGAGAATGCTCAAAAAAGGTGGCGACGAGACTATTACTGAAATTAAGAGCAGTCACAATAAAATCAAAGTATTTGCAGAAAGTTATGGCTTTCCGCTTCATGCATTGGATCTTGTTACAGGTGTTCAGGAACACAGAATGAGGGAAGAGTATTTAAACCACAGAGATATCATGAAGATGGAATTGGAGAAGAATGAATATAACCGTCAGATTCGGCACGTTGATAAGAGATTTTATACATCATGGAAGATTGACATTGGAAGCGAGGAAATAAAAGATGTTCAGGGATATTGGCTTTATATCCTTGGGTTAGGATTAGAATTTATGAAACGAGATTCCAAGAAAAAGTTTGTATTGGAAATTTCAGGAAGACGAAAGACAATAGCTATAAGTTTGCCCAAAGTATTAAGTGAAATCAGAGACAATGATGATTTGCGCGAATCATTGCGACGTGTTGTTGTAGACACTATGAAAGAGATCCATTATAAGGACAAAGATTACTCGAAGATAGAAAATATCGTAAAGCATGCTTATACGATCCACGATCAATTAAAACCAGTTCAGACCAAAGCTAATATCGATGCATATAAAACCTGGAAAGAGATTGAGGAGAACATACGTGTCAGTAAAGACGGAGCATTTTCCAGAGTGAGTAAAGTTCCAAAAAATTGGGAGGAAATGGAAAAGCTCTTGGATTCACTATGATTGAATAGCTTTCATGAATAGCTATTACGTTTTTCTCCAAAAAGACAAAAATAGCAATATAAGCACTTGCTTCAAAAGGTGGGAGGTAAAGTTTGAGGATTATAAGGAAATCGTCAGCTTTATAAGCGAAGATGTCTTTCAAGAAGGAAATATTGTAGAAAATCTTATTAACTGTGCTCGAGAGAAAAAGCTTTCTTTTGATGGTGTATATGAGCTTGTTTTTTTGCCTCTTATCCTTGAACCTGAGAATTTGAGAGAGACGTATTCCCAACTCAAACAAATTCAAAAGGAGCTTGAATCCAGAATTACCAGCGACAGACTGGCTAATGTATTTCTATTTCCTTTGATAAAAATACAAAAGGAAGAGTCTAAATCTCTCGTAAAGGAAGGGTTCAAAGGAATCTTAGATGAGAGGAATAAAGCCCCAAGTGGTGATCTGGTAAAAACTAAATTTTTGCCATTTTTTTTATTCCAAAATGAGAGAATTTCCCTTGCTCCCTATGATAATGAAAACTGGCTTTGTGATATTGAAAATTTTATAACCTTCCTACCCATAATTGAGGATAAAGGCCTTCACTTCTTCAATTATTTCCCTAATTCTGCCGAACGCGAAATAGGAACATTTGTCTCTAATATCTATTTCTCAAAAAAATATGAAGAAATTAGTGGTTATCTGACTCAAAGTCTTAATGAGTGGATCACTTATCAGACAGTTGAAGACAGAGAATGCAGAGATGTATTGATCGATTCTAATGATGAGATTGATAAAATTAAGCATATTGGCCTGGGCTACACCGAAACGGTAGAAAAACACGAAAATGAAATAATTGAGAAATTTAAATTCTTTGGTTCATTGAAATTTTCCACGATAAAGAACAATCTCGAAGAATTCAGACAACTCGATATTGATGAGAAAATCGCCAACGAAGCCTCTGATTGTGAGCATCTCATAAAGAAAATCTCCTTGCTTGAGTATCAAGATAGAGTTGCTAACCTTAAAAAGAGATTACAGGAAAATTCTGTAGACATGTTGTCGATGACAATGGATAAGTTGGCTAATAACCAATCTACTGTAAATTGTCTAATTAAGGAATCCGAAAAAAATATAGGAAAGAGTCTTTTATTAGGTGGGATTCAAGATAAATTTTTTGGATTTTCAGTAATTGAAAAAATAAAAGAACTCAATCTGAAGGGATTATTTAAATCTATTCTGGATGAGATGACAGAATATTTAAAAGGAGTGCCTTTTCGTACAAAAGTATACATATTTCTTATTACTTACATTTTATCTGCTGCAATTATTTATCAAACATTTGATATGTCTGGAATCCCTCTCAAAATCTATCTCCTTTTTATATTTTGTTTCATTCCTGCCATTGCAGCCCCATTGCTTTACACAAGATACTGGATCCGAAAAAAGGAACAAAAAATAAAAAGCATAATTCGTGAGTTTCGCAAGAGACTGACAAACGAAATTCAGACATCGACCCAAGAAAGCATGCGTAATAATGTCGCTTTATATTTCTGTCGTTTCATCCAGAGAAAAGCGTTGTCAATAAAAGAACAGTATGAGGATGTAAAAAGACTGTTAGTTTCTCTAAAGGACTATTTATTAGATATGAAAGCCATGGAGAAGGAGAACCTTTCAGGTCATCCTCCTAAAGAGATGAAAGAAAAGATTGAAAAAGTAAATTTCAACAAAATTTTTTCCGATGTGAAAAATTACGATAGCTTCACTATATCTGATTTTTTTAAAAATTTAATCAAGAAAGAAGCTGAAAGAATATATGTGGAAATGAAATTTGATGATGAAATTGATTTCAACAAAAGCTTTGAGGAAGATGTGTCAAAAAAAGCTACGATTAATCTGGACGAAAAGAAAGTAAGCAAAATTTTTCTTGTCCCTGATAGCTTGGACGAAAGATATTATCAAGGCATCAAAGAAAAAACATATTATAAAATCCCAATAAGAGGCAGGGCGATCGCTCTTCTTATAGGGAAAATTAAAATTTGATCACAATGGGAAGTCTCGAGACAACTTTAGAGGAAATCAAATCTTTCAGACAATACCGTGGACAAATCCTGAAAGGATTTCATTTTGAAGGGAGAGGAAGAAGATCCTATGATCTGGAAAAAATAGAGGACCAAAGAGCAAAAAACATACTTTTCCACGTTCTTGAATTAATGAAACTCGATGATCTGAGCCATCATCAAGGTGATTTGATCGAACATTTGATCTCAGGATATTCAGTTGGTGTATTTACACCTATCGGCACCGGGGAAAGATCAGCTATAGCACTTGCATCCGCTCTATTCTCTCTCTATTCAGGGAAAACAGTTCTAATTATCTGCAAAGACGATAAAAGAGCTGAGGAACTCAAAAAGAGATTTAGCTCAGAGGTTCAAAATTATATTAATTTGGTTGGAGTCGAACAAGAAGCATTTTCGGTCGATATTACCACTGACATAATTATTGCTACAGATAAGAAAATAAAGAAGCTTTTGTTAACCAGCTTTGAGAGAATTCAGGAATGGTTTGTTACACTGGGTTTGATCGTAATAGAAGATATTACGTCTTTCAGCACAGCTAGGCTGACCCATCTGAGAGGATTGCGTACGTTGGTTTCCTTGATGAAAGACGATAATAGCGAAGTGCAATTCCTCTTGTCAGGTGAACCAATAAATAATGGCATCGAAGTTTTAAAAGACATATCAGGCAAAATTGAAAAGGAAGAATTGTATGCTATTACATCGGATTCAGAACAAAAAAGAGCATTTGATCTTTTGTACTGGCTACCCCCCTATTTGATTGATAAAAGGGCAGGCAAAGAGGAAGTCTTTCGAAGAGATTTTTATGAAGAACTCGGAATTTTTGTTTCAATTTTAAGAGATCGAAAAAGACTCCTTGTTTGGCACTCTTATGCGACCATCTCCAAAGATCGCATCAATAATATATTAAAAAAATGGGATTTTGGAGGTGATGTCAAGATAATAAACTCATTAAACGACTTAGAATTTGAAGACTATGGCAAGTACGACTCAATGGTTCTCATGGGCCTTCCAAAAGATGTTAAGTCATTACCCTCAACACTTGGAAATATACTCAAGGAGAATAGTGTCGTCGGGGTAATCCTGCCAGATGACCCGTTTAGTCACTACGTTATCAAATCAAATAAGGCGTTTGAGGATTTCCCAAAGCTGGAGATTATTCTTAGCAAAGAGAATCTATTTATTAATTGTTTTTATTTCATGTTTTATATTTATCTCACGAATTTATCAAAAATCAACAAAGATAAGTTAGGAAAATCTAAAATATCAGACTTTCAAGATGTCTTACTAGTTCTCCAGGAGAAAAAGATATTCATAGAAGGCGGCGGTGATTATTTTATGATCGATAGAGAACGTCTCTTATCTGAATTGAACTTAGAAACTATGGAGAATTTTTCTAACGCTGTAACATCAATCGAGGTTGACCGAGAAACATTATTTGTCGATTCAGCCTATTTCCCAGAAAAATTTTTCCATGGAGCAATTTATTATATGAATGAAGTCCCTTTCCAACTAGTAAGAGAGGATGAAATCTATAAATTTATGACATTTGGAGGAATAGCCCCCGTAAAAAGGGTACCACTTATAGATTTTGCATTGACTGAAGAGAAGGAAAAGTTTACACAGAAAGGGACGTTTGAAATATCTCAATTTGAGTGTGAGCTTCGGACCGACTTGCTTGGATACAGAGAATATGTAAGTTATACTCAACATCCAAGTGAAGGAGAAACGATCCGGCTCGAAATTCCTGATGTTTATGTAAAGAATGCTTATATCATCGAAGTTAACGCAGAATCTGTAGCGCACGAGATTTATCATCTTTTAAAGATATGGATACCTGCATTCTATAAAAATTTTTTTGATCTCTATGGATTATTTTTTAAAAACGACAGAATTTACATTTATTCCTATTTTTACCAAAAAGAAAACATTAAAAATCTTATGCTTATCTTGACAACGGTTTTAAAAAAAGCCATGGAGATGTCAAATGAGCTTCTTCTCAATTCCTGTCCAAGTACACAAGGTTGTCCGTATTGTTTGGATATTATGGAATGTGGTTCAATTGATCAATCTATTGATAAAAAACAAATGCTGGACCTCTTAAATAACAAATTTAATACGGCCAGTAGCGGTTACATACAATTCAAATACGACGGATTCAAATATAAAGAGGCCCAACGCTATTATGAAGAAACAGCAAGAAAAATCTTTAAGGTCTTTGAGAACAAGCTTGATCTCTATATAAAAAATAAAGCAACTCTTGTGGCCGTTAGAGATAAAGATTTGCCTCCTGGAGTGGTAGGACAATTTACAGGTGATAAAGTATTGATAATAGAATTGTTGAATGAATCAAAGGCAACAGAGGTCATTGCACATGAATGCGGACATAACTGGGATAGTGAGTGGGGTGGGCGTACTTTAGATTTCCCTCCAGAATTTAAGGAAGATAAAGAGGTAGAAAAAATTTTAAGTAAGCTAGTGAGTGAGGGATTTGCGCAATGGGCAGCTTTCAAGGTAATGGATTTCTATGGCCTTGAAAGTTCTATATCTGGAATATATTTGTGGCCATTTGATGAATATGGTGAAGGATTTCGAGTTCTTTATTGGCTTGAAGATGAGTTAGGATTTAAGGCTGTCCTCGATTTTGTCAAAACGGGAAAAGTTATCACCTCTGACGGCAAGGAATGGAACTTATCAGAAATATTGGAAAAAAGTGGCTTTAAAGCCAGAGTGATTCAGTTTGTTTTGGGAAAGAAAAAAAAAGAAAAGTAGATAATTTTTAATAAAGATTTTAAAAATCGCAAATTATTAAAAACAAAGTGAATCCATTGTTAAGAGATTTTAGTACAGGCTATTAAATTTAAAAAGCAGAGGGCAAATGTATAATGTATAAATTAAAAGTCTTAGATAAAAGTCCCAAAGAATATGAAAAAATTTCTGATTCTCTTTCAAGATATATAAAATTTGTGTTGTTTGAAAATACAAATATTCAAATTAATGATAACCAAAGTAAAAATGAAATATTGTTGCTCCCAACTGATGAAAAGATTTGGAACGATAATAACATTGACTTAGCTTCTAATAACACCCTTCTCAAGCTTGAGGCTAAAGGTATTCTTTTTTTTACTACTGAAGAATTATCAAGGGGGGATGATCCTCAGTCTTTTTATAATAAATCCCGCATGATAAGAAGTTTTTTTGAGAGAACTACTTATGCAAAAACAGCAAATCATAAAAATATCTTTAATAAAATTCGTGAATTGATATTGGAGATAGAAGGTGGGAAAAATGGAAATAAGCTAAATCCTTCAGATGCAATTACACAATTAGTTGAATTAAAAGAAAAAATACCTAAATTGGAGATATATGATAAATTCTGTAAGAAAAACGTTTGTAAACCTGATAAATGTGAAGAGTGTTGGGAAGAAATGCAAGAATTATATACATATGTTAGTTTTCATACAATTACTTCACATCAAATCGCAAGAGATATAGAAGATTCTCTTTTTCTTCGTAATAAAGAGGATCTTCTTCGTAATAAAGAGGATTTCTTTAAAAAAAGCCTAAACTTTCGATACGGAGAATTACTCTATGATCTTGCATTTACAGTAGCATGGAATCCAAGAAGAATAAAAAATGAAGAACTAAAAATTCTAATTATTGATGATAATCCAAAAGGAGTTTTCAAGAAATGGAAAGATTTATTGAAATTACTTCCTGATAGTACAACTGCTTACATAACAACCCGTAAATCTTGGAAAGAATTCGAAAAAAAAGATTTTTGGTCAAAATTATATCAATGTCCATCCAATAAAAATGATACTAATTGCAAAATAGATTTAGTAAAAATAGTTAAAAATAATAAAGAATTCAATGAATCAGATAAAGAAACCAATTTTTTACTTAAGAATAATAAATTTGAATTCACTCATATTGTGATTGACTTACTTTTTGGAAATTATAACGAAGGAAATAGAATAATTAGAGAATTTGTGAGATTTAGACATAAGTTAAGTAAGGAAAAAGGAATTAATGCAAAATTTGATATTATTGCTTTATCTTTAAGTGAAGAAATTGAAGATATCCACAGGTCTTTGCAAGAAGGTGCAGTTACCTTTGTTTCTAAGAGAAGAATATATTCTTTGCCAGGTGTTATCGCAAGGCTTGAAGAAGGCAGGAAAATCCTGCCCGGTCAAAAATCAGTTATTGCAAAATATAGAAATTTTGGAAAACTTTACAATCTACCAGAGGAGATGAAAAGGAAGCTTCGTACTGAGCCTTTTGCTGAATTCGCAGATAAAGGAGAAAATAAAAAGTATTTGAATAAACTGTCAAAGTATTTAGCCAATGATTGGATAAAAAAAATACCAAAGGCTGAATTGCATTTCCATATTGGCGGGAGTATGAATGCTAATATAGTATTTAATCTGGCTCTTAATAATTTACTACATAAAAAGGAAAAATGGGAAGATGAAAAAAAGAACACTGGTAATGTTAATAGGTGCGTTAAATTTAATGAGTTTATAGATAAGTCAATAGAACAATTATCTCCTTTAATAAGAAATTTTGGAAATAAAAAAGATAAAGAATATGAAGTTTTTATAGAAGAAAAAAAGGAATTTGAGAATTTAATCTCTGGAAAAAATTTCGAGAAGGATGTATATGCCTGGCTAGAAAAGGAATATGACGAAAAAGAAAATAATAATGATTGTAAAAAATTTCTAATAGAAGAATCTTTATCTATTGGAAAACCCAAGGAATGGAAAAATGAAATTTCAAAAATAAACGCTGAAGAATTAATTTTTAAATTTAAAACTTGGCAGATTAATAATAATCTGAGTTGCATTTTCAAACAGGATGAAATAAAAGAGGATGATATTATAAGTCTTTTTATTATATTAATAGGAATATTAGAGGGCAAAAAGGAGGATGATATAAAAGATTTTTGGGAATTGACTTTTGAGTTGAAAGAGGAGTTCGGCAATGAGCTCAACAGGGAAAATCAGACTATATCTTCCTTTTATAATGCTCTGAATAAGCTAGCAAAATGTAATTTAAAAAAGCTTATCAAAGTCTTTGAGCAGATTAAAGATAAGATTAATAATAATCTAAAAAAAGCAAGATTAGATAACACTTTACATAGTTTAATATCAGCTGAAAAAAGAAAGGGAAGCTTAAAAGATTATCTAAGAGGATCAATATTCTGTGGCTCTCTCCACCTGCAATATTATGAGAATATTTTTGCATGTGTGGCTCATCTTATTAAAGAAGCATCAGATGATAACATAAGATACCTCGAAATCAGAGTATCACCAGAAGGTTATATTAAAGAGGATTTAACAACACAAGAATCAATTCAGGCACTTTTTGACGGAGCAGATTTAATGAGTTATTACCTTTATAAAAAAGAGAAATTTATATGGACAAATTTCTTGATAACGGGAAAACGACACAAAACGCCTGAAAAGTTAGCAATTGAAATCAGTTCTGCTGTTACAAATAGGGAAAGGACAATACAAAGACAAGAATATCTGAAGAAAATAAAAGAGAAATTACCCAATAACAAATTAACGACTTTGGGTTATGAATGGAAACCAAGTAGAATTGCAGGAGTTGACCTTGCTGGTGAAGAAAAAGGTTATAGTCCAGCTCAATTCGTGGAGGATTTTGCTCCTTTATTTAAAACATGTTCCTATTTAACAGTTCATGCAGGAGAAGAGGGAACAGCACAGAATATTTGGGAGGCTATTTATAAATTAAACGCACATAGAATAGGCCATGGTTTGAATCTAATCAAACATCCATTTTTACTAGAATTAGCAAGAAATACACAGATATGTTTAGAAATGGCCCCCATTAGTAATATTTTTACAAATCCAAATCTTAACGAAAAATATCCACTTTATGATTATATTAAAGAAGGAATATGTGTTACGATTAATACTGACGATAAAGCCTGGTCTGATAGTACTCTTTCTAACGAATATGTAAAAGGTGCTGAACTGTATTGGAAAAGGTCTAAAAATAAAAATATAGAAGATGAATTTGAAGGTAAATTTTTAACAAAATGGGAAATTTTACGAATTGTCAAGAATGGATTTAAAAAATCTTTTATCAGTAGAGAAGAAAAAAGGGATTTACTTAAAGCTGTAGAAGAAGAAATTTATCAGCTGATCCTAATGTTTAATAGGATCGAAAAAGAAAAATATTATTTGTGATATAGCTAATTTTTTTAACCTGAATTATATATGATGTCCTTTGCTTTTACTTAACACCGGAAATCTTTTCTCGAGTTTTTCATATTCAGAGGATATAGTCGCTGATTGGTTCATCATCTTTTTAATCTTTTCTCCCAGGTGATTAAGCTTGTAAGGTAATATCAGCCAGAAGGAGCCTTCATATTCAATATCCAATTCCCTTTGATAAAATAAAAGTAATGTTTTTTTGCTCATTTGCCTAGAAAATTGAAATCCTGTGGCCTTGTCATCAATAAAAGCATCAACAAGAAGAAAATCACTTTTTTCTGCCATTTCCAGAGCATCCCGGAATTTAAAAGGGTCTCTGAGTGGATTAAGATAAACTTTTTCAAAACCAAATAGATATTTTAAATACCTTAATAAAGCTTCTCCTATTTTTAAATCATCATAAACAATATTTGGATATCCTTTATTCATGATATACTGAATCTATCTTTTGCTTGAGCTTGTCTAAAATATTGTCAACCTGCCTGAGGTAATCCATATTTTGTTTAATTTTTTTCTCATCCATTCTTTTTACTTCGTCTTTGTTTAGAATCTTTAATTCATCAATATAACCCTGGAAATTATTAATATTATCTTCTATTCCTTCTATCTCTTTTCCAAAGCCGCAAACTTTCAAATAAATTTTATATTTTTCAAATCTTTCTCTAAAAACAGCCCAATTTTCTGATCCCGGATTGAAAAATGCTTCTAAATATTCTTTCCATTCTAACATGTTTTCTCTGAATAAGGCTGGCCCATTGCTTATAAAGTGTATTGTCTTATTCAATCTATCAAACAGAGATTTCTCACCATGGCCTTTGAAAAATAATTGTATTTTTTGTGCAACTTCCCGAAGCAGCAAAAATGGTGAAGGAGTATCTTTATTGCGATTTATTGCAAATCGAATATTTAATTTGAGATGAGATAAATCTAACAAATTTACATAAACCTCATTTGAGCTCCTTAACAACCCTAATATTATTATCTTCTGGCTTGAACATTCATATAAAAGATTCAGCCATTCTTTATCAATTGAGGCACATTCTTCAATTAAAATAATTGAATTGTCTAATATTTTTTTTTTATCGAAGATGGAAGATTCGATATTAAATACAAATTTCAGATATCTTCTAACTGCAGGAAAATAACGTTTGTTATTTACTTTGATATATATTTTATTCTTCATGCCGTTTATAAATTTGAAAAACCCTCGCAACAATAAATATTAGAGCGTTAGAGTCGGACGAGATAATATCGCTTATTACTTTTTGTATAAATTAACGATTTCCTTTAGAGCATCATCAAAACTATTTTTTATAAACAAATTACTTTTATGGTATTTAATCTCGCATCTACATTCATTTTCTGATAGTTTTAGAAATTTCAGCTTATTGCTGTTTTTCCTAAATTGTACTCCGCTTATAAAACAGGCCTTGACCAATTGTTCATAAGTCAAGCCATTTTCGGAGGCCGTCTTTAAAATCAGTTCTTTATGTCCGAGTATATAAGCCAGCTTCGTCTGTGCCTCAGGGTAGGAAAGGTCTCCAGATGGCAAAGCTCCATAAAACAATGGGATTCGCCCTGCCTGGTAATCGATATCGTAAGTGTCTAATGGTACCTGTGAGCCCATAATTATGAATCTATAATCTTCAGGATTGTTACTATTATATTTCTCAATTTTCTCCAAAAAAGGAATTACACTGTATGACCTCTGCTTTTCGAAACTGGAAGCTCCAAATTCATTTCTAAAAGATTCGGAATATTTTATTGTACTATTAGTTTTTTGACTGCTGAATATATTAATATTCCCTGCGCCATAACCTAAAATAATTATCCCTTTATATTTTTCTATTATCTTTTCATATAAAACATTGTAATAACCTCCATCCAGAAAAGGCGAAGGAAGTACTAGAAGAATATTCCAATCGAACTTAGTATCACATTCTGCAAGAGCCCATTCTTTTATTGTTTCTAACATTTCTTTCCAGTCAATAGGATTAAAAAGCGAAGAGTCTTTAGGATTTATCTTTTTTGTTATTAATTTGCTAAAATATATCTTCTCTAATTCACCTAAATATTTGGCAGTGAAATCTCCTTCTGCAACTAATCCTTCTTTACCTAATACTGAATCAATCGTCCCACCGGTTTTGATGAAATATAACTCATCCAATTTATTTTTTTTGGATAAAATACTTACATTCTTTTCATACACTTTCAACTCTTCGTTTTCAATTTTGCCGAAACTTTTTCCATTAAAGGCATCAAAGCTCCATTTTTTTACTTTGACTAAGTTTTTATTGAAGATGTGGATGCCATCATTGAAAACTTGGATAATATTAGGGGGTTCAATCATATTCAACAATTTAACGCTAGTCAGCATATTACCTATTGCATCTGATGGAGAAAAAGTACCTTCCAGAGGTAACTGGGATCCGGTTATGATTATATTTGTTTTAACGTTATACAATCCATATCGGAGTATTGCAAGGGCCCATGGCATTGTATCAGTACCGTGAGTAATCAAGACACCATTTTTAACAGGGATTTTTCCAAAATTATAAAGAAGTTTTAATACAGCATTATAAATAGGTTCAAAATCAGGATCTAAAACATCTTCATCCTGACCCTTATTAATAGAAATATTTTTACTGATAAAATCATCAGGCTTATAATCCTCTTCAAATCCAGCTTTTTTAAGATCCTCAATGTTTTTTGTAGCTGAGAGCAACAACACCGGGATTTTGGGGTAATATTCTTTTAAATGTTTTAAGAATTGAAAACTTCTCTCTTCTCCGAAGTTCGATTTGAAGATTAAATCAAGAATTATTAAATCGATAAATCGATAATTTTCATCTATATATTCTTTGCCTTCTATTTTGCTTTCCTTAAAAACAAAGTCAAATTCGTATTCAGTGTCCTCACCTAAAAACTTAAAGTTTGTTTTTAATAGGAAACCAAAATTTCGGACTTCATCATCAATCACCAGAATATTAATGCGGCCCATATATCCCACCTTTTAATGTTTACTAGTAAGCCCAGAGCTGAAAAACATTTTCTTAGGCTTTTTTATTGATTTTACTGATTTTTTAGGGTTTTTTATGTATTGAAAGAATTCTTTGATTTGTAAAGGCAAATAGAAACAATTTTCGGGTAATTCTTTAACTGAAAATTCAGGCTTTAAATAATCATCATAATAAAAAAGTATAACTGGAACATTCTTTTTATCGAAAAAATCTACATACTGCAATCCGGTTGATCTTATTATATGATTTTCATATTGATAAATATTCGCTATTGCTAAACAATATTTCTTAATGTCTGGGAAATTTTTCTTGATTTCTTCAAATGAAGCAACATCGGAACTGATGTTAAAGTTAAATTTTAAAAACCTCTGTGTGGCTTGTCCTACTCTAAGTTGCTGAACTAAAATGTATGCTTTCAATATTGTTTTATTTTTTCATCAATTTTTTTGGCCACATTTTTCAACCATGTAGGAAGGAAAAATTCAGCTTTTTCTGTATCGCAATAATTTTTATAGAAATTATCCAAATTCGCTTCTTCATTCAAAAAAAAATTTAAAATATCTGTGTATTTTCCTATGTCATCTATTTCAATATCTTCTTTTTTGATTTCTTTTAATATATTTTTAATTTTTTTACTATCCTCTCCCTGATAGGATTTTTTAATCTCATCAAAATAACCTTCAATTTTATTATTGTCCTCGACTTCACTTAAACCTTGGATATCAATGGCAAGTGGGAGCAATAAAGAAATTACTTCATTTTTTAGTTTTATTATTTTTTGTTTTACAGAATATCCTTCCCAGATGGTTTTTAATATATTTTCAGAAAGGTTTTTGAAACAATTTCTATCAAGATCGAGAATTTCATAAATTTCTCCATCCCCTCCTTCAAATTTATATATTTTTATAATATCACTAGAAAATTTCATAATTTCTTCTATTTCTTTTTTTTCAAATTGAGGAGTATGAATTAGAACTAAACTTTCTTTTTTATTATTTTTACATTCATTTATTTTTGTTATTAATCTACCGTAATTAGTAGGTGTTATATTCTTCTCTCTGTTTATGTGTGTAAGTATTGGTATTATACTAAAGTTATCCTTCTTAATATTGCCTTTATTAATTACTTTATCTGCAAATCGCCAGGCTATAATCATATTTTTCATTATTTTCTCCTTACGAACCAAATAATGCTTTAATTAGATTATATTTAAGTTCAAAATCATCCGATTTTAAAATTCCTGAAAGCATTGCTTTCTTTAGTGAATATGGGGATCTATATGTTACAATAGAAGCCAGGTCAGATTCCTGATAATCTTTTATAAATTTTTTCCAATCAGTTCTTGCTCGTCCAGTAGTAATTATCAGTTTAAAATTATCTCGTTTTATTATGCACTCGTTGATTTTTTTAACAAATTCCGTAATTTTTTCACCTTTAAATATTTTATTATAAATACTTTCAATAAAAGATAAATGAATAACTAGAAAATTTATTTTTTTGCTAATTTTAATTTCATTATTTTGTGGGAACTTGAATATCACTTCAGATCTATTATTTACTTTATTTAAAGATTCTTCTATCTCCTGTCCTATATAAAGAAATAACTTATCTTCAATTATTTTACTATTCATTTTGTCTTTAAAAATTTCGTAAATTCTATTATCAATTATGTATACTCCAGTAAGCAATGCTTCAACAATCTCAAATTTAGTCTCTTCTAATTTATCTTTTAAGGATTTTTTAAATATTCCATGATTTCTAATTGTCAATTTTTCTTTTTCTGGAGCATCATGAGAAAAACCTATTTGATAGTTAGAATTTTTGTATTCTTGACCACTAGTTTCAAGGAAATCTATTGAATTATTTTTATAAACAATTTCATAACAATCTGTATCAAATTTTATGTTATATCTAGTATCTGATTTTTCATCTAGCCAATATTTTAGCCACTTGCCATATAATCCACTATAATCCCGAACCTTATTATTTGATTCGACTATTCTTATGACACCTTCATCTCTTTTTAAAAGAGAATTCTTTCCTGATTTATCAGTCACTATAATCTTATATCTTGAGTAATTATTTATTTTATATTCATCTTCGACTTTGAAACAACCAATATTCTCACCTTTCCAAATTACAAAGGAAAAACTTACACAGCCCTCCTTATGATTAGATGTAATTGGATTTTTCTCATATAACATATTTAATGGGGACTCTGGATTATTATTAAAATCTTTCGTAAACAACTGCCTTGCACACAATAAAGTTTGAGAATTGCCCCCCATTATAGGTTGCTTTAATTCATAATCGTAGGTTCCTTTACCAAATGCTTCATTTATATTGTTAACTATCTTTTTAAAATCCATTTTATCTCGAAAATTATTATGTTCTAATCCAACATTAAATAAATAGGTTTTATCATTTGAAGAAATATCAATATTTAGAATTATTTCTTTACCTTTAATATCTTCCCATTTGTAATGTTTTATGTTTCTAATTATATTTTCAAAAATTGTATAAAGTGATTGTCTGCCAACATTCATTCCTGGTAGAAAAATATTTCTATTTTTATAGATATCTTTAATCTCATGAAAACTATTTAATAATTTAATAAATTTATAATTACCACTGTTATCAGTATCGTTAATTGCAGAAAAATCTATTCCAACAAATTCTTTATTATCTATTTTAAACTTGATTTTATGTATCTGCTCATTTGCAACAATAGTTCCTAAAAATAATGGGTTATTAATAAAGCTCCATAAAACACTATAAATACTTGTGATTTCACCCCCAAAGGTTTCCCCTTGAATTACACCACTCCAGAATTCAGCTTTTTCATTTAAATAATTTATAAAATTATATATAATATTATCGATAGAAATTGGAATATATATTTTAGGTTTCCTGGTGTTTTCATGTTCAATAGCAAATATTTCGCTCCGAATATTTCCGAAGTATTCAATAATATCTAGTAATGAAAAACTATCTTTTTTTTTAATAAGGTCTATGTTATAGTCAATTTCTTTATAAAATTTTTCAATGTTATTTATTTTTCTTCTTTCACCATATAAATTAGTTTCTTCAATATCGATTTTTTTATATATTTTAGAATTAATTTTCCTCTCATCTAACATATTTTTTCGCTTTGCAAAATAAGTTGATAATGCTGAAAGAGAATGAGCTGCAATATTGTGAGAAAAGGAATCTAAAAGTATGGATACATTAGCGTATTCTTTTGATTTTTCTACTAGCTGATTTTCTTGAATCTTGTCTACCTTCAATAGGATGTTAATAAATAAGTCAGACAAAAGAATATCAAGAACGTCGTAAGTATTTTGTACTTTATTTTCACTAATAAAATCTTTATCTGCAAGAATAACCAGCCCTGTCGGCTCGCTTTTGGGTAACGGATAAAATACAACGGTTTTATTGTATAGAAACACTAACCGTATCCAGAATAAAAATATTTTCCAGTTTTTCTCGCCATATACTTCACGCAATGAATTTTTTTTATTATTTTTATTATAGCTAATTTTACTGTTTTTGATCCAATCGGAATTCAAAATCTCTTCTTTTATTTTTTTAACCTCCTCTTTTTTATTGCTATTTTTAAACTTTTTAAGAAGTGCTTCTATTTCATTATCCTGAATATTCTGCCTTTCTAAAATTGTTAATGAGTGATATTCTTTTTTTAACTGCTCTTTTGATCTACATCTCTTCTCCTTGTCAACGAAATCAATAATCATGGGAGTTGATTCAACTTTTGGGTTATTCAGCATTTTCTCAGTAAGAGCTAATTCATGAAACCAATCAACTTTTACTGCAATATGTCGGGCTCGTTCAAAATTTTCTTGATGCAAGTAAAGCTTTGAGAAATATCTTTTTTCTACAATTGCTTCCGGAATAACTTGGTAGGTATTTTTTAAATAATCATAAAAGGTAATAATAAAAATACGTTTGTCAGAAATACAAAATTGGTCTTTTAAAGACTCAAAAAGGGGTTTTTGAAGAGTTTCAAGCTTAAACAATCTTTGCAAAAAATCATTGTCGTGGTATTTTATTTCTTCTATTGCATCTTTTATACCCTTTGCTATTTTTGCTTTATTATTTATTATCCTCTGGAGATTTTTTATATTATTTACTCCATTCATAACATACTCTTATACACACATTGAAAAAGCTTGTCTTTTAGAGTCAATATATCCAAAGTTCTGCTAAAAATATAAAACGGTTCTTCGGAGCGAATCTTATCCAAAATTTCTCCATCCCTATATCCCGTGATCACAACAAATGGGATATTTGACCTCTTCTTAGCCCACTTTATAAACTCTAATCCACCCAAATCATTAGCCCTGTGAACATTAAGGTTAATGTCCACAGCCATTGCATTAAAGGAATCACCAAACATGTTTTTTGCTTTATCGAGAGTGTAAGCAGAATAAAATTCAAAGTATTTTGAAAGGGCAGATATAATTGATTGTTGAAATTTCCGGTCATCTTCCAGAAGCAGTATCCTAGGCTTAAAATCAAATGGTTGCTGATACTCCTGCGGTTTATAATCTTCCAGGTTATTTTCCCGCAAAGAGATAGCAGAGTGTAAAACTTTTATTGGAACATCGGTTCTTTCTGCAATTTTTTCTGCAATCTCTATCATTTCTTCTAATTTAAGGCGTAATACGGATGAGTCATTGTCAAAAATCGGATAATCAATGTTATGTATATGATATTCTGCAGGATTGATATCGCTCAAGATATCGGGGATATTATTAATAATAGACCCAATGTTTTTATACTTCTTCTCATCTGATCTTACAATGGCTGAAGATATGGTAATATTATACTTAAATCTTTTTGATAATTCATTAAGATGGGCCAATTGGCCTTTAAAGTCAAGACCCGCCACGCCTTGTATGGGTCTGCAAATGCGTTTATAGGTATCCACATCCGCGGCATCCAGTTTTAATACCCGGACATCTATCTTTTCTAGAGCTGATACAATCTTTTCATTGTTGATTTCAGTTGGTGCTGAAAGTATTGCAGTCTGTATCTTGGGAAAATATGTATCCCTCATTCTGATTACAATATCAACAATCTCGGGAAATTCTGGATGTATTGTGGCTTCACCATTCCCGCAAATGGTTATTTTGTCTATTTCTGTATTTTTTAATTTATGATATAGAAATGCTTTTTCTATATCGATAGCTATCTTTTCCGGTTTAAAGAGAGAATTGTAGTCTGTTAATTCATTCTTTACATGTTGTTTATCTGTGTGCCCAAGATCACAATATGTACAATTCAATGGACAAATCTTCTTTGAGAAAAGATTAATCCCCAGAGAATAGCGGAATCTTCTTGATACAATGGGACCGTAAACGACTGATTTCAGGCTCTCCCAAATATTCCCTATAGGTGTAGGAATAATATCTTGTCTCGATATGATTATTTTTTTCTTCAAAAGAAACTACCTATTCTTCAATGCGAAATAGTACCCCTTACTATCTCCTAATGAATTGAACTCAAAATATTTTACTTCATCTTTTTGCCACAGTAATAGTGGAATTATACCCTTAATTAAATCCAAATCCGTCAAATGGCCTAGATCATATTTATATTTTTCTAGAGACTTTCGCAAATAGGATAAATAATCATTATTAGCCAAAACAATTTTGTTTAGCTTATCATTACTATTATACATTTCTATTAGTGCTGTATCTGGCATGTTCTGAACGTCAAGCAATTCATTGTATAAAATAATGCTATCCGTTATATCAACCTGATTCCATATACCGCTCTCAAATACTACAATAGTTCCAGCACTTTGTTTATACAGATTCCTAGCAAGATGTAAACGCACTTCATTTTTATCATAGAACAATTTTGATGTTAATTGAAATATCTCGTGTCCTTTATAGTTATTTATCTCTGAAGGATATATATCTATTGGATACCACACTCTGTCGGGCAAATGGGCTAAGGAGTAAACGATATTTTTTCTATTTTTCTCACATAATTGAAAAAATCTGTCTTTATTCATTGAAGTATCTTTTTTAATACTTAACAATTTCTCCATTTTTGTATTGAGCTATAATTAGTTTCACAGTAGCATCGCCGTTGTCTAACAAATTAATTTGACCAGTCACCCCTTCGTAGCTGGATGCTTCTAACATGTTCGATTTTATTTGGTCTACATCAGAGGGATCAGACTTTTTTAGCCCTTGTATTAAAAGTTGGAACTGATCATAGATGAAATATGCATCATAGGTTGGTTCAATGCTATACTCATCAATATACTTTGAACGGAAACTCGATGTAGATTTGCTCTCACTTAGGATTAATTCTGGGGCAATAAACTTGACACCCTCAACAAGATTCGAATATTTTTCTCCTGGAAATTCCATTAACCCTATTCCCCCTGTGATTTGGACGTCAAGATTAGTTTGTAATATTTCCTTAAGTATTGGTGGCATATTAAAACCGAAACCAATTAGAATAACGGCATCAACGACCGAACGGTCAATTTTTCCAATAATAGGTTTAAAATTCTTTTCTCCTAAATTATACTGTTCAAGCAGTGAAATATTTACCCCTGTTTCTTTAAGACCTGGAATTAAATAATCATTTACTTCTGACTCCATTTCAGGGACAGATGCATAGAAAATCGCCACATTTTCGGAGCCAAGCTTGCTGTGTAAATCAATTAGCTGCTCAGCTTCTTGCCAACCCGTAGGGAATATTCTGAAAGTTGCTTCACTCATTTCTGCAAGTTCAGGATGCATTGAAATTGCCATTTGTATAGCATTTGCTTCTTCAATCAATTTCTGAGTTGGAATACATATTATTGTGGCAGTGGTAAAAATAATCTTTATTTTATCAACATGTAAGAGTTTATTCACCGATGTAATACCTTGTTTGGGCTCTCCCTTACTATCCTCATAGATAATTCGAACTTTATTTCCATTGATCCCGCCACTTTTGTTTATTTCTTGTACAGCCAATCCCAAAGCATTTTTTTCAGGAACTCCGAGAAATGCTAAGTTCCCTGTTAGGGGAAGTACTGCTCCTATCTTGATAACATCTTCCTGCTTTTTCTCACAACCTTGAAATGAAAAAAAAGCGATAGCTAAAATTCCAACCAATACAATTGATGCTAACTTTTTCATTTTAATCTCCTTTTACATTAATTTTTTTGTTTCCAAAATATTCTTTCTCAATTTCTTTTAATTTAATATCTTTTTTCTCAATTATTCCCTGTTGTAATAACATTAGCATGTCACTAAATTCATCAGCAAAACGAATATTCTGTTCAATAAGTAAAATGCTGATATTTCTGTTCTCTTTGATTTTATTCAGACTATCATACAACTTTTTCACATTCCCCGGCGAAAGTCCTGCCGATGGTTCATCCAATATGAGAAAATCCGGATTTTTCATCATAACCATTGCTAAGGCCAGTTGATGCTGTTCGCCTCCGCTGAGATAAGAAGCCTGCAGGGAGGATCTGCCATTTTGTGAATTTTTAAATAGATCAAAATATGATTTAACATCTTCTTTGCGTTTCTCAAATTCTTTTTTTGGCAGGGATAAGCCAGCAAAGTTTAAATTTTCTTCAACTGTTAGATGATGAAAAATCCGCCCACCTTGCATAAAAAAGCTCAATCCGGAATTCACAATTTCCTGGGTGTTTTTCTTTCGTATATTTTCTTCCTTAAGATAAATATCCCCGGACAAAAATGGAAGCATGTGCATAACAGCTTTTGCTAAAGTTGACTTTCCAGCACCATTTTGCCCGACTATGGCAACAACCTCATTTTCTTTAACAGTCAGATTTATTCCTTTTAAAACCGGCTGATTTTCCCTGTATCCTCCAGATATGTTTTCCAATCTTAACATTATATCCCCAAATAGGTTTTACGCACTTCATCATTACCAATCACGTCTTCCGGAGTGCCGAAGGCCGTGATTTTTCCATGACTCATAAAACTACAATAGTCAGCTAATTTTACAACCACTTCCATGTTATGTTCAACCAAAAAAACGGTTAACTTTTTTTCATTGACCATGCGGCGGACGATATTTATTACCTGATTGATAACCTGTGGATTTACGCCAGCAGTTGGTTCATCAAGCAACACCAATTCATAACTTCCCATGAATAGGCGTGCTAAACCAAGAAGCCGTTGTTGTCCAAAAGAGAGCGATTTTGCCGGATCATTTCTTTTTATCCAGAAAGGATTATCCTCACCGAATAGTTCAATAAATATTTTCCTTGCCTTTTCAATTCTCATATGTTCGATTTCAATATTCTTCTTTGCTTTGAAGATCGATATAAATGGCTGCTCGCCGTAATCGTCAGAGTCTGCCAGCATCATATTCTCCAGGACACTCAAATCAGGGAAAATATGGTCATCCTGAAACATTCTCCCAATTCCTAATTTTGTTATTTTATAGGGTTGCCAACCGATAATTGATACTGGTTCATTTTCTTTTTGATATATAATATTTCCGGAATCGATCCTCATAAGCCCAGAAATGACATTAAATAATGTAGTCTTTCCGGCACCATTCCCTCCTATTAAGGCTGTTATCTTCCCGCGAGGAATCATTAGATCCAAACCATCAATGATAAAAAAGCGTTCATTTTCTTCTTCACCACGTACATTGATTATATTCCGTACAAAACTCTTCTTAACTGACTGAATCTCTAAGATCATATCATTCATTGTAATTTATACTCTCCAGCAAGTCCCTGTGGCCTGTAACGCATCAATATAATCAATATTAATCCATAAACAATTTGCCTCAAATTTGCAGCCACGCTGTCGGGGAATCCCACGAAACGAAGCAATTCCGGTAAAACCACAACAAATACAGCCCCGACAATTGGCCCTTTAATATTACCCGTGCCTCCTATCAATACGGCAGCCAGAATAAAAATTGATTCATCCAGATTAAAACTGGTAGGGTCAATATAGGTCACATACGAGGCATAAATAAGCCCTGCGATTCCAATGAATGCACTGGATATGATAAAAGCCCAAATTTTAAAATTGGTTGCATTTCGCCCTAGTGATAGAACCGCAATCTCATCATCCCGGATGCCTTTCAGCACCCTTCCAAAAGGAGAACGAACAAGTTTTAAAAAGACTAAAATTATTACTCCAGCTAAAATAGAACTTAAAACCAAAAACGGAATCAGACCGGAAATAGAAACCACACCGAATAGTGCAGGGGAAGGAATACCCGGAATGCCATAGGGGCCTCTGGTTACTGAAATCCAATTGTACAGAATAGTAAAAATAATAAGCTGAAATCCCAATGACGCTAAAACAAAGTAATCACCTTTAAGCCGTAAAGAAGGGTATGCAATAAACAAACTGGCAAGTGCGGTTCCCACCATAACTAGAATAATAGTGGGAATCATCGGCAACTTTAAAACCAATAGAGAAAACACTGCGATATATGCTCCTATTCCATAGAAGGCCGCTTGTCCTAGCGATAATAAATTTGTCATGCCAACCAACAGATTTGTGCTGACACAAAGAATAATGTAGATATTAATCATAATAATTATATGGAATATGTAATTCATGTTATACAGCCCTCTTTTTCTCACCCAGTAGCCCTTGGGGCCTAAACAATAAAAATACAATAAGCAAGGTAAATGTAACTGCATCCTGCCAGCGGGAAGAGAAAGCCCAAACCGCTAATGCCTGCAATATTCCTATCACAAAGCCTCCGATTATCGGCGCCTCAAATCTTCCCATCCCTCCGATAATCAGGGCCACAACAGCATTTAGAAACATGGGCATACCCACATAAGGGTCCATGCCAACATCGTAGGCAACAAGGCTCCCTCCCAGGGCCGCAAAAAAACCGCTTAACATAAACAATATTAAGCGCATCTTATTAATATTCATTCCAAAAACAGTACACAATACCTCATCATCCCGCATGGCCCTGGTTTTGATACCAAACTTGCTGTGTTTTAGAAAAAACATAAAAACACCTATTACAAAAAGGCTAAATCCAAGCTGCATTAATTGAGAATGAGTAATGATGATTTTTCCAAAGACAATAGATTTTGATATGTTAGGATTCAATAATTTTGTTTCATTTCCATAGAACATCGCAATCAGGTTAATTCCGACAATCATGACTCCTATAGAACTTATTAGAATTACATTAGATGAACTCTTTCTCTTTGATAACGGTCTGTAAACTACAAGCTCGATAATTACGCTTAAAAAAATTGTTAAAATGATTGCTATGGAGAAAGCAAGATAAAATGGAATTCCTAAATTTCTATAGAAGCTTAAAATCATATACGGAGCAAGTACGTAAAGGACAGAATAGGCAATGTGAAATATTCGGGTAGTATTGTAGACGAGGGCAAATCCTAATGCGACAAGTGCATATATTGCCCCCATAACAAGACCGTTTGCTAAGAATTGCAATAACATATCAGGCTTTTTCCTCTAATATTACAATAAGACTGATAACATCAATAGGTTTCTTAAAGAAATGTTTAGCGCCAAGGTTTAATGCTTGTTCAGCATAGCTAAACTCTCTGTACGCACTCATTACAAAGGCAGATATCTGCGGTTTATTCATTCTTATCCATTCAAGGATTTTTAGCCCGTCGATGTTTTTATCATCATTTTCATCCAAACGAATATCAATTAGAGCTGCGTCAAATTCATCATTAAGTTTTTTTACGGCATCGCCATAATTTGTTGCTATATCAACAGAAAATATTTTTTTCAAAGCAACTTCAAGTGACTTTAAGTAAAATATTTGGTCATCTATTATTAATATCTTTTTTTGTTTCATGATTTTCCCTTTAATTTATAAATATTTTATGAATATCTGGATATTTGATTTTGAAATCCGGATAGGTTTTAAAAGATTTCTTGATTCTTGTATTTAAAGTACCTCTTTGATTCTGACTATATCCAAGATACTCATACGCTTTTAATTTTGCGCCGCTCGATTTTTCGATTGCTTTTTGGAGATATTTTAAAAAAGTTTCATTCAAAATTTTTTCTAAATTTATTCCTCCTGATCCGTTGTTGTCTGCCATATTTCCATAAGGTTCAAAGGAGAGATGTTCTACTTTAATAATCTTATTTTTACTTATTGAAGCCTGCAAGGCGGAAGATTCAACCACATGTTTTAACTCATATACATTACCAGGCCAAGAGTAAGCTTTAAAGTTCTCAATTACTTCATCCGAGAAATTTTCTACGGCTATTTTACCCTCTTTTTTTAATGAATTTAGAAAATATTGAGCAATTAATTGAATATCATCTTCTCTCTCTCTCAAAGCAGGTATAACTACAGGCGCAGTTTTTACTCTATAGTACAATTTTCTGTCAATTTCATTGTCTTCAATGTCTTGTGATGAAACTGGAGGAGTTGAAATAATTATTTGAGTATTTATCTTAACTTCTTTTTCGGAGCATTGTTTTCTTAATATGCCTGTATTCATAAAATCGAGTAAATGCTTTTTAGATTTCGGCTCCAAGTTAAAAATATTTTCTAAATAGAGAGCACCTCCTCTTGCAGTTTCAATTAAACCTTGATTATTATCCTTTCCAAAAAGTTCCTCCGAAATATCTGTGTTTTTTAATGGGATTATCTTTTTAATAAATTTCCCTCTTGCAACACTTTTTTTGTAAATGTACTCAGCAACCAGCTCTTTTTCAGTTCCGAACTCGCCGACGAGAAAAACCGGTGATATTTTTTTTTCTGCGAACAGGTCGGCAAATTCCATTAACTGCTTGATATTTATATTTTCGCCAATAATCGGTCTTATAGGAGATAATTCTTTCTGTTTTATCTCTAACAGCTTTTTTGCTTTATCCTCTATAATTATTTTATTGACTTTTTTTAAAAACTCCTTAGTAAATTTCTTCTCATCTTCATTGAAGTGTTTTTTCTCAAGATAATCCTTAGCTCCTAATCTTAAGGATTGTATGGCAGTTTCAACTGAAGCATACCCTGTTAAAATAATAATAGGTGCTTCTGGATCTTCATCCATTGCAAATTCTAATAATTTCATACCTTCATAATCTGATTTTAATCTTAAATCTAGAATGATCAGGTTATATTTTCCTGGTCTAAAATATTTATAAAAATCTGATTCTGAATAACCTTCATCAATAGTGACATCGCCTAAAAGAGACAATATATCTTTCATCCATTTGATATATTTTTTATCATCTTCGATGATAAGTATGTTCGTTTTGTCAACATTCATTGCTATATAATTTGACACCAATACGAATAAAATGTCAACTATTTTTTTAATTAAAACCTAATCTTGACTTATCCTATTTTAATTTAAACAGGTATATCCGAAGGATTCTAAACTCCATAAATAATTGACCTCACACTTTTAAGTATGCTATTTTTAGACGGGGCTTAGGTGAAGCCAATCAATTTTCAAGAATTATTAGATGGACAATCTAAATATTTTTTCAATCTTTGAAAACTTTAACTTAAGGAGGGCATGATGAAAAGAGCATTATGGACAACATTTTCCTTTTTGATAATAACTCTTTTTGTTGCTTTTTTGCGCTATCTACTCACACCCCTTTGGCCAAGTCTTTCTGACTTTCTCCTTAAAATTTCCGAAAATGTAAAGAGTTCAATAAATATAAGAATAAATCCCTATGTTATTTCTTTGATTATTTTTGTTGTCTTTTTTATCGTTGCTTATACTGTATTGACTATAATCACATCTACGGTGAGAAAAAAAACGAAATTGGTATGGGATGAAATTGACCCTAATGTTCGATACAAAAGTACTCCGTTTACTCTGATTAAGCTCGTGTTGATTATCTTTTTTATTCCTTTCATTTATGCCTATAGCAAAGCATTTATTTTATTATTTGATGAATTTAATATTGAAAATAAAAATCTTTTTTTCTTTTGTATTGGCTTCATTGTTTTTTCGCTCATCTGGATTCCTTTATGGAAAAAATTTAGATTTTTTGCGATTTTTGAACATGAGTTTACGCATATGATCTTAGCTTTGTGTTTCTTCCACAGGCCAAAAGCTTTTTATGTTGATGAGCATGAAGGAGGGTGGGTTAAGCTTGCAGGCGTAAACTTTATTATAACTTTGGGACCGTATTTCTTTTTGACTTTTTGTTTCTTAGTGCTCCCTTTTTATTTGGTGACCAAACCTGAATTTTATACATATTTCTTTCTTTTGTTAGGAGTTTTGGCATCCTATCATACTCTATCGACTATAAGAGAAACAAACTTCAATAAACAACCGGACATCATATTTAACGGCAAAATCTTTTCTCTTGTCGTGATAATTCTTGGGAATATTTTTAGTTATGGATTCATTCTTGCTTTTGTTTTGGGCGGGTTTCTGAGAGGAAGAGATTTCATACTAGATGGGTGGAATTCATTTACCGGTTTGTTCAGTTGATTGCATAGCATATTAAAAGGAAATATCTGTATGCAAATCCGTATCCTTGCTTGATTATTTCAGCATTAAGAAATGTGCCATCTTCTAAATACACATAGGCAAGTGTCCTTCCGTATCTATCTAACATGATGAATCCAGCGTTTATGGATAGACCTTCACCCACTTATCTAAAGAGGTAAAATAAAGTCCTGCTTCTTTCACTTTTTGTTTGGTGATTTCTTCCCAATATTTACTGTAGAGCTTAACCTGAGACCCATAATACTTAACAAACTTCTCTAGCCCCTCCCCTACTTCGTCAGTCTTGTAATCCGCGATAACCCATCCGTCTTGTTCAAAAAAAGCCAAATCAATGGCACCGGTTAGAATTATAGGCAGCTTCTCTCTCTCAGATATTTCATCATATTTTGTGCTCCCGCTTTTCGCCTTCTTTACCATTGCTCCACTTTCGCCTTTTTCTTCCCATTCGCCTACCAGCTGTAAAGCAGTGCTATCTGTCTTTATAGAGAAGGGGATCTCAAAATATCTCTTCTCAGCCTTCATGATTCTCTGCCAGAAATCAGATTTCATTATAGAATCAACCAACCGCAGAAGCTTTCCCTTCTCCCCTGCATCCCTTCCTTCAGCAACGAGAGCATTTTCCGCTAACAAATCTAGCTTCCCATCTTCGCCTTTTCCTACCACCTCAAGAATATTATGGACAACCCTGCCCCAGCTCATCCCAAATCCACTTTTCCGCCATCCAGGAAGTTCCCTCTCTTTCTTCGCTAAAGAAGTAACGCTTTCAACCAAATAGCTGGGCCTAATAGTTGCATTTATATTTACCTTTAATTTGCCCCTCGCCTTATCCAGTTCACCGCTCCTTAAAACAAGCTTCTCTCGTTCTTGAACTGCGACCTTCCCAGGAATCTCAAGCTCCGGCACGCCGCCGAGTTCTTCATCAAGGACCTTCCACGCCCTTTTATTAGATATATCTCCCTCATACGTGCTAATGACTAAAAGATTTTTAGCTCTCGTCGCAGCAACATACATCAATCTTGTTTCTTCAGCTTCTTCATATTTCTTCTCCTCCTCTGCTCTATCGTCCCAGTTCACTGGCTGAGATATTAATTTTGCCTGGTACAAACCCCATTTTTTAAACAGAAAATATCCCTGCGGGTTGACCTCTTTCACCCTTATGACGTGCTTATCAGGCTCATGCGGCCTTATACCCACAGGATTAGCCAGGAAAACAACAGGAGATTCTAAGCCTTTAGCTTTATGAAGATTCATCAGCCTTACAGCATTCGCCCGTCCAGGAGTTAAGCTAATCTCCTCTATTTCGTGGACAGAAGTAAGCTCTTCCATAAATTCCACCAATCCTGCAAAGGATGTCATCCCTTCTCTTTCCTGGGCGCGTAAAATATCAAGAAGTTTAAACAAATTTCCTGCCTTACTGCTCCCCATTTCTGAGGTCGCCAGGTAATTTATAATTCCTGAATTCTCGAAAATCATTTCAAGAGCAGTTGATGCAGGATATTTCTTTGTCCAATCCCACCACTCTCTCAATCTCTTCATACTCTCACCGACTCTTGCTCCTCCTAAGTTTCCTCCCGCCCGAAAATCCAAGAGAAAAGAGAATTTACCCCCTTCACGCTTAAACTGAAGGAGCTCGTCGTCACTCACGCCGAAGAAAATTCCTCTAACCACAGCGACTGTGTAAATCGGATTTTCCGGATCATTGAGGGCCCTGGCTAAATTGACAATTTCTCTTATCTCCACAGACTCAGAGAAGGCATCACTTCCGGTAATTTCAAAAGGAATTCCTCTTTCCTCCAGAGCCCGGGCGTAAATATTCATATTCTTCTTGTAACGAAAGAGCAAAAGAAAATCTGAGGGCTGGGCCTTGGGATTCAACCCCTTAGCCTTTTCTTTTTTTGTTCGGGCAAGGCGGACATTGCCCTTACACGCCCAGCCTATCCAATTTGTAATAGCATCGGCGTCATACTCAGCAATGGTTTTTTCTCTATTCCACTTTATCTTAGGCACAGTAATTTTACATACTCCAAACGATGTCTTTTCTTCATCCTCCCTCACTGTGTTTAAAGGGGCATAAGCTGGTTGATATCTGTCAAAACTGGCTGGGAAAATGCCTTCGAATACAGGATTATTCCAGTTCGCCAGTGAATGCAACGAACGGAAGTTTGCGGTCAGATGGAGAACTTCACCCCCGCCCTTCTTAATCTGTTCCTTGACTACATTATAAGTGTCTATGTCTGCCCGTCTAAAGCGAAAAATCGACTGCTTGGGATCACCGACAAGGAAAAGAGAGCCCGGCTTCGGGACAAGCTTGCGCCAGTCGCGCTCTTCGCAGTCAGCTCCTGTAAGGTAAAGAATAACTTCAGCCTGAATAGGATCTGTGTCCTGGAATTCATCTAAAAGGATATGGGTGAATTTCCGGCTGAAATACTGCCTGACCTCCGGGTTTTCTCTGAGAAGGCGAGACGAATTAAGGAGTAAATCCTCAAAATTCAGGCGCGACTTTTTTCTTCGCTTCTCCTCGTAAAAACATATTGCGGGCCTTAAAAAATCAAGAACTCTTGAGTGGCGGTATTCACGCCACTGTTTTAGAGCGTCCATTACGACTATTTCCTTGAACCTGTTAAATTCTTCATGGAAAGCGTCTGCTACTTCCCGGGAAGGCCAGCGGTTTTTTATAGCGCCCAAATTCCTGTCCATCAATTCAAAAGTTTCCATTAAAATTCGATAGTCTCCGAATCCAAGGTTTCTTTGGCGGACAAAACAGCGGCGCATGCATCTCTGGAGATCATCAAACCCTTTCTCTGGTCTTACTGTTGGAACAATCTTCCGTGCTTCTTGGAGAAAGCTCTCAAGATTCTTTCTGAAATAGCTAAAATCAGGGGTTTTCTTGCTCCCTCCCATCAGCTCAACTTCCGGATAGAGAGATACTGCCCTAAAAGAATCCTTGAGCTCCTCAGGCAAAAGCCCCACTTCAGCCAGAGATTGTAAGATAGCTTCCCCTTCCAGTCTGACTTTCACCATGTAATCATGCCAGCATTTTTCTCGAAAGACAGCATCTTCTATCTCCTCCATTTCCTTGAAATCAGGATCAAGAGCGATCTCAATAGGACGCTCCCTGAGGAGCTTTGCACAGAAGGAATGGATAGTGCCGATATAGCACTGCTCCAGGCTCTGGAGGGCCTCTGATAACCTGTTTTTAACCTTCTTGTCCTTCTCCTCTAAGACAGCTTCCTCCAGCTCTGTCTGGAAGCGACCACGCAGTTCTGCTGCAGCCTTCCGGGTAAAAGTTACCGCAGCAAGGGTATCTATCCGGCAGTTTCCTGAACGAAGAAGGGCAAGCATACGATCAACAAGGCTTTTGGTCTTCCCAGAGCCTGCTCCAGCTTCCACAAGAAAGGTCGTGTCCAGCTTTTCAGAGATCTTCTGTCTTTCCTCTTTATCTACCAGTTTGAAATCACTCATTTCTAATCATATTCCTTCAACGTTTCAAAAATCCCGAATTCCTTAGGATTCCCTTCTCTTTTGGCTTTGGCCCTCTTCGGAGAATCTTCTCCACAAACAGGGTTGAAATCACAATAACTGCATTCCACCTCTGGATTAACCACAAAATTGCCCCTTGACAAGATACTCAAGAGATCATTCAACAAACTCCCAAGTCTTCCTCTATCAAAACGGTCAGCAAGAAACTCTTGGCCATCCCCTTTCATGGTCGGAAAATAATATCCGCTTTGAACGACTTGAGGCGACGAATCCATCCCAAGTTTCTTAATTATCTGTTCTGCAGCAACAGCATAGAGGGCATGCTGGAGAATCCTGCCTCTGCCAAAGCAATCAAAATCTTCAAAAGACGAAGAACTTCCTGTTTTATAATCAATCACTCTGTATTGATTATTCTCCAGGCGGTCAATCCTGTCGATTTTCCCCCTGAGAAAAAAAGAAGCCTTGGGGCCAATCTCAATAGTTACAGCTTCTTCTATTCCTTCGCTTTCGCCTCGTTCCAGCCCAAAGGATACCTCAAACATAACCGGCTCAACCTTTTTTTCCCTCCTGATTTCTGCCCTAAGAAAAACCCCGAGCGTGTCCATCACTTCCTCCCTCTCCCTCTCAAAAATCCCTTCATATGGAGGGGGGATCTCTTCCTTGTATTTTAAAATGATCTCTTCAGCGATTTTCCGGATTAAGGGCCTATGCTTTTTAAGATCAATTTCTTCTCGTCTGTCCCTAATTTCTCTCATGAATTTATAGAATATCTCATGAAGGAGTGATCCCCCCTGCATGGGATTCAGCCATTGTGACCGGTCAAGTTCGAGCTCTTCAGGCTTCCAAAGATCAAGAATGTAGTGCAGAAAATACCCAAAAGGACATCTGGCGAGCAGCTCGATACGGGAAGAAGACATGACAACATTTTTGTTCACTAAAGGATGAGCTTCTTCAGGCTTTATATCGACTTGCCCTTCAAAAGTACTCAAGCTTGTACCCGCCCGCATCTTCAAGGCGTAAATCCCCTGTCTGAGCTCAGGAAAACTCTTTTTTACTGCCTCAAGCCCATCAAGGAAGCCGCCTCCCGTAGCAAGCCTCATGAGCCACCACTCAATTTCATCAAATACCTTATCGAGAGCCTCAGGGAGAAAACCAGAAGACTCAGGCAGCGATGAGAGAAGATTCGTGTAATCCAGGCCCGGGCCTCCTTTCAGCAATCTATGTGCCTGAAGCAAGAGAGATGATGGGAAAGACTGCCTCGATTCGATCATGTCATAGGAAGAATAGCTCAGAATGGCCTTTCCCCGGAGGGAAGAAAGGAGGCCTGCCACAGAATAGAGATTCTCTCTCAGCAAATCAGATGTTGTCGGGAGATCTTTGGAGATCTTTTCTATTTCTTCATCCAGAAGAATAGGGTCCTGCAGACCTGTTCCAGGAAATGCACCCTGATCGAGAGCCACAATAAATGTAACACTCCGCCCGGAGTATCCCCCAGAATGGCGGCTTGAAAGATGAAGATGCCCTGGCATGGGTCCAGAAGCACCAACGTGCAGCCCATCCCCAAGACTTCGAAACCATTCAAAAGCTTCTTCTTTATCCAGGGGCGAAGCATCAACAGAAGCGGCTTCCTCGAGCCTGGCTGTAATCAAAGATAGCGCTTCGCGGTCTAGTTCATTTTGAATACGAGAAAACTTCTTGATAAATCTTGATACTCCCTGGCAAAGCGCGCCGAATTCGAGTCTCCCCTCTTCGTCCCAGGATGGAATTAACTCGAAAAATTGATTTATTACCTTTATGAGCCATTTGACCTCGCTTATAATTGCTTTGTAATTTTTGCACTTTTCCTCCTCCCCTTCTTCTTGAGCAAGGCTGGCATTATCCTCGATGCTTTTAATCAGAGTTTTTAGACGTGGAATATATCTGTTCCTATCCCAGCCGATCATGGCATTTTTCAAATACCGGCTGATCTTAAGGGGTGATGGGACATCATGTCCCTTTTCTCGTGAAAGCTTCAAGTTCCCCCCCTCAATCATGCGGCAAAGGTGTGAAACCAGGAAATTATCCTCCATCCAATCGGTTAATCCGTTGAAAACTTTCCCGGGCGAAGTAAAACCCAGGGCTATGCCTTCAGCATAAGTCACTTTAAGGTCTGTTTTAGATGAAAGGACATAAAACAGAGAAGGATAGGTATCTCCGGGAGGATGGATAATTTCAACATTATCTAGAGGCAAGTTCTCAGAGATTATCCTGCGCAGGATTTCCCGGCATTCGTTTGTTGGACCAATAGCTCTGAATAATTCAAGGGTTTCATCTTTAAAAGGCGGAGGTGCATCTTTCGGAGAAAAAAGCCAGGGAGCCCTTTCCAGGTCAGAAGACGGCCCAGGTTTCTTTTTTATGTTGTCATTACGAGCGACCGAAGGGAGCGTGATAATCTCCTCCTTAATTTCCCAAAACCGACGAGGCCTTTTAAGTCCAAAGACAGGATCCTGAGGGACTAAAACAATGTTCTTCCCCGCTATTTTTTTTAAAAACTCAAACTCAATTCGACATAAAGTTAAATCTTGGAGGCAAAGATATGTTTTATTTTCGTCATTATGTATTTTTTCAGCTTTTTCAATAGCTAAGGAATAAAGTCCGGGCAAATCAATAAGCTTTCTCTTCTCCAATTCTTCTTCATATTTTTTAAGAAAAAGAATGACTTCTTTGCCCTTGTTTTTCTTTATAAAACTGTCTGTAGAAAGTTTTTTGCTTCCTAGCCCGGCCGTTCTTAAAGCAAATAGCGACCGGTGGATGGCTTTGACAACGCCCGACGAAGCTTCAAGCTCACGAAAATAATCCAACTTCCCCTCTTCTTTCAAAGCTCTGAATATCTTATCAAGCATAAACAGAGTGGCTGCCTTTGAAATCTGCCTGACACCACGAGTTGAAAGCTCCACTCCTGCTATCTCCTGGGCAAGAGAAGGCAGGGTCACAAAATGCAGATTGACCCAAGAATGGCCTCTGGAGGTAAGTACTTCACCAATCTGATGACCTAATTGATAAGAAGGGACAATAAAGATTTTTTCTTTGAGAAGATGCGCCTTACAAAATTGTGCTAAAAAAGAAATGAGGGAATTCATTTTATATGTTATTGCGGGCAATGCATGGCAATCTCACCTTTTAATTAGTCCTTAAGCTCCTTCTCCTTCTATATCCCAGAGAACTAGGAAGCCAGGGCTTTAGAGTCTTTGGCTTCCACTCACCTCAGTAACTTTATTGAGATGACATTGATAAATTCCTGGAATCAAAAATATTCAAGTAGCCAAAAAACACCATTTGCGATGAAAACCAGCCCAGTAATAATGAGCCAGATTGGTTTGAAGCCTTTCTTTTTTCTATGTTCTCTAATTACAACAACAAAATAGATCAAACCTAAAATAAACCATATTATCGCAAGGATTAGCTTAAACATTATTCACCTCTTTGACCAAACTTTGACTATTTTATCTCTTCTAGAGTAAGCAAATCTCCTTATCTTAAAATATACCTAACATTACCCCACCGCCATAATTTGGTGGAGGGATAAGACGGCAAAAGACAACTTCTAAATGTCTATCTTTTCTCTTTGCCTGTTTTTTT
>Ga0114930_10000503_pt1 | contig 40481 bp, 38 predicted proteins | sample AnhtaG_FD_87300 | JGI IMG/M metagenome (GOLD analysis project Ga0114930, IMG submission 87300) | Deep subsurface microbial communities from Anholt, Denmark to uncover new lineages of life (NeLLi) - Anholt_01485 metaG | ecosystem: Environmental > Aquatic > Marine > Oceanic > Sediment | place... | reverse complement strand
TCCTTTCGTTTCAAGTGAATGTTTTATGACTATAACCCACTTAAAACATAGGAGGCCTTTTTTTCAAGTCTTTGTCTTATAAAACGTTAACGCTTATCTTCATGCCATTCGTGGCTGTCCCTAATTATTTCTATGTTAGTTCCTGCCTTGTACTTTTTGGCGTATTTACCTCTTACACCTTTACTGAAATCATATTCTTTTCTCATATTAATCCCAATAGCTGAGTTATATGTTGAAATATCTATTTGGATTCTTCATATAAAGTATCGGGGCAAATATCCTGGCCATGAGGCCATGCTATTGAACCATAAACTCGTTTCACCTCTTTAAAATATTCAAGATTTTTCAGCTCCTGGAATACGCCAAAGTCAAGCAACGGTTTTATGTCGAAGACTTTTTGTTCCTCATTATCGAATGTTATACACAAAGTGTAATCATCGTTTGGAATAACTTTTTTAACTCTGGGATTCATAGCGCTCACCTTAATGGTTCTATGTTAAATACCGGTTGTCCATTAACAGCCAACTCCCAATCCGTCATTAAATCCTCTTTATGTATTTCTATCCACGCTTGTACTAATTTCATTCTGCTTGCTTTGATAGAGCCCTCTAATATTCCACCATCAGGTATAGCAACTACAGCTTCTTGGCCTTGATACCTAACATGAATGTGAGGTCGTTTATGTTTTTTGTCATCGACATAATACATTAGAACAGCAATCCCGTAGAACATTGATATAACAGGCATTATTATCTCCTATCAATAGATAACACAAACACTCCACCTTATTTCTTTGAGTAATTCTCCAATCTTCTCCAGCATAGATCATTCTACATAATGAATTATAGCTGATTTGAGAGAAAATGTCAATTATTTTTGGTGGGCTAATTTATCCTATACTTGGCCGTTTAACAACTCTGTTGTGATTGAGGCGGCCTGCTCTTTGGATTTGGTCTTTTTTAATTGTTTTAACAGGTTTTCCTGTCGGCTGGTAAAGACAACAGGGGTTTGAAAGTCAAAGTCGGCGACGCCACAGAGCTGTTGGATTTTTTTCGTAAGGTTTTCGATTCCGGTGCCGAACTTTGCGCTTATTTGGATGGCGTTTGAGAGGTTTTTTGGCAGTTTGGAAGTGTCGAATTTGGCCGGCAAATCGGATTTGTTCAATGCGGTCAGGACAAGTTTGTCGGTGATTTTTTCAAGGACTTGGTCGTTAAGCTGGTCGCCGGTTGTGCTGTTATCCAAGACGAGCAAGACCAAATCCGCCCCTTCCAAAATCTGAGCGGCTTTTTGCTGTGATTCTTTTTCGATAATATTCTCAGGTGCTGCTGCAAGCTTTTCATCCAGTCCCGCAGTGTCAATCAGTTCTACTGAAAGAGGACCAATCCGGCACCGGGCTGAGACCCAGTCCCGGGTTGTACCTTTGATGTCGGTAACTATTGCTTTTTGCCGGCCGGTGAGATAGTTTAACAGTGTGCTTTTGCCGGTGTTCGGCGGGCCTGCAATAACGGTTTTGCAGCCGTGAATAATCAGTTTTGCAGTCCGGCTGTTTTTAAGTATCCGCTCGGCGCCGGCTGTAATTTGTTTAAGAGATAGTGCGTTTATGTTTTCCAACCATTCTGCTATCTTTTTGCTTAAGCCCGCATCGATTTGATTTGCGATTATTTTGGTGCCCTCGATTGTCCTGGCTGTGGGCTGGGTGAGTTTGGCTTCGAGTGCGATTGTATTGACGGATTTTTGTGCAGACAGGATTTTGTATAGTAGCTGCTCTGCGGTCAGGAGTTTGGCACCGCAGCGCTGGAGCAGCTGCATTATCATCTCTACGATGAGGGGATTGCCGTGGCAGTTTATGGCGAAGCTATGAGGCCCTTCGCAGCCAATTATAACCTGGTCGATAGTCTCGGTGCCGTCGGCGATTGTGCCGAGCAGGATTTTGCCGGGCTTGAATTTTGGTGGTTTCTTTCCTGACGGCTTGAATATTTTTTTAATGACAGCCCCGGCTGAATCACCGAAGACCTGAACGGTTGATATCGCACCGGTGCCTTTGCCGGTCATTACCGCGGCGAAAACGCTCATAACACCCTCAATTTAACTATTTAGAGTCATTGATGTGGTCTTCCGGCACCGCGCGATGCGCGGTAAAGTTTTGTCACAAAGACATTGATTATCTGGAAGAAGGGTCTGCCTGCGAGCACTGCGGGGCCATTGATGAGCAAGCATCCAAGTGAGGATATCAAGGCCAGTTTAAGAACTGACCCGGCATGTTCGTAAGGCCCTATTATCAGCGCCAAAATGGTGGCTGCTATCGGTACGAGACAGACGATAAGTAAAATCAACCTTTTGGCTTTTGTGAGGTTCGATTGAAAGACCGAAAGCAGGCCGACAAGCATACCTGACAAACCTGAGAAACAAATGGTAGCCATTAAGAGAATAAAGCAGGTTGCCTGGACGTGTCCTGCTCGGATTTCGGGCCCAGACGGCGGCTTAAATATATTGTCAATAAGGATGGGTATAGCTATGAGCATAAATAGCAGCAACAAAATGCAGATTAAGAAAATGTCGCACAGCTTTCTGATAAGCTTTCTGTGCTTGACAAATATGGTTGCTTTTGGAGGGGCCGTGGGGGTTTTGCCCTTCATAAGATAGACGGCGGCTATAAGAGCTGCGAACAGCATCAGCCAAAACCAGATGTTGAAGAAAATTTTTGGAAGTGTTAGTGATAACATCGGGTCTCTCCGAACAGCTTATCCCATTTTTTCTTCTGTGTATTTTCGGTAGGCCAGAACGATGCCTTTGATGACGAGGTTAGGCACGAAGGAGTCTATGAAATTACAATCGTCCTTTATGGTTTTGGCGCCGGCGCCGGTAATGACCGTTTGGGGCCATTTGTCGATTTTTTCTGCGTAACGCCTGATGACCTCCTCTAATGTTCCGAGGGCGGAATAATACAGCCCGCAGTTTATGGCCTCGACCGTATTTTTGCCGTACGGTTCCTTTGGTCTGATGACTTTGATGCCTGGCAGCTGGGCGGTGTTTTCTTTCAAGGCCAGTGCGCTGATTTTGAAACCCGGGCAGATGACGCCGCCAAGAAAGACTCCCTTTTTATCAACCAGGTCGATGGTGACGGCGGTGCCGAAATCCGCCACTACTACCGCATCCTCGACGACATCATACGCGGCTGCGGCTGAGACTACCCTGTCGGTGCCGACTTTGTCCGGTTCATCCACCCAAAGGGTCATCGGCAGGGGTATGTCTTTGCCTATGATATAGACCTTTTCGCCGAGGTCATCCTTTACGATTTGCCGGATGAGTTTGGTCCAGGCGGGTTTGACACTGCTGACGACAATTACGCCGTTGCGTTTTTTTTCTTTTGAGCTTTCGAGGATTGGGATTTTTTGCCAGGCGGATTTGAAACAATCTGTCAGCTTTTTGTGGGACCGGCCCGGGATGGATTTGATAAACTCTTCTTCGTCTTTAAGGAAGAGCCCGATTGTGATATTTGTATTGCCGATATCTACTGCGATTATGTTCATAATTTATTGTTCCACTGCAGCTTTTGTTTCTTTAACTTTTTTCCACAAGAGTTCAGTAAGTTCTTTGATTCCTTCTCCTGTAACTGCTGAGATTGGATAAATCGTTTTTTTCAGCTTTTTTTTCAGGTCATTTACTATTTTTCCATCCGGGTCGAGGTCTATTTTATTGGCAACGATGATTTCAGCTTTTTGAGCCAGGGCTTTGCTGTATTGTTCCAGTTCGCTGCGAATGGCTTTGTAATTTTCCACGGCGTCAGAGCCGACTGTTGGCATTATATCAAGGATGTGGACGATAATTCGAGTTCTTTCTATATGTTTCAGAAATTCGTAGCCGAGGCCTGCTCCGCTGTGAGCTCCTTCAATTAGGCCGGGAATATCAGCCATAACGAACCGACGGAAGTCGCTTAGCTCGACAATGCCAAGCACCGGCTCGATTGTGGTGAAGGGATAGTCGGCGATTTTCGGCCTTGCAGCCGAGCAGCGGGAGATGAGTGTGCTTTTGCCGGCATTCGGCATACCAACCAAGCCGACATCGGCGATGAGCTTTAATTCGAGCTTTATATTTCTTTCCTGGCCTTTTTTGCCGGGTTCGGCGTATCTTGGGGCCTGGTTGGTTGCTGTTGCGAAGGCCTTGTTGCCTTTTCCGCCTCTTCCGCTGCGGCAGATGCGGACCTTTAATCCGACCTCGCTGAGGTCTTTGAGCAGGAGGTCCAAATCCACATCATAGATGAGTGTGCCCGGCGGGACAGGGATTATCAGGTCCCGGCCGTTTGCTCCGTGTTTGTTGCTTCCCGAGCCGGGCTGGCCATTTTGAGCGTGCCAGTGATGCTTGCTGGCGAAATCTATTAAGGTATCGAGATTTTCGACCGCCTGGAGATAGACGTTGCCTCCTCTTCCGCCGTTGCCGCCGTCGGGCCCGCCCTTGGGGACGAACTTTTCGCGTCGGAAGCTGAGGCAGCCATTGCCGCCGTCTCCTGCCTTGACCCAAATTTTTGCCTGGTCGATAAACATGAGGTTTGCACTTTGAGTATTGTAGCCGGTATTCGGCAAGCGTGTACTATTTCATTTGTTTTTTGTCCAGCTTTATTTTCCCGCTCGAAGCAGTCTGAGGCTCAGGGGCGCTGGATAATTGGCGCAGTTGCGACACGCGGTCGGACGGGCAGGCATTCGATGCCGGGGAAATCCGGGTCGGGTATTGCGCGGATATCTTCTTCGCCGCGGTAGGGGCAGTTGGTATCCACCCAGGCGATGAGCTTGCGCAGGCTTACAGGGTCAACCTTATATTCGTCCTTCATGGCGATATCAATGAGCTTGCTCGTATAGGACAGGTGCTGCATTGGGCGAAGCGTCAGGTAGCTTTGCGGGTCACTTTGTGCGTAGTTCTCAGCCATAATGGCGCCTGCGATGCCTTTTTGTTTCGGGTCCACCCCGCTGAATTGAGCACCGCCGACCAACGTGACGTAGGGTTCCTTGAACATTCGAAATCCCGGTCGCAGAGTAAGGTCGAGTTTTTTTCGGGCCTCACCGCTGCCCTGATGGCACCGGCCGCAGTATTTATCAAGGACGGGCTGGACGAATCGGGTGTAGCTGATGCTCTGTGTGCCCCAGGGGGGCGGCGTCAATTCGGCAGGCTCGGTTCGCAGGGCGCTGCCGAGCTTGTTCGGGGCGGCGGTGCTGTGCAGCTCGTGGCAGCCGAGGCATCCGCGTTTTTCGCCGGGCATCACGCCCGAAAAGGAGCGCATAGTTTGCAGGGCGCGGTAATGCTCGTCAAGCAACTGAAAGTGAAGGGCCTTGCCCGGCGGGACCTTGAACGATACTGAGCCGTCGTCTTCGATGGGTACCGTGCCGAGAATACGCTTGACTCCGTCATCCTGTATCATGGAAACCGCGGGACCTGAGAACCTGGCATCACGGGTCCAGCTTGAATATGTGCGGGCATCCATTTGAATCACTCTGAGGTATTTGGCCTTGCCTCGGGGCAGGTCGGGGACTCCCTGGTAGACATCCGAGCTAAAGAGTATGCCCGGCTTGGGTGTCTTTCGGTCTTTGCCCGTACCGGGCCAGGCGACACGGTCGGTGTGCGTTAGCGGGCGTTTGCGTGGTTTGACCGGCACAGGATACCAGATATGATGGGCGCCTTCGTAGATGAGTTCGCGGTTGCCGTGTACGTCCATCAGGTAAAGTCGGAATTTTTTCCTGCTGCGTGCAGAGACGAGGAAATCCTGCTCGCTGAGCGGATAGGGAGACTTGTAAGCTGTAAATTTGCCGGAGGCGTGGTAATCGGGCGATTCTTGTGGGTCCAGCGGCGGCGGCGGGCATTCAGGCCACGGAGTGTCGCAGGTAACCTTCGTAAGCCCCTTGGGGAAATTAAATCCCTTGCGTGGGTCGAGGATTCCGATAGAGCCGTCGAAGAAATTGTGATGTGCCAGGCCTGTGAACATAACTCTTGGGCTGTTTGGGATTGGTCTTGGCTCGGCGAGATGGTCCGGCCAGACGCTCTGATTGCCCCAAAAGGTTGCGATACCGGTTCCATCCTGGTTGACTGTCCAGAGGCTCTGTATTCGCCAGAGGGCTTTGTCGTGGTATTCCCACCGGGAGTAGATGACGCGTCCGTCGTTTAGCAGGGCGGCAAGCCAGTCGGTCTCGTTATTGCGGGAGATAAGGTAGATATTCTCTCCGTTACTGTCGCAGCGGGCCAGTACGTAGCAATATGTGTAGGGCATACAGCGGATGTATGTATTAGCGCGCGTAGAAGAAAACATTATGTGTTCGTCGGGCAGGTAAATGGGGTCCAGGTCGTCGTAGTCACCAAAGGTCAATTGCCGCAATCCAGTCCCGTCTATGTTGATTTCATAGAGGTGAAAAGACTTTTCATCGTGCGGCTTGTAGCAAAAAAGGACTTTTTTTGCATCAAAGGACAAATCCGGTCTCCAAAAGCTACCCGGTTTATCCGGAGAAAGTTTGCGGATTTTTCCACCGGGGTGCAGACCGTCCAGAAGCAACAGCCTGCCGCCGGGCACAGCCATCATGCCGTTGCGATGCCTTGCCTGGTGCTGCCACTCGGCACCCCGGGGATAGGGATTATCGATGAAAATGACCTTAGAAAAGTCCACGACGGGGTTTTTGAACATAATGCGGCGTTTGACGGAGCGGGCGGCGAGGTAAAGTTGGCGCAGTTGACTCTCGGAATGATTATTTTTCGCTTGTGAGAGCTGCTTTTGCAGTTTTTTGAGTTCGTCCAGATCGGACTTGAGGTTTGCTGTTTGCGGATTTTTCATTAGCCTTGAAGCTAATTGGCGTGCCCAGAGAATTTCATCTAAGATACGTTTGGCAGTGGGCTTGTTTTCGGCCTGGAAGAGCCAGTCGGCTTCGAGTGCGGCGGTAGCCTGGGCTTTGGTGAGTGTTCTGGTTGGCGGCTCGGTTGGCTCGATGTAAGCGGCAGGTGGATGCGGGATAGATGTTCTCAGTAGGCGCTGCTGAATGTGCTTTATGCCGCGAAACGGTTTGAATTGGTCAATTGGAACACCGTGGCCCGCTCGTAACTGGTTTTCAGATGGCCAGGTGCCCGAGTAGCCGGTGTCCGGTCGGCTCAGTCCGGCCATAGCTGTGCAAAAGCCGGTCGGCGGATCGACTACTAATACTCCGGCAATATCGGAGTCGAGGATGCTGTAATCATTTTCATGGGAGTGGGCAGATTCAAGATTTGAGTAGGCGCTCAATCGCACATCACCCAGAGGGTCCTGGCCGATGTTGGTCAATACGAAATTGACGGCGACGACCGGGCCATTGCCGGTCATTGCGTGGATACCGAGCCGGAGTTTGCCGTTGGCGGTCTCGAGTAATGTTTTGGCCTGTGTCGGGCGGAGCAGTTGAGTTGGCTTGATGATACGCAGGCTTTTGAGTGAACCTCTTTTGGTTATTGAAGAGCCTGCATGTTTGGATTTTCCGTCATTGTAATGGACGAAATAGCCGAACCGGCTAAGCTGGCCGCCGTGGGTGCATTTGAGTGCCTGGCGATTGCCCTCCCAGAAAAACGCGCCGTCTGCATCAAGGGCGAAATCAGTCAGGGCGTTTTTTATCCATACAATGCCGGAACTGGTTGTCTCGTGAGGCGGCGGCGGCGAATCGGGCGTTATTTTCAGGTCGGCTCGTGCTTTTTCCAACAATGCAAGCAGCTTGTCATAAGAATCGGCGTACGCGAAGAGGGTCGTTGTCTTCACGGATCCGCTTGGCTCGAGCTGTCCGAGATTCCAAGTCAGCAGTCCGTCGGTGTTGCCGGTTGACTCGAGTCCATCGGCGGTAACATTTGTTGCCGGAAGAATGCAGGCCAGAACCGGAGCAAGGAAGAAGGGAAAGAATGTTGCAAAAGTGTGTCGTTTGCGTTTCATTGTAAACTTGAGACAAAAAAAGATGGCCCAATTACCATCCTTAATTTTTTGTCGAATTTTGTTTGTTGTCAGACTACGTGAACTTTTCGGCCCTGGAAGCGGATTGTTCCATCTGCGGTGGCGAATAACGTGAAGTCTCTGCCCATACCGACATTGGAGCCGGGGAAGAATTTTGTTCCGCACTGCCGGACGATGATTGAGCCGGCCACGATCTTCTGGCCGCCGAACAGCTTCACACTTCTATATTTTGGATTGCTGTCTCTGCCGTTTCTCGAAGAGCCTTGTCCCTTTTTATGTGCCATAGGTAACCACCTCTAATTTTAGTACGAACCTGACGTTACCGGTTCGTCAATAATACAATTTTAACTGTTTTGTTCGGCATTGTCCAGAAAAATTTAAAAATCTGCGGTTATAGTTTTACAATTATCCGGCCTGTCCCGTTAAAAGTCCGGCCTCCCGGGCCCGACAGTCGTTATGGGCGGCTTAGTTCTGATGATGGGACCCGCAATATGGCCTTGACTTCGTCTAATGATATTAAACCGGAAGCAGCGAGCTTTATTTTGCCTTCGGGGTCGATAAAGAAGCTGCAGGGTATACCCATGGTCCTGTAAATTCTCATAACTCCGAATGGTACCGGCATATTACCTTTATCGAGAAGGACCGTATAATTTATCTTTTGTTTAGCTACGAACCTTTTCAGCAAATCCGGTTTCTCGTTTGATATAGCCAGCATTACCAACTTGTCCTCGCTGATGGTTTTTCGTAGTTCGATTAAGTGTGGGATCTCTATGTGACAGGGTGGGCACCAGATTGCCCAGAAGATAAGTATAACATCCTTGCCTCGGTAATCGCTTAGTTTGTGCTGTTTGCCGGCAATATCTGTCAAGGTAAAGTCCGGTGCCATTTTGCCATACCGGGGTATGTAAGCGGGGCGCCAGGTTTTTGCGGCCTGGATAATCTCGTTTAGAGTCGTGGGTTCAGCGTGGCGACGTTCCGTCTCGGTCAATTCGGCAGGTTGCTTTTTGCATCCTGTCAGGATTACTACCGCAGCAAGTATAATTGCGGAGATGATAATTAGCCGTCCAGGGTTGGGCTGTTTTTGTTGCTCAGACATTTCATGTTTCTCCTAAAAATTATAGTTCAATAATAACAATATACCTTATTTATACCGCAGCATCAAAGCTAAAATTCATAAATTTATGATTTTTTGAGTGGCAAATACAAAGGATATCTTTTTTGACCTGCACTTCCAGTGATGGTATAATGCATAGTTTATGGTTCGATTCACGCATTACTATTCACGAATTACGTCTTGTTGATTTTGTAGAGTTTGAGAGATGAGTTATAAGATAATCGGCTTTGGTAAACGAGTTGTTTTAATCCTTTCTCTGGTTTTGTTGTTGGTAGACGCCGGCGCAGCCTTTGCTGATGTTAAGCTGCCGGCGGTGATAAGTGATAATATGGTTCTGCAGCGTGGGATGGAGGTGCCTATCTGGGGCTGGGCCGAGCCGGGTGAGAAGATTGAAGTTCGTTTTGGCATTTATAGCTATGGTTGGCGCACAACAACGGGTAAAGATGGTAAGTGGATGGTTAAAATTGGTCCGCTCCGGGCTGGCGGGCCATACGAGATAATCATCAAGGGAAATAACACAATTACTCTAAAAAATATTCTGGTTGGCGAAGTCTGGGTCTGCTCGGGCCAATCGAATATGCAGATGTCGGTGAGGTCTTCGGCTAGCGCTAAGCGGGAAATCGCCGCGGCTGATTATCCGGACATTCGGTTATTCACGGTCCAGCGGAAGCCGGCCGAGCAGCCTCAGTCTGATTGTGTGGGTGATTGGCAATTGTGCAGCCCGCAGACAGTTCCGGGTTTTTCAGCGGTGGCCTACTATTTTGGCCGAAAGCTGCACAAAGAGCTTAACGTGCCGGTTGGCTTAATTCACACATCCTGGGGCGGCACCCCAGCCGAGGCGTGGACCAGCAAAAAAACTCTTGAATCAGACCCTGATTTTGAGCCTATTTTGAAGCGGTATTCCGATGTGATTGCGAAGTATCCGGAAGCAAAGAGCAAATATGAGCAGAAGTTAAAAGAATGGGAGAAGGCTGTTGCTGAGGCCAAGGCCGAAGGGGAGAAGCCACCGCGGAGACCGTATCCGCCAAGGGGTCCGCGACACAAGAATAATCCATCGGGGTTGTACAACGCTATGATTGCTCCGCTGATTCCGTACGGGATTGGAGGGGTGATATGGTATCAGGGCGAATCGAATGCGGGGCGGGCATATCAGTATCGCAAGCTCTTCGCTGCAATGATTAAGAACTGGCGCAGTGATTGGGGGCAGGGTGATTTTCCCTTCCTTTTCGTGCAGCTGGCTAATTTTATGGCTGTCAATCCTGAGCCGTCCGAAAGCGCCTGGGCAGAGCTGCGAGAAGCGCAGCTAATGACGTTGGCTCTACCGAAGACGGGAATGGCAGTAATCATAGACATCGGAGAGGCCGACAACATACATCCAAAAAATAAGCAGGACGTTGGTAAGCGTCTGGCGTTATGGGCCCTGGCCAGGAGCTATGGGAAAAAGCTGGAATATTGCGGGCCTATCTACAAATCGATGAGGGTCGAGGGTAATAAGATTATCCTGCATTTTGACCACGTTGGCAGCGGACTTGTTGCCGGCGGGGGCGGGCCATTGAAGGGTTTTGCCATTGCCGGGGCCGACCGCAAATTTGTTTGGGCTGATGCAAAAATTGTTGGCGATACCGTTGTGGTTAGTAGCGACAAAGTTTCCGAGCAGGTTGCTGTGCGCTATGCCTGGGCAGACAATCCGGTATGCAATCTCTATAACAAGGAAGGCCTGCCGGCTTCGCCGTTCCGCACGGACGACCGGCCGGGTATCACGGTGGGTAAAAAGTAAGGCCCCCGAATCGGTATACATAAGAGCACAAGAGCAAAAGTTGGTTTCGCATTTGTGACTTATGCACTCATAACTTCTGCCGGGGATATTGAAAATCGTTTGACAAAACAGATTTTAAGATTAGCATAAATTCTTTTAAGATAAGCAATGGGAAGCATCTGGTTTAAGCGCTTGCGTATTTCCCTGATAAACAATACTTTTGTTTTTTCTTTTTTATACAGAACGCCAATGACTGAACTGTTAGACAATATTTTGGCCCAGAGCGTTGAGCATCTCAATATCATTTTGCTGATGGGTCTGGCCATATTTTTTGGAACGGCAGGTGCTGGTGTCTTTCAAAAAATTCGCATCCCGCAGGTAGTCGGCTACGTGGTTATAGGTTTGATTATAGGAGAATCCGGCCTGAACCTCATCGGCCGAGATACCGTGGAAACTCTTTCGTCATTTAATATATTCGCCCTCGGCATAATCGGCTTTATGATAGGTGGCGAATTGAGACGTGACGTTTTCAAAAAACACGGCAAGCAATTCTTCGTTATCCTCTGCTCCGAAGGTGTGGCGGCATTCATCCTCGTAGCTGTTCTTTCCGGATTTGTGGCGTGGTGTTTTAGTGGAAACCTTCATACTTCAGTTGCTATTGGCCTTGTCCTCGGGGCAATCGCCTCGGCGACTGCGCCGGCCGCAACGGTAAATGTCCTGTGGGAATATAAAACCCGCGGACCACTAACATCAACTGTTCTTGCAGTTGTTGCACTTGATGATGGCCTTTCTCTCCTGCTTTACGGTTTTGCATCGAGTATTGCTGGTGCGTTCCTCGGCAAAACAAACGGCTCAATATGGACAGCTATTCTGACAGCCGTTTTTGAAATCGTTGGAGCGGTAGTTTTAGGTGTGCTCGTCGGGTTTTTGCTAAGCTTTATCCTCAAGCGTATCAAAGAGCCGGACAAAGCCCTTGTTTTTACAGTTTCGTCCGTGTTACTTGTCATAGGCCTGTCAATAGCACTGAAAGTCGGCTCAATCCTTGCCGCGATGGCACTCGGTGTGACAATTGCCAACCTCGCATCTCGGCGAAGGCAAAGCACGTTTGAGCTTATAGGAAAATTTGCGCCACCGATTTACGTTCTGTTTTTCGTCCTGGCTGGCGCCCATCTTGTACTTGGTGAAATAGCCGGATGGATGATTGTGATGGTCCTGGTTTATCTTATTGGTAGAACAGCCGGCAAAGTGTTCGGTTCCTGGTTCGGTGCCAGGCAGTCCAAAGCACCCGATGTAGTCCGCAAATACCTCGGACTTTGCCTGCTAAGTCAGGCAGGTGTCGCAATCGGTCTGGCAATCATATCCAGTCAATTATTTATGGGACAGGTCGGGCATGCGATTATCGTTGTTGTGATGACAACGACATTTGTTGTGGAAGTGTTTGGGCCGATGTTGGTTAAGGTCGGTATTAAAAAGGCCGGCGAAGTAGGACTTAATATTACAGAAGAGGACCTTATCAAGACTTACAGTGTTGCTGATGTGATGGACACAAAGGTGCCGGTTATTTCTGCAGGTATGTCCTTGAACGAGGTTGTCAAAATAGTTAGCAGTACCGACAGCTTTTATTATTCCGTCGTTGACAATGATAAAAAGCTGATAGGTGCCGTTACGCTGGATGGTATCAGAAGTACTTTTGCAACGCAGGAATTAAACGATTGGCTGGTGGCGCTTGATATTATGGAGCCGGTTATTGCTAAGGTGACACCAGATATAGCATTGTCAGAGGCATTCGAGAAAACCAGGCGGCTTGATATAGAGCATCTACCGGTTGTAGCTTCAACTGAGGATGACAGATTTATCGGTATTTTGAATTGTCGCGCGGTTCGCCGGTCGGTTAGTGCTGAGGTGTTGTCACGGCAGCAAAAAGCCGATAATATACATAGTCCCTAATATGCGTAATTTGCATAGAGTTAGAAGATGGGATTACTATGATTCATTCATTTCTTAATGCGAGCATTGAGATTTCTGGTCATTTGAATTTGGCCTTGTTATTCGGGCTGGTTATTCTGGGCGGTACGTTTGGAGCACGCCTTTTTCAAAAGTTCCATATTCCACAGGTTGTCGGCTGTATTATGGTCGGGATACTTCTGGGCGATGTTTTTAACTTGATAACTCCCGAAAGAATTGAAACTCTCAGGCCCTTTACAATGTTCGCTCTGGGTGTCATAGGGTTTATGATTGGGTCGGAACTGCGGGGCGATGTCTTTAAGAAGTACGGGAAGCAATTTTTCGTCATTCTTTTCTCTCAGGGTATAGGAGCTTTTTTATTAGTCGCGGTTGTTACCTCAATAGTGATGTGGCTCTTTAAGTTTGATACGTTAACTTCAGTTGCGGTGGGGCTTGTGCTTGGCGCTATTGCCTCGGCTACGGCGCCGGCGGCGACTGTAAATGTTTTGTGGGAGTATAAGACAAGAGGACCTCTGACGGCAGCGGTGCTGGCTATAGTAGCACTCGATGATGCCCTGGCACTGCTGCTTTACCGCGGCGCAGCTACAGGAGCTAAAGCACTAATGGGTACAGCAGGCGGCTCAGTTTTGGCCGCTACACTTTTACTGTTGGGTGAAATCGTCGGTGCAATACTGCTGGGCTTTTTGGCTGGGGTGTTCCTCTATTTTCTCTTAAAATTCGTCAGGGCTGACGATAAAATCCTGGAATTCACGATTAGCTGCCTTTTGCTTGTTGTTGGTGTCTCAATGATACCGGGAATCGACCCGATTTTGCCTGCTATGACATTGGGGATAACAGTTGCCAACTTAATGCCTCGTGAGAGTAAAGGAACTTTCAAGCTTGTTGAAAAATTTTCGCCGCCGATTTATGTTTCGTTTTTTGTGCTGGCCGGCGCTCATATGGAGTTTGGCAAGTTGGCTTTCTGGTTAGTTATAATAATAGTGGCATATACGCTTTGCAGGGCGGCGGGTAAGGTAGTGGGCTGCTGGTTTGGTGCCAGGTATTCGGGGGCACCGGCTGTGGTTCGTAAATACCTGGGAATTTGTCTGCTGCCTCAGGCCGGCGTGGCGATTGGCCTTGCTATTTTGGCCGGCCAGCAGTTTAATGCAGAACTTGGCAGAATCATTATTATGGTCGTTATGACAGCAACATTTGTGACGGAAATAGTTGGGCCGATGCTGGTCAAGGTCGGTGTTAAAAAGGCGGGCGAAATAGGACTTAATATTACTGAAGAAGACCTGATAAAGACGTACACCGTTAAGGATGTTATGGATACCAGGCCGACAAGCATTGCGCAGGATTTGCCGCTGCACCAGATTCTCGAGGTGTTCAGCACTTCTGACAATGTGTATTATCCGGTTATTGACAGTCAATCTCGGATTACAGGGATAATCACTATCGCCGATATCAAGGAGATGTTTGCGAATCAGGACGTTGCCGGCTGGCTGCTGGCCTGTGATGTTACTGAGCCGGTACTAGACAAGACAACGCCGGATAAGCCGCTCGAAGAGGCAATGGAGCGGATGAGACGCTATGATTTGGAAAATATGCCCGTAGTGGCCGGTGGTGAGAGTGATGAGCTTGTCGGTGTTTTGGACTATCGCAAGACACTCCGCAAAATAAGTGCCGAAGTTTTGCACAGACGTAGAGTGGCAGATGAAATGGCCCCGGCGACGGGCTAATAAAATTGATTGTTGAGTTCGTAGTTCATAGTTCGTAGTCTGCGGAATACGATGTACAATGAAGCGGTTTTCCGGAACAACACCTGGCAATAGACATCGGGAAACGACACCCAAATTGTCTTTTCCGAAAAATAAAAGGCTTGTTACTGACAGGCAATTCAAAGCCGTTTTGGCTCGTCATCTGCGTGTTAGCGACGGCTTGCTTACGCTCTATATGTCCGAAAACGATTGCGGCTATCCGCGATTGGGTGTCTCTGTTGGCAAATCGTGCGGTGGGGCGGTCGTGCGGAATCGATTGAAACGGCTGCTGCGGGAAGCCTTTCGACAAAGTCAGGACCGGCTTCCGACCGGCTTCGATTATTTGGTTATGATTTCGAAACACGGCCAGGATGGCCGTGCCACAGGCACCAAAGAGGCCGTAAGGCAACTGACATTTGAGCAGGTAAAGGCCTCGTTTTTGGTTCTGGTAGATAAGGCCGTTGGTAGAATCGAGTAATCTGTGGTTTCTTTCGGCAGGGCGGAGATATTATAGGACCCGATTTTGTAACGTCGCAAAATGGGGACCGCAAGAGTGTGTGAGGATAAGCTTTGAGTCGGGAAAGTAAATTAACGCCGATAGGTACAGCCGCAAAAAAAGCTGGCATATCCCGGCAATCTCTGCAATACTACCTTATGGTCGGTTTGCTTGAGCCCACAGAGGTTACGCCGACCGGCAGACGGCTGTTTGACGAAAAAGGTATTGAGCGAATTAAACTAATAAAAAAACTTAACGACAGCGGCTATCCGCTGCGTGCCATAAGAGAATTGTTTCTGGAAGGTCGAACTGATTTGAAAGGAAGCAAAAAGTGAGTGATTATGAAACCATCCAAAGAAGGCGTAATATTACTGTAGGCATCTTTGTCATAGTGGCTATGTGTGCGCTTGTATGGCTGATATTTATGTTCAGGGAATTCCCTACAGCTATCAGCAGATACCGTTCATTTCAGGTGTTCGTTCAATTCCCGTCAGCTCCGGGTGTGGATGAAAATACTCCCGTTCGGTTCTGCGGCTATCAAATCGGCAGCGTAACAAAGATTATGGCTCCGGACGTACGGGCAGATTTGAATACCGGCCGGGAGTATCATCAAACAGTGGTTGTTCTTAGTATTAACAAAAAATATGTCAATATTCCCTCCAATGTTGAGGTAAAGTTGATGATGCGGGGGCTGGGCAGCAGCTATGTCGAACTTAAAGTTGACCCTGCCAAGTTGCCGGCACCGCCTCGTGACCCGAACCGGCCGGAAACATGTTTTCTGGTTGATGAAATGCAGCTGCAGGGCTCGACCGGTATGACCAGCGAGTTTTTCCCAGAAGAAAGTCAGAAAAAATTCGAAGAGCTGATCGATACGATGAAAGCTGTTTTGGATAACGCCAATGATGTCGTTGGTGACCCCAACAGCAAGAAAAATCTCAAGAGAATTTTGGCTAATGTCTCTGAAGTGACAGACCAGGCCAAACGGACGCTCGAAGAACTTCAAAAATTCTTCATTGCCGGGACCGAGGCGAGCGAAGAATTAAGTGAAACCGTAGCGGAGCTGCGGCAAATTTTAGCGAAGGTCAACAGCGGCCAGGGCACCGCTGGCAAGGTCATAAGTGACCCACGATTGTACGAAGGTCTGGTCGGGAGTACCGAGCAATTGCAAATGTTGTTGCAGGAGCTAAGGTTGTTGGTAGATAAAATCAGGGAGAGGGGCTTATTGCGCACATATAAGTGAAACCATTTCCTCTTGTTTGCCACAGTGTTTTGCTTTTACGTATTTCACTTTTTGCGGTAATCCGGGTTTGGGATGGGCAGCTTGGCGCCGGCAGCCCGCAGCCATCTGGTCAATTTAGCGTCGAGCTCGTTGACCTTTTCCGGCATCTTCTCCGAAAGGTCGTTCTTCTCTGAGAGGTCCGCCTTTAGATTAAACAGCTCGAACGTTTCGCCCTCGTACCGTTTGATAAGCTTCCAGTCACCTGCCCGGATGATGCTGTAGGGCACAATGCCGCCGCGATAGTGGGGGAAGTGCCAGAAGATTGCTTCCCGGGAAAGCTTCTTGGTGCCGTTGGATTTTAGATGCTTAACAATGGAGATGCCGTCTATGGGACGGTCATAGGGCGGCAGCACGCCGGCAGCTTCACAAATGGTCGGGAGGTAATCGACGCTGGTGACCGGTTCGTGGCTGAGGATACCGGGTTTTATGACCTTCGGCCAGCGGATAATCAACGGCTCACGGATGCCGCCTTCATACGGATGACCTTTGCCGGCGCGGAGTGGGGCGTTGCTCGTTACGCCCATCAGGCCGCCGTTATCACTGGTAAAGAAGATGATTGTATTATCGGCCAGGTTGAGTTCATCGAGCACGGAACAAATTTTGCCGACGGCGTCGTCAACGCTCTCGACCATCGCTGCGTAGGTGGGATTTTTCTGGTTCGTGGGCTTCTTGGCTTTGTATTTGTCAATCAGGTTTTTCTTGCCCTGTATTGGTGTGTGTACCGCATAGTGGGACATATAGAGAAAGAAGGGCTTATCTTTTTGCCGGCGGATAAATTTGACAGCTTCGTCAGCTTCGCGGTCAGTCAGGTACTCGCCCTTGCGGCGGGGCTTCAATGTCGGGATTTGGCCCTGACCCTTTCGGGAATACGGGTCGAAGTAGCTGGGTGGCTGGCCGAAGTCACAGCCGCCGATGTTGAAATCAAAGCCCTGCTTGTCAGGGTACCAATTGTCCGGGCCCAGGTGCCACTTGCCGATATGGCAGGATGTGTAGCCGCCCGATTTGAGTGCTTCGGCAATGGTAAGCTCTTCAAGTTCCATCCAAAGTGCGTTTGGCGGGCACAGCAATTTTTTGTTTTTGCCGCCAACGTATTCGGTTGGGTTCTTTTTGTTTGCGGGAATTTTACCGCTCTGGAAGCGGGCGCGGATCCAGTCGGTAACGCCGAGGCGGGCCGGGTAGCGTCCGGTCATCACGGCCGCCCGGGTCGGTGAGCAGACCGCACAGGCGGCATAGCCATCGGTGAAGCGCATACCCTCGGCAGCGAGGCGGTCAATGTTCGGCGTTTCGTAGAACTTGCTGCCGTAACAGCCGGCGTCCATCCAGCCCAGGTCATCGATGAGGATTAAAACGAAATTGGGTTTCTTATGTGTCAGCTTGTTGGCAAACAGCCTTGTGGCGCCAGTTGGTCCTTGAAGGGCAAGAGCCGTAGTTCCCAAACTCATAGCCTTTAGAAAGTCCCGGCGTGTGTAATTTTGTTTACTCATTCCAATTTCTCCTTCATTACCACTACCGTCTGATTGATATCTGGCGCAGTGGCGGGGAAATAAATTTCCTGACCGTCAGCCGAGCATACCTTAATGTGATACTCCAGGTCGGCCTGGTCGATTCTTTCGGCCGGAATTGCAACCGAATACACTCCGCGGGCAATATGTGTAAGGGGAATTCTGTTGAATTTGCCTTTGCCCATCGGCCGCCAGTACAGCGCTGCATCTGTGGGCTGCTTCTGGGCCAGAATAATTACCTTGAGTTTCAAGCCCTCATCGGTCATCAGGCTGCCACGCACGGTCGGTACGATGATTCGCAATCCGCCCCCGGGCGGGTCGTATCGCTTTGAAGGCATCGCATCTGCAGGCAGGTCTTCGCCCAGAATTTTGGCCAATTCTTGCCCGGGTTGTATAAGTAAGGTCGGCATAAGATGCTGCTGCCAGTTTGCTACATTGCCCATCGCGCCATTCGTGGTGACGGTCGCCAGCAGATACCGGTGCACATCGGCAACCTGGGCGACCAGCTCTTTGCGGAGCGGCAGAGCGATTTGACGTGCCAGTCGCTTGCGGGCATCGGCTTCCTTCTCGTCTTTGACCTTCTTCATTGCTGCGTTGAATCGGGCCCAGGTACAATTGACCTTTCCCACTGCTCGCATATAGCGGAAGTTGTTCAGCCAATAGTCGAAGCGTTCCAGATTGCCGGGTCCTCTGACCAGAGGACGCAATAAACAAAACTGGTTCACAAACTCATATTCCTTACTGACCTGTTCCCAGGGTCTCGGGTCGGGTTTGATTCCGCCGGGACCTCTGACCCAGGTCGAAGGCCGCGGCAGGTTGGTGTTTCGCTGTCCTTCGGCTGTTGCTGATGGTCCTCCGTCGAGCCGGGTAAACAATTTGGCGATTGGCCCAGCCGCCTTGGGGCCGAACTGTGCCGTTGCCCAGTCGAGGTAGAAATCATCCGCTGGCAAATCACGCGGCCTCGGATCGGGACCGACGCCGGACAGGTCGGCCTGATAGTCCTTATACGCCGGGCCGCCGCAGTTGATCTTCCTGGTAATGTTACGACCTTCCACAGCAATGGCCGCGATGCACGGAAACTCTACTATGTGCACGAAATCGATAGATAACAGGCCTTTGCTTACTTTCACATCCTCAAACGTGTAATCCAGCGCCCTGTTCTTGCCGACCTCGGCGAAGATGTCCAGCTTATCAATGACTTTTTTGCCCTGCAGTTTAACTCCAAAGACTCGTTTGCCCGTGGCGTTGTAGTGCGGTTCGCAAAACTTGAGTGTCACGGTGTACGTGCCGTTCGGCACTTTCAGGCGGTAGGCCTTCACGTCCCAGATGACCGTTTGGTAAAGCGGGTCATCCTCGGTGTTGGCCATAGGGTTATTGGGGAACCGGGCGACATTGCCGCCTTCGCGGCCCTCGGTAAGTTTCGGCTTGGGTGGTTCAACCTTTTTGCTGAAGTCCGGGTTCCAGCCGCTCTGCTCCCAGGCGGCGTGGGCCAGCGCCGAGACGTTGGGTCCGAGGATGCGTGTCCGCCAGTGGATGCCCATCAGCCCGGTACAGCCATACGCCAGCGCATCGGCTGCATCGCGCCGCATCCGACCTGCCCAGAGCTGCGGTATAATCATAGCCGGGTCGTCCTCCAGCCACGGGATTGCCCATTTCGGCCGTCCTTTGACCCGGGCAAAGCCCGGCTCGACCGGGGCAAAACCAACATTGCGGTTGATACAGCTTACAGGCATCTCCCTGGGCAGCACGTTGTCGAACAGCGCACGGTCCTTCGGCGGTCCCAGAACCCAGCCGCACGTGGCCAGCGTAAACGGCGTCTTGACCTTACCTGCCGCCGCAATCGCAGCGCGGAAATCAGCCAGCGTAGCTTCAATTTGCTTGTCTGCCGGGTTCCCCCACGTCCAACCTTCAGGCGTCCAGAACCAGTAATAATCCAACGGATACGCTTTGGTAATTCGCTGGAACATACCCTCATAAACTTCCTGCACAACAGCCGGGTCGGAAGGGTCCTTGCCCATAGTCTTGATGCGCTCTTTTACGACATCCGGAATAGTAAGCGGAGTTTCCGTACCTACGCAGGTCTTGATACCGAGAGCGTGAGCGTATTCAAATGCCTCTTTGAGCACGTCGCCCATACGGTTAAATAATTCGTTGGCCTTTTCCTCGGAAAGCTGTGTCCAGGGGTTCATTCCGCGCATATAGTCCGGGCCATAGTCGTCGCGCTCAAATATATCCGCCGCACCGAAAGCGTAATCGCCTGTCTTTGCCGGCTTATAGCCCCAGGCGCCGGTAACATTTGCCGTAGTAAAATGCCGCGACGGGTAGCTGAACTTAACGGTTCCGTCCTTGTTTAAGTCTCCCGGCATACCAATCCAGACCGTCGGCTCCGGGCCAACACCGCCCTGAGGATATGTATGCAGGCTGAAGAAGTTCATCCGCAGCTTCGGCAGTTGCGCAATGACGGCCTTGTAGTCATCGGTATTCCACCAGTCCGGTCCTTCGGGAAAATCGTGGAATGGCTGAATGCCCCGCAGGTTGAATAGGGGTTTGCCCTGTTCATCCAGTTTAGGTAGTTTCAAAGCAATGCGCTTATCCGGGATAGTGTCGCCGTGCAGATAAAAACGCACGCCAAAATGTTCTACAAATCGGTAAGCGGCATAAAGCGTCCCGATAGAATCGCCGCCGGTAATTAGTATTGCCCGCGGTTTTCTGTAGTTGAGGGTCTTAAGCAGATATTGCTGAGGTTCCAGCGAGCGCACGGAAGACGCCAGCTTTGCGTCTTTGTTTAACAATGCTTTGATAGCAGGCCGGTTTTTTTGTCCGACGACAATCAAGCTGGTTTTCGAAGGCAGCTTTCCGTCGCTCCGGACGATTGGCAACAGCTTACCCGTCCGCAGATACAAGTAACGGCGAATCTCCTTTGCCGCCAAGTGTTCGGCTTTCGTTGCGTCTTCGGGGCTGACGATGGTCACAGCATCAACCGCGACTGACCCGCCGGCCGTGTCTGTTGTGCAGCCAGTTGAAATTAACAGCATAAAGACCAAAGCCGGAATCAAAAGCCAGGTACTTTTTTTCGTCATAGTAACCTCCTTACCTTGCGATATTTGTTTTGGTGATTTATTTTAACGGTTAAACTGTGTTGTTGCAACTTCAATTTAAGTTCTCGATTTTTCCATTAAACAATTCAGACTATTGGTTTGCCGTAAAATTCATAAAATTTTTTATTTTTTGCACTTTTCCCGGATATATGCGGTAACTTCATATCTATAAAGAAATTAAGCAAAGAAGATTTTATTAACCAAACAGGCAAATTTCCTTGATTGACAATCGCTCTATAAGCTATAATTCCAAGTTTGTGAATGTGAACTCAAGTGCTAAATAGCCGTAGTATAACTTATGAGGTACCATAAGATTCCAGATGAGACTATTCGGCGGTTGCCGATTTATCGCAGGGGGCTGCTGTTTTTGTCGGAACAGGGGCAACAGAGCGTATCCAGCCGAAATCTGGCCGGCTGCTTCGGCATTAATCCCTCGCAGTTAAGAAAGGATTTTTCCTACTTCGGCGACTTCGGTACCCCTGGCGTCGGTTATAACATCCAAAAGCTCATAAAGCAAATTAATAAAATCCTCAAACTCAACGTTGTCCGCAGGGCGGCTTTAGTTGGAGTTGGTAATCTGGGCTCGGCTGTTCTGGCATATCCGGGGTTTGGAATATATGGTTTCGACATCGCTGCCGCTTTCGATATTAGTCCTAAAAAAATCGGCAGGAAAATAAAGAACATTACGATTGAAGACGTTTCAAATCTGCGGACGTTGGAAAAACGAAAAATCAACCTTGCGATTATAACCGTTCCCCGAGATGCCGCTCAGCAGACAGCCGACGCACTGGTCAAAGCAGGCGTAAAGGGTATCTTGAATTTTTCTCCGCATCATATAATAGTGCCCAAGAAAGTCAAAGTAATAACTATTGATATTGCGATGGACCTTGCTCGTCTGCCGTATTATATGCCGGCAGGTTGAGTTGCTAAAGCGTAGGTGAAAAAGGATGGAAATCGTCTTTATAAGTAAATTAAAGCCGTTCCTGGATGCTGTGGCCGGACAGATGGAGCTTTATGTTCCGAAGAAAACCGGAGAGCATTACGTATATAGTAGATACGACCCTTCTGCTGAGACGCCGGTGGAATTTAGTAACATACGCACTTGTACGCCGATAAAGGAATTTTTGTTTCCCCTGCGCGAGCTTGCTGCAATTTTCCCCGAGGCGGCTGAGCCGGAAGAGGTAAAATCGTTCGCTGTATTCGGTCTTAAAGACTGTGATTTACGCTCCATCGAAATCCTGGATAAGGTTTTTGCAGAGGAGGAATTTCGGGACCCGTTTTACGTGGCGCGACGTGAGAATATGTTTATAATCTCGTCCGATTGCTCCGAGCCGGGCGAGAGTTGTTTCTGCAACCTTTTCGATGGGCGGCCCTTTGCGCAGAGCGGATTCGAGTTGAATGTTTCGAAGGTAAAGGACGGCTTTATTATCGAAGCCGGTTCGCAAAAGGGCAAAGATTTTATAGAAAAGCACTCGGAGCTTTTCAGCGATGTGCCTGATAGTGCTTTGGCCGAGCGAGACGAAAACAGGGCCGGGACGCAAAGTCAGCTTGAGCAAAACAATGCCGAACTCCGTTTCGATGTGCCAATTAAGGAAATCGTAGAGAACAGTCAGGATTCCGATGTCTTTGATGTCGAGGCGCAAAATTGCATTGAATGCCAGGCCTGCACGAGGGTCTGTCCCACCTGTCACTGTTTCTATCTTTATGATACCAGGCAGAAGGATTACTTTGCCAAGATGAAGATGTGGGACAGTTGTATGAGGGTTGGCTATGCCGCTGTGGCCGGCGGTGCAAATCCCTATAAAATACTCGGCGATAGAATCAAACACCGTCTTATGCACAAATTTGTTTATTTTCTCGATAGATATGGTATCGATATGTGTGTTGGCTGTGGAAGGTGTATCGATGGTTGTGCGGGTGGAGGGGATATCCGAGCCATATTGAAGAAATTGAGTGAAGAAGCTAAAGGTAAAGGCAAGAAAAAAGCGAAAATTACAAAATGACCGAAAACCCGTACCAACCTGTAAACGGCGAAATCGTTGAGATTATAGATGAATCTCCAACGATTAAAACTTTTGTCGTTGTGCCGGAAGAAGATTTCAAGTTTGAAACAGGCCAGTTTGTGGAGCTGACCCTGCCGGGTGAGGGCGAAGCGCCGTTTACCCCTTCCTCGTCGCCGGCTGATAGTGAGAAAATGGAAATTACTATTATGGAAGCCGGGCGGGTGACGGCTTTATTACACCAGTGCAGCAAGGGACAAAAGGTTGGTATTCGCGGGCCGTTCGGCAGCGGCTATCCGATTGACGATTTTGTCGGCAAACAGATTTACATTGTTGGCGGTGGTGTAGGTCTGGCGCCAATCCGGTCTCTATTTTTGACCCTGGTGGATAGAATAAAAGATTTCAAATCCGTAGTTTGCCGGTTCGGAGCCAGAACGCCTGATGATTTTATTTACAAAAACACACTTTTTGGCTCCTGGCAGAAAATTGCCGGTGTAAAGATGAAGCTTACCGTTGACGAGGCAAACGGAGGGTGGGACGGCAATGTCGGCGTGGTAACCACGATACTGTCGCCCGGGGATGTGAACATTAAAAACGCCGTCGCGGTGGTTTGCGGCCCGCCCATTATGATGAAATTTACCACCTTAAAATTGCTGGAGTTTGGATTTCCAGATGAGAACATCTATCTTTCAATGGAGAAAAATATGAGCTGCGGAATAGGTAAATGCGGCCATTGTATGCTCGGCAAATATTATGTCTGCAAGGACGGCCCGGTTTTTACCTATGAGCAAATAAAACAGTATCCTGATATCTGGGATTAAAATGCGTCGCGTGTGAAACGTGACGCGAAATACGAGATACGAAATTATGGGTGCGAAGTTAATAATCGATCTGGCGGAATGCAAACTTCAGGACGAATCCGAGGTGCAGTGTTCGTACAAGCATCACCCTGAAAACAAAGGAATCGACTCGCTGCTGGAAATGATTCGTTTTGCCTTGATTTGCCGCAGGTGCGAAGCCGCCCCGTGCATCGAGGCCTGTCCCCAGGGGGCTTTAGAGAAGGTGCCGACCGAAAATGATGATGCGGGCATTCTTAAGCGGGCAAATATGTTGTGCACCGGCTGCGGCACTTGTGCGATAGCCTGCCCGTTTGGAACAATATATACCGATTTGATACCATATCCCTCCAGCGTTTGTGATGTGTGCAAGGGCAGGCTGGGGGAGGGCGAAAAGCCGTTATGTGTTAATACCTGTGAGGATGGAAGCATAGATTACAAAGAAGTTGTCGTGAAAGATGATTTGATAGAGGTCTTTGAAGATATTGTGGTTAAGGTTTCCGGTGGGGTTCTCTGGGAGCCGTTTTTGAGGGAAATTAAAAAATAGCCACGAAGACACAAAGGCACAAAGAAATTAAAAAACTAATATTTCTAAAACTTAGTGTCTTGGTGACTTTGTGGCAAAAAAAGAAAAATGAGTGAGGCATTACAGAATTTGTTCTGGATTTTGATTTTTCCGGGCTTTTTGTTTACTGTCGTTTTCGGCCTGATTGCGTCCTGGATAGTGCGTAAGGTCAGCGCCCTTGTGCAGTGGCGTGTTGGTCCGCCGCTCTTTCAGCCGTTTTATGACGTCGCAAAATTGATGGGCAAGGAAATCCTTGTGCCGCAGGAGGCTCAAAAAGCCGTATTTATGGCAGCGCCGCTTGTCGGTATGGCCGGTATATTATTGCTTTCGACGATGCTCTGGCGGATAACTATCGACTCGTCAACGCTCTTTGTTGGCGACATCATCGTAGCGATTTATCTAATGGTGCTCCCGTCGCTGGCATTGATTCTCGGCAGCAGCGCCAGTGCCAGTCCACACGCGGCGGTTGGCACAAGCAGGGAAATGAAACTGGTTATGGGCTATGAGCTGCCGCTGGTACTGGCATTTATCGTGGTGATTATAAAAAGCGGGGGGCAGCTCAATTTGGCCGAAATTGCTCAGCATACAACCGTTTTCAGTATATCCAATATGCTGGCATTTCTGGTAGCGTTATTGTGTGTTCAGGCAAAACTTGGGTTTGTGCCGTTTGATATAGCCGAGGCGGAGACCGAGTTGGGAAGCGGTGTTTTGATGGAATATTCGGGAGCTCTGCTTGCTGTCTGGAAGCTTGTCCACGCAATGATGCTCGTGGCTTTGCCGTTGTTTTTAGTGATGGTATTCCTCGGCGGCTTCGCAGCAGGTTTGGCAGGATTGTTGGCGGGAATCGGCAAGTATGTGTTGGTATTGGTTTTGTTGATTCTAATAAAAAACACCAACCCCCGTGTTCGTATCGACCAGGCAATGAAATTCTTCTGGGTTTACTGCGGCGTTGCGTTGGTAGCCGCTATTATTTTAGCAACAATAGGTAATTATTACGACATCAGTTGGCTGTAAGGTGGATTTATGAGCTGGAAAATATGGTCATTGAAAAAATCACCGTGGGTATTTCACGTTAATACCGGCGCCTGCAACAACTGCGATATCGAAATTGTTAATTTGTTGACGCCGAAGTTTGACGTTGAGAGGTTTGGCATCAAATTGGTTGGCTCGCCCCGACATGCTGATGCTTTGCTGGTAACCGGTGTAGTGACCCGCCAGGCGGCGCCGCGACTGCAGGAAGTGTATAGGCAAACCTCCAAGCCCTGTGTTGTCTTTGCAATTGGCGCCTGCGCTTGTGACAAAGGAATATTCACCACAGGTTATCATGTGGTCGGCCCGGTAGATAAAATAATCAGGGAAGTAGACCCCAATGCAATTATTGCCTATGTGCCGGGCTGTCCTCCGAAACCCGAAGCAATCATATCCGGCGTGGTAAAGGCATTATCCATTTTATAAGCAAGAAAGAATTATGAACCAGGAAGAATTAAATAACAAGATATCGGAGATAGAAGATAAGCTCACAGCAGTCGAGCAAGCGGCGGACAATAGAATATGGCTTACCTGCAAGGCCGAAAACAGTTACGCCGTCAATAAGTTCCTGTTTGAAGAGGTGCCTTTAAGGTTTGTGATTGCTACGGGCATTGATTCCGACGACTGCTTCGAAGTTCTCTATCATTATGCGTATGACGAAACCGGCTGTATGATTACTTTGAAAGCTTTTATCCGCGACCGCGAAAACCCTGCCATCGAATCTATCGCACCGTTCCTGCCTGGTGCAGAGTGGATAGAAAGAGAAATTCACGACATATTGGGAATCGATTTTAAGAACCATCCTGATATGAGGCGGTTAATCTTGTCCGATGATTGGCCGGAAGATGTTTATCCGTTGAGAAAAGATGCGGAGAAGCCGGTAAGCCGGCCGGATGGTGAACCGTCCAGCCGTCCAACCGTCCAATCGCAATCGCCTGCGCGGCGAACTGTCCCACTGTCGAAACCCGTTGTGGTAGTCGGCCCGTTTCATCCGCTGCAGGAAGAGATGGAATTTTTCCAGCTATCCGTCGATGGCGAAATCGTAACGGATATTGATATGAGAATATCTTATAACCATCGCGGCATAGAAAAAATCAGCGAATCGCTGCAGTTTGACCAGGTTCCGTTTCTGGTGTCCCGTATATGCGGAATTTGCTCGGCTTCGCATCCTCTTGCTTATGTTCAGGCGGTGGAAGAGCTTGCCGGCATAAAGCCGCCCGAGCGTGCCCTTTATGTGCGAACGATTATCACCGAGCTTGAGCGCATCCACAGCCATATACTCTGGTTTGGCCTGGCAGGGCACTTTATCGGTTATGATACCGTCTTTATGTGGGCCTGGAAATATCGTGAGCCGGTACTTGATTTGCTCGAAGAAATAACAGGCAACAGAAATAATTACGGAAATGTAAAAGTCGGCGGCTGCAGAGAAGACATCCCCAATGAGCTTGTCCCTAAGATACTAAAAGAGCTCGACGCAATCGAAAAGAAAATGAATATGCTTATTAAGGCGGTGACTGATGACCCTGTTCTGCACGCTCGGCTCAAAGGTGTCGGCGTACTGAGCAAAGCCGATGCTGTAAAATATGCGGTAACAGGCCCGACGGCCAGAGCCAGTGGTGTCGCTATTGATGTAAGACGTGACGACCCGTATGCGGCCTATGCGGATTTGGACTGGAACGTAATCAGCCAGCCCGAAGGCGACGTTTTCGCAAAAGTGGTTGTGCGTTTGTTGGAGGTCCTGGAATCAATTAAAATTGTCAGACAGGCTGTAAAGAAACTTCCTGACGGCCCCGTTGCCGTGGAGGTCAAGGAAATCCCGCCGGGCGAAGCGGTCGGACACGCTGAAGCTCCGAGAGGTGAAACGTTCCATTATGTCCGCAGTGACGGCGGCAACAGGCCGGTCCGACACAAGGTCAGAGCGCCGAGTTATGTCAATGTGCCTTCGTTTAAGGCCTCGTGCATTGGCGGGCACATTGCCGATGTTACAATTACACTTGCAGCGGTCGACCCCTGCTATAGTTGCACCGAGAGATTGGCTGTTGTTGATAATAACAATAAAGTTATACACGACTACGATGCACTGCTGCAATTGAGCCGCGAGAAAACGGCACGAATTAGAAAAGAAATGCTCTAAAGACGGAGGATTTATAAATTGGATAACATTTTGTCCATCACGGTTTTCTTACCGCTGATTGCAGGTTTTGTTCTGCTGTTTTTGCCGAACAGAATGCGGTATTTCTTTAAGGGATTCACGCTGATTATTTCGGCTTTTGTTTTTGCAAGGTCGATCCAGATATTCAGATTCGGCTCACCTGATTGCGCGTGGCCTATTTTTCAGATAGGCAACCTGAAATTAGACTTATTGCTGAGTGTCAAGCCGCTGGGGGCATTTATATTGATGTTTGCTATGGGTTTTGGCCTGTTAATAACTTTATATTCGCTAAAATCACGAGCCACGAGCCGCGAAGCACGAGCAACGAATATTTATTATGGTTCCATCCTGCTAACAATAGGCGGCTCGGCAGGAGTATTACTTTCCAATCATTTACTGCTTTTATTGATATTCTGGGAAATCGTTACCGTTTCGCTGTATCTTCTTATAACAACGGGCGGCAAAAACTCTAATTTCGCAGCGACGAAAAGTTTCGCGATGATAGGGGCCTCCGACGCCGCTTTCCTGCTCGGCATTGCAATGGTATGGGTATGTTCAGGGACGTTTGTCATCTCGGATATTAGTCTGGAAACCACTTCTGCAATTCCAATTATCGCTTTCCTGCTGCTTTTGACCGCTGCTGTTACTAAGGCAGGCGCGTTGCCTTTGCATACCTGGCTGCCCACCGCAGGTGTTTATGCCCCGGCTTCAGTGATGGCACTTTTGCCTGCTGCGCTCGATAAGCTTCTGGGGATTTATCTGCTGGTAATAATCGTAAAAGAGATATTCATACTTAAATCAGCGGCTCTAAGTATTGTCCTGGCGGTTATCGGTGCCGCTACAATCATTATTGCCGTGATGATTGCAATGGTCCAGCACAACCTCAAAAAGCTGTTATCCTACCACGCTATCAGCCAGGTCGGCTATATGGTTCTTGGCATAGCAACGGGGACCGCGGTGGGCATTGCCGGCGGAGTGTTCCATATGCTGAACCACGCAATATATAAATGTTGTTTATTCCTCTGCGGTGGGGCGGTCGAGCAGGCGACTGGAACGCCTGAGCTGGATAAACTCGGCGGCCTCGGCAAAAAGATGTCCATCACTTTTACGGCCTGCCTCATTGCCGCTCTAAGTATTTCCGGCATACCGCCCTTCAACGGATTTGTTTCCAAATGGATGGTTTATCAGGGCGTAATTCAGATGGGTACCTCCGGAGCCGGCGGGGCAGCCAAGCTATGGCCTATATGGCTCACTTGTGCTATCTTTGGAAGTGCGCTTACTCTGGCTTCCTTTGTAAAACTCATACACTCGATATTCCTTTCCCGCCTGCCGAGCGAGCTAAAAGACGTAAAAGAAGTTTCGCCCGTGCAGACCTTTCCGATGGTTGTGCTTGCTTCGCTGTGCGTGTTTTTCGGAGTCTTTTATCATGTCCCGCTCAAATACTTTATTTATCCTGCTTTGAATATAGAGCCGGGGACTGCTATTTTCGGCACCTGGGAATCCGGCCTTGCTACAATCCTGATAATAGTTGGCATTGGTCTTGGTGTGCTCGTTTGGCTTGTCGGGAAACTGTCAAGAATGGTCAGAATCGTGCCTACCTGGACTTGCGGCGAAGTGCAGGATAACGAAGCAATGAGAGTACCCGGAACGCATTTCTACAAAACGGTTTCGTCTATGGGCGGATTAAAGCAGCTTTATACAGGCCAGGAAAAAGGCCATTTCGACCCATACAATCAGGGCGGCAGAGTAGGACTGGCCTTGACAGGGTTTCTGCGATGGCTGCATTCCGGCTTGCTGCCGATGTATTTGACCTGGGTAATTCTGGGATTACTGGTAATTCTATTTCTTGTCTGCAAGGAGATTTGGTGAGATGGAGATACCTATATTCTATATTTTATTGATCTTTATGATAATTGCTGCGATTATTGCGGTGGAGACTAAATATCTGTTAAGTGCCGTGATTTGCATTGGTGCAGTCGGCTTCGGCGCTTCTATAATGTTTCTGTTTCTGCGAGCGCCGGACATTGCAATAACTCAGATTGTCGTGGAAGTTTTAGCTTTGATTATCCTGATTCGTGCCTGCATTTCTCGCGAGCGGACCTTTATCAGCGGTCCCAGAGAATTTTTCGGAGTTGTTGTTTCGGTGGTGATTATCTTCGTAATTTTTCTGGCCGGCATTAGAGTCTTTGAGACCTTGCCTGATTTTGGCACAGCCATTTTTGTCGAGGCACCTGAGGCTGCCTCCCAAACGTACATAGTAGAGGGCTTGCAGAAAACAGGAGCGGCAAATCTCGTGGCCTCGGTCATTCTGGATTTCCGGGCCTACGATACGCTCGGCGAAGCAACAGTACTGTTTACTGCGATTATCGGGGCAACTGTTATACTGCGAAAAAAGCCCAAAAAACTGCTGGAGGACGAGTAGAAAAATCAAAAATTAAAAATCAAAATGCAAAATGACAAAGCAAAATTCAAAAATGAAGCGAGGTGTCATTGCGAGGGAGCGAAGCGACCGAAGCAATCTCATTGCTTAGGTTTGAGATTGCCACGCCCTCATTTTGTTCGGGCTCGCAATGACGTCTTAATTTTACATTTTGATATTTGAATTTCTTGGTGGACTACCTGTAGTTGGCAAGAAGGGATGAAACTAATGAAGGGTATGACAATAATAGTAAAGACCATCAGTAGCTGGGTCAAGGTGCTCATTTTTCTGTTCGGCATTTACATTATTCTTTTCGGCCATCTTACCCCGGGCGGCGGCTTTGCCGGCGGTGTGATTTTAGCTTCTTCTTACGTGCTGCTTATGCTGGCATTCGGCAGAGAATTTGCAGAAGAAAATCTGTCTCTGCCGGTCGTATCAAAACTTGATTGCGTAGGCGCACTTGCATTTGCCGTAATAGCGATTTTGGGACTGGTTCTCGGTGGTTCCTTCTTCATCAACTTCTTGTATCAAAAGTATCTCCCGGGAAAAGCTCTGGAGCTTATAAGTGCTGGCACCATACCGTTGTCGAATATCGCTATCGGCCTGAAGGTCGGTGCCTCACTGTTTCTGGTCGTTCTTGTTCTTTCGATGTTCAGACCTGATATGTCAACTGAGGACTCTAACGAGAAGGAGTAAAACCGATGCCTTATGCGTTATGCTTTTTATTGTTTGTGATAGGGCTGTATTGTGCGGTCGTCAAAAAGAATATGGTTAAGATTGTTATCGGCATTATGGTTATGGAATATGCCGTCAATCTTTTCCTGATTATGCTGGGCTATCGTCTCGGCGGCATAGCGCCGATTGTTGGCAAAGAGGACGTAGCCGGCGCCGGTGGCCAGGTTACTGACTTGTTCGTAAGTAGCTCCGTTGACCCGTTACCCCAGGCCCTTGTGCTTACCGCAATCGTTATTAGTCTGGGTTCGTTAGCTCTTATGATTTCAATATGCATTAGAACGTACGAAAAATACGGCACCTTTGATATTACTCAGATAAGGAGACTAAAAGGATGAGCATACCGTTGCCTGTTTTCGTTGCTGTTCCTCTGGTGATGGCATTTTTGCTGCCGATTTTTGGTAGAAAAGGCAAGGCCGTTGCAACAGTCCTGGCCAATTTGGCAACCATTTCACTGCTTGTAATGGCTGTTGCTTCTATCGGCCAATCCCGTGTCTACGAAGTAGGCAAGTGGTCCATCCCGCTCGGAATTAATCTTGTCCTTGACGGCTTAAGCTCTCTTTTACTTTTGGCTATTAGCGTCGTCAGTGCCGCGGCGATGCTGTTTAGCATAAGATATATGGAGCAATACACCGCCAAGGCAAAGTACCTGAGCTTATTTCTGCTTATGGTCGCGGGTATGAACGGTGTCGTACTCTCCGGGGACATCTTCAATCTGTTTGTGTTTTTGGAAATTGCTTCAATCGCCTCCTATGCACTTGTCGGCTTTGGCTGCGAGCACGAAGAACTCGAGGCGTCCTTTAAGTATATGGTTCTGGGCAGTATTGGTTCTATATTTATCCTTTTTGCGGTTGCTCTTGTTTACGGCAACACCGGCTCGCTTAATATGGCCTATATCTCAAAAGCAATCCAAAGCTCGGGTCTAAATGCCGGGCTTTCCTTTGCTATGGCTTTGTTTGTTGTTGGCTTCGGCTTGAAAGCTGCCCTGGTGCCGTTCCACGCCTGGCTGCCAGACGCACATCCGTCAGCTCCTGCTCCGATTTCTGCTATGCTCTCCGGCATCCTCATAAAAACCCTTGGCGTCTATGCCCTTGCTCGCGTGGTTTTCAATGTTTTCGGCGTTTCAGTCTCAATGGGCTGGCTCCTGGTCGTACTCGGCCTTTTGAGTATGGTTGCCGGTGCATTTCTGGCAATAGGACAGGGGGATTTCAAGCGGCTCTTGGCTTATTCGAGTATCAGCCAGATAGGCTATGTAGTCCTCGGCATCGGCCTTGGTGGACTTATCATTGCCAGAGCGGCCAATTCGGGATATAGACAGGACAACCCTGATTGGGCTGCTTGGGCTTCTTTAGCGGTCCTCGGCGGGTTGTTCCACCTCGTCAACCACGCTGTTTATAAGTCTTTGTTGTTTTTGACCAGCGGCTCAGTCCAGATGTCAACCGGCACAAGACAGCTAAAACAGATGGGCGGGCTCGCAGAAAGATTACCCTTCACACGCGCAACTTGCACCGTGGCGTCGGCCTCCATCGTCGGTATTCCGCCTTTTAGCGGGTTCTGGAGTAAGCTAATTCTCGTAGTCGCAGCAATTCAAGCTCATTTTTACTGGGTCGCAGCAATAATTGTTTTTGTAAGTTTGTGCACCTTAATTATGTATTTGAAGGTTCAAAGATATGTCTTCCTTGGCGAGCTGCCGGAAAATCTCCGGCAAATAAAAGAAAACAGGGGCTCTATGCTCATTGCAATGGTATTCCTGGCTTGTTTGTGCGTGCTGATGGGATTGCTGCTCGTGCCGGGTTTGAGGTCCAATATCCTCCAGCCTGCTGTGGATGTGTTGACTGACGGCATTTCGTATTCGGCTAACGTAATTAAGATGTCAATGAAAGTGTGAAAATATGAGACGACTGATTTATTTTGTTTTAGCGTTTATTATCTGGGTGTTACTGACTTGGCCTTTTGTTGAAGGCAGAGTTGATTGGCAGGTCGTAATTGCAGGCCTGATAGCTTCTGCTGTCGTTGCGGTTTTGTTCCACGAAATCTTGCCTAAAGAATATCGCGTATTTATCTCGCCGGTACGGGTGTTTTGGGTTTTGCTTTATCTGCCGGTATTCTTCTATTATGTAATGAAAGCTAATTTGGATGTTGTCTATCGCGCTTTGCATCCCAAAATGCCGATAAAACCCGGAATCGTTAAAATAAAAACCATTCTAAAAACGGAATCCGGCATAACAGCCCTGGCTAATTCCATCACTCTTACTCCCGGGACTTTGACTGTGGATTTAACAGACGATGGCTATTTGTATATCCACTGGATAAACGTCAAATCCGAAGACGTCGAGGAGGCGACCGAGCTCATTGCTCGAAGGTTTGAGTGGTTCTTGCAGAAAATTTTCGAATAAAGAAAGGTGGCTATGATAACGTTATTTTACATCGGCTTATTTGTGTGTTGCTTCTTGTGCCTGTATCGCATAGGCCGCGGCCCCAGTGCCCCCGATAGAACCGTGGCTATTGATATATTAGGCATAGTTATAGTGGGCTTCTGTGCTATCCTCGGACTGGTAACAAAGAAGGACTTTTATCTCAATGTCGCCCTTGCCTGGGCACTGCTGAGCTTCATCGGAACCATAGCACTGGCAAAGTTTTTGGAGGGCAGAAGTTTCGATGAGTGAAATTATAGGGTACATACTGATAATAATTGGAATTTTGTTCGATATATTCGGCTGCATAGGCCTGGTTCGCTTCCCCGATGTTTACAACCGTTTGCAGGCCTCAACCAAATGCGTAACTCTCGGCACTATTTTGCTGTTAGTCGGCGTCGCCGTCCATAGCGGTTTGGGAGCCACAAGCGCCAAAGCGATAATCTGCGCTGTGTTTATATTGATAACTTCGCCTACCGCCGCACATGCAATTGCCAAAGGTGCTTATGCTTCCGGCGTAAAATTGTGGGAAAACAGCGTCGTTGATAAATACGCAGAAGCGAAAAAGGATTAACCGCAGAGGACGCTGAGATGAAAAAATTAAAAAGAATATTTTCTTTGCGAGCTCCGCGAACTCGGCGGTGAAAGAAATAAAGAGAGGAGTTTGAAATTGCGTTTGCCGAAGTTAAGAGAATTAAAAGAAGCCGTCACAGCGGTCTTTTCCCCGCGGTTTACCACTCGGTTTCCCGTTGAGCCTTGCGTGGTGCCGGAAAAGTATAGAGGCAAACCTGAATTTGACCTCGATACCTGTATCGGCTGCGGTGCGTGTGTAAATGTCTGTCCGACCGAGGCGCTGACTCAAATTGACGACCTCGAAGCTAATCCGCCGGTAAGAAAAATCACCCTTCGATACGATACCTGCATCTTTTGTGGCAATTGCAGGGACAACTGCACGACAGAAGATGGTATAAAGCTCTCAAACGAGTGGGATTTGGCTACTTTGGACAGGGAAAGCACCGTTGAAACCCACGAATATGAGCTTCAACTATGCGAGAAGTGCGGGGCGGTGATAGGCACCAAAAAACATCTCATCTGGCTTTATGAAAAACTTGGCCCGTTGGCCTATACTAATCCTTCACTGTTGATTGCCAAAAGTGGCGAGCTGCTGACGAAGCCCCAGGATATTAAGCAGCAGCCTGATAAAGACATCCAGACAAACGATTTTATGCGAATCTTGTGCCCTAAGTGTAAATGCGAACTGAATATCCGCCTATAAAATTCCGTACTGCGTATTGCGTATATCGTATTGCGTACCAGGCATTGTGTATATTTTGCGCAATACGCGATACGCACCACGCACGACGAGATTGCTATGGGCATTGATGAACAGCTTTTCGACCGGCTAAATAAACTACGCGATTCGGCGACGGTTATTGTCGGGATTGGCAACATACTAAAAGGTGACGATGGGGCCGGGCCGCTTGTTTGTGAGCAGCTTGCCGGAAAGGTCTGTGCCGAGCTGATAGATGCCGGCACCGTGCCTGAGAATTATATTCAGCCCATCATAAAAAAAGCCCCGCAGAATTTGCTTATTATTGATGCTATTGACTTTGGGGCCCCGGCCGGAACAATAAACATATTTAAACCTGAGCAGTTAAACTCATCTGTTTTCTCGACGCATACGCTCTCGCCCCGCTTATTTGCTGATATGGTCTGCCGGAATATCAACGTTGATGTGTGCTTTGTTGGGATTCAACCTGGACAAACGCAACTGGGCCAATCTGTATCCCCTGAGGTAGGCCAGGCGGTTCGACGGCTTGTGTGTGTCCTTACCGAGATTTTCCCGCCCGGAGAATAAATCGCATTGCGTATATCGTATTGCGTTAGGCGCATAACGAAAATGCCTCACGCATAATGAAATACGCCCGGCAGGACTCGAACCTGCGACCTTCGGTTTAGGAAACCGATGCTCTATCCTGCTGAGCTACGGGCGCAAAAGCAGATAAGTTCTTGAAATATAACAACTTCCTGTTCATCCTGTCAACTCTTGAAACGCTCAAAATCGGCCAAATCAGCAAAAAGTGTCAATCATCCCGCGTTACAGTCAGTTATCCCAATTGCTGCAGCCAAATTCATTCGGTTTTTAAGTTTTTACAAACTATTTACAAAACTTGACAGCGTTTATGCATTATATATTAATAGTCTAAGGAATTGAAATGACAATCAAAATTAAGGAGAAGTAAAATGATGGTACTACAGAAAAAACTTGTTGGTTGCCTGGTTGTGGCGGTTATGGTTTTTGCCGTGCCGGTGTGGGCACAGGTGCGCCACATAACTGTTAGGCCTCTGGCACCGAACGTTATTGTGCCCCAGAGCCGGGCACGGGCGTTCACCCCTGACCAACGCCGGGCTATTGAGATTACGGAAGTCAGCGTGCTGGTTGATATTCTTGAGGGCACGGCAACTACAACGATAGAGATTCGGCTGCGCAACACTACGAACCGGCGACAGGAGGCCGAGTTAATTGTTCCGGTGCCGGATGGGGCAGTTGTGCGAGGCTTTGCTTATGATGGTCCAGGTGGGGAAATAACGGCAAAAGTGCTCCCAAAGGATGAGGCGAAGAAGATATACGAACGGCTGGTAGCGAAGATTCGCGACCCTGCGCTGGTGGAGTTTATCGGGTACAATCTGATTCGCTCAAGCGTCTTTCCCGTAGAAGCCAGGGGCAAACAGAAGATACGTCTAACCTATGAGCATATTCTTGAGTCCGACGGCAGCCGGATAGATTACATACTGCCTCGTACCGAATCGCTGGCCTATGCCGTGCCGTGGGAGGTTACGGCCAACATCAGGGCCAAGCGGCCGATATCAACAGTGTATTCGGCGAGTCATAAGCTTGAGATAGAGCGAATCAGCGATAAGCAGATGTCTGTCAAAATCGCCACCGACGCCGTGAAAGAGCCCGGGCCGTTCCGCCTTTCATATTTGCTGCAGGAAAACGGTGTGACCGCTTCAATGTTCGCTTATCCTGACAAGAAAGTCGGCGGGGGGTATTTTCTGCTGCTTGCCGGTCTGCCGGCCGAGGCACCAAAGGCTGGGGATAACCCTGCGATTAAGCGCGAAGTGACGCTGGTAATCGACCGCTCAGGCAGTATGCGAAGCGAGAAAATCGAGCAGGTTAAGGAAGCTGCGCTGCAAATTATCGCCGGGCTGAAAAAAGGCGAAGCGTTTAACATCATCATTTACAACAACACGGTGCAGTGGTTTTCAAAGAAACCGGTTATAAAAACGAAAGAAAATGAGGCGGCGGCGCGGGCGTACATAGAGGGTATCACGGCGACAGGGGGTACGAATATTCACGATGCGCTAGTCGAGGCGCTGAGTCAGGAGCCGATGAGGGGAATGCTCCCGATAGTTTTATTTCTGACGGACGGGCTGCCAACTGTCGGGCAGACGTCGGAGGTGACGATTCGCAATGTTGTGATGAAGAAGAACCCTCACAAGCGGCGGGTGTTTACCTTCGGCGTGGGGGTCGATGTGAATGCCCCGCTGCTGGAAAGGATAGCGTCCGAGTCGCGGGCGAAGGCGGAGTTCGTTTTGCCGAAGGAGGACGTCGAGGTCAAGATAGGCAGGGTTTTCAAAAGGCTCACCGGCCCAATCCTCGCAGACCCAGAATTGGAAATTGTAAGAAAAAACGGTGAGCCCGCTATCGGAAGAACACGCGACATTATGCCCGACAAACTGCCCGATATGTTTGAGGGCGACCAGCTCATACTGCTGGGCCAGTATGTTGGTAAAGAACCAATCACTTTCAGGCTTAGTGGCAACTACCTGGGCATCAAACGAACGTTTCAATTCGCATTCGAGTTTGATAAAGCGGATGTTCGTAACGGCTTTGTCCCCCGGCTGTGGGCCAGCAGAAAAATCGCGGAGCTTATTGATACTATCCGCCAAATGGGCGCCGATGCAGCCAAATCCAGAGACGACCCCAAAGTCAAGGAGCTTGTTGATGAAATAGTGCGTCTTTCCACCGAGTTCGGCATATTGACCGAATACACCGCTTTTCTGGCTCGCGAAGGGACAGACCTCGCTGACAGAGCAGAGGTATTGTATGAAGCCTCAAAACAACTTGAGAGTCGAGCGATGCGTGATCGGTCCGGGCGAGGCGCCGTTAGCCAGAGCCTGAATATACAGCCACAGATGAAGGCAAAAGCGCTAAACTACAGCAATGTTTACCTGAACGAAAGAATGGAACGCGTGAGGATTACGACGGTGCAGCAGATTAACGACCGGGCGTATTACCGCAGGGCTCGTCGCTGGGTTGACAGCAGGCTGGTGGACAAGGAAGAGGAAGTTAAACCGAAAAAGGTCATCGAATTTGGCTCGAAGGAGTTCCTCGAACTGGCGGAAAGGCTGGCCAGGGAAAACCGTCAGGGCAGTATCGCTCTTGGCGGAGATATCCTCCTGCTTGTGGATGGTGAGCCAATCCTGATTAGAACCCCAAACTAATAACGGCTAATTTGAGAAAGGAGTAAGAAAATGAAAGGGACAATGTTGACAGCGTGTCTGATTGGAGTGGTAATTGGATTATGTCTTGGTGTCTCGGTATGGGCAGAGGAGAAAATGCCGGTTGTTGAGAGCCGGCCGCCAATTGAGACGCTGGTTGTTGAGCAAAAGCCATTGATCCAGATGGCTATTCTGCTGGATACCAGCGGCAGTATGTCAGGCCTGATTGACCAGGCCAGGACTGAGCTGTGGGCAATCGTCAATGAGTTTATTTTCGCCAAAAGAAACGGTAAAGAGCCTGAACTTCAGGTGGCACTTTATGAGTACGGCAAGAGTTCGCTTTCCAGCGAAGTCGGATACATCCGGCAGATTGTCCCCCTAACAACGGACCTCGATAAGATTTCCGAGGAATTGTTTGCCTTGAAGACAAATGGCGGTCAGGAGTACTGCGGCTGGGTAATCAAAGAGGCGACACAATTGCTCCAATGGAGCAGCTCGCCGGATGATTTGAAAGTGATTTTCATCGCCGGCAATGAACCTTTCACCCAGGGTCCGGTTGATTATAAAAAGTCATGCAAGGCAGCAGTATCAAAGGGCATCATCGTCAATACGATACACTGCGGTTCACATGAGCAGGGAATCAGCGGCAAGTGGAAAGATGGGTCTTTGCTGGCTGACGGACAATATCTGAACATCAATCATAACCACAGAGCTGTTCAGATTGAAGCTCCACAGGATAAGGTGCTTATTGAGCTTGGCAACGGGTTGAATGGAACATATATCGTATATGGCGCAAGAGGCAGACAATTCAAAGCAAATCAAGTTGCGCAGGACCTGAACGCTTTAAACGTCTCCGGCGCCAACGCAAGCTCAAGAGCAATGACCAAGTCGTCCCAGTTCTATAGGAACGACTCATGGGATATTGTCGATGCGCTGAAACACGATAAGGTCAAGCTTGAGGAAATCAAGAATGAAGACCTGCCCGAGAACATGCAGAAGATGAGCATGGAAGAGCGAAAGGCCTATGTTGAGAGCAATGCAAAAAAACGTGCTGAGATACAGAAAAAGATACAGGCGCTTAACGAACAGCGGAAGAAATATGTTGCTGAAGAGATGAAGAAGCTGCAAAGGCGAGGAGAGACTCTCGGGTCAGCGATGATACAGGCTGTCCGCCGGCAAGCAACGGCCAGAAACTTCAAGTTTGAATCGTCCACTGAGGCTGCGAAGAAAGCAGAGGTTAAACCGCAAACGAAAAAATGAAAAAGCCTAACCCTTACATGTTTCTACTGGTCACAGCTCTGGCATCATGTACCACTCAGAGCAGCAGCGAAAATGACCTTAACCAAAAAACGGCTTATAAAGATGTCGTAATAGACAAGGTGCCGCATGTTATGCAAAAGCTGGACTTTTGCGGGGAGGCCTGTGCTGAGATGTATCTTCGCCGGCTCGGCAAAGATATGGATCAGAACTACGTGTTCGACATGTCAGGGCTTGACCCGCTCAAGGGCAGAGGCTGTTTTACGCCTGAACTGGTAACGGCATTGAAGAAGGTCGGCTTTAGGGTTGGTGATGTTTGGCACAAGGTCGCCTCGGATAAGGCTGAGGAGCAGATGGAAAGACAGTTCGTGTCGCTCCATGCCGACCTGGTCAAAGGCATACCGTCTATCGTCTGCATGCGTTATGATGACGGGCCCGGAGCGAGCGAACATTTTCGGCTGGTACTTGGCTATGATTCGAAGAAGGATGAACTGATATACCATGAGCCGGCTGAAGCGGATGGAGCTTACCGCCGGATAAGTCGGGCTGACTTCTTTAAGCTCTGGCCATTAAAGTACGACAAGAATCGCTGGACACTGATACGGATAAGGTTAGAGGCCGGCAAATTTGGTCACTTAGAACCTACGGCCGGCTTTACAAATGCCGACTACACCCAGCACATGATGATGCTCAAGCAGAAGATCCCCGACAAGAGTTTTACAGTCGTTTTGCAAAAACCGTTTGTGGTTATCGGCAATGAATCACCAACGATGGTCCGGCGCCGGGCAGCCAGGACGGTCAAATGGGCAGCTGACAAGCTAAAGAAGGATTACTTCAAAAAAGATCCCGCTGAAATCATCGACATCTGGCTTTTTAAGGACAAGAAAAGCTACAAAAAATACACATGGCAGATCTTCAGAGACAGGCCCGACACGCCATTCGGCTATTATTCAGACAAGCGTAGCGCCCTTATTATGAACATTGCTACGGGCGGCGGGACATTGGTGCACGAAATAGTGCACGCCTTTATTAGTTCGAATTTCCCACAATGTCCCGCCTGGTTTAACGAAGGGCTGGCGTCGCTGTATGAACAGTGCGGCGAAAAGAACGGCCACATTTACGGCTATACGAACTGGCGGCTTGCCGGGCTGCAAAAATGCATCCGGGCCGGCAGTCTCACTTCGTTTAAAACGTTGACCCATTCGAGCGGGAGTGGGTTCTATCGAAGCAGCGAAGGAGACAACTATGCCCAGGCACGGTATCTGTGTTACTATCTGCAGGAAAAGAAACTGCTGACCAAGTTCTACCATGAATTTCGCGCCAACTATAAGAGAGACCCTACAGGTTTTAAGACACTGAAAAAAATACTCGGCGAAAGGGACATGAACGCATTTCAAAAACGATGGGAAAAGTTCGTCCTCAGCCTGACCTTTCCCTGACAAAAATGGCACGGATGCTAAGGAAAAGACAGGTCTTTGAGATTGGGTTTGTTTTCCCGGAGTCCGAAGGCGCGGTTTATTTTCATAATCCTTTGTTAAATAGAAGTTTAAGTTCATTCTGGCCTTTCGGAAATTGGCTTTGAATTGGGTTTGTTTTTTTGGACTGCGAAAGCGTCGTTTTTTCTGTAATCCTTTGTTATAAGTGAGTTTACATTCATTTGTGCTTTTCGGAAATTGGGTTTGATTG
>Ga0114930_10000501_pt1 | contig 40582 bp, 39 predicted proteins | sample AnhtaG_FD_87300 | JGI IMG/M metagenome (GOLD analysis project Ga0114930, IMG submission 87300) | Deep subsurface microbial communities from Anholt, Denmark to uncover new lineages of life (NeLLi) - Anholt_01485 metaG | ecosystem: Environmental > Aquatic > Marine > Oceanic > Sediment | place... | reverse complement strand
GAATTTTTGCGAATTTCTGTCAATTTCTGTCAATTTCTGTCAATTTTTGACCCCCTTTTTCGCACGACTTGCACAAGTTATGCGAAATTCCGTGGATTTGTTCTTGACAGCCACCCCCATTTTTGCCCCAAAATCAGCGATTGTGCCCTGAAATTTCCCCACATTATACCGATTTTCACAACAGGCGCTTGCGTATTTGCTTCGAACCACCCTTGATTTTGACTCAGAATCAAGGCCTCTTCTTTTTTGTTTTCTTGCTAAAACCTGCACAAATGCTTCGAAAACCTGCGCATTTGACACGATTTTCTTGACACAGAACGGACGCTTTTGTTCTACAATCTGAGGCGTTGGCCGACCCAGTCTTATCGCTTCGAAAGCGTCCGCCGCTCAAGTTCAAGCATCCTTTTTTTGAGAGAAACCCCGCCTACGCTACTGAAACCGCCGATTTTGCCGTCGCTTCTGACTACCCGGTGGCAGGGGATAATCAACGGCAGCGGATTTTGGGCCATTACTCTGCCCACGGCTCTGCCGGCGGTGGGGCTGCCGACCTTTTTAGCCAATTGGCCATAACTTATTGTTTGGCCGAAGCTTATATCCCTGCAAGCAGTCAAAACCAAGTGTGCAAACCAGCTCAAGCCATCGAGCAAAATGGGGATATCCGGACTGAAATTTACGTAACTACCTTCAAAATAAGCAGTTATTTGCTGCTGTGCCGTCTGGAAAAGATTTCCGTCGTATCGCGCAGTTCCCAGGCCAGTTAGCAGTTGGCATTTGGCCTTATCAGCAGCGGGCAGCGGCAGAGAAGTTCGCAGGAGCGCCAATTCTGTGCCGGCAAGGCCGAAAAAACCCCATTTGGTTCTAAAAACCGTGTATTTTATCACTTTCGACATATTTTTCGGTCGCGGTTATTGTTCAAATATTGTATCTAACGAGTCAAATTCATTGACGCAAGAGCAAAACTTTGTTAGATATAATGGTTTTTATAAAAAATGGCCATCAGCGGTTGACGACCAAAGTTTGCTGATTAGTCTAATTGTTTTTTCTTTATATGTCTCTTGACGAACTGCGAAATCGGATTGACGAAATTGACCACCAGCTTGTGGAGCTGCTGAATGAGCGTGCGCATGTTGTCGTGGAGATAGGCAGGCTAAAAAGCAAAACCGGCGGACAGATTTATGCGCCGGACCGTGAGAAACAGGTTTTGGAGAAAATTACCAAGGTCAACAAAGGTCCGCTGCCGGACAAGTGCCTTGTTGCTATTTGGCGTGAAATGATGAGCGGCTCTTTTGTGTTGGAGAGACCACTGCGGATTGGTTATCTGGGCCCCGGGGGCAGCTTCAGCCACACCGCCGCTATGTTGAAATTCGGCCAAAGTGTTGAGTACCAGCCGTTAGCTGATATCAGAAGTATTTTTGATGAGGTAAGCAAAGGTCACTGTGATTTGGGACTTGTGCCGATAGAGAATACTACCGGCGGCGGCGTGATAGAGACGCTCGATGCGCTGATAGATTCCGATGTGAAGATCTGCTCCGAGGTTCTGATGACGATTCACCATAATCTTTTGGGCAATTGCCTGCTGGAGCAGATCGAGAAGATTTACTCGAAGCCGGAGGTGTTTGCCCAGTGCCGAAATTGGCTAAGTGCGACATTTAAGGAGGCAAAGACTATTGCCGTAGCTTCCACTGCCAAGGCGGCGCAGATGGCGGCGGACGAATCCGGTGCTGCAGCGATTGGCTCCCGTGTCGCAGCGGAGTTATATGAGTTGAAAGTTGTTTGCGAAAACATCGAGGATGTTACCAACAATATAACCCGATTTCTGGTGATCGGGCGCGAAGATGCAAAGCCCACCGGGGAAGATAAGACCGCCATTTTGTTCAGCACCGCTCATAAAGCCGGTGCTCTGGCGGACGTGCTGGATGTCTTCAAACAACACAACATCAATCTGACAAATATAGAGTCCCGGCCCAGCAAGAAGAGACAGTGGGAATACTATTTCTTCGTGGATTTTGTAGGACACCAGACGGACAAACAGGTCCAAAAGGGTGTGGAAGAGGCCCGTAAGCATTGTCTGCAGCTTTCGATATTAGGCAGTTTCCCGAGAGCAACGGAATTGCTTTAACTGGGTTCGTAGTCCGGGAGCTATGAGCTGTATTATCAGGAGAGTTTTTAATGAGAAAGCCGTTTGTGGCTGGCAACTGGAAGATGAACACCGATAGTCACGCCAGCGTAAATCTGGCCGAAGCAGTTGCTTGCGGCTCTTTGGATGTGGCGGGCCGGAGCGCTGCAGTAGCAATAATACCGCCCTTTGTCTATCTGCAGGCTGTGGTTAAGACTCTGAGCAGAACGCATATTGCCGTCGGCGCTCAGGATATTTACTATGAGCGGCAAGGCGCTTTTACCGGCGAGATAAGTGCGTCAATGCTAAAAGATATTGGCTGTACCTATGTCCTGTGCGGTCACTCGGAGCGTCGGCACGTTATTGGTGAGAGCGATGAATTGGTAAATAAAAAAGTTGCCGCTGCTATCAGTGGCGGCCTTTTGCCGATATTATGTGTGGGCGAGCTGCTCGAGGAGCACAAGGCCGGCCAAACAAGCGAGGTGGTAAGTCGGCAGATAAAGAGCGGTTTGGCCGGCTTGAGCGCCGAGAAGTTCTCTGCGGTGACCATAGCTTACGAGCCGGTCTGGGCCATTGGGACAGGCCTGACAGCCAGGCCGCAGCAGGCACAAGAGGCGCACGCGTTGATAAGAAAACTGATTGCTGAGATGTATGATAGCCGGCTGGCTGAGGAAGTTCGCATTCTCTACGGCGGTTCGGTAAAGCCCGACAATACAGCAGAGTTGATGCGTGAGCGGGATGTGGACGGTCTGCTGGTCGGCGGAGCAAGTTTGAATGCAGACGATTTCGTCGCGATAATTAAGGCAGCAATATAATTGGCGAGTGACTGTTTACCATTGATTATCGAAAGAAAAACAGGAACCCTGGTTGCGTGACAATAGTCGGTAGAAAGGGGAAAGAATATGGCGGTTTATCCATTGTTGGCAGCGGGTTTAATAATGAAAGTCGTCGCGGTGGTTTTCGTTATTTCCGCGACGGCGTTGGTTTTGGTCGTTTTGATTCAGAAGGGCAGAGGCGGCGGCCTGAGCGGGGCGTTTGGCGGAGGTATGGCAAGCGGGATTTTGGGTTCCAAAACCGGCGACTTCCTGACCTGGGTTACAATAGTTCTTGTGGGTTTGTTTCTCACGCTTGCTGTTGTAATGGCTAAATTTTACAAACCAGAGGTCAGTGATTTTGGCGAAGGCCAAGGCCCTTCGGTTCAACAAGAGCAGCCGGAACCCACGCAGCCGCCCCCGACCGACGACGGGGCCGCTGCGACCAGCGATAAAAGTACTGATTCGAATTCACTCGACGTAAGGTGAGGATTGTTCGCGAGTGCACATACTGTACCGCGTGCGAGGCTGAATTTTGCTTGGAACTGTGGTGCTATGATGAATAGTATGACCGGATATGGCGAAGCGGATGGTGAGGTTAACGACGTAACTTATGCTGTTGAAATCAAGACGGTTAACAACCGCTACTTCAAAACCGCCATAAGATTACCGGAGACGACAGCGTTTCTGGAAGAAGATATCGAGAAGCTTCTTCGAAAAAATCTGTCACGCGGGACGGTCAATTATGTGCTTCGGCTCAGAAGTCCTTCGGCAGGTGCGCTCTTTAATATCGACGAGACGGCTTTGCGAGCGGTAGTGGGAAAATTGAGCCGGATTGCCTCTTCGGCTGATATTAGTGGGGCGATTGATATTGGCGGCCTGCTGGGCCTGCCCGGAATATTGGCGCCGGTACCGCCTGATGAGGAAGAGGCCAGGCAGATCAAAAATGCGGTTTTAGGCATAACGCAAAAAGCCCTGGAGAAGCTCAAACAAATGCGTGCCGCCGAAGGGGCTGCACTTGCAGCCGATTTAGATGGTCACTGTACAGCAATAAAACAGTACCTGGAGCAGATATGTGCTCGCAATCCGGTCGTCTTGCAGGAATATGCAAAGAGGTTGAAGAAAAGAGTCGATGAGCTGCTGACAGATGTAGAACTGAAGCTGGATGAAGAATCGCTTGCCAGGGAGGTAGCGGTTTTTGCCGAGCGGTCGGATATATCTGAAGAAATTGCTCGATTGGATTCCCATCTGGAGCAGTTCACCGAAAGCTGTCAGGGCCCCCCAACCCCGGCAAATACTCAGGTGGGACGGAGGCTGGAGTTTATCAGCCAGGAGATGCTCAGGGAAGCCAACACCATTGCGAGCAAGGCCTCTGATAGTGAGATTACCCGCCGCGTGGTCGATATAAAATGCTGCATAGACCGGATTAAGGAACAGGTTCAGAATGTAGAATAAGGTTTGGTACTGGGTATTGTGAGTATTCTAAGCGCGACCCGCAAGGAAAACATGAACGAGCAGAAAAATAAAGAAGGCAAGGTAGTGATAATTAGCGGCCCGTCCGGTGTGGGTAAAAGCACGGTTTGCAAAGAAGTGGTTAAGCGGCTGAGTAATGTGTACCTTAGTGTTTCAGTTACAACCAGGCCCAAATCCGAAAGTGAAATTGACGGTGAGGATTATTGGTTTATATCGGAGGAGCGATTCCGGGAACGGATTAGCAAGGGCCTTCTGCTGGAATGTGCCGAGGTCTTCGGCCACTTATACGGCACGCCAAAAGACAGCGTAGATGAGGCGCTGCAGGCGGGCAAAACCGTTATTTTGGAAATCGACGTCCAGGGTGCCAAACAGGCCAAGGTAACATACCCGGACGCGTTAATGATTTTTATTTTACCGCCGAGCCAAAAGGATTTAGCTGAGCGGATGGACGGCAGGGGCAGAGAAGACGCTGAAGCGGCCGGAGAAAGGCTGGACGGCGCAGGCACTGAAATTGCGGCTGCCTGGCAGCATTACCAGCATATGGTTATAAACGACGATTTGGAACAGGCGGTAAACGAAGTGGCGCAAATTATCGACGGCGCCACGCAAACGCAGTAAAAGCGTTTGGCAATCCTCAAACAGGGTATTGGAGAAAAAGAATGATAGATGAGCTTAAGAGCACAGAGATAATCAATAAGGTTGGAGGTAAATTCAAACTGACAGCACTGGTTCAGAAGCGACTGGCCGAGTTGATGCACGGTGCTCGGCCCCTGATTGAGGATATCGAGGGCAAAACGCAACTGGAGATAGTCGTACAGGAAATTTTGCAGGACAAGATTACTATTGACTACGAAGCCAGCGACATTGACAAGCCGGGTGAGGAATAATTGAACTTCAAATGCCCAAAGACAAGTCAAATCTTGGTAATCTGAATATCTTGTTAGGTGTCAGCGGCGGAGTGGCTGCATACAAGGCGGTCGATTTGGCCAGTAAGCTGACCGCCGCCGGTGCTGCGGTAAAGACGGTAATGACGGAAAACGCCTGCCGGCTTGTCAGCCCCAAGAGCTTCGAGGCTGTTACCGGCTCGGCGGTCGTTACCAGTTTGTGGGATACGCCGGAAGAATATAAAATCGGCCATATAGCTTTGGCTGATTGGGCTGATATTGTCGTCGTGGCTCCGGCAACAGCCAATATTATAGGCAAGGCTGCAAACGGTATCTGTGATGATTTGCTTAGTACCATCCTTTGCACCTGCTGGGCCAAGCCGACCCTTCTGGCGCCGGCGATGAATGACAATATGTGGAACAATCCAGCCGTGCAGCGCAATGTCGAGACGGTAAAAGAGAGGGGTTTTCAGATGACAGGGCCGCAAGTGGGGCGGCTTGCCTGCAGAACCGAGGCAATAGGCAGGATGTCGGAGCCGCAGGACATTTTGGAGGCGATTGACAAAATCGCTTCGGAAGTCAAAAGCAGGAAATAAGAAACTGGATTCCCGTTTTCGCGGGAATAACAGCTCGTTGGCAGGCAAGATGCATTTTCTAATCACAGCAGGCGGCACTCGCGAATACATTGACCCGGTGCGCTTTATTTCCAACGCAAGCAGCGGCCGGATGGGTCTGGCACTTGCCCGTGCGGCTCTTAAAGCCGGCCACGAGGTGACACTTATAGCCGCACCAATCAAGCAAGGGCCGCCAAGAGGAGTAAACACCATCAGAGTTGAAACCGCTGAGCAGATGTTTAAGGCGGTGAAGAAACATTTTGAAAAGTGCGATTGCTTGATTATGGCGGCGGCGGTTGCCGATTACGCGCCGGCTAAACCGGCAAAAACCAAAATCAGGAGGACTGCCAAGGGCCTGACCATCGAATTAAAACCGACAGCCGATATTTTGAGATGGGCCGGAAAACGTAAAAGGAAAGATCAGATCGTGATCGGTTTCGCCCTGGAAGATGAGAAGCTGAGAGAAAGAGCGGAGAAAAAGCTTAAAGAAAAGAGACTCGATATGATAATCGCCAACAGACCCGCTGCAATAAGTGCTGAGAAGTCAACGGTTCAGATGAAAACCCGGGATTCCGACTGGACGGAAATCAAACACGTAACTAAAGCCACTATCGCAAAAAGAATTATGCGTGTGGTGGAAAGCCTTTGACGATACGCCGAGAGTAATTTGTCTGAATTCCGGACACGGACAAGGCCGACGTAAACTGCCAACTAATCTTTTAGCAAAGAGTCGGTCAGGTCCTCAGCGGGTGGCTGATGTTCCGGGCCGAATTACCCAGAATATCTGCCAGGATTAAGATTAGGGCAAATCTGCATTCGTTTGTGCATTTAGAAATTATCTCAAAAGAGAAAATGTCGTGTGAGTAGAGCGAAAGCCCCATAGTTTTTGGACAAATAGACCCTTCGCTTCGCTCAGGGTGACAGTTTTGAGATAATTTCTTAAAGCAGTTTTTCTACGAATTATCCACCAACGGGGCCAATTTTTTGAAAAAAGCCTACCAATCCTGTGGATTGGAGTATATTTTTGGGCGAGGGTCGGGCCAGCAGGCATAGTTTTTGCACACAATTTTGCTGACGGGTGTAACTTCTTTTCTATAAATAAGTTATGGGCTGCAAGCTTGAGTTCGGAGCGAATTGGGCGAACAGCGGCAAGAGCAGGAGCACTTTTTGGCAGGTGTCTTTGCCAAAGTCGATAAGAAACCGCAGAATGCAGAGATGGAGTTATCAACAGGTTGTCCACAATAGGAAAATGCTCATCGGCGCCAATTTGCCGGTTGTCCTATGCAGCAATGCAGCAATATAGTGCAAAGAAAACTCCATGATTGTTTGAGTCTTTGTAAGTACAGATATGAATAGCGTTTAGCGCATAGCCTATGCAAAAAAAAACGCCTAAACTTAACGACTCTGTGATTTCTGCAGTGAAGAAATTGCAATTAGTTGCGGCATGTAATACGATATGCGCGATACGATTCTAATGAAGATTAGTGGGCAATACGACAGAAAAAGAGAAGTGAAGAATCAAAAGACAAATGCAGTTTTGCCGCGGCTGCGGCGTTGACGGACGTACTTGGGGCCGTAATTATTTGTTCGGTAAGGGGCACACTATGAAAAAGAAGTGGATTGCTATCGGGGAATCAATTCACGCTTCGATCCCGAAGACGGGTGAAAGAATGGCTCGGTTGAGGGAACTTGGGCCGGATGCCTATTCGGCGTCAAGCGAGCCTCTGGATTATATCAAATCCTTGATTGAATCACAGGCAGCCGAGGGTGCCGATTATATAGCGGTCAATCTCGATGCCTTCGGCGAAGATGAGCCGCAGGTTGCCGTCGATATGATGCTCGAATATGTCAGGATGGTTCGCAAGTGGGGCAATGGTGTGCCGATTTGTATCGACAGCAGTAATGACGATATTCTGATAGCCGGTCTGAAAGAGTGGCATAATACCGACCAAAAAGTGGCGCAGCCGCTCATAAATTCCATCAAGGTTTTCACGATGGATAATATGTTGCCGTTCAAAAAGGATTACGACTATGCGTTTGTCGGCCTCTTGATGAGCGAATCCGGCAAACCACATTCGGTCGATGAACTCTACTCTTTGGCAAAACAGATTTTCAACGAAGCGGTAGGCAAGTATGACTTCAAGCCGCAAGAGTTATTCTTCGATTCGACCATATTTCCTCTGGCGATAGATATGCCGATGCAGCCGGGTGAGCCGGGCTATACTTACAAGACTTTCGAGACCATAAAGAAGATAAAAAGTGACGGTGATATAAAGGGGGTCCATTTCACGGGCGGCATAAGCAACTGTGCCCGTGATTTGCCGGCGCGAAAGACAGGCATTATGAGGGCGTTTGTGCATAAGGCAATGGAGTACGGAATGGATTCCGGAATTGTCAATGTCAAACACCATCTTTGCGAGGGTGAAGCTGCTCCGGAACTTTTGCAATTAGTGGATGCGTATGCAAAGATGGACGGCTCACCTGAAAGAACAAACGAAGCGATGATGCTGATGGGCAACTTCTGCCAGGAAAGCAGGAAACCGGCGGGTTAAAGTCTGAGCTCTCGCCAAGATGTAAGGAGGAATCAGTGAAGAAGACTCAAGCACTGAAAAGGTATGGCTTTGCCATTATTGTTATCGCGTTTGTCATAGTCTCGATAAGTGCGATTCAGTCTGCTGAGGGCAAGACCCCAAGATTGACAGCTGTGCCGTTTGCCGACGTGGTGATAGCGGACGAGTTCTGGGCGCCGCGGATGAAGACCAACCGTAAGGTGACGATTCCCTATGCATTCAAGAAATGCGAAGAGACCGGCCGAATCGACAATTTCTCCAAGGCCGCGGGCCTGGTCGAAGGAAAATTCGAAGGTAAATACTTTAATGATTCGGATGTTTACAAGGTGATAGAAGGAGCTGCATATTCACTGAAAACTCATCCCGACAAGCAACTTGAAAAGTACGTGGACGGCGTCATCGACAAAATTGCGGCGGCTCAGTGGGAAGACGGCTACCTTTACACCTTCTATTCTGTACCTCAGCGCCAGCCGGAAAAACGCTGGACGAACACCAGGAAGATGCACGAGCTTTACTGCGCGGGGCACTTTTTCGAAGCGGCTGTCGCATATTACCAGGCGACGGGAAAAAGGAAAATTCTGGATGCGGCAATTCGGCTGGCCGATTATATTGATTCGGTTTTCGGCCCGGAGAAAAAACGGGACATACCCGGGCACGAGGAGATAGAGATAGGGCTGGTCAAGTTGTACCGGGTAACGGGGAACGAGAAGTACCTGAAGCTCGCGAAGTTCTTCCTCGATGAGCGCGGCCATGCCCATGACCGCAAGCTCTATGGCGAATACTGTCAGGACCACAAGCCGGTCATTGAGCAGGGTGCCGCAGTCGGCCATGCGGTCAGAGCCGGCTATCTATATTCGGGAATGGCGGGCGTCGCTGCCTTGAGCAGTGATACGGATTATATCAAAGCGCTGGACCGAATATGGTGGGATGTTGTCTCCAAGAAGCTCTATATAACGGGCGGCATCGGAGCGCGGGGGGAGGGCGAGTCCTTCGGCGAAGATTATCGGTTACCGAATGAGTCCGCTTATTGTGAAACCTGCGCCGCCATAGCCAACGCCCTATGGAACCACCGAATGTTTCTCCTGCACGGGGACGGTAAGTACATCGATGTGTTAGAACGCGTCATCTACAACGGGTTTCTCTCGGGCATTTCGATAGAAGGTGACAAGTTCTTTTACAAGAACCCGCTGGCCAGCAATGGCAAGAGGCAGCGAAGCCCGTGGTTCGGCTGCGCCTGCTGTCCCACGAACGTTGTGCGCTTTGTGCCGTCGAGTGGCGGGTATGTCTATGCCGTAAGCGGCGATGTTCTGTACGTCAGCCTGTTCATCGCCGGCAGCGGCACGTTCAAGCTGGCAAACAACAAAGTTATACTGCGGCAGCAAACGCGTTATCCCTGGGATGGTGAGATAAGGGTCAGTGTCGAGCCTGAGGGTTCGGCGGAATTTGCAATTTACGTGCGTATCCCCGGCTGGGCCCGAAATCAGCCGGTGCCGAGCGACTTGTATCGATATATGAACGAAAGCGAGGAGCACGCGACACTCAAGGTGAACGGCCAGGCGGTTGCGCTGGATATGGACAAAGGCTTTGCCCGCATCAGACGCGAATGGAAGAAGGGCGATTTAATCGAGCTTAATCTGCCTATGCCGCTTCGCCGCGTGCTGTGCAATGAAAAGGTTAAGGAAAACGTAGGTAAGGTTGCGCTGGAGCGTGGTCCAATCGTGTATTGCGCCGAAGAGGTGGACAACGGTCCAGATGTTCGCCGGCTGGTCTTGTCGGCCGATATCCGGCTTAAACCTGAATACCGCAACGACCTCTTGGGCGGTTTCTACGTGGTTAAAGGCTGGATTCGCAGTTGGCACCGTGAACAAGAATACGTGTACCCTGATAAGCAAGACTTTGTCGCGATTCCCTATTATGCCTGGTCGCACCGCGGCCCCGGCGAAATGGCAGTCTGGCTGCCCAGGTACATTGAGCTTCCAGAGGCAAAAACACAGTAGCTGATTGACAGAAAATGCAGCATTTTGTGACGGGGCCCCATTTTGCAATCTTTTGCAAAATCCGAGCCCACGCTCGTATACATTACACTGCCGATGCCGGATATGAATTAGTTAGTATCTGTTGCGGAAAGTAAAAACCGATGATGTCACCCCTGCGAAAGCAGGGGTCCAGAGCGAAAAAGCTGGATTCCCGCTTTCGCGGGAATGACAAATGCGTTTTCCGCAACAGGAATTAGTTAGCTGCGGCTCATTTTTTTCTTGCCGCCTGAACAGGCCTTTGTTAAAAAGGGTCAGGTTTGTCAGGTCAAATGTGGTTATGTTGAAGGGAATCGGATTATGGAAGAAAACGTTGAGACCCCAAAGCCGGCAAAAAGTTCGGAGAGCGGCGGTCGAGCTGAGCAAAATGCCGGCCCCGACAAAAGCGAACAGGCTCAACCGGCCGAGGTGAGCGCAGAAGTCAGTAAAGACGCTCGTATGTGGGCGATGTTCTGCCATCTGGGCGGGCTTGCCGGATACGTAATACCTATCGTTGGCAACGTCGTTGCGCCGTTGATTGTGTGGCAGATAAAGAAAGATGAATTTCCTTTCGTTGACCAGCAGGGCAAAGAAGCGGTTAACTTCCAGATTTCTATGTCACTTTACGCGCTAATATGTATCCCTTTGGTTTTTATCATCATAGGGGCGTTTCTGCTGCCGGCTGTTGGCATTATCGATCTGGTCTTTTTACTGATTGCTGCGGTCAAGGCTAACAATGGCCAGCAGTATCGGTATCCGTTGGCCATCAGGTTTATTAAATAGGAATTTGGTCTGCCGGCCAAAATCCACGTTATTCTTGTGTTCGTATTGTCAGGGCAAACATAACTTACACATACGGGGTTGGACTATGGCAGGAATAAACGAAAATCCAGAAGCGGCAGGAAGTTCGGAAAGCGGCGGTCAAGCTGAGCAAAAGGTCGGCGCAGAACAGTTCGAACAGGTTCAATCGGCCGAGCTGAGCGCAGAAGTCAGTAAAGACGCTCGTATGTGGGCGATGTTCTGCCATCTGGCTGGACTCGCGGGATTCGTAGTACCAGTCATCTTTGCCAGCATCATCGCGCCATTGATTGTCTGGCAGATAAAGAAAGATGAATTTCCTTTCGTTGACCAGCAGGGCAAGGAAGCGGTGAACTTCCAGATTTCGATACTGATATACGGGCTGGCAGCCGGTCTTCTTTGTCTTGTGTGTGTCGGGTTTGTTTTGCTGCCGGCGGTGGGGATTTTTAAACTGGTCTTTTTGCTGATTGCTGCGGTCAAGACCAACAGCGGCCAAGCCTATCGCTATCCGCTGTGTATCAGATTCATTAAATAGGGATTCGGCCGGCAGGCCAAAAGCCACAGTATCTTTGCGCTCAGTTTTTATGAATTCCTGCTCGTGCAGGGATGACATTTGGGGACCCCTTTGCAGTGGCGATATGCGATTTGTTATTAAGTTGTTGATTAGTGTCGGTGTTATTGTGTTTTGCACGCAGATAGGCCGCAAGCTGCCGACATTGGCCGGTTTGATTGCCGTAATGCCTTTAACGGGCCTTATCGTACTTGTCTGGCTGTACCTGGATAATCCCGGCAATCTCAAGCTGATGACGGATTATAGCAAGGGGGCCTTGTGGGGCATTCTGCCGAGCGTTTTGTTTTTCCTGGTAGCCTTTATGTGTTTTCGCAAGCAGTTATCGCTCTGGATTGTACTTTGCGCAAGCTTTGCGGTCTGGTTTTTCGCCGCATTTATTCACCAATGGCTGCTCAATAAATAGCGAGCCAAACTGGTAGAGTAGAATGGAGCCTTCTATGAAATCAGAAGTAAGCCGACGGGATTTTATGAGAGCCGTGGGTTTGGGAGCGGCATCACTGGCGATAACTGGGTGCACGAGTTCCTTTGAGCCAAGCTCGGGCCGAGCGTGCGCGGACAAGCCAAACTTCGTAATCATTTTCACCGACGACCAGGGCTACGCCGACGTGGGCTGTTTCGGAGCGGAGGGATTTGAGACGCCCAATCTCGACCACATGGCTACTGAAGGTGCCAAATTCACGAGCTTTTACTCGGCCGCTCCGGTCTGCACTCCCGCGCGGGCGGCATTGCTGACCGGGTGTTATCCGCAGAGAGTGAGCATGCCGAGGGTTTTGTTTCCCAGGGACAACATCGGTCTCAATCCCGATGAAATCACCATCGCCGACATCCTAAAGGCCCGCGGCTATGCTACCTGCTGCATCGGTAAATGGCACCTCGGACATCTGCCGACCTTTCTGCCCACCCGCCAGGGATTCGACTATTACTTCGGGATTCCTTATTCGAACGATATGGATCCTGTTGTGCTCGTCGAAAACGAAGAGACAATCGAGCGTAAGCCCGACCAGAGCCAGTTGACCCGTCAGTACACCGAAAAGGCGGTGGACTTCATCAAGAAAAACAGTAAGCAGCCTTTCTTCCTGTACCTGCCACACACTATGCCGCACGTGCCGCTGTACGCCTCAGATGCTTTCAAGGGTAAGTCGAAGCAGGGACTTTACGGTGACGTGATTATGGAGATTGACTGGTCGGTCGGAGAAATCCTGAAGACCCTCAAGCAACTGGGGCTGGATGAAAAGACACTGGTTATTTTCACCTCGGACAACGGTCCGTGGCTTTCCAAGGGTGACCACGGCGGCTCCGCCAAACCTCTGCGAGATGGCAAATTCGCGACCTACGAGGGTGGCATGCGCGAGCCCTGCATCATGCGCTGGCCCGGTAAGATCGCCGCCGGTTCCGTCTGCTCCGAAATGGCAACAACCATGGACTTTCTGCCTACGTTCGCAAAATTAGCAGGCGCAAAAGTGCCCACCGACCGAATCATCGACGGAAAGGATATATCCGCTCTGATGACGGACCCGAAGGCCAAAACTCCCTACAAAACATTTTTTTACTATTTCGAAACGCAGCTTGGGGCCGTTCGCTCAGGCAAATGGAAACTGGTCCTGGAGCGAAAAAGGGAAAACCAGACAATCGGCGCCGCTCTTTACAACCTGGACCAGGACATAGGTGAGCAGCACGATGTTACCGCCGGGCATCCGGCCGTGGTCGAGCGGCTAAGCGCCTTGGCGGAGAAGATGCGTGAAGAGCTTGGCGATTCGGTAAAGGCAGTTGAGGGTAAGAGTGTGAGGCCGGCCGGTCGGGTATGAAGCGGGGGCTGGGTCGGTTGTGCTCTTGCAAAAATGGTGCCGGACGGCTAATATGGGCCGAATGGCAGCAAAAGCGCGAAAAAAGAAGCAGGAGCAGACTCTCAGGGCGGTGAATAAAAAGGCCTATCGTGATTACGAGCTTCTGGAGAAGTTCGAGGCCGGGCTTGCTCTACTGGGCACCGAGGTCAAATCCCTGCGGGCCGGACAGGCTGACCTTGACGGCTCGTATGCCAGAATGGATAACGACCAATGCTGGCTCATCGGCAGCAAAATTGCTCAGTATGCGCAGGCCGGTGCGGCTAATCACGAGGTGGACAGAAAAAGAAAACTGCTCCTGCACAAGGCCGAAATCCGAAAAATAAAAATAAAGCTTGAACAGCGAGGCTTTACTCTCGTGCCTCTGCGGATTTATTTTAACGACAGAGGTCTGGCAAAAATAGAGCTGGCACTGGCCAGAGGCAAAAGAAAATACGACAAGCGAAAGATAATCGACGAACGCACGCAAAAGCGAGATGTCGAGAGAGATATGAAAAAGTATCGCAGAAAATAACCTGGTCGGATTTGCAAAAAAACTGCAGGAGTATCTAATTATGGCAGAAGAAGAGAAAGAAAGAAAAGAAGAAAAAAAGATCATAGTTGACGAGGATTGGAAGCAGCAGGCTCAAAGGGAAAAGGAAGTATTGGCTGCACAGGAAGAGGCTGAGAAAAAAAAGGCTCAGCAGGAAAGCAAAGCTCGAGGTTCGCTGCCCAAGGGTAATTTTGCCGCGCTGGTAAGTATGCTTGTTACACAGGCATTATTTTCTTTGGGCCTATTGCAGGCAGAGGGACAGGAGGAAAAGAAGAGAGAGCCGGATTTGGAGCTGGCAAAATACAATATCGATATGCTCGAGACCCTCGAGGAGAAAACCAAAGGCAATCTGACCGAAGAGGAAGAAACAGTCCTCAAAAATGTGCTCAACCAGGTCCGTATGGAGTACGTTAAGCTCGCGGGGTAAACCGACTTGGCCAATATATTAGACAAAATCATTGCAGATAAAAGGGCTGAGGTAGAATATCGGCAGTCGCAAAAAAGTCTCGAGCAGCTCAAACGAGAGATTTGCTCCGAGCGCAAGTGCCGCAATTTCTATAAGGCTGTCACCAAACCGAACCGCCGCGGCATAAACGTCATCGCCGAGGTTAAGAAGGCTTCACCTTCGGCCGGGGTTATTCGTGAGGATTTTGACCCGGTGGCGATTGCGCGGACTTGTCAAAAATGCGGCGCCGATGCGATTAGTGTTCTTACCGATGAAAAATACTTTCAGGGCCGCCTCGAATACATAAATCAGGTAAAAGAGGCGGTGGACCTGCCGATTTTGCGAAAGGATTTTATTATCGACCTCTGGCAGGTTTACGAATCCCGCGCCGCGGGCGCCGATGCGATACTGCTGATAGCCGAAGCCCTCAAGCCCGGTGAATTGATGGACCTAATGATTGCCGCAGCCGAGCTGACCTTAACAGTGCTTCTTGAGGTCCACCGCGCCGACACGCTGCTGACCGTCCGCAGCATGATTGGCTTCCCGAAAAAGGGTTACAGCGTTATTGGAATCAACAATCGCAACCTGACCACAATGGAGGTTGATTTGAACACTACCAGCCGATTAGCTGAATTTATCGATAACAAAGAAGAACTCGTTGCCGAAAGCGGAATAAGAACGCGGGCCGACGTCGAAAAGCTGATGTCGGTCGGCGTAAGGGCCGTTCTGGTGGGGCAGGTACTCTGCCAAAGCCCCGACATCGAACAAAAATTCGCCGAGCTGTTCGGCTGATAATTTATGCCCTTTATGGTTATGATGGCGAGAAAATGGTTTATAATTTACGTTGGGCTGGCTGGTGTGGTTATTTTGGCTGCCACGGCGTTTTTTGCTTTTTGGCTGAATGATGAGCCTCGTTTTATCAGAGCTGTCCAAGATGGAGACGCTAACACCGTTAGTGCAATGTTGGGCAAGAACAGCGAACTCGCACGTATAGAGAGGTGCCACAAAGCGGGTACAACTCCTGTGCTGTATGACGCGCTTCGCAAAGGACATAAGGAAATTGTAAGACTGCTTCTGTCACACGGCGCTCTCCCAAGCATTTACCCACGTGCTTTGCGGCTTGCAAACAACATTGAAACGGCAGAAATGCTCCTCCAGCATGGCGCCGATGTCAATTGGCAGAATGAAAACACCTCTACCCCTACTGCGCTGCACCTCTTTGCAGCTATCGACAATACCGACCTTGCGGAACTGGTCATCAATCACGGTGCGGATGTAAACGCAAAAGATAGAGCTGGTGAAACACCACTTCACGAAGCCGCAAAGGAAGGACGTTTGAAGGCGGCAAAGCTCCTCGTCTCAAAAGGTGCCGATCTAAACGCGAGGTCGATAGGGAACAAGACTCCATTTGATTATGCGGTTATGCCGGTCTGGAACGAAGAAACGTATAGATTTCAGCACGAGAGAATTCGCAGATGCAAAGAGGTTGCGGCTTACCTGCTGGGATGTGGCTCGGGTTATACCATCTTTGACCTGGCCTGGCTGGGGGACTTAGAACGGCTGGGGGAGATGATCAAAAGTGACCCGTCCCTTGTGGATGCACGGGCGAATGGAGAGCCGGTCCTCTTTGCCGCTGTTCGGGGCGGCAGCGATAAGGTGGTAGAGTATCTTCTGACAAATAGTGCTCAGCTTAGGGTCACAGGTCGGTATCAGCAGACTCCTTTGCAGGTTGCGGCCTATACGGGTTACCCAGACGTGGCGCAGGTTCTCTTGAACCATGGCGCCGATGTTGACGAAAGAGGTCAATGGGGTGAAACCGCGCTACATTGGGCTGCTGTTAAGGGAAACACAGATGTTGCAGCGTTTTTGCTTGAGCGGGGAGCAGATGCCAACGTTCAGACTTCCAGCCACACCGTGGACTTGAATGTGCGCGCCAGTGAGACAGATCCGATTGAACGCGAACTTCGTTGGTTTCAGACACGTGAAATGCAACGCGCTCACCCGCGACTTCAGGTAGCGTACCCATCTCGGGTTGCGTTTGCCAGAGGCGATACACCCATCCACGCAGCAACTTACTGGAACCATGCGGACATCGTTAGACTACTTATTGCCAATGGTGCCGATATAAACAAAACTAATTACTGGGGTGCAGCGCCACTTCACTACGCGGTAGCGTGTCGCTACCATGATATTGCCAAAATGGTGCTCGACAGCGGTGCGGATCCTCAAGGAAAGACGCATAAAATGACACCTGTGGAAATCGCTCGGAAAGTCAAAGACAAAAAGCTCGTAAAGCTGCTAAGTGAGCGCAAACAACCATAGTCTGGAGCAGATTCTGAGAATTAACGTTTGTCAGTGACTGCCGACCGACTATGTTACACATCCTTTTCATTCAATCTTCTGTGCTTTTTGGATTTTGGTCCATTCGTCGCGTAGGGATACTGTGCGGTTGAATACCAGCTTTCCCGGAGCACTATCGGGGTCAACACAGAAATAGCCCAGCCTCTCGAATTGGTATCGACTTAGCGGCTTTGCGTCTCTTAAGGACGGCTCAACACGGCACGAGGTCAGAATTTCCAAAGAGCTGGGATTCAGGTTCGATTTGAAATCTTCGGCTTCAGGTGCATCGTCCGGATTTTCCTTTGTGAACAGATGGTCATACAGTCGTACTTCAGCCGGCAGGGCGTGGGGGGCCGAGACCCAGTGCAGCGTGGACTTGACCTTGCGACCATCCGGAGCATTACCACCTCGCGTGGCCGGGTCATACGTGCAATGCAGCTCGACGACTTCGCCGTTCGCATCTTTAACCACGTTAGTACAGGTGACGAAATACGCATATCGCAGCCGAACTTCCCGCCCGGGAGCCAGGCGGTAGAACTTCTTAGGCGGCTCTTCCATAAAATCTTCCCGCTCGATATAAAGCTCGCGCGAGAAAGGAACCTTCCGTGTGCCGGCGCCGGAGTCTTCAGGATTGTTGACGGCCTCCATCTCTTCAACCTTGCCCTCGGGATAGTTATCGATGATAACCTTGAGGGGCCGAAGCACGGCCATCACGCGCGGCGAGGTCTTGTTCAAATCTTCGCGGAGGCAATGTTCGAGCAGTGCAATATCAACTGTGCTGTTGAATTTGTTGACCCCGATTACTTTACAGAACTTTCGAATGGCCTGCGGTGAGTACCCGCGCCGGCGCAGCCCGCAAATAGTCGGCATGCGTGGGTCATCCCATCCGCTCACCAGCCCTTGCTGCACTAACTGCAACAGCTTTCGCTTGCTCATCACTGTATAGCTTAGATTCAGCCGGGCGAACTCTATCTGCTGGGGATGATGAACTCCCAACTGGTGGAGGAACCAGTCATACAAAGGTCGATGATTCTCAAATTCCAGCGTACAAATCGAATGCGTGATTTTTTCGACCGAATCTTCGAGTCCGTGCGCCCAGTCGTACATAGGATATATGCACCATTTATCGCCCGTCCGGTGATGCGTCGCGTGCACTATTCTGTACATAACCGGGTCCCGCATATTCAGATTGGGATGAGCCATATCAATCTTCGCCCGCAGCGTGCGCGAGCCGTCCGGAAATTCCCCTGCTCGCATACGCTCGAACAAATCAAGGTTCTCTTTGACGCTACGGTCACGATAAGGACTGTTGTTTCCAGGTTCGGTGAGGGTGCCGCGATACTGTCTTGTCTGCTCGGCGGTCAGGTCGCAGACATAGGCCTTGCCCGCTTTGATAAGCTGAACAGCATACTCGTACATTTGCTGAAAGTAGTCGCTCGCGTAATACAGCCGGTCCTCCCAATTCCAGCCCAGCCACCGCACGTCCTCTATGATGGACTTGACGTATTCGGCTTCTTCTTTTTCGGGGTTGGTGTCGTCGAAGCGCAGATTGCACAGCCCGGCGAACTCGGCCGCAATGCCAAAATTAAGGCAGATGCTCTTGGCATGCCCGATATGCAGATAGCCGTTCGGCTCCGGCGGAAACCGCGTATGTACCCGACCGCCCCATTTATTCGTCTTCAAATCCTCGGCCACAATCGACCGTATAAAATCAAGCCTGGTTGAGGAATCGTCACTGCTCATGTTTCAACTTTTATGTCTTCCCTAAATTCAATAGTGTGAAAGAGCATTTTAACACTCACTGGTCAGTAATGACAATCAAAATACGCTTTGGTATAAGCGTGGACGTTTTGTTCTTTATGCAAAGATTCCGCGCTTAGCCATTTGTATTCGCTGTGCTGGGCCTTCGGCAAATCCAGCAAAGTTTCAGGTACCTTGACCTCGTAAGCCAATACCACGTAATGTGTGCTGAAATCTTCCTTTTCCGTAAAATTGTTAGGGTATAAGTGTTCAAACACCCCCAAAAAGCTGGCGTCTTCGAAGGCCAAATTGATTCCTAATTCCTCATGCCCGGTGCGCCCAAAGGCCTCGGCGATACGTTCATCTTTTAGAATCCTGCAGCCGGGCACAAACCAAAAACCCTTGGCCGGCTCATTCTTCCGCAGACCAACTAATACCTCACCCTTGTCGTTCTTGACGATTAAATCGATCGATACCAAAGGCGCGTTTTTCACAACATCAGCAAGCTCATCACGACCAAGTTTTGCAGCTTTTTTCTTTGCCATTATTGCCACGATACTTTAGCACATTACCCGTAGCTAAGACAGCCGAATTTATAACCGACCATCTGAACCTTGACAATAGCTCCGATATAGCTTACCCTTCGTTGTTCTCACATATTTTCAGGAATTTACGAGACTTACAATGGTAGTAACACGTTTTGCACCGTCGCCGACGGGTTATCTGCACGTGGGCGGGGCCAGGACTGCCCTGTTTAGCTGGCTTTTTGCCCGGCGGATGGGCGGCAAGTTCATACTGCGCATCGAAGATACCGACCTCAAGCGCAATACACCTACGGCCACGCAGCAGGCTATAAAGGACCTGCGCTGGCTCGGCATCGACTGGGACGAGGGGCCTGAAGTCGGCGGCCCCAATGGGCCATATCTGCAGTCGCAGCGAAAAGACATCTACGATAAATACGCAATGGAACTCATCGACCAGAAAAAGGCATATTACTGCTTTGACACTCCCGAAGAAATCCAGGCAATGCGCGAGCAGGCCGAAGCCCAGAAGAAAGGCTTCATTTACCCGCGGCCGGAAGTTTTCCCGACGGATGACGATGTGGAAAGGGCAAAGGTTCAGGGCCGGTCTGTAACGGTACGTTTTGCCTTGCCCTACGACAAACCTATTGTCGTATGGGACGTCGTCCGCGGAAAAGTTACCTTTGCCCCCGGTGAGTTCGGGGATTTTATCATTCAAAAAAGCGATGGGTTCCCGACGTATAACTATGCATGCGTTGTTGACGATGAGCTTATGGGTGTGACCCATGTCATCCGAGGCCAGGAACATCTTATGAACACGCCCGGCCAGCAGGCCTTGCAGCAGGCTCTGGGATTTCGCACACCAATATATGCGCACATGTCCGTGACCGTCAGCGAGGGCGGCGGAAAACTCTCCAAGCGTGAGCGTCCGAGAGGCCTGCGCAAAATAGTCAAGGCTGACCCCAGCATCGACCTCGAAAAGCTTGCCGAGGTCGGTAATATTACCTTTGAAGAAATCAATACTTTTCTTAAAGGCAAAACCGCCCCGGATATGCCCGGCATCGACGCGATGGCAAAATATCTCGGCGTCAGCCTGCCGGAAATCAATGTCGTCGATTTCTTCAGGGGTGGCTACCTGCCCGAAACGATGGTGAATTTCCTTGCTCTGCTCGGTTGGAACCCGGGCGACGCCCGCGAAATTATGCCCCTCGATGAGTTGGTCGAACGTTTCGACCTATCACGTTTGACAAAGGCCAATAGCTTTTTCGACCGCAAGAAACTGCTTGCTTTCAACACCGAGCATATCCGTATGGTCTCCAAAGACATACTTCTCCAGCATTTCAAGAGCTACTTAAAAGCTGTCGAATCTCCGGTGATTTCCGCGGACGATAGACTTCTTGCAAGAATCTTAAAACTCTGTGAAGGAGCCAGAACGCTGGCTCAAATTGAGCAGAAAAGCAGGTTTATATTCTTAGCTGACGACCAAATCGAGTATGACGAGAAAGCGGTTGACAAGGTTTTGTTGAAAAATGATGGCCTGGCCATCCTGCAAACAGTCCGGGACAAATTGGCCGCGATGGAGAAATTCACTGAAGAAAACATTGAAGCTATGCTGCGGTCATTAACTCAGGAGAAGCAACTCGGCCTGGGCAAAATCGCCCAGCCGTTGCGTGTCGCCATCTGCGGCACCACGATCAGCACGCCAATTTTTGATTCCGTGGAGATGTTGGGTAAAGAGAAAACTCTGGCCAGAATAGATAACGCGCTGAAAACAATCCAAACAAGGCCTCAAATTTGAAGGAGCTTAGCAATTGTCTCTATTAGTTACTGGTTCGATTGGTATTGATACGGTGACAACGCCGCACGGTGTCAGTGAGAATTGTCTGGGCGGTTCTTCCGTTTATTTCAGTATGGCGGCGAGCTTCTACTGCGCCGTGAGGCTTCTCGGCGTTATCGGCTCGGATTGTCCGTTTGATTTGGCTGAGGTTTTTGCCGGCAGGGACGTCGATTTGACAGGTCTGGAGGTAAGAGAGCACAGCAAGACGTTCCGCTGGGAAGGCTCCTATCAGCCTGATATGGACGACAGAACGACCGACCGCCTGGAATTAAATGTCCTTGCCGAAGCCCCGCCGGCGGTACCCGCTGAATATAAGGACAGTGAATTTGTTTTCCTTGCCAACACGGCACCGGCGCTTCAGCTTCAGCTGCTTGAGCAGATTGATTCGCCTGTCTTTGTTGCGGCTGATACGATGGACTGCTGGATTAAAGGTCATCTGGAAGATTTGAAACGGCTGCTTAAAAAAATTGACTGCCTGATAATCAACGGAGAAGAGGCCAGGCTTCTGGCAAGTGAGCTTAATCTAATAAAAGCCGCTGATAAAGTCCTGGATATGGGGCCGGGTGTCATTATTATTAAGAAAGGCGAATCGGGTTCGGTGATGTGCAACACTGATGGAGAAAGATTTATTTTACCGGCCTATCCGGCCACTGAAGTCAAAGACCCCACAGGCGCAGGCGACAGCTTCGCGGGGGCCCTGATGGGATATCTGGCACAAAATGGCAAAACCGATTTTGGCTCATTGAAAACGGCGGTGGCTTACGGTACAGTAGTTGCGTCGTTTGCGATTGCCGATTTTTCGCTGAAAGGTTTATCGTCGACAAACAAAACGAACATCGATAAGAGGTTCGAAACTTTGCGAAAGCTAACGCAGTTTTAGGCAGCCAATGATCCAATGCGAGTGTTTATAGCCATAGATATTGATGAGGAAATCAGAGCCGCGTTAAGCGACTTGCAACGGCAGTTACAGAGCAAAGTTGACATTAAGAGAAGTGATGCCAAATGGGTGAACCCCCAAAATATGCACTTGACGTTGAAGTTCTTAGGCGAAATTAGAGATGAGAAAGCCGTTGAGGTCTGCAATGTGGTCAAAGACGTAGCCGGCAGGCACAAGAGCTTTGAGTTTGACGTCGAATCCGTCGGTTGTTTCGGCGGCAGAAGTGCGAGAGTCTTGTGGGTAGGCTGCGGCGAGAAGAGCGATGAGCTGCGCCGGCTGCAAAAGGATATTGAGCAGCAGTTGGCTTTAGCCGGCTGGCCCGAGGAAAAAAGACAGTTTACCGGCCACCTGACCGTGTGCAGGGTAAGGAACCCAAAGGCGGGCGTTAAGCTGGCGCAATTGAGCGAGGCCTACAGGGACTATAAGCTTGGGACTATGGCGGCCGATTCGGTCGTGGTTTACCAGAGCCGGTTAAAGCCGATGGGCCCTGTTTATATCGTGTTAGGCAATTACAAATTGCAGTAGAACAAATGAAATAGGAGAGGAATAAGAATGGCTAAAACAAAAAAGGAGCAGAAGCCGTCGGAAGCAACCGGAAGAGAAAACGCACTGCAGCGCGTGATTGCGCAAATCGAAAAGCAGTACGGCCAGGGCGCGATTATGCAAATGGATGAGCATAGATACGCTAGAATTGAGGGGATACCAACCGGATCACTATCGTTGGACATCGCTCTCGGCGGTGTGGGCATTCCGCGGGGCAGGGTTACGGAGCTGTTTGGTCCTGAGTCATCCGGCAAGACCACATTGGCTCTTCACGTTATCGCAAGCGCCCAGCGGGCGGGCGGCGTGGCCGCCTTTATTGACGCCGAGCATGCCCTCGCTACAACCTGGGCCAAAAGACTGGGTGTCGATGTAGGCAGTCTGCTCGTTAGCCAGCCCGATACCGGTGAGCAGGCGCTCGATATCGGCGAGATGCTGATAAGGTCTAACTCCGTCGATGTTATAGTTGTTGACTCGGTTGCCGCTCTCACGCCGGCAGCAGAGATCCGGGGCGAAATGGGCGACACCCACATCGGACTGCAGGCAAGATTAATGAGCCAGGCAATGAGAAAGCTTGCCGCCATTATCAACAAGAGCAAAACCGCCATTATCTTCATAAATCAAATCCGCATGAAAATCGGCGTGATGTTCGGTAACCCCGAAACTACACCGGGCGGAAGGGCGCTAAAATTTTACAGCTCCGTCCGAATCGATGTAAGGCGAATCTCAACCATAAAGGACAGCGGCGGCGCCGTCGGCACCAGAGTCCGGGCCAGAGTGGTAAAGAACAAAATCGCACCGCCCTTCCGTGATGCCGAGTTCGACATTATGTTTGACAGCGGAATCAGCTACGAAGGTGATTTGCTCGACTTGGGCGCCACATGCGATGTAGTTGAAAAAGCCGGCGCCTGGCTAAATTATGGCGATATCCGCCTCGGTCAGGGCAGAGAAAACGCAAAGAAATATCTCGCCGATAACAAAGATCTGTGCGAAGAGATGAAAAATAAAATCCTTGTTGCCAGGGGCTTGACAGCAGCCGGCCCATAGCGGATAGCAAAAGAAAAACTAAACGTTGTGTTTTGGGAAAGTATAAAGTGCGCAGTGCAAAGCAGGTAAGAAGCGGTTTTATTGATTTTTTCAGGGATAAAGGCCACGAATTTGTCCCCAGCTCACCAATAGTGCCCGTTGGCGACGACACGCTGCTCTTTGCCAATGCGGGAATGAACCAGTTCAAAGACATCTTTTTGGGATTGGTGTCCCCTGAGTGCCGCCGGGTGGTAAACAGTCAAAAATGCCTGCGGGTGAGCGGCAAACACAACGACCTTGAAGAGGTCGGAAAGGACACCTACCACCACACCTTTTTTGAAATGCTTGGAAACTGGTCCTTCAATGATTACTTTAAGGCTGAAGCAATCGAATGGGCCTGGCAGCTTCTTGCCGAGGTCTGGGAGATCCAGCCAGACCGTTTGTGGGCAACAGTTTTTGCCGGTGACAAAGCGTATGGTCTGCCTGAAGATGACGAGGCCGCCAGGCTGTGGACGAAAGTGACGCCAATCGCCGCCGAACGAGTGTTAGCTTTCGGAAGAAAAGATAATTTCTGGGAAATGGGTGACACAGGTCCCTGCGGGCCTTGCAGCGAAATACATATCGACCTCGGCCCGGAAAGCTGTGATATGAAGCAGACCAGAGGTCACAAGTGTGCCGTCAACGCCGGATGCAGCCGATTCATCGAGCTGTGGAACTTGGTCTTTATCGAATATAATCGCGGCGAGGACGGCAGGCTTGAGCCGTTGGGTGCCAGGTATGTTGACACCGGTGCCGGTCTCGAAAGGATCGCTGCCGTGCTGCAGAACAAAAACAGCAATTACGATACCGATTTGTTCATGCCCATAATCGAGGCGATTAGTGAGATAACCGGACACAAATATACGTCCGCGCTGAACAACAAAACCGACAACGCCTTCAGGGTCATATCCGACCACATTCGCTCGCTGGCCTTTGCTATAACCGATGGTGGCACACCCTCTAATGAGGGCAGAGGTTATGTGATTCGCCGAATACTTCGCCGGGCAGCCAGATTCGGCAGAGAGCTGGCGATGCACGAGCCGTTTTTGTATAAACTTGTGCCGGTAGTAGCCAACTGTTTAGGCGACGCATTCGGCGAAATAAAGGAAAGGGCAGACTATGTTGCCACGGTCGTCGAATCAGAAGAGGCAGGCTTTGGCAGGACCCTCGATAGGGGCATTGAAATATTCAACACCGCCGCGGAGCGCGCGGCAAAAACGCCCGAAAGGACCATAAGTGGTGAAGATGCTTTTCAGCTTTATGACACCTATGGCTTCCCGCTTGATCTGACCCAGCTTATGGCGAGAGAGCGCAACCTCAAAGTTGATACAGTTCAGTTTAACGAACTGATGGAAGAGCAAAGAGAACGTTCGAAGATTGTTGGTCTGTCGGGGTCCATTACGGCTAAGTCATTGTTATCGGGCAAGCTTACCGGTATCGAGTTGCCGGTAACCGAAGACCTGCATAAGTATGACACTAACCAGTGCCGGAGCAAGATAGTCGGCTGGATCAACAAGGAAGGTTTCCAGAACCAGGGCCAAATTAGTGCCGGCGAAGAGGCCGGTATTGTCCTCGATAAAACCTGCTTCTACGCCGAAGCGGGCGGACAGGTCGGCGATTGCGGTTTAATTGAATCGGAGCGGGGACGATTTGTTGTTGAAGACACAACAAGGGTAGCCAACTGCGTTGTTCATCAAGGCCGCCTCGCCGAAGGGTCATTCAGCCTCGGCGATCAGGTTACCGCAATCGTCGGCAAAGAGAGGGACTCGATAACCAGAAACCACACCGCCACGCACCTGCTCCAGTGGGCACTGCAGCAGGTAATGGGCAAATCGGTGGCGCAGCAGGGCAGTCTCGTTGGGCCGGACTACTTGAGATTTGACTTTACCTGTCCGGCGGCACCCAGCGACGAACAGCTTAAAAAAGTTGAGCATCTGGTCAGGGGGGAAATCGCTGCCGACCTGCCGGTTAACTGTGTGGTGATGCCCAGGAAACAAGCACAAAAACTCGGCGCAATGGCGCTATTTGGTGAAAAATATGGCAGCGAGGTGCGGGTCGTGGCCATTGGAGCCCAAGACGATGAACATCTGAACGAGGCGTTTAGCAAGGAATTTTGTGGCGGCAATCACGTCGAAAATACCGGCCGTATAGCCGGCTTTAAGATAATAAAAGAAGAAAGCATATCAGCCGGCGTGCGCAGGATTACCGCACTGACCGGCTCGGCCTTAGCTGGGTATCTCGAACAGCGAAGCGATATTGTTGACGAACTTTCTGAGATGCTCAAGGTTCCCGCTGAAACTCTGCCCCAGAGAGTGGACCAGCTAATAAAGGACAATAAGAAACTCAGCAAGCAGCTCAAGTCAGCCTCGAAGCAAAGCGGCAGTGACATTATGGCCGAAGCGAAGCAGCTTCTTCAAGGGTGCGAGAGAATCGGCCAATCCTCTATAATCGTTGGCCGGCTCTCAACAGCTTCTCCCGAGCAGGCGCGTGCCGCTATTGATATGCTCAGGAAAAAGGCGAAGTCCGCAGCTATCGTTTTGGGCCTTGCTGCCGAGGATAAGGCAACTTTACTGGCGGGTGTCACAGAAGATTTGGTAAAGAAAGGCTTAAAGGCCGGTGACATTGTTAAGACAGTTTCGCCGCTAATTGATGGCGGCGGCGGCGGAAGGCCTCACCTGGCCCAGGCCGGCGGGAAAAAACCCGAAAAAATCGACGATGCACTCGCCAGGGCCGCAGAACTGATAAAAGAAAAATTGACCGGCCCTTAATCAGCCGTCCTAACTTCAAAAGGCCGATAAAAAAGCTGGAACCGGAGTAAGCCGTAGCTGTCTAAAATACTGACTTGCTTTGCATTCGGTTATGTGATAAAATCTGTTGCAAGAACGTGTCAAAATGTTTAAAATATCTCTCGTAAAGGCGGCATGTTGCCGCTGTTAACCGTGCGTATGCAATTTTTGAGGAGATTACTATGGCTACAAGAAAGAACGTGAAAATTCTAATTCTGTTTGCCTGCGGAATTGCTCTGGTCTTAGCGTCGAGCAGTTGCAAGAAAGATTCTGATCAGCCACCGGAGCCACCGCCCCGGGAAAGCCCGGTTTCAACCACAACCGATTTGGTAGTGGCGCCTCCGGTCAGCGACCAAACTTTGCAGGTTGTTCCTCTGGTTGGCCTGGGCTCGGTGAGGTTCGGTATGACAAAAGAGCAGGTCATAGAACATCTTGGGCAGCCGGAGAGAAGCGAAGCAGATATTGGGTTGTATTATCTCACGTCCATAGGCATCGACCTGAGGCTCGCTTACAGGGGCGGCGTCCGCGACATCAACTGCTGGTCAAACCAGTATCCTATGGCACCTGAAGATATGAAGACTTTTGCCGGGAAGACAAAAACAGGGATTGCAATGGGAGCCGGTCGCGAACAAGTCGTGGCCGCCTATGGCCAGCCCGACAGTACAACTGTTAAAGGCCCCATCGAGACTTTACATTATGGTAAGCTGCAGGCTCAATTTGCCCTTATGCAGGGCAAACTTGTCCACATTAAGATAACAGCCCCGAAGTAAGCATCCAATCGCAGCAAATGCTCGCAGTAACTATGTGGATCGGGCCAGAAGCGGCGGGCGCACGTGCTAAGGCCGCAAGAGCCGATAGGCGATAAATCAGTAAAGCCATAATCACCTGTCTTGACTTCAAGCCACTGGAACAGCAGTTGCGGGCGGAGGGTGTTGAAGTAGCTGAAGAGCCGGGAGATTTCATGATTAAGTTCCGCTGTAAAAACTGCGGCCAGAAACTCAGCATTCCTGAAATACACGCCGGCAAAAAGGGCAAATGTCCTAAGTGCAAGAATATAATTCTTACACCAAAAGCAGAAGACCTACAGCCGGTTGCAAGTGAAAGCAATTCCAGCGGTTTAGAGACAATTTCAAAAAGTTCCGATTTAGACCCATCTGTTTTTGACGCTCCACAGAAGAGCAAAGCCGCAGCTCAGCCAATCGGTCAATATGATATCTCTGATAGAGCTTTTGAAAGTGCGCGGGAACTTGAAGGAAGACCAGCAATAGACGAAACCGAACCTGTCGGCAAACGCAAACTGCCATGGGTAATCGATATGTTTCTTTACCCAATTACTGTGTCAGGTGTGATTCACTTGGTAATTTTTTCTTTTTTGCCTCGAATGTTACTGCCCTTAGGCCATCTGGCTTATTGGCTTCACCCTCCGATTTTCGGCTTGGGATTTCTGGTAATCTACGTAGGATATCTGCTTTACTGCCTTTCAGATTATATTCGTGATAGCGCTGATGGAAATCGACGTGCACCGGACATCAACATATCGCCAACCGTACTACTGCACATGGGGGAGCTAATTTTACCGATTTTAAACATGTTTGTTTGTGTCGTCGTTTGTGTCGGGCCATTATTGGCATATTTTACTATCACCAAACGAACAGATTTTATCTTTTGGCTCTTGATAACATACAGCATCCTTTTCTTACCAATGGTATTGCTGGCGATGGTTTTGTTTGATTCATTTCGGGCACTAAATCCAGTATTAATTGTTGGTTCGATGTTTAGTGTTTTTTTTCAATACTGCGGGTTGATTTTGTTATTTTCTGGTTTTGGAGGACTGATTGCACTGATAACCTCGACTTTTCTACAGCAGCCAATTTTTGGCCATTTCTTTGGCACAGTTTGTATTTATCTGACAATGGTGATGGCTCATCTATTGGGCAGGTTCTACTGGCGATACCAGGAGAAACTCTACTGGGAAGTGTAACGAAAGACCATAATGCGTCACTTCCTTTGCCGGATTCTTATGCTCTTTGCGTGGGCGTCGAGCCCTTCCGCCTCGGCTAAGCGGATAATATCCTCGGCACATGCAGCTAATTTCTCCTTATCATATTCGATAATGCTTGTCGACTTGATAAAATCGTTAGCACTTAAAGCACTAAAGAATTTTGCGGTCATCCCCGTGGGCAGTGTATGGCTCGGCCCGGCCCAGTAATCACCAACCGCAACCGGACTATAATCGCCGATAAATATCGCACCGGCGTTTTCGATTCTCTCGGCGATTTCTCTGCTTTCGTCACCGCATTGAATCTCCAAGTGCTCAGCCGCGAAATAATTGGCCTGTGTAATCACATTATTTATATCCTTGAATACGATAATCCCGCTGAATTTCGTAAGACACTGGGCTGTTCCTTCTGCACGCCCTAACTTATTGACCTGTTTCTTGAGTTCATCCAGAACTTTTTCTGCAAGGTCTTGCGAATCGGTAAACAGAATTGCGCTACCCGGGTTGTGTTCCGCCTGGCTTAGCATATCGGCTGCAACCCAGGCAGGATTGGCCTTATCATTGGCGATGATAAGAACCTCGCTTGGACCCGCTATGGAATCGATGCCAACACGTCCAAAAACTTCTTTTTTAGCCATCTGAACCCATTTATTGCCCGGCCCGACAATTTTGTTGACAGGCGTGATAGTCTGCGTTCCAAATGCCAAAGCCGCCACTGCCTGCGCTCCACCGATCCGGTAAACCTCACCGATTCTTAACTCCCGGCAAACTGCCAAAATTACAGGATGAATACTGCCTTTGTATCTTGGTGGTGAAACAATCACAATTTCTTCTACACCAGCAACCTGAGCCGGTACGGCCGTCATTATTATTGTGGAAGGTAGCGGCGCCGATGCACCCGGAACACAAATACCTACCCTTTTTATGGGTGTGTATTTTATGCCGGGATGCCTCTTGTTGCCGATGAAGATTTCAGTCTGATACTCTCTAACATTCTCAATCGCTTGATGAAGCGACTTCAAAAGGTCCTTGTCAATTTCCTTGTGAGCTTTCTCCAACTCCTCTTCACCCACTCTGAATTCATCAGGTGTCAGGATGACTTGGTCAAACTTTCTCGTATATTCCTGAACCGCCCCATCCTTGCGGGTCCTGACATCTTGGAGAATTTTTTTCAACGCCGCATCATCCTTGTCGCCGTAATCAAAATAGCTTGCCCACCTTACCCTTGCATGAATCTCTCTCAATCTTTCATGCCACTCGGGCATGGATGAGGGAATAAGAATTTTATCGAGTCCGTTGCTCACGGTTGTCCCCTTTATCTGCCAAAGTTGCCGTGGTTGTAAACTTGTGTTGCCTTTTGCAGAAGCAGATAGTGGTTGCCCTTATACTTAGTTACAATCCCTGCTATCTTGAACCGCATCGGGTCCAGCTCAGTTGATTGCTGCTGTTCGGCCCGCTCCAGCGCTTCGCACGGCAATAAGTGAAACGAAACCTGCCCGGCCTTGCGCCCCAGAGCGTCAAGAACAACGTTGACCTCCTCCCCCAGGTCACGGATATAGCCGATTCTGTCAGCCAAAATAGAATCCTGCCTCAATCCCAGGCCTTTTCCTAACCGCTTTGTGGGGGCAGTCTTGCGTCCAATTTTCCTGGTCGTGAGCTTTTCTATTACTTCTTGCGGTATGGCTAATACATCGTTCGGCTCGTTTATGGCAGGTTCCCGCTTGACCCCCTCCGCTGGTGGAATCTCGGCTGGCTTGTTCTCTTGCTGCTGCGAGTTCTGTGATATCACTGACTGCGCCTTTACTTCTTTGCCGAGCGGCAAAAAATCAGTTGGGAATAAGAAATTTCTGCCCCTGTACTTTGTGACCCTGGTCCAGAGCCGATAGTCTGCCCCGGAGCGTTTTTTCGCATCGGCGGTCATCTTTTCCAACGCCGCTGATGGCAAAAGTTCCAGGCTCGTCCCGCTTTTGACTCGGCCTCTGCCGTCACTTACATCCGAGTCAAATTCAAAAAACCACTTCTCGGCGTTCTTTTGCGAACCCTCGTTGCTATCATGGGCGGTCAATTTGCCATCCACACCCCTCAGGACAGAGCCGTCCAATAGCAGATTTTTATGAGCCTGTCCTGCACCGAATCCTGATGTTATCGGGACGGCGGCCACAAGAAATGTTAAAGTCGAAATTGCCAGTCTCTTGCTCATACCGATATCAATAATCAATAATCAAATCTACAGCCTGTTCTGGGCTATCTGCCTGGTGAATGTATCGGGTGCTGTCAGGGTCATCGGCTGTTATCAAATCGATCAATGGCTTCCAGAATTCGCCTACAAGTATAATCGGTTTATTCTCTGCCAGAAAGCCTTTGTTTTTTAGTTCCCAGACCTTTGCCAGTTCCAGCAGCGTTCCTGTTCCGCCAGCTAAGACCACATAGCCCTGGCCCAGCTTTATCAATGTATCCAGCCGTTCGTCCAGCGAGTCTGTAACGATTTCACGGGTAATATACTCGTTAGCAGTACTGCGTTTGAAAGCCGAGCACGTAACGCCGATAGTTTCACCGCCCGCTTTACTTGCACCTTTGGCCGCAGCCAACATTGTCCCGCCATATCCGCCGTTGGCGATTACAAAGCCGGCCTCAGCCAGCAGTCTGCCTGTTTCTGCAGCCAGCGCATACGCTGAATCGTCGCTCTTTGCCCTGCCGGTCCCGAAAATGGCTACTATTTTTTCATCCATCAGCCTTTTTACGCGTGTAATTCAACAGTCCTGCCGAGAGCAGAATTTCTCTGTCCCTGTCGGAAAGAACCAATTTGCCGGCAAATTCATACCTGCCATTTTTTTCAGCGACCCTGACTTCATCGTTGTTCTGCAAGGCTTCGAGTAAATCGTCGATTTGCAATTCATCATCGGAATCGACTTTATCGTAGTCAGCCGCCTCGGCGAATTCTATGGGAACAATGCAGAAGTTAATCAAATTGGCCTTGTGGATCCTCTCAATACTTTTAGCGATAACTGCCCGCACACCCAGGTACATCGGGCAGAGCGCAGCGTGCTCTCTTGACGAGCCCTGGCCGTAGCTCTCACCTGCCACGATTACGCCGGCGATACCCTTTTCCTTCAGCTCAAGGGCACGTCGGGCAAATGTCGGCTTGCCGTCTTCGTTCAGACAATCAAAAACCACCTTTGCGTACTCAGGCACATTCGAGCGCAGTTTCAGAAAAGGGCCGGCCGGCATAATATGGTCGGTGGTTATTTTGTCGCCGCATTTAATCAACACTTGTCCCCCCAGTCGCTCCGGCAGCGGCGGCGGCATCTCCGGAACAACAATCGTCGGCCCTCGCAAAATCTCCTGCTTCGCCGCCTCTTCTTCGCTCAAAGGCTCTTCTATCATATTGTCGTTGATGATGAATTCGTCCGGCAGCTCAATCTTTGGGTATTCAATCCCAAACAACCTTGGCAAATCGCGCGGGTCTGTAATTCGTGCGGTCAGAGCCGAAGCGACCGCCGTTTCGGGACTGACCAGATAGACCTGGTCGCTTTTTGTCCCGCTTCGGCCGGAAAAATTCCTGTTAAACGTTCGCAAACTCACCGTCTCATCAGCCGGCGAAAAGCCCAGGCCAATGCACGGGCCGCAGCCCGATTCAAGAATGCGGGCGCCGGCTGAAATCATATCCGCCAACGCCCCGTTTTCCGCTAACATATTCAAAACTTCCCTGCTGCCCGGAGCAACTGCAAATTCGACCATATTATTTATGCGCCTGTTCCTTAATACCTTTGCCGCCATCATCAAATCGCCAAAGCTGGAGTTTGTGCAGCTGCCTATTGCGACCTGTCGTATTTGGACGTCGGCAATCTCGGCTATCGGTTTGACGTTGTCCGGCGAAGATGGACAGGCCGCCATCGGCTCCAGCTCCGAGAGGTTTATTTCGATGACGCGGTCATATTCGGCATCTGCGTCCGCTGCCAGCGGCTGGTAGTCCTTCTTTCGTTTTTGGGCGGCGAGGAATTTTCTCGTCTGTTCATCGCTCGCGAAAATGCTCGTTGTTACGCCAAGCTCCGCTCCCATATTCGTTATCGTCGCACGCTGCGGTACAGTCAGCTCTGCTGCGCCTTCGTCGAAGTATTCAACCGCCCATCCCACATTTCCTTTTGTCGTAAGGATGTCCAGCAGTTTAAGAATAACGTCTTTGGCCGCCACCCAGTCGCTTAACTTGCCGGTCAGCTTGACCCCTAAAACTTTCGGGCATCTGAGGTAGAACGGCCCTGCCGCCATTGCCACCGCCACATCCAGCCCCCCTGCTCCGACGGCAAGCATACCGATTCCGCCGCAGGTCGGTGTATGCGAATCGCTGCCCAGAAGTGTCGCCCCAGGCTTGGCGAACCGCTCCAGATGCACCTGATGACAGATGCCGTTGCCCGCGTGCGAATGATGAACCCCTGATTTGACGGCTATTGTCTGCAGATATAAATGGTCGTTATGGTTCTCCGGCCCAAGCCCGGCAATGTTGTGGTCAATGTAGCTGACCGAAAGCTGCGTTTTAACTCTGCCCGCTCCCATTGATTCAAACAGCAAAAATGCTGTCGTTCCGGTGGCGTCCTGCGTAAGCGTCTGGTCAATCCGTATCCCGATTTGCTCACCGGCAGCGATTTTGCCTTCAGCCAGGTACCTGGCAAGTATTTTGTACACAAGTGTCTGCCCCAATTTTACACTCCGTCAAAATCAAACCACACAATCTAACACAAATACTGGTTGAAGACAAATCTGATTTCTCGGCGTGTTTTAGGATTTTGTTAACAGCAGCCCAAACGAAAGACAAAAAATCGAGCGTAAAAAAAAGCGGCCTTATGCGCTGAACACAAGGCCGCCTGCAAACAACCCAATTGCGAATCAACCTTATCCTTAGTTCCTCTCGTTCACCAGGAACGCATCTGCTTCAAACTGCGGTACCTCACCGGGGACTCCCGTGTCTGAAGGCCCTGCTCCAGGTGTACCTGCCGCAGGATCGTCCCCAAATAACCAAATATTATTGTTCCCGAGACCAACCTCGGGACCGTCTTTGAACGTTGTACTTCCATCTTTAAACATAACATTTTGGCCCTTCCCCTGATGTGCTGCTGAATTGTCGTTAATCGCAAGATCAGCATTCGTGTCCAGGTAAGGGCTCCTGTCGGAGCAAACAGGACTGCCGGGCTTACTTGCGTCAATGATGGCCCAGTTCGTCACGTCACTCTCGCTCGCAGCGTAAGGCATTTGATAGGAGTAGCTGCAGTACCCGCCTGGGTAGATACTGCTGAGTGAGAGTTGCCGCCCATACCCGAAGTCCCAAACTGAATAAAGGTCCCTTACCCTTGTGCGCTGCTCGGTGAGCCTGAATTCTATGGCGCTGTCACCTTTGCAGATGAACGACTTCGGGGTCACCTTGGCATACTTTATCAGAAGAAAGAAACTTGACGTGATGGTCGCCTGGCCAGGCGGGGCAACCAGGCCGAAAGCTAAATGTTCAGTGGGCGCGTCCCAGTCATGAACAATTCCGTTACTGCTCCAGATAGAGCCTACACCACCTGCAATCGGGTACTCATCCTCATTTTCGGTGGCATAGACTACCATTGCACGCCCGATCCCCGAGAGGTTTGTGCCGCAGACCAGTCGAATAGCAAGTTGCCTCGCTTTGTTCAGAGCAGGCATCAGAATGCTCATCAACAACGCTATGATCGCAATCACGACCAGCAGCTCAATTAACGTAAAACCTTTTCTTTTCATAATTTTCTCCTTAACTTTTTTTGAGATTCGCAGCCCAAATCGTCTTTGGGCTTACTTAGGTTATTATCTTTTCAAATAAGGTTTCCCGGACAACCTCTGCCCAGTTACATAGGGCGTTTTTCTTATCCTGATTATACCTGATACATAAATCGGATACAAGCTATATCCTACATAGAAAGCCGAATACACTCGGTTATTTGTGAAATCCAGGTTAAAGTTATTACGAAGTACAGTGCCACAACCACGATTACCGCCGCCGCCGCCGCGTGCTTTGCAAGTGAGGTTTTCATAATCGCTCCGACAACCGAAATGATGTTGGTTCGACGCCAGGCCTCAAGGTCGTTTATGGCATTTATTACCTCACCTTCCCTGCCTGGCATACTCGCATCAAACTTCCCAAATAATCCGGTCAGTAATTGTTCTTCTTCTTGCAGTGCCTGAGCATAATCTCTGCAGGCCGAACATTTGCCAAGGTGTTGCTGGAGTCTCTGCACTTGCGTCTGCGGTAAAATTCCGGTAATAAAGTCGGCAATCTGGTCTTTCATTTTGTCACAATAACTATTCATTTTGCACTCCTTCTGTCAGCAGTTTGTGTAATTGCTTCCTTGCAGCTCTGATTCTGTGACACACTCCCGAATGGGAGATATTTAACTTCTCGGCGATACTTTTTGTGCTCTTATTGTCAAAGTAATACATCACCAGAGGCAGCCGCAGCTCCCGAGGCAGCCATCTGACGGCCTGCTCCAGATCGTGATTCTCATTCGCCGTTTGCCGCGGTTGGGCCGCCTGCCTGGCCGCAAACGCCCTTACGTGTTTTCTCCTGCGAAGAGAATCAATGCACAGATTCTTGCCGATTCGCAGAATCCACTGGCTGAACTGCTCGCTCCTGCGCAGTTTCCTTATTTTCAAAAAACCCTGCAGCATCGCATCCTGGGCAATATCCTCGGCATCATCAACATTTCCGAGCAAACCCAGGCACGCCGCAAAAATATGTCTGTAATGCCTTTTGACAAGAGCTGCATACGCACTCTTGTCGCCACGCTGGGCGGCTGCAACCAGAATGTCATCTGAAAAATCATTCAATAGACGTTCCTGAGTCCTTCACCATTATAAAGACGAATGAGAGAGCCCTGAGATGCAAAAAAGTTCCAAATTTTTGATATTATTTCCAAAATTATACCACCGTCTTCGCTTACGTTACACAAAAAAGCGGCCTTATGCTCTGTCGCACAAGGCCGCTGGATACCCATTGCTCAACAACTGACTCCTGTTATTAAAAGGCCTTCTCAGTTATTTACCAGTTTACCACTAATGAATCCAGCCTGTCCAGAGGCACAGTACCAACCACAGGCGCCACGGTTGGGTTGCCGGCCTCAGTATAAATGTTGTCGTCACTAATGCCGCAATTGGGGGTCTTGTGAAATTTCACGTGGCTGTCAACAAACGCCACCTCTTGACCGTCGTCCTGGTGAGCGTGGGAGTTTCCAACATCGGGGGCTGGATTCCGGTCGGCAACTACCGCAAGACCGGGCTCACTTGCTCCGGTCACAGCAAGACTGCGCGTCTCACCGGCCGTAGTTGAATAGGGCATTTGATAAGCATAGCTGCAATGATTTCCTGCAGTGGCGCCGAAATCCCAAACGGCCGTAAGATCAATATTGGTGGGCCTGAATTCTGTGGTACCGGCGTCACTCCTGCAGACAAACAGCTTAGCCGTAGCATAGTCACGCTTTACCAGAAGATACAGGCTCGAAGATACGGGCGCCTGGTTGCCGGCAAAAGCCAGCGCCGGGTCGGGGTCGTCCCACACGAAATTGGTTGTGCCCCATGTGCCCCCGGGCAGCCCGGAACGCGCAAAACGCCCCGTCTCATCATCGTTGCTGTACACTAACATTGACTTGACGATACCGGACTGGTTCGTCCCGCACACTACTCGCTGAGCAATCTCTCTGACCCTGGCCAGAGCCGGCATCAGGATGCTCATCAGCAGTGCTATGATCGCAATCACGACCAACAGCTCAATTAATGTAAAACCTTTCCTTTTCATAATTCGTCTCCTTTACTTTTTTTGAGATTCGCAAATCCAACCGTTCTCAAGCCCTTTTTTGTCATATTCTACGATAAATGCGACTCACTACTTGCTGCCCACACCGCATGGGAGCCTAACAATACCATCTTCTTGCGAATCTCTGACTTCTTATGTTTCGCCTAAGAACGGCCGGTCGAAATTTACAAAATTCACCTCCACCAGGTTTACATTCTTCTCGCTCATGCCCGCCACCATCTCAGGTACGGCCTGAATTGACAAGATACACTTTTTTCGACAGGTAGGTTTAAGGTGGGAAGTATAACTACTTACAAATATGATAGCCGTTAAATTATTATAAAGCTTTAAAACCTACCAGCTTCTATTTCTAATATAGCACCGGACAACTTCCCTGTCAACCAAATTTCGTCATTTTTTCTAACTTTCTTGAAAAATTACAAAAATTGTTTAACATCGCTGTTTTTAGCGTGAGACCGCAGATATGACCACTAAAAGAGCTTTTGAGGACACAAAAAAACTGCTGACAAAGCACAATCAGAGCCATCTTTTGGCGTTTTGGCAGCAGCTGGACACGGCTCAAAGACAGAATTTACTTGCACAAATTCAGGAGCTGGATTTTTCGAAAATAGACGATTGGCCCGTCCATTTGGTCAAAAAATCCGCTCCTGCCGCCCTGCCTGCCGATTTTACTCCCGCTCCCTCCTACAGCCCTGCGCCGGCAAACCCTGACGAAAAACACAAGTACGCCCAGGCCAGAGAATTGGGCAAAGAGTTGATATCAGCCGGCAAAGTTGCCGCCCTCGTCGTCGCCGGCGGACAGGCAACCAGACTCGGATTCGACGGCCCAAAAGGAAATTGCCCAATCAGCCCCGTAAAGAACAAAACGCTGTTTCAAGTCTTTGCCGAGACAGTCGCAGCAGTCTCAGAAAAATACCAAACCACCTGCCCCTGGTATATTATGACCAGCCTCTCCAACTACACCGAGACCACAGAGATTTTCCACCAGAATGGCTATTACGGCCTGGATAAGAAAAATGTGTTTATATTTCAGCAGGGCACACTGCCAAATTTTGGCTTCGATGGGAAAATCCTGCTGGCCGACAAGGCTAATATCGCCCGCTCCCCGGACGGCCACGGCGGAAGTATCAAGGCCCTCTTCCAAACCGGTGCACTCGAAGATATGAAAAAACGCGGTGTACAGTTCATAAGCTATTGGCAGGTCGATAATCCTCTGGTGAATATTTTTGACCCGCTCTTTATAGGCCTGCACGCCCTCGAAAAGGCCGAAATGTCCTCAAAGGCACTCGTGAAAGCCGCACCAAAAGAAAAGGTCGGCAACTTCTGTCTGGTGGACGGCAAATTAACTGTCATCGAATACAGCGATTGGCCGGACGAGCTGGCCGAGAAACAAAATCCCGACGGCTCATTGGTCTTCCAGCTCGGCAGTATCGCCATACATATTATCGATTGCACCTTCGTTGAAAAACTAAACGCCGGGGCCTTTTCCTTGCCCCTGCACAGGGCCGTCAAAAAAATCCCGCACATCGACCACCAGGGAAATCCTGTCGAACCCGCTGAGCCAAATGGTGTAAAGCTGGAAAGCTTTGTTTTTGACGCCCTGCCTTTGGCCTCAAAGTCGATAATTTTGCAGACACTGCGAAGCGAAGAATTTGGCCCGGTCAAAAGTACCACCGGCACCAACAGCCCCGAAACTGCCAGGCAAATGATGGTGGCCCGCGCCGCGAACTGGCTCGAATCAGCCGGCCTGACTGTACCGAGAAAAAAAGACGGCTCCGCCGATTGCCTCATCGAAATATCGCCCGGCTTCGCGCTTGAAAAAGACGACATCAAAGGAAAGCTGAACCGAATCCCCCAAATTAAGCCAAACGATAAGCTCTACCTGGCCTGAGCATCTCCCGCTATATTATCAGCATCGCGTCGCCGTAAGAATAAAAGCGGTACTGCCGCTCGATGGCATGCCGATAGGCAGCAAGGATGTTTTCAAGCCCCGCAAAGGCCGCCACCAGCGCAAGCAGCGTCGATTTCGGCAGATGAAAATTCGTTACCATAGCATCGATCAGCTTGAATTTATAGCCGGGCTTGATAAACAGCTTCGTTGCGCCACTGACGGCCTCTACCCGGCAGCGGCCGGCCACTGTCTCCAGAGTCCGCACCGTCGTCGTGCCCACAGCGATCATCCGCCCCCCTTTTTCTATTGCTGTATTTATTATCCCGGCATTTTCTGCATCAATGCTGAATCGTTCCTCCTCCATTTTGTGCTGCTCAATGGTTTCTGTAGTTATCGGCCGAAATGTCCCCAGCCCCACGTGCAGTGTTATGAACGCAAAGCAGACCCCGCCCTTTTTCAATTGCTCGATTAGCTCACCGGTAAAATGCAGCCCGGCCGTAGGTGCCGCAACCGCCCCTGCCCTCCGGGCGTACACCGTTTGATACCGCAATCTGTCTGCCGCCGCTTCTTCGGTGTCGGTGCCTCGTTTGATATATGGCGGCAGCGGCGGAAAACCAATCCTTTCAAGAACAGTCTCAACGGCTCCGTCTGCCTCTACCTTCAGCCGCCATTTGCCCTCCTTTAATTTGTCGAGGACCTTCGCCGTGCAGAAATCCCCCTTTTCTTTGTTTTTCAGATAGATAGTCTGACCCGTCTTTATTCTGCGGGCCCCTTTCAGCATTACTTCCCACACGCCACTTTCAGTCTCAGACAGGAGTAATCCTTCCAGTTTACCGCCGCTGCCGCGCCGCCCGAAAAAACGAGCAGGGAGGACTTTTGTGTCGTTGAGAACAAGGCAATCGCCGCCGCGCAAAAAATCGCCGATCCTGTCGAACCGACTTTCAGTAAGCTCCCCGTTCGACCGATCAAAAACCAGCAACCGCGAATCGCTCCGGACACAGAGTGGCTCCTGGGCAATCAGCTCGGGCGGTAAATAATAATTCAGCTCCTCTGTCTTCATAACCAAAAGTTATCAGACTGTCAGCAAAATGACAAAAAAATTTTAATCCCGCAATAAGCCCAATTGGGCATTTGGACTGCCGTACAAAACTTCTCGCAAAAGTAGCTCGACGCCCGGGACGATACTAACACTGCACACAACTTGAAATGATAGTTTTGCAAAGGCAAATGCAATGGCTGTGAAAAGATATTTCGAAGAAACCGCGACTTCAATCACTTCCTTGGGCAGAGACGAACTTAAAAGGCGAATCAGAAATTTCAAAGGCAGGTTCAAGTTGGATTTTACCGAAGATTACCTCAACAACCTAAGTGTCGACAGGTTAAGACATATCCTCTTGGCTGCCTTAATAAACGTAAAGCCGCACAGTTAAACAGCCGCTCGGCCTGTTTTTAGAGTGGTTCAAAAGCGCATAAAAAAGCTGGAGTCAAAACTGACTCCAGCCTTTGTGAGACAGCCTAAAAAAGAATATACTGCAACTTTATTAAGAATCTCAGCCGTCTCACCAAACCAAGACGTTAATAAAAGAAGAAAAGAGCTATATATCTTCAATAGTTATTATACACCGCCTGTTTACTTTTGCAAGGCTTTTTTTCAAATTTTTTTATTTTTTTTCGAAAAAAAACCAACCGACCGTTCTTAACCACGCTGTTGCCCTAAGGCGTTTTGCAATAACCACTTACGCTGTTTTTTCTTCGCCTTTAACCAGGTTTGCGCGGATGCGAGGGGCGGCAAACCCACTTTATTTAGGCGTTAAATTTGTCCGGGGGGTGGTTTTCTGACTGTATTAGAGACTCCCAGCCCTTAGTTAAAATCGTGCATTCTGACCTGCTGGGTCTGTAATGATTTCAGTGCGGCGGGTGCTTTCGAGGCGATAAGGAGGGTCGGCCAAAGCCGCAGATTGCGGAACAAAAGCGTCCGTTCTGTGTTAAGAAAATCGTGTCAAATGCGCAGGTTTTCGAAGCATTTGTGCAGGTTTTAACAAGAAAACAAAAAAGAAGAGGCCTTGATTCTGAGTCAAAATCAAGGGTGGTTCGAAGCAAATACGCAAGCGCCTGTTGTGAAAATCAGTATAATGTGGGGACATTTTGCACTTCGATCGGCGATTCTGGGGTAAAAATGGGGGTGGTTGTCAAGAACAAATCCACGGAATTTCGCATGACTTGTGCAAGTTGAGCGAAAAAGGGGGTCAAAAATTGACAGAAATTGACAGAAATTAACAGAAATTCGCAAAAAATTACAAAAAATTAACAAAAATGTGCACTTTTTGGCACTTTTCGAAAAGGCGACCTGCACGAATGCGCGGGCAGAGCCCGCGAGTCGCTCGTCGCTCGTGACTCGTGACCCGTGAATGAGTAAATGCGTGGATGAGTAGATGCGAT
>Ga0114930_10000500_pt1 | contig 40590 bp, 41 predicted proteins | sample AnhtaG_FD_87300 | JGI IMG/M metagenome (GOLD analysis project Ga0114930, IMG submission 87300) | Deep subsurface microbial communities from Anholt, Denmark to uncover new lineages of life (NeLLi) - Anholt_01485 metaG | ecosystem: Environmental > Aquatic > Marine > Oceanic > Sediment | place... | reverse complement strand
TGCTGCGCCAAGCGGTGGCCCGCCAACGGCCGATCGACCTGGTCTATCGCGTGCGCACGGCGCTGGGCAACGAACGCTGGGTGTGGGAGCGCGCCGAGCCCCTGCTCGACCTCAGCGGCGAGTATCAGGGTTATGAGGGCGTGCTGACCGACATTACCGACCGCAAGCGCGTGGAACAGGACATGATTTCGCGCCACCGCGACCTGACGCTGCATTACGGTCAACTGCTGGACGCCATCGCCGCGCTGGCGGAGGCGCGCGATCCGTATACTGCCGGGCACCAGCGCCGCGTGGCGTCGTTGGCGGTGGCGATCGCGCGCGAGCTGGACCTGCCGGCGCACCGCATCGACGGGCTGGCGCTGGCGGCGCGGATCCACGACGTGGGCAAGATCGGCGTGCCCGCCGACATCCTGGTCAAGCCGTCGCGGCTGACCGATACCGAGTACGCGATGGTCAAGGAACACGTAAGAACCGGCTATGACGTGCTGAAGGCCATCGAGTTCCCCTGGCCGATCGCGCAGATGGTCCTGCAGCACCACGAACGGCTGGACGGCAGCGGCTACCCGAACGGCATCAAGGGCGAGCAGATGCTGCCCGAGTCGAAGATCATGGCGGTCGCCGACGTGGTGGAATCGATGGCCTCGCACCGCCCCTACCGTCCCGCGCGCGGCTTGGCCGAAGTGCGCGCGGAGCTGGAGCGCGGCCGCGGCGCGATCTACGACGCCGACGCCGTCGACGCGGCCTTGCGCTTCCTCGCCGAGGGCAACCTGCACTTGGAGGACGACGCCGAGGCGCTGCTGCCCACCGCCCCGCCGCTCGACTTCGGCGAGGCGCGCGCCCGGCGCGAGCGCAGCGCCGCGCTGTTGAAGCCCGAGATCTGATCCCCCGACGCGGGGCCGCGATTGCGCGCATCGCCGGTCTTCCTGCGCGGCTGCCCGGTTCGGGTCGCCGCCCACGCCGACTCCAAAGGCCCCCTCCCCGCGCGCGAGGTGGGGCTCGAATGAAGCGGCGCAGCGGGCGAACGAGGTCGGCGCTGCTTTCGGCCCGATTGACCCTGCGCCGCATGGCAACCATGATCGCCTTGGGATGCACGCCACGCCAGCCGACCCATTGCGCGATCTTCTGGGCGCAGTCGCCGCGGGCGACCGCAAGGCGTTCGCCGAGCTTCACCGCGCCTCGGCCGGGCGCCTTTACGCCGTCGCGCTGCGCCTCCTGCGCAGGCGCGACCTTGCCGAAGAGGTGCTGCAGGACGCCTTTCTCGGGATCTGGCGCCATGCCGGGCGCTACGACCCGGCCAAGGGTTCGCCGTTCGGCTGGATGGCGGCGATCGTGCGCTACCGCGCGCTCGACCTGCTGCGGCGCGACCGCGAGATGGCGCTGGACGAAGGCGCGCTGGAAAACCAGCCGGCGCCGGCTGCGGCCTCGCTCACGGCCGAGGCGCGGGCGCTCGAGGCCTGCATGCGGACGCTGGACGAAAAAAGCCGCCGCTGCATCCAAATGGCCTTCTTGGACGGATATACCCACGAGGAGCTGGCCCGCCGCCTTGACGCCCCGGTGGGGACGGTAAAAAGTTGGATCAGGCGCGGCCTCATGCAACTGAAGGCATGTCTGGACCAATGAGCGATCCGGATTCCGACAGCCTGGACCTGCTTGCGGGCGAATACGTCCTCGGCACCATGCGCGGCGACGCGCGCGAGCGCTTCGCAGAACGGGTGGCGCGGGACCCGGCGCTCGCGCGTTTGGTCGCCGCCTGGGAGAAGCGATTGGCGCCGCTGGCCGACGCCGTGCCGCCGGCGGCGCCGCCGGCCGGCAACCTCGCCGCGATCGAGCGCCGGCTGGACGCCGAACCGCCGGCCGGCGGCAGCCGCACGATCAGGGCCGATTCCGGCGACTGGACCGAGACCGCGCCCGGCGTGACCGTGAAGCGCCTCTACCGCGAGCCGGGCGACGCGCGCGAGTCGGTGCTGTTGCGCATGCAGCCGGGCGCCACCCTGCCGGCGCACGAGCACCCCCGGAGCGAGGAATGCCTGGTGCTGGAGGGCGCGATCGACATCGGCGGCCTGCACCTCGCGGCCGGCGATTTCCATGTCGCCCTGCCCGGCGCGCCGCACGACCGCATCCACAGCCGACGCGGCGCCCTGCTGTTCATCCGCGGGGCGATCGCCGCCTGACGTCCCGCCCCGTCCTCACGTTTTTTCCCACCGCGATAACAACTCCGTGACGGCCGCATCCGCCGCGCGCCCGGCGGCGTAACCGCGTGCAAGTCGAACGCCGAGATCGACGCGGGCCGCGCAAGCGGCTCTCCCCCGGCAAGAACAGAAGGTGAGAAGGAGATCAAGCATGACCAAGAACGAGCTGATCGTGCCGAGCCGCCGGCGCTTCCTGATGAACGGCGGAACCGCCGCGCTGTCCGCGACGGCCGTGGCGCTGCTGGCCGGCAGCGAAGCGCTGGCCCAATCCGCGCCCAAGGGCGACGCCCAGGGCGACGTCGCGATCCTCAACACGGCGCTGGGCCTGGAATGGGAGGCGATCGCCGCCTACCAGGTCGGCGCGCAGAGCGGCCTGTTGCAGGGCAAGGTGTTGGACGTCGCTAAGACGTTCCAGGGCCACCACAAGGAGCACGCGGAGCTCCTGGAAAAGACCGTCAAGAAGCTGGGCGGCTGGCCGGTGAAGGCCAAGACCGTGGCCGACTACAGGTTCCCGGTCGAGAAGCTGAAGAAGGCCGAAGATGTGCTGAAATTCGCCGCCAAGCTCGAACGCGGCGCGGCGTCGGCCTATCTCGGCGCCATCCCCGTGTTCAATTCGCCGGCGCTGAAGACCGCCGCCGGGCGCCTCGTGGCCGACGAGTCGATGCACTGGGTGGTGCTGATGAACGCGCTGGGCGAGGGCCTGCCCGACGCCTTGGCGATCTCCTAAGGCTTCGCTGCCACCCTCGCGAAGCCCGGCGCTCCGTCCGCGGCCGGTCCGGTCTCCTGCTCCGGCCGCGGCGGGGCGCCGCCCCCTTTCGGCTTGCGGCAACCCCCGATGCGCGTTCTCCCGATCCTGGCCGTTGCGCTGGTCGCCGCGGCGTCGAGCGCCCCCGCGCCGGCTGCCGAGGGCGACCCGGCGCGCGGCGAGAAGCTCTACGAGCGCTGCATGGGCTGCCATTCCATCGAGCGCGACCGCGTCGGCCCGCGCCACCGGGGCCTCATCGGCCGGCGAGCCGGCGGCGTACCGGGGTTCGCCTACTCCGAGGCGATGAAGCGATCCGGCATCGTGTGGGACGCCGGGACCCTCGACCGCTTCCTCGGCAATCCGCGCGCGCTGGTGCCCGGCACGCGCATGGGCTTCGCCGGCATCGCCGACGCGAGCGAGCGCGCGGACCTGATCGCCTACCTGAAGCGCGCCACGGGCGAATGACGCGCCTAGTTCTTGGGGCGGAAATCGGCGATTAGATTCTTCGCTCGCAGGAGATTGTTGACGACCTCGACCCAGAACGGGGCCCCGAGCCCGACCATCGCCCCCGTCAACAACACCCCGATGAGCCACTGCCCCAAGCCGGCGAGGTCGTTTTCCCACATCCAGCTTACCCGCGCCTTCAACAGATCGAACCCGCCCGACTGGTTCTGCGCCGCCGAGGGAAAATCCTTCAGGCGCGCCAGTTGGGCGCAGCGCGCCGACGCCGACATTTCCGTGCAGGCGGGATAGAGCGTCCAACCGATCGGAAAGCCGTTGTTCAGCGCCGCCAGGGCGCTCGCGCTGGCATTCACGGTCGCCTGGACGCTCTCGGCAACCGCCTTGACTTCCTTGAGGCCCGCGCTGATCGCCTTGAACCGGTCTTTGGCGGCCTCATCGAGTTTGTCGATCGCCTCGGCCACCTTCGTCAGATTCCGGTCCAGCGCCGCGGCCTTGGCGCCCGCGTCGGCCGGAGTCGGCAACCCGCCTTTTTCCGCCAGTTCCTTGTTCTCCGCCACGATCTGCGCCGCGAGCTTCGGATCGCTGAGGTAGCGGTTCAGGAGATTCAAGCTGTCCACGTTGGCGGCGAACGCGAGGACGAACGCGAGCGCGACGCTCCACCGCATCGACAGGCGTTGGAATCGCTCCGTGGCGGCGCGGCCATGGGCGTTGAAACAGGCGGTCAGCTTGTCCGCCGCCGCGTTGAAGTCGGTCGGCTTTCCCGCCGCCTTCGCGGCGATCTTCGCGCCGGCATCCGAGCCGAGCAGCCGGGTCCTGAATTCGCTTTCGCTCAGCGCGTCCGCCATGCTGGCGGCGGCCCGAAACTTGGACGACTCCCTGAGCAAGGCGACGCGCGGGTCCACGGCCGCCTGCGCTTCGGAGGGCCGCGCCTGGGCGTCACGGGGAACGGGCAACATGGTCATGTCGACCAGGAACTTGTCCAACCCGCCCAACTCATCGCGCAGCTTGTCCCAGTCGGCGTCCTTTTCGGGTTTGGCGCCGCTCAGCTCCGCGTAGAGCGCCAGCAGATCGTTGCGGAACAGGTATTCCATCATCTTGCGCAGCTCGCGCGACCGCCATCGCCCGCTCCGCTGAACGACGCTGAGGATGCTGGACACGGCGAAGCAAAGCGCCAGGATGGTCAGGGCGTAGGCGAGAAAGCCCTCCACCAGCGGAAGAAATCCCCCCATGCGAACCTCCCCGCGTCCGAAGCCCATCGATCGAACGCAATCAACGGTAAGTTTCGCCCGATGCTATCCGATGCCCGCAGCCGCGGCAATTCGGCCGCGGGTTTGAAGCGGGATCGGCAGGCTCGGCCCGCTACGGGTGGATGACGCCCTTGCCGTCGCTCTGGCGGTCGAACACGCGGTAGGCCTCCTCGGCCTGCCCCAGCGTCCAGCGGTGGGTGAACAGCCGGTCGAGGTCGATGCCGCGGTCGGCTATGTAGCGCGCGCAGTCCTCCTGCCCCACGGTCGAGAACGTCCAAGAGCCGATCAGCGTGACCTGACGGCGCAACAGGTCGTTGCTGACGTCGAGCGTCACCTCGCCGCCCTCCCCCACGAAGCACGCCTTGCCCCAGGTGCGCACCGCGCGCACGGCCTGGCGCCGCGCCTCCGGCGCCGACGAGGCGTCGAGCGACAGGTGCGCGCCGCGGCCGTGCGTCAGCTCCCTGATCGCGCCCACCACGTCGTTGGTGCCCTTGGGGTCGATGAGGTGCGCCGCGCCGAACTCCTCGGCCCGCTTGAGCCGCTCGGGCGAGGTGTCGAGCGCGATCACGCGCGCGCCCATCGCGGACGCCAGCAGCGTGGCCGAAAGCCCGACCGGCCCCTGGCCGAACACCGCGATGGTGTGGTCGCCCTGGAGCCCGAGGCGCTGCAACGCGCCCCAGGCCGTGCCGGTGCCGCACGAGATCGCCGCGCCCGCGTCGAACGACAGCTCCTCGGGCAGCGTGACCAGCGTGCGCGCCGGGCATTTCATGTACTTGGCGTGCGCGCCGTGGCCGGTGACGCCGTAGATCTCGGCCACGCCCTCGACGCAGAGCTGCATCCAGCCGGTCGCGCAATGCGGGCACGCCCCGCAGCCCCGGTAGTGGTGGCACATCACGCGCTGGCCCACGCGCGCCTGCTTCGCCGTCACCCCAGGCCCCACCGCCGCGACCACGCCGCAGGGCTCGTGGCCCGCGATCACCGGCTCGCCCTTGCCGCCCAAGCCGAACGCCGCCGGCCCGCCCACGGTGCGGTAGAACTTGAGGTCGCTGCCGCACATGCCCGAGGACTTGATCTCCAGCACCACCTCGCCGGGCCCGGGCACGGGATCGGGATAGTTCCGGAACTCGATCTTGCGGTCGCCGAGAAAGACGACACCCTTCATGGCCATGGACGGCGTTCCTCCGGTGGGATTGGCTGGTCGCTGATCGTGGCAGCCGATCCTATAGGAAGCCCCCGGCGCGCGCCTCAAGCGCCGATCAGCCGCCTGAGCGCCGCCTGCACGGCCATGCCCGGCGCGAGGCCCAGGCCCGCCGCCAGCGCATTGACGTGCGACAGGACGCCGTTCGCCCACATGTCCCGGGCGTCGCCGATGCGCGCGCTGGTGTGCGCGGCCGCGGCGGCGGCAATGCCCTTGGCCTGCAGCATGTCGAGCGCCACGGTCCCGGCGCGGTCCTTGCCGACGCCGGCGTCGTTGAACACCGCCAGCGCCAGCTTGACGGCCAGCGCGAACTCGCCGGCGCTGGCGCCGCCATGCGAGCCGGTGACGACGATCGCGCCCGCGTCCCCAGGCGTCACCTTGGTGATGGAATCGAGCAGCAGCACGCGGCCGCCCGGGCCCCGCGCGGCTTCGGATTTCAGCATGGATGGACTGAGGGAATGGGGCGAGCGACGGGGATCGAACCCGTGACAACCGGAACCACAATCCGGTGCTCTACCAACTGAGCTACGCCCGCCATCCAACCGTGGATGTAGACGCCCCCCGCCCGGGGGTCAAGTGACGCGGCCCGCGGCGCCGAAGCCGCGCCGGAACTGGGCTTTCCCGCCCCCCGCGCCTCGCGGTCGCAAGGCGCGTGACCCGGGCGCGGGACTCCGCTAGAACACCCGCCGGCCTCGCCCCGACAGCCGGTCGGCAAGACGGGGCGCCGAGGGGAGGGTCATGATCCATCTGGCCGAAGGCATGGGGCGGCTCGGCACCGAGACCGCGTTCGAGGTGCTGGCGCGCGCCGAGGCGCTGAAGGCGCAAGGCAAGGACATCATCAACCTGGGTATCGGCCAGCCCGATTTCCGCACGCCCGATCACATCGTCGAGGCCGCGGCCAAGGCGCTGCGCGACGGCCACCACGGCTACACCCCCGCCAACGGTATCCTCCCCTTGCGCGAGGCGATCGCGGCGGAGTGGCTGAAGCGCTACCGCGTCGCGGTCGATCCCGGCCGCATCCTGGTGGTGCCCGGCGGCAAGGTGACCATGTTCTTCGCCATCGCCATGACCGGCGAGAAGGGCGCGGAGATCGTCTATCCCAATCCCGGCTTTCCCATCTACGAGTCCGTCATCAAGTGGACCGGCGCCACGCCGGTGCCCCTGCCGCTGCTGGAGAAGAACGGCTTCGCGTTCAAGGCGGAGGACGTGCTGAAGCTGATCACGCCGCGCACGCGCCTCATCATCATCAACAGCCCGGCCAATCCGACCGGAGGGGTGACGCCGCGCGCCGAGGCGGAGAAGCTCGCCAAGGGGCTCGAGAAGCATCCCGACGTGGTGATCCTGAGCGACGAGATCTACGGCCGCATCGTCTACGGCCGGAACGAGCACGTCTCGCTGCTGGAGTTCGGGTCGCTGCGCGACCGGCTGATCCTGCTCGACGGGTTCTCCAAGACCTACGCCATGACGGGCTGGCGCGTGGGCTATGCGCTGTGGCCCAAGGAGATGATCGAGGGCGCGACGCGCCTGGCGGTCAACTGCCACTCCTGCGTCAACGCCGCCGCGCAATGGGCGGGCATCGCCGCGCTACAGGGGCCCCAGGACGCGGTCGACCGCATGGTCGAGGCGTTCGACGAGCGGCGGCGCTACATCGTCGGCGCGCTGAACCAGACGCCGGGCTTGAGCTGCGTGGAGCCGGGCGGCGCGTTCTACGTGTTCCCGAACATCACCGGCACGGGGTTGAACGCCAAGCAGGCGCAGACCAAGCTGTTGGAGGAAGCCGGGGTGGCCACGGTCGCGGGCACCAGCTTCGGCTCGTACGGCGAGGGCTATCTGCGGTTTTCCTACGCCAACAGCCTGGACAATATCAAAGAAGCCGTCCGCCGCGTGGCGGCCAGCCTGGATGGCCGCTAGCCGGGAAATCGGGGAAAACCTGCCCAACATATCGGCGAATGCATAAAAAATCGGCATATGCCCGGCGCCGCGCTGGCGCTTTTTTGCGCTGCCGCGCCTGCCGGTCCCTCTCCCCTTCTGGCATGGGCCGTGCGTACAGCCATGCGTCCGCGCCGGGGCAAAGCGCCGTTCGCGCGCCCATGGCTGCCGGCGCGGTCAATGTTGGGTCAAGCACAATCCGGGATCGGATGACGCGATGAAAAAAATCGAAGCCATCATCAAGCCCTTCAAGCTGGACGAGGTGAAGGAGGCCTTGCACGAGGTCGGGGTCAAGGGCATCACCGTCACCGAAGCCAAGGGCTTCGGGCGCCAGAAGGGCCACACCGAGCTCTACCGCGGCGCCGAGTACGTGGTGGACTTCCTGCCCAAGGTGAAGCTCGAGATCATCATCGAGGACAGCCAGGTCGAGCGCGCGGTCGAGGCGATCCAGGCAGCGGCCAAGACCGGCCGCATCGGCGACGGCAAGATCTTCGTCTCGCCGGTCGAGGAGGTCATCCGCATCCGCACGGGCGAACGCGGCCCCGAGGCGATCTGAGCTCGATACTTCCGTCGGAACGAACGCACCACCAGTGAAAGGGGATACCGGAACGATGAGCGCCGAATCGAACAAGGACATGGCGAAGGTCATGAAGATGCTGAAGGACGGCGACGTGAAATACGTCGACTTCCGCTTCACCGACCCGCGCGGCAAATGGCAGCACCTGTCGCACCACATCAGCACGATCACCGAGGATTTCCTGATCGACGGCATCATGTTCGACGGCTCGTCGATCGCCGGCTGGAAGGCGATCAACGAATCCGACATGGTGCTGATGCCGGACCTGAAGACCGCGGTGATGGATCCGTTCGCGGCGCAGCCGACGCTGATCATGGTGTGCGACACCTACGAGCCCGGCACGGGACAGGCCTATGCGCGCTGCCCGCGCTCGATCGCCAGGAAGGCCGAGGCCTACATGAAAAGCTCGGGCATCGGCGACACGGCCTATTTCGGGCCCGAGGCCGAATTCTTCGTGTTCGACGACGTGCGCTTCAAGTGCGGCATGAACACCGCCTTCTACGAGATCGACTCGGACGAAGGCCCGTACGTCAGCGACAAGAAGTTCCCGGAGGGCAACACCGGCCACCGCCCGCCGATCAAGGGCGGCTACTTCCCGGTGCCGCCGGTCGACAACTACCAGGACCTGCGCTCGGAGATGCTGTCGACCATGGGCCAGATGGGCCTGAAGGTCGAGAAGCACCACCACGAGGTGGCGCCGTCGCAGCACGAGCTCGGCTTCGTGTTCGACGAGCTGGTGCGCACCGCCGACAACATGCAGATCTACAAGTACGTGGTGCAGATGGTGGCGCACAACTACGGCAAGACCGCCACCTTCATGCCGAAGCCGATCAAGGGCGACAACGGCAGCGGCATGCACGTGCACCAGTCGATCTGGAAGAAGGGCAAGCCGCTGTTTGCGGGCTCGGGCTACGCGGACCTGAGCGAATCGGCGCTTTACTACATCGGCGGCATCATCAAGCACGCCAAGGCGATCAACGCCTTCACCAACCCGGGCACCAACAGCTACAAGCGGCTGATCCCGGGCTTCGAGGCGCCGGTGCTCCTGGCCTATTCCTCGCGCAACCGCTCGGCCTCGTGCCGCATCCCCTACGTGTCGAGCCCGAAGGGCAAGCGCGTGGAGGTGCGGTTCCCCGACCCGACCGCGAATCCGTATCTCGGCTATGCCGCGATGCTGATGGCGGGCCTGGACGGCATCCAGAACAAGATCCATCCCGGCGACCCGATCGACAAGAACCTGTACGACCTGCCGCCGGAGGAGCTGGCGGCGGTGCCGACGGTGTGCGGGTCCTTGCGCGAGGCCTTGGGGTGCCTCGCCGCGGACAACGCGTTCCTGAAAAAGGGCGACGTGTTCACCGACGACCAGATCAGCGCCTACATGGAGCTGAAGTGGGAGGAGGTCTACAAGTTCGAGCACACACCCCACCCGATCGAGTTTGAGATGTACTACTCGGCCTAAGGCCGGGAAGGACGTCGCGACGCTTCCGACGGAAGGCTTGGTATCCCTTCAAGCCTTCGGCCCCGCCGGGGAAACCCGGCGGGGTCTCGTTTTCCCGGCGTGCCGCTTTTCCCGCGTTAGGGCTGCCGCCCGGCCGGAACCGGCTTCGGCCGCACCTGCACCTATTCGGTGATGTCGTCCTTGCCCTCCGGATCGTGGCGCCACCAAGGACCCCGAGCTGGTGGGCAAGCGGACCCAGCAGGCGACGGCGGCGCTGTAGCCGCGGGCGCGACACACCGGCGCCGGGTTCCGGCGCCGGGCAGGATCGCCTGCGCCAATCGACCTATCTGCCGATCCGCTGGAGCGGTGTGCTCGCCTAACCGCGGCGGCTTTCCCCGGCGTACTCGGAGCCGGCCGGCGATTTCCGGCGCGAGGGCTTTTCCTGGTCCGCGCCGGCGGCCCTGTCGGCCGCCGGTGCGCCGTGGCTGCGCTCCACGTCCGCCAGGCGCCGCAAGGGCCGCATCAGGTACGGGCTCACATAAGCTTGGTCGTTTACGGTCAACAATTTAGCCGCATCGGCCATGGCAGATACCCTATATCTGCGCAAAATCGCGGACGCATATACCATATTTAGCTAAAACTTTAAAGCCTTGAGATTCCGCAGATTTGAGGCGCTCTCGCAAGCCTGGGCCGCGGCCGGCCTACTTGGCCGAGGGCTTCCAGGCCTTGGCCCGGCGCTCGGCGTCGGCGACCTGCTCCTTGGTCAGCAAGGTGCTGAGCTTGTCCTTCACGATCGGCAACTCGAACCGGTCGTTGGAATCCTTGGGTGCGCGCAGCTCGGCGATGGCGTACCAGAGATAGGCCGCCGCGTTGTCCTTCGCGGCGCCTTGTCCCTTGCCGTACATGTTCGCAACCTTGAGGATGCCGGCGTAGAACCCGCGGTCGGCCGATTTCTTGTACCACTTGAACGCTTCGGCGATGTTGCGCGGCTGGCCGATGCCGCCCTCGTACACCACGCCCATCATGAACACGCCCTGGACGTCGCCCGCGTTGGCGGACTTGAGGTACCACTCCGCCGCGTCCTTGTAGTTGACCGGCACGCCGCGGCCGGTGTGATACATGCTGGCGATCAGGAACATCGACTTGGCATCGCCCTTCTTCGCCAGCGGCTCGAGCTCCTTCCACGCCGTGTCGTAGTCGTTCTTGTCGTAGGCCGCCTTGCCTTCGGCGTAGCCGGCGAACGCCTGCCCCGCCGCAAGGCCGGACGCGGCCGCGAGCAGCAACGCGCCCGCGATCAGGCGGCGGAGGGCTGAAGGTCGGGAATGTCCATGCATCGGCGTCGGCTCCATTTGCTTCAGGCGACACGGCGCGCGGCCGCCGCCCCGCGTGAATGCTTAGGTTCAATCGCCCGGCCGGGCAAGCGTCCCGGCTGTCCCCGGACCTTTCCCGGTTGCCTATCCACAGCGGCCGGGTCTAGGCTTGCCCACGGTGCAGCATTGACCGGAGGGTGTGTAACAAACATGACTCCGCCGACTCAATGGTAACCAGCACCTGGAAGATGGCCCGACCTTATGGCCGGGCGATGAACCCTTGTGGTCATCCATAGAAGCCCCGCCCACGGGTTTCCCCTCGCGCCGGCGGGGCTTCGCTGTGTAGGCCGCAAAATCGGCGGGAATGTGGCGCGCCGCTACCGCGCGGGAACCGGCCGCGGCCGGCCCTGGTCGTCGATCGCCACGTAGCTGAAGCGGCCCTCGGTCACGCGCACGCGCTCGCCCGAGGCGCGGCGCAACACCCAGGCCTCGATGTTGGCGGTCATCGACGTGCGCCCCACCCGCAGCAGCTCGACGTAGCAGCACAGCACGTCGCCCACCCGCACCGGCTCGTGGAAGCTCATCGATTGCACGCCCACGGTCGCCACGCGGCCCTTGGCGTGGCCGAAGCAGAACGTGCCGCCGGCGATGTCCATCTGCCCCAGCACCCAGCCGCCGAAGATGTCGCCGTTGGGATTGGTGTCGGCGGGCATGGCGAGGGTGCGGATCACGAGTTCGCCGCGCGGCTCCGCGCCCTGCGCCCCAGCCCCGGCCTTGCCGTCTCCCGCACCGCTCGCCATTTCAAGCCTCGCGCATCCGACCCCGGCCGGGCACTATACTAGATTTCGTGGGTCGTCGAGCCCGGCCCGCATAGCCCTTGTTTAGAAAGGGTTTGCGCCTATAATCGCGGGCCCATGAAGGATCTGTTCGCCGTGGCGCGCAAGCGTACCCCCCGCGACAGCGCGGAGTATTCCGCCAAAGACATCGAGGTGCTGGAGGGGCTGGAGCCCGTCCGCCGGCGCCCGGGCATGTATATCGGCGGCACCGACGAGCGCGCCATGCACCACCTGGTCGCCGAGGTGCTGGACAACGCCATGGACGAGGCCGTGGCCGGCCACGCCACGCGCATCGAGGTCGAGCTCGCCAAAGACGGCTCGGTCACCGTTTCCGACAACGGCCGCGGCATCCCCGTCGATCCGCACCCGAAGTACAAGACCAAGTCCGCGCTCGAGGTCATCATGACCATGCTGCATTCCGGCGGAAAGTTCTCGGGCAAGGCCTATTCCACCTCCGGCGGATTGCACGGCGTCGGCGTTTCGGTGGTGAACGCGCTCAGCGACCGGCTGACGGTCGAGGTGGCGCGCGACCGGAAGCTGTGGACCCAGAGCTACGCGCGCGGCAAGCCGACCTCGAAGCTCCAGAACAAGGGCTCAACGCCGAACCGGCGCGGCACGACCGTGGCGTTCCACCCCGACCCCGAGATTTTCGGCAAGGCCGCGCGCTTCAGGCCCGAGCGGCTGTACCGCATGGCGCGCTCCAAGGCCTATCTCTATCGCGGCGTGGAAATCCGCTGGTCGTGCGACAAGGCGCTGATCGAGAAGGACGACGAGACGCCGGCCGAAGCCACGATGCACTTCCCCGGCGGCCTCACCGATTTTCTGGCCGCCACGCTCAAGGACCGCGACACGCTGACGCCCAAGCCGTTCGCCGGCCAGGCGGCGCTGCCCGACAGCGCCGGCAAGGTGGAGTGGGCGATCGCCTGGCCCGTGGACGAGGACGGGTTCGAGAACACCTACTGCAACACCATCCCGACGCCCGAGGGCGGCACGCACGAGCAGGGCCTGCGCGCGGGCCTGGCGCGCTCCTTGCGCGCCTACGGCGAGCTGGTGGGCAACCGCCGCGCGGCGCAGATCACCGCCGACGACGTGGTCGGCGGCGCCGCGATCATGCTGTCGCTGTTCATCAAGGACCCGCAGTTCCAGGGCCAGACCAAGGAGAAGCTGGCGAGCGTCGAGGCCGGCCGGATGGTCGAGCAGACGCTGAAGGACCACTTCGACCACTGGCTGAGCGAGGACAAGGACGCGGCGACGGACCTTCTCGACCGCGCGATCCAGCGCGCCGAGGACCGCCTGCGCAAGCGCCAGGACCGCGACTTCGCGCGCAAGACCGCCACGCGCAAGCTGCGGCTGCCCGGGAAGCTCGCGGACTGCACGGCCGGCGCGGCCGAGGGCACCGAGCTGTTCCTGGTCGAGGGCGACAGCGCCGGCGGCTCGGCCAAGCAGGCGCGCGAGCGCACCACCCAGGCGGTGCTGCCGCTGCGCGGCAAAATCCTCAACGTGGCCTCGGCCACGGTCGACAAGATGCGCGCCAACCAGGAGATCACCGACCTGATCCAGGCGCTGGGGGCGGGCATCGGCGGCGAGTACGACGACCGCAAGCTGCGCTACGAGAAGATCATCATCATGACCGACGCCGACGTGGACGGCGCGCACATCGCCTCGCTGCTGATGACCTTCTTCTACCGCGAGATGCCGGCCCTGATCGAAAACCGGCACCTCTACCTGGCGGCGCCCCCGCTCTATCGCCTCAGCCAAGGCGGCAAGGTGATGTACGCGCGCGACGACAAGCACAAGGACGAGCTGTTGAAGAAGGAATTCAACGGCCGCGGCAAGGTCGAGATCAGCCGCTTCAAGGGCCTGGGCGAGATGCCGGCGGTGCAGTTGCGCGAAACCACGATGGACCCCGGCAAGCGGGGCCTGTGGCGCGTGCTGATGCCCAGCCGCAAGAAGGAGTCCGAGCGCGCCGAGGCGCGGGCGACCGAAAAGCTGGTGGAATCGCTGATGGGCCGCAAGCCCGAGCTGCGCCTGGAATTCATCCAGAAGAACGCCAAGTTCGCGAAGGATTTGGACGTCTGAAATATTATTGAGAGGCCAAAATGGGCTGGGATTTTCTCGCCGCATGGGGCGCAGCATTGAGTACGGTCTTAGCAGTAAAGGAGTTGACCAAGGGCTACCCAGTATTTCAGGTTCATCACGAAAATGGGGATAAAGATCGAAGCTATAGAGTGACGGCCATTAATCGGTCAGATTGTGCGCTTATGATCCATCGAATAAAGCCATTTTTCGCCAAAGTGAAATTTTCTCCTCAAGCCGAAACGACGGGCGGCGCTGTTCGGATGGCAATGAGTCATGTCGAATATGGAGAGTTTAACTTTGCAATCCCGCCACAAGACAAGGCACATCTATATTTGGAATTCGAACAAAAGCCGACGTTTGTTATCGCTGTCGTTTTCTGGACAAGTACTCAAGCGTCATTTCTAGGGAAGCTACCCGTGCTTTTCGTTTTAACTAAAAAGAAACTACGAGCTTTGAGATGGGGTGGCTCAGAAGCGTCAACTGGGCGCCAGTAACGCCCATAGGGTAAACCATATCCTCCTATAATTGTCGCCTACATATACCCCGCCGCGCGCAGGCGTTCGAAGCTGTCCTCGCTCTCGTGGTCCATGGCGCGGCCGACGCGCTCCGGCACCTTGGTCGCGCGCAGCTCGGCGATGATCGCGTCGATGGTGTCGGCGTCGCTGTCGATGGGATGCGTGATGTCCTTCTCGCCCAGGGTGCGGTAGCGCTTGCCGTTCTTGGCGAAGTACAGCGGCACCACGGGGATGTTCTCGCGCTTGACGTATTCCCAGATGTCGACCTCGGTCCAGTGCAGCAGCGGATGGATGCGCAGATGCGCGCCCTGGGGCGGCACGGTGTTGAACTGGTCCCAGAACTCGGGCGGCTGATCGCGGAAATTCCATTGCCCGGTTTCGTCGCGCGGGCTGAACACGCGCTCCTTGGCGCGCAGCCGCTCCTCGTCGCGCCGGATGCCCAACAGGATGCCCTTGAGGCCGAAGTCCCGGATCGCGTTGGCCAGGCCCAGCGTCTTGCGCGCGGCGGCGCGCGCGGCCGGCGGCAGCGAGGGGTCGGTCGCCTCGACCGGCGGGCATTTGACGACCTTCAGGTCCAGGTTCCATTCCCGCGCGATGCGGTCGCGGAAACGGTAGACCTCGTCGAACTCCATGTCGGTGTCGAGGTGCATGGCGGGAAACGGCACGCGACCGAAGAACGCCTTCATCGCCAGCCACGCCAGCACGCCGGAGTCCTTGCCGATCGACCACAGCATGGCCAGCGGCTTCACGTGATGGAACGCCTCGCGCAGAATGTAGACGCTGCGGGCCTCCAGATCGTCGAGATGATCCATGGCGCGGGCTTATAGCCTATTTCTTCTCCGCGCGGCCATAGCGATCCTCGAACCGCACGATGTCGTCTTCGCCCAGGTAGTCGCCGACCTGCACCTCGACCAGCGCCAGCGGCCCGTCGCCCGTGTTTTCCAGCCGGTGCTTCGCGCCCAGGGGAATGAACGCGGACTCGCCGGCGTTAAGGTCGAACACGCGTTCGCCGCAGGTCACGCGCGCCACGCCCTGCACCACCACCCAATGCTCGGCCCTGCGGCGGTGCATCTGGAGGGAAAGCGCGGCGCCCGGCTTCACGGTGATGCGCTTGACCTGGAACCCCGCGGCGGAATCGATCGAAACATAGCTGCCCCAGGGGCGCTGCTCCGCGCGCGGAGTGAACGGCCGTTTGCGGCCCAAGGCCTCCAGACGCGCGACCACGCCGTGCAACCCCGCCTCGCGCCCGCGCGCGGCAACCAGGACGCCGCCCGGCGTCGCCACCACCGCCGCGTCCCGCAGGCCGACCGCCGCCACCGGCAAAATGTCGGCGCTGACATAGGAGCCTTCGACGTCGAGCGTCGCCGCATTGCCGCGCACGACGTTGCCGCGCCGGTCGCGCGGCAGCGCTCGCCACAACGCGTCCCACGAGCCGAGGTCGCTCCACCCCATCGCCACCGGCACGACCGCGGCGCGACGGGATTTCTCCATAACGGCCTTGTCGATTGACCGCGACGGCGATTTCGCGAAATCCTGCGCCTCCAGCCGCACGATGCGGCCCTCGCGCTTCGCGTGCTCGACCGCGCGGCGCACGGCCGACGCGATGGCCGGCGCGTGCTTGCCAAGTTCCGCCAGGTAGCTCCGGGGCGTCAGCGCGAAAACGCCGGCGTTCCACAGCCAGCCGCCGGCCCGGAACATCGCCGCGGCGCGCTTTGGCGGCGGTTTCTCGACGAAACGCGCGACCGCGAACGCGCCTGCGCCCAGCGCGCGCCCCCGCCGGATGTGGCCGAAGGCGGGCTCGGGACGGTCCGGCTTGACGCCCAGGGCGACGAGGCGCCCGGCGCACGCCGCTTCCGCCGCCTCGGCGACCGCGCGATGGAACGCGCGCAAGTTCCCGATCGCATGATCCGACGGCAGCACCAGCATGACCGCGCCGGGTCTCCGCCTTTCCTCCAGCACCGCCGCCGCCGCGATCGCCGCCGCGGTGTTGCGCGCCGCCGGTTCCAGCACGATCTCGGCGTCCGCGACGCCGGCCGCGCGCAATTGCTCCTCGACCAAGGAACGGTGCGCCTCCGCGGCCACGATCATCGGCGGCAGATAGCGCGCGCGGTCGGCGACCCGCAGGGCAGTGTCCTGGAGCACGCTGCGCTCGGACACCAGCTTCAGGAACTGCTTGGGAAACGACTCGTGCGAGGCCGGCCACAAACGTGTCCCGGCCCCGCCCGACAGGATCACGGGCTGGATCGTCGCCGGCATCAGCGCCCGGCGCCGGCCGCGTCGCCGAGCAAGCGCAGCAGGTATTGACCGTAGGCGCCCGCGCGGATCGGCTCGGCCAAGCGCTTCAACGCCGCGGTGGATATCCATCCCCGGCGCCAGGCGATCTCCTCCAGGCACGCGACCATCAGCTGCTGGTTCTCCTCGATGGTCTGGATGAACTGCGCGGCCTGCAACAGCGCCGCCGGCGTGCCGCAATCCAGCCAGGCGACGCCGCGGCCGAACGCCTCCACGGCCAGCGTGCCGCGCTCCAGGTAGGCGCGATTGAGGTCGGTGATCTCCAGCTCGTTGCGCCGCGACGGCTTCAGGCCGCGCGCCAGCGCCGGCGCGTCCGCGTCGTAGAAATAGAGGCCGGTGACGGCATAGGGCGACCGCGGCTTCTTCGGTTTCTCCTCGATCGACAGCGCCTTGCCCTTGGCGTCGAACGCGACCACCCCGAAGCGCTCCGGGTCCTTCACGCGCGTGGCGAAGATCGTGGCGCCGCTACGGCGAGAGTCGGCCCGTTTCAGTATCTCCAGCAGGCCGTGGCCGAAAAACAGGTTGTCGCCGAGTATCAGCGCGGACGGCGCGCCGTTCAGGAACCTGCCGCCGATGATCATCGCCTCGGCGATGCCGCGCGGCGCAGCCTGCTCGGCGTAGGAAAGGCGCATGCCCAGATGCCTGCCGTCGCCCAGCAGGTCGCGGAACCGCGGCAGGTCGCGCGGCGTGGAGATCACCAGCGCCTCGCGAATGCCCGCGAGCATCAGCACGCTCAACGGGTAGTAGATCATCGGCTTGTCGTAGACCGGCAGCATCTGCTTGCTGACCGCGATCGTCATGGGATGGAGCCGCGTGCCCGCCCCGCCCGCCAGCACGATGCCTTTCCGGCGCGCGCTCACCGCGCCGCCCTCCCCAGGCCCAGGCGCTGTCCCGCGAAACCGCGCGCGCGGATCGCCTGCCACCACGGCGCATGGTCCAGATACCAGCGCACGGTGCGCTCGATGCCCTGCTCGAAGGCGACCGACGGGCGCCAGCCCAGCTCGCGCTCGGCCTTGGCGGTGTTCATGGCGTAGCGCAGGTCGTGCCCGGGACGGTCGGGGACGAACTCGATGGCGCTGTCGTGCTTTCCGCCGTCGCCGCGCGGCGCCAGAAGGTCGAGCGCGGCGCACACCGCGCGCGCGACTTCGAGGTTCGACTTCTCCGCGCGGCCGCCCAGGCAATAGGTTTCGCCCAGCCGGCCAGCCCCCAGCACGCGCTCCAGCCCCGCGCAATGGTCCTCGACATGGAGCCAGTCCCGCACGTTTTCGCCGCGGCCGTAGATCGGCAGCTTCTTGCCCTCGTGCGCCGCCAGGATCAACGTCGGGATCAGTTTTTCGGGAAACTGGTACGGTCCGTAGTTGTTGGTGCAGTTCGTCACGATCGCCGGCAATCCGTAGGTGTGGGCATAGGCGCGCGCGATGTGGTCGGCGCCGGCCTTCGAGGCGGCATAGGGCGAACGCGGATCGTAGCGCGTCGACTCGTCGAATTGCCCTGTCTTGCCCAGCGAGCCGAACACCTCGTCGGTCGAGACATGCACGAAGCGGAACGCGCGCCGACGCTCCTCCGGCAAGTTCCGCCAATAGTCGAGCGCGCAGTCGAGCAGCGCGTGCGTGCCCAGCACGTTGGTGGCGACGAACCGCGACGGATCGTCGATCGAGCGGTCGACATGGCTTTCCGCCGCCAGGTGCAGGACGGCGCGCGGCCGGTGCCGTTGCAGCAGCTTGGAAACCAGCGCGCGGTCGGCGATGTCGCCGTGAACGAATACATGGCGCGCGTCGGGCAACCCTGCCAGCGAGTCGCGGTTGCCGGCATAGGTCAACGCGTCGAGGTTGACCACCGCGTCGCCCGCGCCGACGCGCCGGCGCACGAAATTCGCGCCGATGAACCCGGCCCCGCCGGTGACGAGCAGCGGATCGTTCATGCCCGATGGCTCATGGATGGCGCCCCCGCGCCGCGCCGAACCGGCCCGTCATAGGGCTTTCCGGCGGCCCGTTCAAGGCGACCGGGCCGCGGCCGTCATGGCGGCGGCGGCCAGGAACAGGGTCGAGAGCCACCAGCTCTGCCACGCGCCGTAGCTGATGACGGCGACGGTCATGCCGGCGGCCACCAAGCCGACCGCCGCGGCGCGGTCGGAGCGCACCAGCCCGCGGCCGCAAGCCGCGGCCAGCGTAAGCAGCGCCACCGCGGTTCCGAGCACGACGCCGGGCACGCCCAGCTCCATGCGCCACTGCAGCGGCGCGTGGTGCGGGTGCAGCGGCATCACCGCGACGGTGCTGAAGCGCTGCGCCGGCGGCAGGCCGGGGCGGCCCATGTCCCATGCTACGACCTTGCGCGCGTCGGGCAGCGAGCGCGCCGTGTCGAGGCCCCAGCCGAGCCACGGCCTTTCCTCGACCTTGCCGGCGGCGTAATGCCAGATCATCAGGCGATGCGCGGCCGAGGCCGGCAGGCCGGCGCGGCCGGCCGCGTCGCCCGGAACGGGATTCGGCAGCAGGCGGATCGCCGCCGGCGTCAGCAGAACGGCGGCGGCGATCGCCGCGGCCAGCAGCGCGGCCGCGACCCTGGGGAGATACCACGCGCCAACGACGGCGACGGCGAACCCGATCCAGGCCAGGCGCGCGGCGATGCTTTCCAGCGCCAACGTCGCGCCGCCGACGGCCAGCACGAGCGCGACGGCGGTCGCGCGATGCCCGTCGCGCCACAGCCACGCAGCCGGCCCCGCCATCAGCAGCACCAGCAGGGTCGAAGCGCGCTTCATCGCCGAGTCGCTGGACTCGTGCGCGGGCTCGACCAGCCGCCGCAGCGCGTCGCCGGTCAGCCGCTCGGCGAACACCAGGGCGAGCGCCACCGCGACCCCCAGGGCCGCCGCTGCCGCCGCATTGCGGCGCTGCGCCGCGTCGAGCCGGCCGGCGGCGCCGATCAGCAGCGACCCCGCGAGGAAGGTGCCGGCGAGCTGGAGCGCGCGCTTCAGGCTCTCGTCGGGACGGATCGACCACAGCGCGGTCGCCGCGCCCCACGCCGCCACAGCCAGCAGCAAGCCGAGCACGGCCGGCGCCCCGGGCGCGGGCCAGCGGCGGTCGAACGCGCCGAACGCGACGATCGCGGCGGCGGTCAGGGCCGCCAGCGGCGCGATCCCCGCCGGCGCATAGACCGCCAGCGGCGGCGCCAGGAACAGGGCCAACGCCAGCGCGTCGGCGGGCGTGGGCGCCCGCGCGCTCAGTCCCAAGATCATGGGCGTTGCGGCGGGGTTGCGGGGGCGCCGGTCATGGCGCCCTTGGATGCCCGGAATCGCTGCGCCTGTCCAGCCCGGCGGGGCGGAAAATCGGTTGACGGACAAGCCTTTGCGCCGCTATCCAAGCGCCGTCCCGATGCTCTTCCATTGCTCCGAGAAGCCCCGCCCCTTCGGGCCGGCCGACCAAGGCGCCAAACACTCCATGCCCTCGCGCGATCTCAAGCGGCGTTTCCAGGACAAGACGGCGCGCATCGGCGTCATCGGCCTCGGCTATGTCGGCCTGCCGCTGATCGAAGCGTTCAACGACAAGGGTTTCGACACGCTGGGCTGCGACATCGACGCGGCGAAGGTGAAGGGCCTGAACGCCGGCCGCTCGCCGATCAAGACCGTCGACCACGCGCGCATCCGGCGCATGGTCTCGACCGGCCGGTTCCGCGCGAGCGACGACTTCGCCGAGCTCGAGACCGCCGACGCGATCCTGATCTGCGTGCCGACGCCGCTGACACGCCACCGCGAACCGGACATGACCTACGTGGTCGATACCGGCAAGACGGTGGCGAAGCACCTGCGCAAGGACCAGCTGGTGGTGCTGGAATCCACCACCTATCCCGGCACCACGGTCGAGGAGCTGAGGCCGGTGCTGGAAGCCTCGGGCCTGAAGTCCGGGCGCGACTTCTTCCTCGCCTACAGCCCCGAGCGCGAGGACCCCGGCAACCCCAAGTTCAACACGCGCGTGATCCCCAAGGTGGTGGGCGGCGACGGCGCCGCGGCGCGCGACCTGGCGCTGACGCTCTACGGCGAGGTGGTGGCGGGGGTGGTGCCGGTGTCGTCCACGCAGACCGCCGAGGCGGTGAAGCTGACCGAGAACATCTTCCGCGCCGTGAACATCGCGCTGGTCAACGAGCTCAAGGTGATCTTCACGCGCATGGGCATCGACATCTGGGAAGTGATCGAGGCGGCGAAGTCCAAGCCTTTCGGCTACATGCCGTTCTATCCCGGCCCGGGCCTGGGCGGGCACTGCATCCCGATCGATCCCTTCTACCTCACCTGGAAGGCGCGCGAGTTCGGCGTCGCGACGCGGTTCATCGAGCTCGCCGGCGAGGTGAACCAGGCGATGCCGGAATACGTGGTCGCCGTGCTGGCCGACGCGCTCAGCCGCCGCTTCAAGAAGGGGCTCAACGGCGCGCGCGTCCTGCTCTTGGGCATGGCCTACAAGAAGAACGTCGACGACATTCGCGAAAGCCCGGCCCTCAGGCTCATGGAGCTGATGCAGGACCACGGCGCGGCGGTCGAGTTCCACGATCCCTACATCCCGGCGATCCCGGCGACGCGCGAGCATCCCAGGCTTGCCGGCATCAGGGGCGTCAAGTGGCGGCCCGAAAGCCTCAAGAACTACGACGCCGTGCTGATCTGCACCGACCACGACGCGGTGGACTACGCCGCCGCGGTGCGCGGCGCCAGGCTGGTGATCGACACGCGCAACGCCACGCGCGGCGTGAAATCCGGACGCAACAAGATCGTGCCGGCGTGACGGCGCCGCCCAAGGCCGGCGCGGAGGAAACGATATGTCGGCATTGATCGATATCGCCTGCTACGCGGGCTACACGATCCTCAGCGTCTGGGGACTGCTGCTGCTGAAGCCGGCGCTGACGCCCATGGCCGCGGGCGGCGGCGTGACCGCATCGGGCGTGCTCCAGGCCGCCGCGGGCCTCTTGATCTACACCGTCAGCTTCGCCCTGTGGCTGGTGGTGCTGGCGCGCCAGCCCTTGTCGGTCTCCTACCCAATCGCCATCGGGCTGACGCTCGCCGCCAGCGCCGTGGCCGCGGCCTGGCGGCTGGACGAGGCGCTGCCGATGCTGCGCATCGCCGGCATCGTGGTGATCTTCCTGGGCGTGGTGATGGTCGCCCGCAGCCAGAGCGGCTGACGCGGGACTACAAGACCGCGGGCAAGTTGGTCTAGTATCCCGCCATGAAACTCGCGCTCATCAAGACCGCGCCGCCTGCCGCCGCTCTCGCGGCGACGCTCCTGCTGGCCGCGCCGGCGCCGGCGCAGGATCCCTCCCTCGGCCAGGCCGCTGTCGGGGCCGAGGCCGGCAGCTACCTGGGCCTCGCCTTCAGCGTCCGGCCGCAATACCGCCAGGGCCAGGGGGCGCTGGTCGGCGGGCTCGCCGGCGCGGTGCTGGGCACCCTCGCCGCGGTGCCGGTGGGGCAGGAGCAGACGGTGATGCCGGGAGTGGCCCAGCCGCCCGGCGTACAACAGGAGTGCCGCAGCTTCATCAACACGGTGACGATCGACGGCGAGAAGCGCGAGCTGAAGGGCACGGCCTGCAAGCAGCCCGACGGCACCTGGCGCAACGTCCCCTAAAAGGCGACGCGAGCGCCCTGCCGTCATGGCCGACCAGCCCACGAAACGCGCGCCGAAACACCGGCCCGAAACGCTCGCCGCGCGTGCGCTGGGCTGGATCGACCCAAGCGGCGCGGTGGTGCCGCCGATCAATCCCTCCACCACCTACGCCCGCGCGCCCGACTACACGCTGATCGGCGGCCGCAGCTACAGCCGCGACGACTCGGCGGCCTACCTTCAGCCCGAGGCGCTGCTGGCGGCGCTGGAGGGCGGCAGCGGCGCGATGCTGTTCGCCTCGGGCATGGCGGCGACCGCGGCGGCGTTCCAAGCGCTCAACCCCGGCGACCACGTGGTGGTGCAGCGCGACCTCTACTACGGCCTGCCGAAATGGCTGAGCGGCTGGGCCGAGCCCTGGGGCGTGAAACCGTCGTTCATCCCGACCGGCGACATCGCGGCGCTGGAGAGCGCGGTCAGGAAGGACAAGACCAAGCTGGTGTGGATCGAAACCCCGGCCAACCCGAGCTGGGCGGTCACCGACATCGCCGCCGCCGCCAAGATCGCGCACCGGGCCGGCGCCAGGCTCGCGGTCGACTCCACCGCCGCGACGCCGGTGCTCACGCGGCCGATCGGGCTCGGCGCCGACATCGTGATGCACTCCGCCACCAAGTTCCTCAACGGCCACAGCGACGTGGTCGCCGGCGCGCTGGTGGCGGCGCGCGACGACGACTATTGGCAGCGCGTGCGCTACGTGCGCCAGCTCGGCGGTGCGGTGCTGGGCCCGTTCGAGTCGTGGCTGCTTCTGCGCGGCATGCGCACGCTGCACCTGCGCGTGCGCCAGCAGTCCGAGAATGCCCTGATGATCGCCACGCGCTTCCGCCGCCACAGGAAGCTGAAGACGGTCTGCTACCCCGGCCTGCCGGACTCGCCCGGCCATGCGGCCGCCGCGCGGCAGATGCACGGCGGCTACGGCGGCATGCTGTCGCTGCGCTTCAAGGGCGGCCCGAAGGCCGTGTTGAAGTTCGCCGCGCGCCTCCAGGTATTCGTGCGCGCGACGTCGCTGGGCGGCGTGGAGAGCCTGGTGGAGCATCGCGGCTCGGTCGAGGGGCCGGACAGCACCGTGCCGCACGACCTGTTGCGCGTGTCGGTCGGCGTCGAGCACGTGGACGACCTGATCGCCGATCTCGACCAGGCCTTCGCCGCGATCTGAGTCGAAGCCCGAAAGGACGGATTGATGATCGATCTCTACACCTGGAGCACGCCCAACGGCCGCAAGGTCTCGATCATGCTGGAGGAGACCGGCCTGAAATACGGCGTGTTCCCGATCGACATCACCAAGAAACAGCAATTCGCGGAGGACTTCGTCCGCATCAACCCGAACAGCAAGATTCCCGCGATCGTCGACCACGACGGCCCGGGCGGCAAGCCGTTCCCGCTGTTCGAGTCGGGCGCGATCCTGATCTACCTCGCCGACAAGACCGGCAAGCTGCTGCCCAAGGAGCCGCCGGCGCACTACCGCACCCTGCAATGGCTGATGTTCCAGATGGGCGGCGTGGGGCCGATGTTCGGGCAGGCGCACCACTTCCTGCGCGCGGCACCGGAGAAAATCCCGTACGGCATCGACCGCTACACCAAGGAGGCGCGGCGGCTCTATGGCGTCATGGACGGGCACCTGAAGAACAACGAGTACTTGGCCGGCGCGTACACCATCGCCGACGTCGCGACCTACCCCTGGGTGGCGCGGCACGAATGGCACCTGGTGAACCTGGCCGATTTTCCCAACGTGAAGCGCTGGTACGACGCGATCGGCGCGCGGCCCGCGGTCAAGAAGGGCATGGCGGTGCCGTGAGCATCCTCGCCATCGCTGCCCGTAGCCGGCCCCCCGCCCTGCCCCTACCCCGCTTCGCGCGGCTGCCGTCGCGCGTGGGGGGAGGGGACTCACGTTCGGGTCCCCCGTCCCGTGACGGAAGCTGGGTAGGGGGAGTTTGCGCCCATCGGACTGCTGTTGGCGTGAATTCAGCATGGCCGACGAGGACCGCGTAGCGCCGTTCGAGCTGGTGGTATTCGGCGGCGCCGGCGACCTGGCGCTGCGCAAGCTGCTGCCGGCGATGTACCAGCGCGAGCGCGACGGCCGCCTGGCGGCGGACGGCCGCATCGTCGCGGTCGCGCGCACCGCGATCGACGACGCGGAGTACCGCGCCCGCGCGGAAGCCGCGCTCAAGGCTCACGTCCCGCCCGACACGCTCGAGAGCGCCACCGCCGCCACGTTCCTGAAGCGCCTGCGCTACGTCTCCTGCAATGCCGCCGACGCCGCGGACATCGCCAAGCTGAAACCGCATCTCGCCGCCGGCGGGCGCACCCGCGCCTTCTATCTCGCGACCGCGCCCGACCTGTTCGGGCCGATCTGCCGGGCCCTGGGCGCCTCCGGCCTCGCCACGCCCGGCTCGCGCGTGGTGCTGGAAAAGCCGCTGGGCCGCGACCTCGCTTCCTCGCGCGCGGTCAACGACGAGGTGGGCGCGGTGTTCGGCGAGGACCGCGTGTTCCGCATCGACCACTATCTCGGCAAGGAGACGGTGCAGAACCTGATGGCGCTGCGCTTCGCCAACCGCATGTTCGAGCGGCTGTGGCACGCCGGCGAGATCGACCACGTGCAGATCACCGTGGCCGAGGCGCTGGGCGTGGAAGGCCGCGGCGCCTACTACGACCGCAGCGGCGCGCTGCGCGACATCGTGCAGAACCACCTGATGCAGCTTCTGTGCCTGGTGGCGATGGAGCCGCCGGCGCGCCTCGACGCCGACGCCGTGCGCGACGAGAAGGTCAAGGTGCTGAAGTCCATGCGCCCGTTGTCGCCCCAGGACATCGCGCGCGACACGGTGCGCGGGCAGTATGGCCCGGGTGCGATCCGGGGCCAGGCCGTGCCGGGCTACGCGCAAGAGATCGGCGCCAACGCGCAGACCCGCACCGAGACGTTCGTCGCGCTGCGCCTGGCGGTCGACAACTGGCGCTGGGCCGGCGTGCCGTTCTACCTGCGCACCGGCAAGCGCATGGCCGAGCGCCGCTCGGAGATCGTGGTCGAGTTCCGCGCGGTGCCGCACCAGATCTTTCCGCCCGAGGCGGGCGAGGTCGCGTCCAACCGCCTGGTGATCCGCCTGCAGCCGGACGAGGGCATCCACCTCGTGCTCAACACCAAGACGCCGACGCCGGGCAAGCTGAGGCTCCAGCGCGCGGCGCTGAACCTGAGCTTCGCCGAGGCTTTCAAGACCCGCCACCCCGACGCCTACGAGCGCCTGTTGACCGACGTGCTGCGCGGCAACCAGACGCTGTTCATGCGCCGCGACGAGGTGGAGTGGGCCTGGCGCTGGGTCGAGCCGATCCTCGCCGCCTGGACGGCCGCCGGCGACGCGCCCAGGCCCTACCCCGCGGGAAGCTGGGGCCCGGCCGCGGCCACGGCGCTGATGGCGCGCGACGGCCGCGCCTGGCGCGAGGAAGCGGGATAAGGCCCGATGACGGCCCGGGCGCGGCGATCGGCCCTGGCCGCGTTGGCGGCCGCGGCGCTGGGCATCGTGGTCGCGGCGCCCCCGGCGCTGAGTCAAAGCGCGGTCGCGACCGGCGAAGCGGCGTGGCGGCTTCTGCGGCAAGACGGCGCGGTAGCCCTGGTCCGCCACGGCCGCACCGGCGGCGGCGCGGGCGATCCGCCGGGCTTTGTCCTTGCCGACTGCTCGACCCAACGCAACCTGACCGACGGAGGCCGCGCGCAATCGCGCGCCCTGGGCGCAGCCGTGCACGCCCACGGCGTCAAGGTCGCCCGGGTGCTGTCAAGCCGCTGGTGCCGGTGCCTGGAGACGGCGCGGCTGGCCTTCGGCGAGCCGGAGCCTTGGCCGATGCTCGACAACCTCTTCGGCAACGCGGCGCGCGTGGCGGAGCGGACCGCCGCGCTGCGCGAGCGCATCGGCGCGTGGGCCGGGCCCGGCGCGCTGATCGTCGTCACGCACGGCGCCAACATCCTGCCGCTGACCGGAATTCAGCCAGCCGAGGGCGAACTCCTGGTCGTCGCGCGGGACGCAAAGGGCGAGATTCGCGCCGTCGGGCGCGTCGCGCCCGGCGGCTAACCTCAATCAGTCGGCTTGAGGCACCAGTTGCGGCCGCGGGCGGCTGGCGCGATCGAAATACAGGCGTGCGCGGGCGACGATCTGGTTGTCGGTGATGCGGTCCGCCGTCTCGATCGCCACGATCCGGCGCGCCACGGACGGGATGTGAATCCTGAGGTGATCGACGAATTCCCGCTTCGCCAGGCCGGGGCCCAGCACCAGGATCTCCTTCGCATCCTCCAGCGCCGCCGCCACGCGGCCGAAAAACACCGGCTCGTTCTGTACCTTGCCGGATCCGATCACATGCGCCTTGTGGTGCACGCGCAGGCTGCCGTGCGCCACGCCGTGCGGATCGGCCCCGGCGTCGATCACCGTCGGCGTCGCACCGGCGACGCCGAGCTCGAATACCCGGCCTTGGGCGTGGTCCAGCCAGACGACGGCATGAAGATGGGACATCGGCTTCTCCTGCGTGGGCTGGGGAAGCTATGCCAGCGCGGGACGCTGGGCCTTGACCCATGTCAAACGGCCCGGCTCGGTCAGCGGTGCCTGTAGCCCAGCTTCTCGGCTCGGCCGGGAAAATCCGGCTCCCAGGCCGAAACCGTCAGCAGCATCTCCACCGCGCCCTCGGGAGTTCCCAACGGCAGGATGATGCGCCGGTAGACCGCGTCGCGGACGCCGCGCGATTGCCGGATCAGGTAGAGCGTGGGCGCGGCGGATTCGACCGCCTCGGTGTAATGGCGGATCAGCATGTCGCGGTATTCCGGGGGCTGGAGCTCCGCGACGTCGTGTCCGGTCAGGTCGCTGCCGTGCACGTGGGCGATGACGCTGCCGCGCAGGCGGAAGACGAACCGCAGCGGGTCGCGCAGCACCGTGAGCAGGTTCACCTTGCCCAAGACCTGCTTCAGCTGTTCGGGCTTGATCGCGCCGCGCGGCGGCAGCGCATGCGGGCCGCGGCTCCGGTTCCACAGCTCGAGCACGTGAGCGATCCCCGGATCGTCGATCTTGTCGAGCGGCAGCCTCGTCGCGACGATGCGCAGAGGCTCGGCGCCCTGCTCGCCGCCAGGTTCCCCAGCCATTGCGGGAAATACTAGCGCAACTGCGCCGGCAAGGGATCGGCTAACTCGCGGACGCAGGCTGTAAACGGATTGTGTTCCGCTACCGATTGGCGATGTGGAAAGTATCCAATATTATTTATTCAAGCCGAGACCCATTGGGCGGCCGTGGAGGCAATGACGCCATGCAGAACGTTGCAGCACCGCATGTTCGTTCTAAGCTCGCTTGGATATTCGCAACTGCAGCGATCCTGGTTGCCGGCGCCGGCAGCGCCGGGGCCGAGGTGAAAATCCAGGCCTACGCGCTGCCGCAGGGCGCGTATCCGCACGACGTGGCCTGTGCCGCCGACGGGACGGTCTGGTACGCCGAGCAGCGCAAGGGCGCGGCCGGCAAGCTCGATCCCAAGACCGGCCAGGTGAAGGTCATCCCGCTTGGCAGCGGCGCCGCGCCGCACGGCGTGATCGTGGGGCCCGACGGGGCGCCCTGGTTCACCGACGGCGGCCAGAACGCGATCGTGCGCCTCGACCCTAGGACCGAGGCGGTGAAGGTCTACCCCCTGCCCCAGGCGCAGACCTACGCCAATCTCAACACCGCGGCCTTCGACGCCAAGGGCGTGCTGTGGTTCACAGGGCAGAGCGGCTATTACGGCAAGGTCGATCCCAAGTCGGGCGACGTGAAGCTGTGGCAGTCGCCGAAGGGGCGCGGACCCTATGGCATCGCGGCGACGCCGGACGGCAAGGTGTTCTACGCCTCGCTCGCCGGCAGCCACATCGCCCAGATCGATACCGCCACCGGCGAGGCCTCGGTGATCCAGCCGCCCAACCCCGACCAGGGCGCGCGGCGCGTATGGTCCGACAGCAAGGGCTTGGTGTGGGTCAGCGAGTGGAACTCGGGCTATGTCAGCCGCTACAGCCCGGCCGACAAGAGCTGGAAGATGTGGAAGCTGCCGGGCGACCGGCCGCGGCCTTACGCCGTCTACGTCGACGAGCGCGACATGGTGTGGCTGGCGGACTGGACCGCCAATGCCATCGTCGTGTTCGACCCGCGGACCGAGAAGTTCGAGGCGTTCAAGAGCCCGCGCAACGGGACGAACGTGCGCCAGATCTACGGCTGCAAGGGCGAGGTGTGGGTGCCGGAATCCGGTACCGCGCACCTGGTGGCATACCGCTACTAGACCCGCACCACCGGCATTTCGCGCGGGGCGCGGCGCGACAAGAGTTTCGGCCCGTCCTCGGCGACCACGAGGTTTTCCTCGTGCACCAGGATTTTCCCGTCGCCGTACATCGCGCTCGGCTCGATCGTCAGCACCGCGCCGGGAACCAGCACGGTGTGGTCGATCGGCTTGTTCGAGGGATGCTCGGTCATCGCCTTGCCGAGCCCGTGGCCGAAGCGGCCGACGTTGCCGAGCTTGATGCCGGCGTCCTCCAGCACCCTGGCCTGGGCGCGGAACACCTCAGCCGCCGTGTTGCCGGGCACCGAGGCCTCGATGCCGGCCTCGGTCGCGCGCCACAGCAGCTCGTGGATGCGCTTGGCCGCGTCGCCCGGATCGCCGTAGGCGACGTTGCGGTCGAAGTCGCAGAAATAGCCGGCGTAGCGCGCGCCCGTGTCGATCAGCAAAATGTCGCCCTTCGCCAGCCGCCGCCCGGTCGGTCCCATGATGATGCTGGCGTAGCCGCCCTTGCCGGTGCCGATCGAGGTGTAGGGCACCTTGTCGGCGCCGCGCAGCAGCAGGTCGGCCGCGAACTTGCGGCAGATCTCCTTCTCGCTGTCGCCGACGCGGGCGAGCCTGGGCAGATGGTCGAAGCCGTCGCTGGCGATGCGGCAAATGTGCCGGATGCGCGCGATCTCGGCCGGCGACTTGACGAAACGCAGCTCGCGCAGGACCGGAACGCAGTCCGCCGTCTCGAACGGGGCGATCAGCTCGCGCAGACGCAACAAGTCCGCGACCGGCATGCCGAGGCGCGACTCCGCGCCCAGCTCGACGCCGAAGCGACCGAACTTGCGGGGAATCCGGGCGATCCGCCCCGCCAGGAGATCGAGGCCCTCGTTCTCGGGCGTGGGCGACGGCCAGGTGGCGATGTCGCGGCACCACGAGGTCGCGCGCCAGTTCCCCTCGCCGATCTCGGGAATGACGGCCGCGGCCTCGCCCGCGCGCGGCAGCACGAAGTACCAGGGCCGCGTAGGACTGTTCCAGGCGAACTGTGTGGCGAAGCCCGAGAGGTACTCGAGGTTTGCCTCCGACGTCACCATGACGCCGTCGAGGCGATGCTCGGTCATCAGCCGCCGCGCCCGCTCGACGCGCGCGGCGAATTCCGCCGGCGCGAACTCCGCCGCCTCGCGGTGCCTGTCCTTCTTGGCCGACGGTGCCGGTTTCGCTGCCATGGTGCCTCCCGATGCGTGCTCGGCCCGAGTCTAGCGTCGGGAACCCACGGCGCGCGAGGGCCGCGCGGCCGGCGCCGAAGCGAGCGGAATAATCGCCGCCCGGCGGCGTTAATGGGCCGTATGCGTTCCAATGCGGCCCTGTTTCCCTAGGGAGGGTATGATGCACATCTCGAAAAGCGCGATCTTGGCCGGCGCCGTGGCGCTGGTCCTGGCGGGCCCGGCCATGGCGTCGAGCTGCCCGAAGCACATGGCGGACATCGACGCGGCGCTGGCGAAAAGCCCGAAGCTGACCGCCCAGCAGATGAACGACGTGAAGGCGCTTCGCGCCAAGGGCGAGGCGGACCACAAGGCCGGCAAGCACGGGGATTCGATGGACGCCCTGGGCAAGGCGAAGAAGACGCTCGGCATCCAGTAGACGCCCGGCTTTTTCGGGCTCCGCGACCTCCGGCCGGACTTGAAGGTCCGGCCGGGTTCGTTTTCTCGCGGCCGCACGCATGGCCGCGCGGGCGCCGCTCCCCCTCGTTGGCGATGCGCTCGGCGTCCCGCCCGCCACCAAATCCCCGGTATGCACGGGGTCGCTTTGCCCCACCTCTCCCGCTAGATTGAACACGGGTGAGGAAGCGATGAAGATCAACGAGACGACCATCGCGGTCTGCGACTGCGAAGGCACGATGAACCTCGACGGCGCGGCGCTCGCAAAGGCCTGCGGCGCCAAGGGCGCGGCCGAAATCCATACCCGGCTCTGCCGGGCGCAGATCGGCAATTTCCAAAACCTGCTGAAGGCCCTGGGCAAGGACCGCGGCAAGCTGCTGGTCGCCTGCACCCAGGAAGCGCCGCTGTTCCAGGAGACCCGGGCCGAGGCGGGCGCGGACGAGCCCACGGTCTCCTACGTCAACATCCGCGAGCACGCGGGATGGTCGGACGAGGCGGCCCAGGCCACACCCAAGATCGCGGCGCTGCTGGCGGAAGCCGCGCTGGACCTGCCGCCCGCTCCGGCGGTGCCTCTGGAGTCGAAGGGTGTCGCGCTGATCTATGGCACGGACGAGCGGGCCATTGAAATCGCCAAGCGCCTCAAGGACCGGCTCGAGGTCACGGTCCTGCTGCACCGGCCCAAGGACGTCCTGCCGCCGCGCATCGTGGACGTTCCCATCTTCCAGGGCACCATCGTCGCCGCCAAGGGTGCGCTGGGCGGGTTCGAGATCGTGGTGGACGACTACGCGCCCGCCCAGCCCTCCTCGCGACGCGCTCTCGCGTTCCTGCCCCCGCGCAAGGGCGCAAGTTCGACCTGCGACCTGATCCTCGACCTCACTGGCGGCACACCGTTGTTCCCCGCGCATGCGAAACGCGACGGGTACCTCAGGCCCGACCCCAAGGACCCGGCGGCGGTCGAGCGCGCGGTGTTCGCGTTCGCCGACCTCGTGGGCGAGTTCGACAAGCCGCGATACATCGATTTCAAGCCCGACTTGTGCGCGCATCAGCGCAGCCGCATCACCGGCTGCACACGCTGCCTCGACGTCTGCCCGGTGTCGGCGATCGCGCCGGGCGGCGATCACGTCGCGATCGACCCAAAGGTCTGTGCGGGGTGCGGCGCCTGCGCCTCGGTGTGTCCCACGGGCGCGGCCACCTACGCGCTGCCCGCGGGCGACGCGATCTTCCGGCGCCTGCGCACGCTGCTGGCCGCCTATCACGCCGCGGGCGGCCGCGACGCCGCGCTCCTGGTCCACGACCAGAGCCACGGCGAGGACCTGATCGCGGCGATGGCGCGCATGGGCCGCGGCCTGCCGGCGCGCGTGCTGCCATTCACCGTCCACTCCGCGACGCAGATCGGATTCGACTTCATGGCCTGCGCGATGGCCTACGGGGCGGCCGAACTGCGCGTGCTGGTGGGGCCGAAGAACCGCGACGACCTCGCGGGCCTGGCGCAGCAGATCGGGTTGATCGAAACCGCGATGTCGGGCCTGGGCTACGGCGAGGGCCGTGCCGGCATCATCGACGCCGCCGATCCCGACCAAGCCGAGGCCGACCTCTACGCGCTGCCGAAGCTGAAAGCCCCGGCGCCCGCCACGTTCCTGCCCATGGGCGGCAAGCGCACGCTGGTCATGCTGGCGCTGCGGCATTTGCGCCAACATGCGCCGCGGTCCGCGGAAGTCTTGCCCCTCCCGCAAGGCGCGCCGTTCGGCACCCTCGAGGTCGACGTCAACGGCTGCACCCTGTGCCTGGCGTGCGTCGGGGCCTGTCCGACCGGCGCCTTGGGCGACAATCCGGACACGCCGACGCTCAGCTTCACCGAAGACGCCTGCGTGCAATGCGGCATCTGCCGCGCGACCTGCCCGGAAAAAGTCATCCGGCTCAAGCCCCGCTTCAACTTCGCCGACGACGCGCGCTCGGCCAAGGTGGTCAAGCGCGAGCCGCCGTTTCACTGCGTGCGCTGCGGCAAGCCGTTCGCCACGCGCGGCGCGATCGAGCGCATCGTCGAGAAGCTCGCGGGCAAGCATTCCATGTTCCAGGGCGGCGACGCGCGCCAGCGGCTGATGATGTGCGAGGACTGCCGGGTGATCGTGCAGTTCGCGGCCACCGACAACCCGCTGGCCGGGCCGCAGCGGCCGCGGATGCGCACGTCGGAGGACGATTTCCGGGAGCGCGAGATCGAGGAAGCGCGCGCCAAGGTTCTCAAGGAGCGCGCGGAGCGGGCGAAAAAGAACGGCGGCGGAACGGCGTAGCGTCTACCGCGCCTTGGTCGCACCCGTGGCCTGGGCGCGGCATAGCCCCTCGGCCCGGGTCTTGAACGTCTCGGCCATCGCCGGCTGGACCAGCCCGTCCTTCACCATCTGCTCGACGCGGGCCGCGTGCTCGGCCATGCACTTGGCGAAGGGATCGTCGGCCTTGGCGGGCGCCTGGCCCGCCGCCACGCCGGCTGCCCCGCGGATGTCGTCGCGGTGGAGGTAGGCGAGCGCCGCTGCGGCCGCCAGCGCGATCAGCACCGCGGCGACGCGCGCGGGCGCCCCGTCGAGAACCGAGCTTCGCCGAGTTGGCGCGGTCGTCTGCATGTCCGCACGTTAGCCGCGATCCGGCCGGGAGGAAAAGCCCGGCCCCGCCGCATTGTGGCGCAGCGACCGCCACAAATCTGGCCAATTGGCCGCGCCAGAATATCCCCCGGAATATCGCAAACGCCGATCCGGCCGCGCCGCGCCCGTGGGCGCCGCGCCCCGCAAGACGCGACAAGACAAGCAGGGAGCTTGCGCCATGATCGCCGACCTTCTCAATTTCCAGCCTCTCGTGGCGCTGCTCGCGGGCCTGTTGATTCTCCTGGTGCCGCGGGCGCTGAGCTACATCGTCGCCTTCTACCTGATCCTGGTCGGCGTCGCCGGCCTATGGCCCTACGCGATGGCGTTCTGAAGCGCGTTCGCGCCGCGCTTTCCCGCGGCGCGCCAAGGCCTTGCGCCGGCGCCAAAGCCCCAGCAAAATCGGGGGCGAAAAGCCCGTGCCGAGGCGCTATATTGGCCCGGGTATAACGCCTTGAAAGGCCACGGGAGCCGCCCGCAACCCCATGTCCGCCGTCGTCGACCCGTTCGGCCGCGCCATCACCTATCTCCGTGTCTCCGTCACGGACCGGTGCGATCTGCGCTGCGTCTATTGCATGGCCGAGGACATGACGTTCCTGCCCAAGGCCCAGGTGCTCAGCCTGGAGGAGCTGGAGCGCGTGTGCGCGGCCTTCATCCGCCTGGGCGTGCGCAAGCTGCGCCTCACCGGCGGCGAGCCGCTGGTCCGCCGCAACATCGTGAGCCTCGTCCGCGCGCTGGGTGCGCGCCTCGGCCACGGGCTCGACGAGCTGACGCTCACCACCAACGGCACGCAACTCGCCAAATACGCCCAAGAGCTCAAGGCCGCGGGCGTGAAGCGCGTCAACGTATCGCTCGACACGCTGGACCCCGCGAAGTTCACCGCCATCACCCGCTGGGGCAAGCTCGACGAGGTGATGGAGGGAATTCGCGTGGCCAAGCAGGCGGGCCTCGGGATCAAGATCAACGCCGTGGCGCTGAAAGACATCAACGCCGGCGAGCTCGAACGCATGGTGGAGTGGTGCGGGGCCCAGGGCCACGACATGACGATCATCGAGGTCATGCCGATGGGCGACATCGGCGAGCAGCGCGTGGACCAGTACATCCCGATATCGATGGTCCGCGCGCAACTGAAGCGGCGCTGGACCCTGGAGGACGTGGACCACCGCACCGGCGGCCCGGCGCGCTACGTGCGCGTGAAGGAAACCGGCGGGCTGCTCGGCTTCATCACGCCCATGACGCACAATTTCTGCGAGAGCTGCAACCGCGTGCGCCTGACCTGCACCGGAACCTTGTTCATGTGCCTGGGGCAGGAGGACGCGGCCGACCTGCGGGCGCCCCTGCGCATGAGCGAAAGCGACGCGCCGCTGGAACGGGCGATCCGCGCGGCCATCGCGCGCAAACCCAAGGGGCACGACTTCGTCATCGACCGGCGCAACGCGCCCAAGAGCGTCTCGCGCCACATGAGCGTGACCGGCGGCTGACGCCGGCGCCATTCCGGGGAACACCCATTCATGTCGATCATGCAGGAACGCCACGCGGCGGTCGTCGAATTCATTTCCAGGGTCAAGCGCGTCGAGGCCGAGGACGGCGTCACGCCGCGCGCGCTGGACCGCATCAAGCCCCTGCTCGCGGGCCTCGCCACGCGCAACGAGTTGTTTCCCAAGGACCACTTCACGGTCCCGGGCGCCGACAAGGGCCGCATCTACCGGCTGGCCGAGGATCCCGACCACCGCTTCGCGCTCTACGCCTCGGCCGGCGTGCCGGGCAAGAAGCAGCCGCCGCACAACCACACGACTTGGGCCAGCATCGCCGGCGTGTACGGGCAGGAGCACAACGTGTTCTACGAGCGGATCGACAACCGCTCCACGCCGGGGCAGGGCAAGCTGCGCCGCAAAGGCGAGCTCACCGTGGAGAAGGGCAAGGCGGTCGCGTTCCTGCCCGACGATTTCCACACCATCGAGGTCCTGGGCGGCGAGCCGTCGTTGCATCTGCATCTCTACGGGCTGAGCCTCGAGCACCTGCCCGGACGCATCGCGTTCGAGACCGCCGACGGCGGGGCGTACAAGACGTTTCCCGCCAACCCCAACATCGCGACGCTGGAAATCCCGCCCGGGGCGCTCAAGGAAATGATCCGGGACGGCGAGGAGCTCGCGATCCTCGACGTGCGCGAGGAAGGTGCGTTCGCCCGCGCGCACCTGCTGTTCGCGGCCTCGCTGCCGTTGAGCCACCTGGAGACGCGCGCCGCCGCCCTGGTGCCGCGCAAGGGGACGCGCGTCGTCGTGATGGACGGCGACGGCGGCGCGCCGGCGCAACGCGCGGCGCGCAAGCTGTTCGATTTCGGCTACACCAACATCGCGGTGCTGCGCGGCGGCGCCGAGGGCTGGAAGCAGGCCGGCTTCGAGCTGTTCAGCGGCGTCTACGTGCCGAGCAAGGCGTTCGGCGAGGTCGTCGAGCACGAATGCGCGACGCCGCGCATCGAGGCGGCGGAGCTGAAGAAGAAAATCGAGGCGGGCGAGAACCTCGTGGTCCTCGACAGCCGCCCGATGGACGAGTTCAGCCGCATGAGCATCCCCGGTGGCGTGGACTGCCCGGGGGCGGAGCTGGTCTACCGCGTGCACGACATGGCGCCCGACCCCAATACGACGGTGATCGTGAACTGCGCCGGGCGCACACGCAGCATCATCGGCGCGCAGTCCCTGATCAACGCCGGCATCCCCAACAAGGTGATGGCGTTGAAGAACGGCACCATGGGCTGGCATCTCCAGGGCTTCGAGCTCGCCCGCGGCGAAACGCGCCACGCCCCCGCCCCCTCGGCCGAAGGGCTCGCGCGGGCGAAGCGGCGGGCGGCCGAGGTCGGCCGACGCTTCGCGGTCAAGCATATCGGCCACGACGCGCTGTCGCGGTTCCGCGCCGAGCGCGCCCAGCGCACGCTCTACCAGTTCGACGTGCGCACCCCCGACGAATTCCGCGCGGGCCACCTCCCCGAGTCGCGCATGGCGCCCGGCGGCCAGCTGGTCCAGGCGACCGACACCTACGCCGCGACGCGGAACGCCCGCATCGTGCTGATCGACAACGACGGCGTGCGCGCCACCATGACCGCCTCATGGCTGGTCCAGATGGGCTGGCCCGAGGTCTACGTGCTCGACGGGGCGCTGGAAGGCCGCGCGCTGGAAACCGGCCCGGAACCGCCCGCGGTGCTCGGCGATCCGGGCGCGGTCGACGCCGTCGCGCCCCAGCGGCTCAAGGCGCTGATCGACCGCGGCGATGCCGTGGTGGTCGACCTCGACACCAGCCTCGCCTATCGCCGCGGCCACGTGCCGGGCGCGTGGTTCGCGGTGCGTTCCACCTTGCCCCGGAGCCTCGGGAAGCTGCCGGGGGCGGAGACGCTGGTGCTGACCTCGCCCGACGGCATCCTGGCGAAGTTCGCCGCGGGCGATCTCGCCGGCACTGGGCGCAAGGTCGTGGCGCTCGAGGGCGGCACCCAGGCGTGGCGCGCCGCGGGCCTGCCGCTTGAGGCCGAGGACGGGCGCTGGGCGGAGCCGCCGGACGACGTGTGGTACAAGCCCTACGACAACGAGAAGGCCGTCGAGGCGTCGATGAAGGCCTATCTGAGCTGGGAAGTGGCGCTGATCGAGCAGGTGGCCCGGGACGGCGACGCGCGGTTCCGCACCGGGTTCTAGGACCCGGCGCTGCGGCGCGCGGCCGGCACCAGCGACAGGGCGGCGAACACGTTCAGGAGCGCCAGGCCTTCGAGGGCCGCCAGCGTCGCCGCGGTTCCGCCCCATTCCAGGAGCCACGCGCCCGCAGCCGGCGCCAGGGCCTGCGCGAACATCGCGGGCGAGCCCAGCCGGCCCATCAGCGTCGCGTAGCCCACCGGTCCGAACAGCGCCATCGGCAGCGTGCCGCGCGCGATCGAGCGGATGCCGACGCCCGCGCCGTAGGCGATCAGGCCCGCCGCGATCAGCGGCAGGCCGGCCAGCAGCACCGCCAGCCCGCCCGCCACCAGCAGGGTCGACAGCACCATGGTCCAGACCGGGTGCAGGCCCCGGCCCGCCACCATCTCGACCACGCGCGCGCCGACCTGGCTCGGCCCCACCAGCGCGGCCAGGCCCACCGCGGCGGCCAACGCGACGCCGCGCGCCTCCAGAAAATTGAGCAGGAACACCGAGACCACCGCCGAGATCACGCCGGAGAGCGTGATGCACAGCGCCAGCATGACATAGACGATCGTGCCGTGCGGCTCTGGGGCGCCCGGCGCGCCGCCGGCCCCCCCCGCCGGCGCCCGCTTCGGCGGCGGCGCGCGTCGCTCCTCGCGCGGCAGCGCAAAGGCCAGCGGCAGCACGATCAGAAGGTTGACCGCGGCGTAGGTCAGGCACGTGCCGCGCCAGCCCAGCCACTCGACCAGAAGCGCGCTCAGCGGCCAGCACACCGTGCTGGCGAAGCCGCCGTAAAGAGTCAGCGTCGTGATCGCGCCGCGCGACTGCTGGCCGTAGAGCCGGCCCAGCGCCGCGAAGGCTGCGTCGTAGAGCCCGGCGCCCATGCCGACGCCCAGCAGCACCCAGGCCGCGAGGAACGCCGGCAAGCTGGGCGCGAGCCCGAGGCCCGCCTGCCCCGCCGCGATCAGCGCCGCGCCCAGGGCCAGCACCGGCCGGCCGCCGCGCCGGTCGATCTCGCGCCCGATGCGCGGCGACGCCGCCCCCGCGGCCAACAGTCCGATGGTGAAGCCGCCGACCACCCAGGTCAGGCTCCAGCCCGTATCGGCCGCGACCGGCTTGGCCAGCACCGTGGTGAGGTAGTAGGACGATCCCCAGGCGAGGATCTGGTTGATGCCCAGGGCGCCGACGACGAACCAGCGGCGCCCGGTCAGGTCCAGCGACATGGATGCATCATAGCGGGCCGGGCCGGCGGCTCGATGCGCAGATTCCGGCTACCCGCCCGCGCGGGATCGATGGCGCCGGCGCCCGATCAGCCGCAGCACGAGGACTTGCCGGCTCCGCCGCCGCAGCACCCCGCCTCGGCCGGCGCCTTGGCGACGGCCTTGGCCGCCGTGTCCGCGCCGAAGCCGGCGAGCGGCCCGGTGGTATGGAACGTCTCCCACGAAACCCCGTCCGGGTCCTCGGCCCAGGCCTTGTTCGAGCGCGCGTAGCAGCAGGCGGCCTGGTGCTGTTCGGCCACCCGCTCGCCCGCGGCGCTCAGGCGCCGCGACACCGCTGCCAGGTCTTCGTCGCTCTCCACCTGGATGCCGAGATGGTCCACGCCGGCCGCCGCGCCGCGTTCCGAGATCGCGAAGTTGACGCGCGGATCGTCCAGCATCCACTTCGCGTAGTCCGGCTTCAGCACCGTGGGCTCCGCCCCGAACAGCGTGGAATAGAACGCGATCGACATCTCCAGGTCGCTAACCGCGACGTGAACGTGCAGGCGCTGCATCTTCGTCTCCCGGGATGGCGGTTTCGCCGGCGGGCACGTAAGCGCCGCCCGCGCAGCAGTTCTGGGTGAGGAAATCGAGCAGCCGGTTCATCGCCGCGAAGTTCGCGGCGTAGATGATCGACCGCCCCTGGCGCCGGGCCACGACCAGCCCGGCGTGGCGCAATTGCGCGAGGTGAAACGACAGCGTGGGTCCCGCGAGCTCGAGCCTGCCCGCCACCTGGCCCGCCGGCAGCCCTTGCGGGCCCGCCTGGACCAGGAGGCGGAACACGTCGAGCCGATTCTCCTGCGCCAAGGCGGACAGGGCGGCGACCGCGTCTATCGTTTTCATCATTCCATACTTATGGAATAATAGAACGGGAGTCAAGCCGCTTTGCGCGACCGCCCTCCCCCGTGGCGACGGTCGGCGGAGTGCGCGGGGCGGGCTGGCGCGGGTCTACTTGAATTCGATCTGGTGCGCGAAGTCCCGGCCGTCGCTCACCGTCAGTTGGTCGAAGCCCAGCAGGCGCAGCTGGTCGAAGAACGTGAACAGGTCGTCCACCTTGAACTCGCGGAACAGCTCGGTCTGGCGCGACAGCGTGGTCATCAGCGCCAGTAGCGCCCGCATGCGGTAGAGCGTGTTGGCGAATTCCGCGTTGACGCTGACCAGGATCGCCTTTTCCGCCTCGTCGCCCTTGGCGAACAGCACGAACGGCGGCGGATAGGGCTTGGCGATGAGTTGCAGATTGACCTGGTTGACGAAATCCAGCCGCGATTTGCGGTTGTAGATCGGCAGCGGCTTGGCGCGGGCGACGTAGTCCTCGTGCGTCACCTTGCCGGGATAGTAGTAGCCGGCGTGCTTTTCGGCCGCGGCCGTTGGACCCGCGGCGCCGCCCGCCACCGCCAGCGCCGCCGCCAGCGCGATCGCCCGATACCGCATCGCCATTCCCCTCTTGTTGCCCGCGTTGCCCGGCACGGCCGCCTGCTGGTACGCCGCGCGGGCGAAGCTATACTGGCCCCGGATTGCCGGTCAATGAACCGGCGCCGATCGAGCGCGGGGAACGCGGTCCCCGGCAACGAGGGACGGTCCGGCGGCCATGGGCTTCAGCAAGATCGCGTTCGTCGCGGCGCGCAGCGACGCCGCCCAGGCGGCGCTCACCGAGCTCAAGGCGCTCTACCCGCACGTCGACGAGCGCGAGGCCGAGGCGATCGTGGCGCTCGGCGGCGACGGGCTGATGCTGGAAACCCTGCACGCGCACATGCAGCGCAACGTGCCGATCTACGGCATGAACCGCGGCACGGTGGGCTTTCTGATGAACGAGTACCGCACCGAGGGGCTGATCGAGCGGCTCGAAGCGGCCTCGCCGGTCAAGCTCAACCCGCTCAAGATGAAGGCCCGCACGATGCGCGGCACGGCCACCGAGGCCTTCGCGATCAACGAGGTGTCGCTGCTGCGCGAAACGCGCCAGGCGGCGAAGCTGCGGATCACCGTGGACGGGGTGGAGCGCATTCCGGAGCTGGTGTGCGACGGCATCCTGCTGGCCACGCCCGCCGGCAGCACCGCCTACAACCTCTCGGCCCACGGTCCGATCCTGCCGCTGAACTCGAGCGTCCTGGCGCTGACGCCGATCAGTTCGTTCCGGCCGCGGCGCTGGCGCGGCGCGCTGCTCGACCGCTCGGCCCGGGTCGAGATCGACATCCTGGAGGGCGACAAGCGCCCGGTCTCGGCGGTCGCGGACATGACCGAGGTGCGCGACGTGGCGAGGGTCAAGATCAAATGCGACCGCAAGACCGCGATGACGCTGCTGTTCGACCCCGACCAGCACCTGAGCGAGCGGATTCTGAAAGAGCAGTTCCTGGTGGGCTAGACGACCGGATCGACCGCCGGGACACGGAGGCACAGAGAAACCGTCGGCGCAACGGCGCCTTCGCGGCCTCTGCGTCCCCGTGCCTCCGTGATTCGATCGCTCCCTATTCCTACTTCGCCGGCTTTATCTCGTGCGCCAGCGTGTACTCGTCGGTGCGCGCGGCGTAGGCGAGGCCCTTCTTCATCCCCCAGGCGTTGATCTGGTAGTGCAGCGGGATGATGCCCAGGTTGCCGATGCCGATTTCGCTCGCCTCGGCCAGCAGCTTCTCGCGGGCCTTGTCGTCCACCGTCATCAGCGCCTTGTCCAGCACCGCGTCCATCTTGGGGTTGGAATAGCGGCCGCGGTTG
>Ga0114930_10000494_pt1 | contig 40793 bp, 31 predicted proteins | sample AnhtaG_FD_87300 | JGI IMG/M metagenome (GOLD analysis project Ga0114930, IMG submission 87300) | Deep subsurface microbial communities from Anholt, Denmark to uncover new lineages of life (NeLLi) - Anholt_01485 metaG | ecosystem: Environmental > Aquatic > Marine > Oceanic > Sediment | place... | reverse complement strand
ATTAATTATCACAGGAATATTATAATCTACTGCCATGCGTCTAATTTTGTATTCGTCTTCCATTATTGTTTTAAATTTCTCTTCTACTGTTGTTGGTAATGGGATGTTTATTACTATGTCTATGCGCCCATCTTGCAAACATTGCATAATATTAGGCTCCATTCCATATTCGTGAACCTTATACAGTTTTACTGCGTTTATGTTATTCCTTGTTAAAGCATTCTTAGTATCTTCTGTCGCAAATATAGTAAATCCTAGTTTACTAATCTCTTTCGCCAAGGGGATTACTTCATTTTTCAATTTTTCTCCACCTACGGAAATTAGTATATTTCCTCCCTCTATTGGAACATTCATATCAGCAGCTTCTAACGATTTCATAAGGGCATCAGGAAAGTTTTCACCTATACATGCTACTTCTCCTGTAGAGCTCATTTCTACGCCCAGAACGGGATCTGCTTTATCAAGTCTCATGAAAGAAAACATAGGGGCTTTAACTGAAACATAGTTTCCTAAAGGAAGATTCATAAGCCTTTTTGGAATTTTACCCCCCATAATAACTTCAGCCGCAAGTCTCATTAAATTAATGCCCCGAGATTTGGAAACGTAAGGCATACTTCGACTTGAGCGCAAATTACATTCAATAACATAAACCTCATTATTTTTAACAAGATATTGAACGTTAAAAGGACCGTGGATTTTTAAGGCCAGGGAGATTTTTTTGGTATAATCTTCAATTTTTGATGTAACATCTTTGGAGACCGTTTGAGGTGGTATAGCCATGGTTGCATCTCCACTATGAATGCCAGCATTCTCAATATGTTCTACAATTGCACCAATAAGCACATTTTCACCATCACATACGCCATCGCACTCAATTTCTCTGGCATTTATAAAAAATTTAGTTATAACAACGGGATAATCGCTCGATATAGATGCTGCGAGGTCTAAAGTATCTTGAAGCGTATTTTCATCATAAGAGACTCTCATAGCAGCGCCACTTAAAACATATGAAGGTCTGACTAGTATTGGATACCCAACTTTCTTCGCAAATTCGATGGCATCTTCTTTAGTGGTTAAAGCATTCCATTCGGGTTGTTTAATACTTAATTGATCTAATAAAGTACTGAACTTACTCCTATTTTCCGCCATATCTATGCGAGTTCCGTGAGTACCGAGAATTTTTATGCTTGCCTTTCTAAAAAAATCTGAATACTTAGAAAATTTAGCAGCCAAGTTATTTGCTATCTGCCCTCCTACAGAAACTACTATCCCATCAGCTTTTTCAAGCTCACAAATGTCCAACACTCTCTCTCCGGATAATTCTTCAAAATAAAGTTTATCGGATATATCGTAATCAGTCGAGACCGTTTCTGGATTATAATTTATCATTATTGCCTGATCGATTCCTAGCTTTTTTAAGCCCCATAAACAATTGACCGACCCCCAATCAAATTCTACAGAAGCTCCAATACGATAAGTCCCTGAGCCTAATACTATAATCTTTGTAAGGTTAGATTTATATTCACTTTCAAAATCAATGTCGTGCTCAGAAGCGCTGTAAGTTAAATAAAGATAATTAGTTACGGCTGGCCATTCAGCTGCTAATGTGTCAATTCTTTTAACATAAGGCTGAATATTTAGTCTTCTTCTCATTTGTCGGATGAAGATTGTATCAACACCCATAATTTTAGCAATTTGACCGTCTGAAAAACCATATCTTTTCGCGCGCTCTAACCAATATTTTTTCTCGTTATCATCTGATTCGAGTAATTCAATATCTTGGATTTGACGATTAAGATCTACAATATTTTTTAATTTATACAAAAACCATTTATCTACTCTCGATAAACGATATATTTCATCAATTGAAATTCCTTTCTTGATCGCTTCAGCTATTCTAAAGAGTCTTAAATCAGTGGGGTTTCTTAACGAATATTTTAGTTCATTGAGGTCTTCAATCGGTTCTAAATCATTAGCAACAAATCCTTTCATACCGATATCTAACATTCGTACCGCTTTTTGGAGAACTTCTTCAAAAGTTCTTCCTATCGCCATTACCTCTCCAATGGATTTCATTTGGCTTCCTAAGCGTCGATCGACTTTTTGAAATTTAGTCAAATCCCATCGTGGAATTTTTAGAACTAAATAATCTAATGCGGGTTCAAAACAAGCAGTTGTTATACCAGTTATTTTATTTTTAAGTTCTGGTAAGGTGTATCCTATTGCTAATTTAGCAGCAATATATGCCAAGGGATATCCCGTAGCTTTTGAGGCCAATGCAGACGATCTTGAAAGGCGTGCGTTAACTTCAATAACTCGAAATTCTTTTGAAAAGGGATTTAATGCGTATTGAATGTTGCATTCTCCGATAACCCCAAGACCTCTGATAACTCGAATTGAAGCAGACCGAAGCATATGGTATTCTTCGTTAGTTAACGTTTGACTCGGTGCTACTACTATACTCTCACCTGTATGAATCCCCACAGGGTCGAAGTTCTCCATATTACAATTTATGAAGCAATTATTGGCGGAATCTCGCACCACTTCATACTCGACCTCTTTCCAGCCCCATATGGATTCTTCGATTAAAATTTGATTAATTCTCGACTGAGCTAACCCTTTTTTTGCCATCCGTTCGAAATCTTTCATATTATCGATGATTCCAGAACCCCTACCACCTAAGGTGTAAGCAACCCTAAGCATTAAAGGAAAACCAAACTCTTGAGCTGCTTTAATTGCGTCTTTATATGATGTTACCGCTTTACTTTGGCACACTTTTGTATCTGCTTCATTCATAGCTTTTACGAATAAATCTCGATCTTCTGTAACTTCGATTGCTTCTATTGGAGTTCCAAGAACTCTTATATTATATTTCGCTAATATTCCTTGCTCTTTTAGCTCTACACCCACATTTAAAGCAGTTTGACCTCCAAACGCCAGTAATATACCATCTGGTTTCTCTTTCTTTATCACTTTCTCCACATATTTAACATTAACCGGAAGTAAGTAAACCTGGTCTGATAATTCAGGATCAGTTTGGATAGTCGCTATATTTGGATTAATTAATATAGTTTCAATACCATCCTCTTTCAAGGCTTTAAGAACTTGACTTCCAGAATAATCAAACTCTCCAGCTTGACCAATTCGTATTCCACCAGAGCCTAATACTAATGCTTTTTTAATTGATTTATCTAATGGCATGATATCACAACTCCATAAACTCAATGAATTTATCAAACAGGTATAATGAGTCTAAAGGGCCTGGAGAAGCTTCAGGGTGGAATTGAACAGCAAAAATAGGTTTACTCTTATGAATCAAACCTTCATTTGAATTATCATCTATGTTTGTTAAAAATTCAGTGAAACCTTCACTTTCAAAATCTTTTACGCAAAAACCATGGTTTTGGGAAGTAATATAACACTGCCTTGTTTTGGGATTTATTACGGTTTTGTTTCCCCCTCGATGCCCGTACTTCAATTTATAAGAGGAACCACCTGCTCCTAAAGCTATAATTTGGTTTCCTAAGCAAATTCCCATTGTTGGCACGCTATACTTTATTAATTTACGAGCAACTTCAATTACATTTTTATATTTAGCAGGGTCTCCGGGACCATTGGAGATAAATACTCCATCAGGTTTGTAAGCCATAATTTCTTCATAAGAATGATTAGAAGGAACGATAATCAGTTCTATTTTTCTCTTCACAAAATTTCGCAATATATTATTTTTTACTCCTAAATCTATTATGACCACTTTTCCCTTCGGATTTGAAGGAATAATATTTTTAACTTCTTTAGTTGAGACTTCGCTAGCTAAGTTTCTAAGATTAGGGTCCTCTACTTTTTCAACTTCTGCTTTCAGTTCTTCAATGTTAGGAGTTTCTCCAGGATTATAAACAGCAAGTAGTCCAACTTGGACACCTTCTTCTCTTAATACCTTTGTGATTGCTCTCGTATCGATCCACTCGATCCCAGGTATATTTTCTTCCAATAAAAATTCATTTAGAGTTTTATCGCTTTCATAATGGCTAGGATTTTTGCAGCATTCGTTAACAACAAAGCCACTTACTTTTATTGAATCTGATTCGAAATATTTGTGAATACCATATTGGTCTTTTTCCCATGCGGGAACCCCATAATTCCCAACGAGAGGGTGAGTCATGACTACAATTTGCCCTTGATATGAAGGATCTGTCAGAGTTTCATTGTATCCAGCACCGGTAATTGTGGTGAATACTATTTCACCATAAGTTTTTTTAGTCGCTCCAAATCCAATCCCTTCAAAATAACGACCATCTTTTAACATTAAAATAGCTGGTCTTTCTTTCTTGTAAATCATCGACAAAAATGTATTTATCTTTGTGTATATTCTTAACATAAAGATAACAAGTAACTTATTTTAAGCTTAATTATTAACTGGATAAATTTACAAATATTAGAACTATTTTTAAAAACTATGAGAAATATATCTAATTATAATAAAAATTGGAGATGGATTAAAAATTGACATTAAAAACTCCGGAAGAGTATTTAAGAAGCATCCAACGCCCTGTCAATCTGTATATGTTCGGTGAAAAGGTTGAAGAATTTTGGAATCATCCAATCATTAAACCGTCGATAAACACCGTTATGAAAATCTACGAATTAGCCCAATTAGACGAATACAAGGATTTGATGACAGCAACATCTCATTTAACTGGAGAATTAATTAATCGTTTTACCCATATCCACCAATCAACCGAGGACTTAATTAAAAAGGTTAAAATGCAGCGGTTGTTAGGCCAGTTTACGGCCTGTTGCTTCCAGAGATGTGTAGGTTTCGACACAGCGAACTCCTTATACAGCGTCACTTATGAGATGGATAAAAAGTATGGAACTGATTACCATGACCGATTTAAGAAGTATTGGATAGAAGTTCAAAGAGAAGATTTAATGGTCGATGGTGCCATGACGGACACAAAAGGAGATAGAAGTAAAAGACCAAAGGATCAACCGGATCCCGATGCATATTTGCATATAGTTGATACTATGGATGATGGAATAGTCGTTCGAGGAGCTAAAGTACATCAAACTGGATTCTTAAACTCTCACCGAGCGATAATTATGCCTACTCTCTCTTTGAGGTCCGGTGAAGAACAATACGCAGTAAGCTTTGGAATTGATACTGATGTTAAAGGGATAACGATGATATATGGTAGACAGTCCTGTGATACAAGAAAAATGGAACCCGATGAATTAGATATTGGTAACTTCAAATTTGGTGGTCAAGAAATTTTCGTGGTTTTTGATAATGTGTTCGTGCCAAATGAAAATATTTTTATGAATGGTGAAATTGAGTTCTCAGGAGAATTAGTCAATCGATTTGCTGGTTTTCATAGGCAATCCTATGGGGGGTGTAAAGTTGGAGTGGGAGATGTATTAATTGGCGCTTCAGCCTTAATATCGGAATATAATGGAACAGATAAAGCATCACATATAAAAGATAAGTTAGTTGAAATGACTCATCTCAATGAAACGCTCTATAGTTGTGGTATAGCTTGCAGTTCTTTAGGTTTCCAAAGAGATTCAGGTAATTACGAAATGGATATGTTGTTAGCAAATGTATGTAAACAAAATGTTACTCGCTTCCCTTACGAGATCGGGAGATTAGCTGAAGATATTGCAGGAGGAATGATATGTACGATGCCCTCTGAGGCTGATCTAAAGTCGAAGGAGATAGGCCATTTAATCGAGAAGTATTTAACGACATGTGAAGGAGTTTGCACTGAAGATAGATATAGAGTACTTCGATTCATTGAAAATCTCACAATGGGAGTTGCCTCTGTGAGCTATAGAACAGAATCGATGCATGGAGCGGGATCGCCTCAGGCTCAGAGAATCATGATTTCTCGCCAAGCAAATTTAGACGAAAAGAAAAAATTAGTAAAAAAAATTCTCGATATAGATTCAGAATAGTATTTCCTTACTTTTTTTATAACAATTTAATTGTAGTTAAAATACCTAATTGAGTAGAATTATACTCCTGTTTTACTGATATCCTATAATTCTGAATAAGAACTTTTAAAACCACGATTACATTATAAAAAAAATTAAATATACACTAAACTTAAAAGGTGAGTATTTTAGAGCAAAAAAATATATTTGATAATCAGAAGTTTATATCAGATGGCCCTGCAAAAGATCCAATCTACATTTCAGAGAAGTTTAAAGTAATGCGAATTTCTTTAAAAAAAGGCTTAGAAATCGAACCTCATGAAGGCTCGCACCCAGTTGTTTTCTTAATATTGAAAGGAAAGGCTATTTTTCCTACTGCTTCCGGAGAAGTAGAATTAAGTGAAAATGATTATATAACTTATAGCGAAACTGAATCAAGGGGCATTAAAAGTTTAGAAGATTTGGTTGTGTTAGCTATTCGCGACTAATTCAACTTTCTTTTATTTTTATACTTCACACACTCGCTAATAAAATCGTAATAAACCTTAGAAGGGGCGTAGGGTCTAGATTTAAATTCCGGATGAAATTGCGTACCAACCATCCAGTGGTCTTCTCTGTTAAGCTCGATGCTATTTATTATTTCGCCAGTTTCGTCTCTACTAGAAATTATTAGCCCTTTTTCTTTTGCTTTTTCATCTATATTATATTATTATATTAAAACTAAATAGCGATGTAAAATGGTTAAGTTATAAATAGACTCTTCGATGAAAAACTTGGATCAGATGTTATATTAAGACCCAATCGTCTCAAACCAGCTTCATCTCCTGGAGTAGGTATATGAGTTGAGTGCATTTCACATCCACTTAATTCTTTAAGTTTGTCTATGGCAACTTTAGCAGAATGGTTGAAATCAGCACTGATGCTTAAAGCGATTAGAGTTTCTTCAAGATTGAGACTTAACCGTTTGTTATTAAAGATTTCTGATTTTAAATAACTAATGGATTCCAAAATATTAGGAGATAGAAGATGTATATTATCAGGAATACCCGCCAATTCTTTAATTGTATTTAAGATTAAACTTGAAGCCGCATGAAGCAAAGGTGAATTGTTACCAGTAATAATTTTCCCATTTGCCAATTGTAATGCAGCTCCAGCAAATACTCCTTCGTTCCCTTTCCCTTTATTCTTAGCCGCGTTAGAAGCTTGGCGAGCCTCATTTACAACCTTTCGATCGAGTACAGTGAGATTCAGCTCCTTCATCAACAATTCCGCTCTTTGAACAGTCTTCTTATCTGATCCACCCATTGCATATTCACAACTATATCGTAAAAATCTTCTGATGAGTTCCTGCTTTGCGGCTTGTTGTACCAGATCATCATTGATTATAGCAAAACCCGCTTTATTTACGCCCATATCTGTAGGAGATTTATAGACTAATCTGCTATCCATAATTCTTTGCATTATTTTCTTAACAACGGGAAAGATTTCTACATCTCTGTTATAATTAACTGCCTTTATATTATAAGCTTCAAGATGAAATGGATCTACTTGATTAAAATCACCAAGGTCAGCAGTCGCAGATTCATACGCCATATTTACCGGGTGTTTCAATGGTAAATTCCAAATTGGAAATGTCTCAAATTTAGCATAGCCCGCATCTATTCCCCTTGTATAATCATGATAAATTTGTGAAAGACATGTCGCTAATTTTCCACTACCAGGACCGGGTGCAGTAACTATTATTATAGATTTGGAAGTTTCGATGTAAGGATTTGCACCATACCCCTCTTCACTTATGATTAAATCGATATTAGTTGGATATCCCCTAATCAACTTATGTGTATAAACATTAATATTGCGGCGTTCTAGTTTATTCATGAATTGTTTTACTATTTGTTGTCCATTGTAACGTGTAACTACCACCCCACTTACATTGATTTCTCCATCTCGTAGGTCATCGATTAATTTCAATGCATTTACATCATAGGTTATCCCAAAATCTGCTCGGATCTTCCTTCTTTCTATATCCCCGGAGTAAATACAAATAATAACCTCTATTTTATCCTTAAGCCCTTTTAGAAGCTTCATTTTCACATTTGGATCGAAGCCAGGGAGGACTCGTGAAGCGTGATAATCGTATACAAGCTTTCCGCCAAATTCAATGTATAATTTATTCCCAAATTGAGCCGCTCGATCTAAGATGCTCTTAGATTGTTCTTTTAGATACTTCCCGTTATCAAAACCAATTTTATTAATAGTCATTCTAACTTAGTTAAAACAATTTTATTACTTAAATTACTATTTTCCTTTAAAAAATGGATCTCTTTTTTGACTCAAAGCTTTTAATGATTCCCTAAAATCACGTGTCGTTAACAGTTTTCTTAACCCTTCGTTTTCAAGGTCTAAAGTATTTGATAATATCTCCTTAAAATAATTATGTAACGTTTTTTTCATTAATTTTATCGATAGAGACGGTCCTTTAGGAGGAATAAGGCTCAAGGCTTGTTCTCTAACAAATGGCATTAAATCTTCTTTTGGTAAAACTTTATTTACAAGACCAAGCTCGTAGGCTTCTTGAGCAGTTATCTTTTTACCAAAATAGAGCAATTCTTTTGTTTTCTGAAAACCTATATAAAAAGGAAGTAAAAAATCGGCGCCAAATTCCGCTATAACCGCGCGTCTTATAAAATAAAAACCAATCCAAGCATCTTCAGATGCATAAATTAAATCAGCGCCTAACAATGGCATAGTGAAACCAGCACCTACCGCTAGCCCGTTTATGGCAGCGATTACCGGTTTGGAAAAATCCCAAAATTTCATGGATAATCTTTTTATCGCGATATCGGTTAAATCAATTTCGTCTAATATTTTTTTAGGAATTGAAGATATCATATTCATATTAAAATATCCACCTGACGAAAAGGCGTTAGCTTCTTCGCAGCCAGTAATAATTAAAACTTTAGCATCTTTATCAGATTCCATATCTGCTAACACAGTCTCAATTTCTAAAAAGGTTACAAATGACATTGCATTTTTCCTTTTAGGCTGGTTAATGGTAATGGTGCATATTCCGTTTTCTTCCTTATTATAGAGTATATCTTGAAGATCTTCGATTTCCATTTAACATTCTCAAAACGATTAATTTGAATAAACTAATAATATATATAGTTAGGCTTTTTCACTTATAATTGTTTACCACTTGAATTTAGAAGTAAACTAAGTTTAATCTTTACCAAAAGAAAAAAAAGAAGAGAAAAATAAAATTATTTTTAAAGAAATTTAATCAATAAAACATTAAAGCAGCTTAAATAACTGTCTTAGAGTTAAACTCATAATATATTGTTGCATTTGTCTTGTGCCACCACCTATTTCCTGAATTCGAGTAATTCCTAAAAGATCGTGCATTAATGTATTATCACAAACCCCTGCGCCTCCCATAAGATTAGCGGATTCGTAAACAACTCGTTCGCATAATTGTGTGCTAAGAAATTTAAGTTGAGAGGCAGTAGCGACCAGTGCTAAATTAAATTCTTTAGGTAATGTACCTAGTTGCTCCATCTTATTATCAATCGTTTGACAAATTTTTAAGCATGCTAATGTCATACTCATTGTTTGCGCCCATAAATCAGATAGGGGAAATCCTACTCCTTGATATTTCAGAATTTCTTTGTCAAACTGTTTTCTCATATTTGTATATATTACCGCGTGAGTGATTGCGTTCCATGCTTCAGCTAAATTTAAACAAACAATACCCAATCGTTCTAGGTTAAGCCCCTCGAATAAGTGCGATCTACCCTCTCCCGGTATACCTAACACGCATTCAGATGGGATTTTTAGGTTTGACATTGTTTCTTTACCGATGTGTATTCTCGGAGTCCAAGGAATGTTAACTCGTTCACTAGTCCAGCCATCCCAAGAGGTATCAACTAAAAATTGAGCCATCGTATTCCCGTTATTTTTTTCAGTGACAGCGTAAATCACAGCCCAATCTGCTTTGCTTCCATTAGTTTGATATATTTTTTCCCCATTTACAATAAAACTTCCATCTTCTTGTTCGTCACATTTAGTCAGCATATGCACTGCATCAGACCCTCTTTCTGGTTCTGTAATGCATATACAACCTATTTTTTCTCCCGTTACTAATTCTTTTAACGCTTTTAGTCGAATTTCAACATCTTCGTGGTGAAGTAATAAGGGATTCACTGCTAAAACTGTAGCTCCGGCGCCCATTGCTAGCTGAGGATCAAAAAAATCCATAGCTAAAACCCTCATGAATTCCGTCGTCATACCATAGGGTTCAAAATCTAACCCAAGATTATCAAATTTGTGCATTCGAGTAATATATCCATTTCTGCCAATTTCTGGTATCCACTCGTAGAAATCTTCGTTATGAGTTATATTATTATCCTTTTCAAATTTCACAAAAAATTTTTGGGCTTGTTTAAGGAAATTAAAATGCTTCGGCTTTAAAAAACTCATCAGATTGTAGTTCAAAAACTTATTTCGGGTTTTTAACGAGAGTTTTTCGAGGATATCATCATTTATGCATTGAACTTTACCTTTTTTAATAACCAATATAATCAACTCTTATCGTTAGAAATAATTTAATTACTATGATTAGTATTTGATAAAATCCTTAAAATAAGTTTAGAAAAAAAAAAATTATTTAAAAAGTAAAAAAATTAAAGAATTATTCTAACTCAACCATTATCTTTATATCGTCATGTAATCCTTTTGATAAATCTTCAACTGCGCTAGGAACTTCATCGAGTTTTACTCGTTTAGTAATTAAAGGGAGAACATCAACCTTTTTCTGCTCGATCAACCTGAGAGCTGTGCTGTACGATTCTTGATCTGCAAGATACATGCCCATCATCGTAATGTTTTTAGTTGTAAATTGGAGAAACCCTTTCATCTCAAAAGGTTCTGGATGCATTCCAATTATCATGATTGTTCCTCCCATCTTAACCAGTTGCATCGAATTCATTATTGTTTCCGGCAAACCTACACAATCAAACACGTAATCTGGGCCTATTTTGTTAGTTAGTTTTATAATTTTACCCCATACATTTGGACTAAAAGCTTTATCTGCCCCCAATTTTAACGCTAATTGATGTTTAGCTTCAATTAATTCTATTACGTATATTTTACTTGCTCCTGCTGCATTAAGTGCTTGAATAGTCATTAATCCTACTGGTCCAGCCCCAAAAACAGCGGCAATGTCACCAACTTTAAATCCTGAATTCCTAACAGCTTGCACTCCGATTGATAACGGTTCGACCAGCGCCCCTTCCTCAAAAGAAACCGATTCTGGTAATTTATGTATTCTATCCGCTCTAACTTTCACAAATTCAGATAGAGCTCCATCGTGTGTGACTCCAACCGTATGGAAAATACACATATTCTCCAAACCGTGTCTGCAATAATAACAATCTAAACAGGGAACGTTAGGATTAGCAGTAACGCGGGTCCCAATTTTCATTTTTTTGACTTTATCGCCAATTTCTGCAATTTCTCCCGAAAATTCATGACCTATTATTATTTGTTGGGATTCCATGGCCCCTGTTAAGTAAGATCCAACATCAGAACCACATATGCCGCAATTCTTTACTTTTATTAAAACTTCATCTTCGGATATTTCGGGTTTAGGTAAATCCTTTATTTCTATCTTATGGACTTCTGAAAAATAAGCTGCTCTCATTATTTAAACACTTTTTTTTTTTCTATTTTTTAATAAGTAAAACTAAATAATAAGTGAATCTAAAGTATTCCCATACTTCCTAAAAGTTTTGTCGCATCTGGGATGTGACCCCATGTTGTTTTAACATCTATTACAGCGGGTTTTCCGGAATTTTTAGCTCTTTCTAAAGCCGGGTTAATTTCATTTGGATCGGTCACAACCTCTCCGTAGCACCCAAATCCTTCAGCACATTTAGCAAAATCAAAATTGGGTAGATCGACATCAATGTAATGCTTATCTACGAATAATTTTTGACCTGATTTAAGCATTCCCCACGCGCTATTATTTGCTATAACGAAGATTAAATTGTTTAAACCTAATCTAACAGCAGTTTCGAGATCTTGAATATTCATCAAAAAACTCCCATCACCGGATATTGATATAACTTGTTTGTCCGGTTTTGCTAACTTAGCTCCGATCCCATACCCTACTGAAGTCCCTAGATGGCCCATACCAACAGCTTGCAAGAATGAAAGGGGAGGTCTTGGTTTGTAGAAATCTATTTGTTCTACAATATAACACGCAATATCTCCACCATCAGAAATGAAAATAGCATCTTCGTCCATGAATTCTAGCACATCTTTTACTAATCTCTGAGGATTAATTGGTATTTTATCCTTAACTGCTTTTTTCATAATGCTGCTCATGTAATCTTGCCTAGATTTAGCTAATACGTCTAACCAATCTCTTTGCTTAACTTTTTGTGTTTTCTTTGCTTCTTCTAATATTTGTTTTAAGAATTGTTTACAATCGCTTACGATACCAATTGAAATTGGTTTAGCTCGACCTATTATAGATGAATCTATATCCACTTGTATCATTTTTTGTGAATTGTTCCAAAAAGGTTCGTCACCATGAGCCATTATATGAGTAAATTTACACCCAAGAACTAAAACTACATCAGCTTCGGGACCAGCTTTTAGACCTGGACCATTTATAGATGTACCAATAAAACCCTCTGACTTGCTTGATATTGTTCCAACTCCCATGAGGGTTGTAATAACGGGAATCTTCAAATATTCCGCAAATTCTTGAAGTTCGTCCCATCCTTCTGATCTTGAAACTCCGCCTCCAGAGACGATTAATGGTTTCTCAGCTTTTATTAACATGTCCAACGCTTTTTGGATTAATTCATTACTAACTGCTGGTTTCTCAAAGCATCGATATTGATCTGGTGACATCATGGGAATTTCGCTCTCTTCTTTCGAACTGAGAAATGCATCCTCGTAAATTTCCAATAGCACTGGTCTTGGTCGACCGCTGGTAGCTTCTCGAAAAACTTTTTGAACCGCATCAGGAATTTCTTCTATCGTTCGAATAGATTTCTGGTATTTAGTAATCGGTTTAAACATAGTAATTTGGTCAAGATTCCCCTGCAGAGTGAACGAATCGGCAAATTTGCTATTCACTTGAGGTACTATAACTATCATAGGTATATTATCGCTCCATGCTGCACCTACACCTGGAACGAGTTGAGTCGCACCAGGACCAACAGTTCCGAAACAAATACCGGGTTTATTAGTCACTCTTGCCCAAGCGTCAGCTGCGTGTGCTGCTGCTTGTTCGTGTCTGAACATAACGGTGTTGATTCCTTTTTCTCGCCCCCACCTGTATACTGCGTCAAACATAGCTAAAAACTGACCGCCAATAATCCCAAACATATATTTTATATCTTCTTCAAGTAAGGCTTTGACAAGAACATCGCCACCATTTATAACATTTTTTTTTTCTTCCACATTTTTACACCTATATCTTAAATTGTATATATTGATTTTAGAATTGGTTTTTATTGCTTAAATAATTAACTTTAACAAAAATGTAAAGGAATTTAAACCTCATAATTGCTTAGCTTATCTAAATAATCAATTACAGCTTTAGGAATTTTACTAACTTGATTATTTTGAATTCGTAATGCAGATAAAGATTTTAAATTTGTAATTTCTCTTGGGATATCCTTCAACATGTTATAGCTCAAATCTAAATATTTAAGATTGGAAAGGAAAAACATGGATTTAGGTAATTCTCGAATATTATTTTTATTTAGATTTAATTTTTTAAGTTTTGTAAGGAGGGATATTGATTCAGGTATTATCAGATTATCGTTATAGCCTAAATGGAATTTTCTAAGTAAATTTAAGTATACAACGGGATTCTGTAAATTGGCTATTGAATCAAACATATCAGGTTTTTGTTTCATGTACCTCCAATTAAAGTAGTTAAAGCTTAAAGACTCAATGTGTTTGTTATTTATTGTTAACCAAAATTCTCCAAGTTCAGGATCTTTAAGTTTTTTATAAAATTGATATGACTTTAACTCAAGAGCATAATTCTCATCGTTATGAGCGAAAATAGCTTCCAAATCTAAAATAAACTTTGCCTCAGTTGATATAATACCGACCTCTAACGCAATTTTCGCTAGAAATTCGTTTAACGTTATACTTAGTGACTTTAATCGCGGGTTAGTAAGTTCTAAATTCAGATCAAAAATAGCTTTTAGTACTAGTGGTGATTTTTCGTGTTGACCCACCCATGTAAGCGTGTCTAATCCCTCTTTTAAGTATTGTTGACCAATAAGGTTTACAGCGGACCTTCTTACAATTGATGACTCATCCGATAAAAGAGAGCTTTCTATTATACTGAAGATCTTAGGATCGTGAAGATTTAGTTTGTTCAAAATGGAAATTGATTCAGAACGTATCTTTGGAATATTACTACATTCAATTAAAGAAATTAATTGATCAACAGCGATATATTTACTAATTTCTTTACTTTTCACGCCAGAGTATATAGTTTCTGGTGATAAGAACTTTTCCATTTTTAATTAGAACTACAATTCCTTGTTGATTACTCTAATTCGTCTTTACAATTTAAATGATATTGATTATGTAGAATTTTTAACATTAATGGTTATTTTTTAACGAGTTTATAATCTTAACAAATTAAATTTATATATGGGGAAAGTTATTTTCATCTATAACATCTAAATTTTGTTAAAAAACAAGAAGGTTAATTTGAACATGAATGAAACAAAAAAGAAAGACTCGAATGAACTTTTAAATATTTTAATGATAATTATCGGCGGACTCTTCATCTTAATGGGAATACTCAATATCTTAGCTTGGGCAGGAATTAGTGTAGGTTTTGACTTATCGAATCCTGCAATTCAAGCAGCACTAACTATTCTCGGACCTTCAGGTTTATTGTCTGTTGTTCTTGGAGTTTGGTGTTTAATTTCCGGTATTGGAATGTTTCGTGAAGAAGAATATGCCATGGGAATGGGTTTAGTCGTATTGAGTTCTATGGCTGTTCAGACATTGTCAATAATGTTATCATGGATAAGTATTGAGTGGTGGACTAATTGGATTAATTATATAATTTTAATTGCTTTCATAGTCGGAGTAGCTGGATTTTTCTGGTTAATTTTCACATATAAAAGATACAATTAAAAAATCAATTTATACCTTTTTTTTTATTTTTAATCAAATTTTGTCTTATTTTTTTTTTACAACAAACATAATCCAAAAAGTTGGGTTTTAGAATAAGGTTCGTCTTTAAAATCTTTTTCTTCTTTTAAAAATTGATTTAAGGGTATGCCTTTTTCGTATAATTCATTAAATTTCTCGTAAAAAATTTGGAATATGTTTGCATTTCGAGAAATGTAAGCTCCAATTAATTTATTCGTTGGATCGAAACTAGGTTGTATTAATTCACTATCGGTAAGATTAAAATTGCTAAAATCCTCGTCAGTAACTCTTACATTAATATTCTTAAATTTTAAATGGTACAATTCAAGGTAATTAGAAACAAGTATAAATTCCTCGCTTGATAGCAATTCTTTAATTAATTCAGTACTAAATATAGCTTGAATGTCAATATTTATCAGATTCTCTTTGATTTTTGTCATTCCAGATTTCATAGTTTCATTTAAATCCTTGGGAACATTCGAGATCCCGTATTTTTTCATCACTGAACTTAGTTCGTTTTCGTATCTAATTCCTAACGCAATCTTACATTCTTTTTCTGCCAAAAAAGAAATATAAGTTTCATCGAAATTATTTAAGTCGTAATTAATGAATTCAACGAATTCTTGAGTTACTTGTTCAGTAAAATTATAATTTTGTATGAAATCTTCTAACGCACTTTCTGCCTTTTCTTTCCTCTCCTGAAAAAGCTGTGATAAGTCCTCAATGCGATCGTTTATAATTCTCTGCCAAATCGCTATAGGAGGGCTTTTTACTAAAATCTTCATGGGTCGGTCGTAAATTTGAACGAGTCCTAAGTCGTTCAATACCGCGCAAATTTTGTAGCCTCTCTTCAAAGTTAAACCAAATTCCGTGCTAATTTCCTTTAAATTATCGATTCTTTTATGTTGTAATAAATAGTGGTATATCTTCTCTATACCTTTTTCGATAACTCCTATCGCATCAAATAGAGAGCTGAGAGCTAAAAATTCGCGTTCGGACATTCAATCACCTTTTTTCAATTTTTTCAAGTGTAAGTTCAGTCAGAACCTCAAAAGTTTTATCCACATTCTTGCCAGTTTTACTCGAAATCTCACCAAAAGAAGACATATTATTTTTTTCTGCTATTTGTATTCCGTACTCTCGAGGAACTTCGCGTTGATTGTCCTCAATATCAATTTTAGACCCAACAAGCATAATTGGAATATTCCCGCTCTTTTGGTTAACAATATTAGTCCATTCCCCAATATTATCTAGCGTTGGAGATCTGGTAACATCATAGAGTAAGAATGCAGCGTTTGCCCCTAAACAGTATGTAGGGAGTAAAAATCTAAACCTTTCTTCCCCTCCAACATCCCAGATCTGGAGTTTTATCTTTTTTCCATGTAAATCAATAGTTTTTACATGAAAATCTACTCCGATTGTCAACCTTTCGCTTGGATTGAAAAGATTGTAGCAATATCGCTTAGTAAAGGAAGTTTTGCCTACAGAAGCATCTCCGAGAAGTAATAACTTAAAAGTATAATCATACGACGATATCTTTTACACCTTTTATTTTTTTGTCCCTCTAACCTTATTGAACAGATTTTATTATAAATTTTATATTTTGGGTCGTAAATCCTATTTATATATTATTATAAATCCTATTTATATAATTAAAAATGTCTTTTTTAATTCTTTACTTTTTATTGAAATTTAAAAATCAAAGAACAGATAATATAGACAATAAAATAAAATAATGGGGATCTTCAATAACAGTTTTTTATTCCATTTCAAAAACTTCTTTCAAATTTTCAGAAATAATAGGATTTAGTTCTTTATTTAGATGTTTTTTTAATTCATAATGGATTATTGGATTATCTATATGTTGGGATAAGAATTTTATTGCGCCCCACCTTACAGAATCGTCAGGGTCGTCTAAGAGAGGAAGAAGGAATTTTAAATATCTCACATCATTGTTTTCTTTAATCTTCATTACTGCTCGTGCCCTAACAATAAAATCTGGACTATATATTTGCGGTAACAAATGATACTCAACGGTATCATCTTTTATAAAGTTTAAAATAAATTGAAATAATTCTTTCTTGAAATTGTGAGTCTGGTCTAGCTCACTAATAATGTTTTTAATTGTTGCTTCTGGGACCTTATTTCCCAATTTTAACAGGCTTTCAAAGGAAATAAAGAATTTATCCGATATATCATATTTCAGATAATCTAATAATTTTCTAATAATTTTGTCGTTAACTTTTGAAACTTCTACTACATCCCAATTATTACTTTCTGCGTAGTTATTCTCATCCCCTAAATTTTTCACACTATCCACTCAATTAATTTTTAACTTAATTATACTATTAAATTACACAATTACCCTTATATAATATATTATTAAAACAAGAATAATTGACTTAATCTCAAATTATTTTTTCGACAATTAATTTGAAGATGATAATAAATTAAAATATTAATAATAATAAAAAATCAGTAGAAGAATTGGAAGATTATCTAAAAAATATAAAAATTGTTGCTATACTTTGATTTACATTCCAATTAAGTTGTTAACATTGTTATAGAAAATATCTTGCTTTTGATCTTTCGTAATGGGTAAACATAATATTTTATCGATTTCAAGCTTTAGAGGATTAGTAACTGGCGCATCTGAACCAAAAAACAACCGTTTGTAACCTACAGTTTTAAAAAGGGATAATATAGCATAAGGTATGGAGCAGGAGGTTTCAAAATATATGTTTTTATATTGTTTTAGACTCAATCCAAAGTCTATCGCAAATTCCATTGCTAATCCAGCGTGTCCAAGTATAATTGGTAAATCTGGAAAACGGGTCGCTAGTTTTGCTATATCTTTGCTACTAATTCCTCCAAATGCAGAAAACTTGGGGGTAAAATGAATGAAAAGAGGAAATTTTTTATTAAAATCCTGCATGAAAGAGGCCAGTTTCATTATATCTCTCGGAATCTTAACTAAATGAATTCCGGAATGGATTTTAACGCCACAAAATCCTATCTCAAAGTGACTTTCTAAAATCTTATAACTTTGTTCTTCTTGTTCAGAATCGATTTTAGGGTTAAACCAAAAGAATTTATAAAATCTTTCAGGATCCCTATTTGATAGATCAATAACATCTTGGTGGTCAAGTTGACCCTTTGGCATTAGTTTCCTTAAATTTTCGAATGCTTTCTTGACAGGATCTTTCTCATTAACCCCACTTTTATCACTCACATCATCGTTAGCGTAAATCTTAGAACTTGCGGCTCTATTAACCGTTGTGATAATTGCTTTCTCGACATTATTTTTGTCCAAATAACTCAAGAGGTCTTCATTTTTCCCAAGAAATGTCCCGTAGGTGTGAAGATGGGCATCGAAAATTCTATAATCTTGCTTTAGTACAATAGTTCACCTTTAGGTTATGTAAAGGAATTAATGAGAACCTTAAAATTCTTTCATTCATAATTTTTAATCTCAAGAGCGGCGTCAAACATAACTACAATGTTTTGAGGAGGAACTTCAGTGGTTATATTGTGAATGTTCGAAGCAACAAAGCCTCCGCCAGGTTTCAAGTGCTCAAAACTCCTCTTTACTTATTCTTTAATTTCTTTTGGCTCATCCTGAGGCAAGCGTTCTTCCACTGGAAGGAATCCAGTGGCAGCTCCAATGATCATGATTCCATTAGGGGAAATAGAAATATTGTTTCCCTTTTATGTCGTTTTTGCTTTGATGATTATTTCTCTTATTATTACCCAATTTTTGGTAGATAAGAAATACTAATCCTCTACATCTCTCCTTCGATTTGAACGTAAACCTTTCTATTTCTTGGACCATCGTATTCTGCAAACATTATGCCTTGCCATGTTCCAAGCATTAATTCTCCATTGTGGACCAATACATCGATAGATTGCCCAGTTAACGAGCACTTAATATGTGCGTCAGAATTACCTTCCATGTGCTTGAATGAGTATCCTAAGCTTCCACCTTTAGGAATTAATTTATTTAAGAAATTAGCAACATCCTTCATAACAGATCGATCTGCGTTTTCGTTGATTGTTATCCCCGCAGTAGTATGAGGGACAAAAACGCGGCAGACCCCTTCATTTATTTTAGAATTTCTTGCAATATCCTTTATGGTATTTGTGATCTCCAGCAGAATTTCTCTTTGCGGAGTTTTCACTCTAAATTCTTCAAATAGAATCATAATCTCACCTTCACTAAAAAGAATAATATTTTTTTTAATTATTAAAATTACCGTGTTTTCCTTTACCGTTAGCAAAAGCGCGACTTCCTTTTAGATACTCTCCGCTTTCAAGCGTTTTTAAGCCTAATTCGAATTCAGTTGCCATCGCATCCTTAAGACTCAATCCATACTGCTCATATGCGGAAATACGATCATTTCTCATGCATACTTGTGGAAAAATAGCAACTTCTCGAGCTAACTTTTCTGCTTCTATTCTAGATTGACCATTATCTACTACTCGATTAGCAAGCCCCCATGCATAAGCCTCTTCAGCGTCCACAGGGCGCCCTGTAAGAATCATATCCATAGCACGACTTAAACCAATAAGCCTTGGCAACCTTACTGTGCCCCCATCCACAAGAGGTACTCCATATCTACGACAAAACACACCAAATATCGCGCTCTTTTCAACTACGCGCATATCGCACCACAGAGCAAGTTCTAAGCCACCCGCAACTGCGTAACCGGCTATAGCCGCAATGACTGGTTTTTTTAAGCTCATTCGAGTCGGACCCATTGGCCCATCTCCTTCTTTTTCTATTTTATTTCCTCGCCCTTCAGTGATCGCCTTTAAATTAGCACCAGAACAGAAAGTCCCGCTAGCACCCCATAATACAGCAACTAAAGCCTTTTCGTCGCTTTCGAATTTTCTAAAAGCAGAACTCAGTTCTCGAGCTGTAGGACCATCAACGGCGTTTTTAACTTCGGGGTTATCAATAATAATTGTAAAAACAGGATAATTCTTCTCAATTAATACTACCATGTAATTTATTAGAATTAGAAGATTGATAAATTTAATTTAGGGATTAAATTTTGTTCTTATACCATTTATACCATAATTGAATTTTTGAGAGTTAGAAAGTATGAGTGCTCGGAAAAGAGTAATACAAGCGTTAAATCTTGAAGAACCAGATCGCATTCCTCTATTCTGCCAAATTATCATGCCAGGATTTCAACGAGAACTCCTGAATTATTGGGGTGATTCGTATACCAAGGAAAGAAAATTTAAGCTATCTTATAGAGATTATAATTTAGAGCATAAGCTTGGTTTTGATATGTCATGGGACTTCAACACATTTCCAACGTTCATTCCCGTGAAACACATGCAAGAATATCCTTTACCAAAATTACCAGATAATAATAAATATATTGATTATGATGGTAGAATCTTTTTAAAACAAAGAAATAAGGATATGGGCATTGCTTATTATTTAAAAAATTATATTGATACTGAAGAAAAAGCAGATTATTTTCACGAAACATATTTCGCTATAGAATGGGAAGAAGCTCCAGATTTCGCTAGAAACATTAATAAACGATTAAAAAATTTCCCAACCGATGAAATTGTACCATGTTGCCATCTCGACCCAATTTTAGAGCCTCTATGGCAGGGATTAGGTCTAGGTCTATTAATAAAATTGATACGAAAAAATAAGAGTAAAATTAAACATTATATTGAGCTACGGACCAAAAAATTAATTACGGCTGCAAAATTAAACGCAGAAACGGATTTTGACGTTTTCTTTATATGCGACGATACTGCTTTAAAGAATACTACTATGATAAACCCAAAATATCATCGAGAACTCATCATTCCCGCCTATAAGCAAGCTGTCCAGATTTTAAAAAAAGCGGGAAAATATGTGTGCTTTCACTCCGATGGCTTTACTGAACCATACTTTGAAGGGCTGATTGAGGCAGGTTTCAGCGGTGTAGAATCTTTAGAACCCATGGCAGGCATGAATTTGAAACATTTGAAGGAGGTATATGGAGATAAGTTATGCTTAATCGGAAATATTGATGCGTCTCAATTATTGCCTTACGGTACTAAGGATGAAGTGGTAAATGCGGTGAAAAAGTGTATTCGTGATGCTGGTGAAGGGGGGGGATACATGTTAAGTGCCTGTACGGATATTACAAATTCTTGTAAACTGGAAAATGTATTAACGATGATCTCTACGACAAAGAAATATGGGGAATATCCTTTAAAGTTATGAAATGGGATTTTAAAAAATAAATTTTGATTAAAATAAAAAAAAAAATTAAGTTAGAAGCCAAGTTCACGTAGCTTAGCTTTGTTTTCTAGAACTTTTTCTTGAGTGAGGGGATAGTATTTCCAAAAGATCAATGTACCTATTAGAATGAGTAACGCAGGTATAACTCCCATAAGGAAACGAATTCCCCATTGAATAGCTATCATAGCACTAGCACCAACTTCCGCTTCTAATAGAGCATATGTCGCAAATCCTTCTTTGAAACCCGTTATTGTGAATACCAATGCTATTAATGCCTCGTCAATAAAGGCTGTAACGAGTCCTATTACTGCCCAAGTACCAACAAGGATACCTTTCTGGTTCTTCCCAGTTCGCACAACAAAGTCATCTTGTGCGTTCGAATACAATACTGGCATTCCAATAGTCCACACGCATCCATTAGCGAAACCCACCAAAAACATGAGAATCAGCAAATCAATATCACCCACGAAGAAAGTCATTGGAATGGTAACGACAACTAAGATAAAGCTTCCGATAAGGTACGTTTTCCTATTGTTATTCATTTTTTTTAGGATTTTAAGCCAAACTGGAATAGAAATTAATGATCCCAAGAGAAATACAGCGAGAAATGGGATCATGGCATCTGGATCTTCAGATTTAAAAATAAATGCTACTAGATATGCTACCATTCCAGTCATCAACGATGCTGTAGCCGCAAGCCATAGAACATAATGAATAAAGAGAACAAGAAAACTTCTCTGTTTAACAACTATCCATACACCTTTAAGTATATGCAATCGTTCGTAGTCTCTTGAGTAATAGCGATCAATAATGATCTTATCCTCTTTAGCGCCTTTCATGATGAATAACATGCCAAAGATAATCATTATTATAGCCACAATTGCTGCCATAACAGTGTATGACTTAATTGTCTTTCCAAAAAACAGAAAAAGCGGTGGAAGGAGCATACCAGCAACTTGGGCAAGCATGTCAAAGACACCCCAAGAACCTGCATATTTCCTTCTTTCTGTTTCAGTTCGGAATTTGTCCGCACGAAGTATAGAAGTATGGATTTCTAAAGTCGTAATAAATAAATCAAACACAAACAAGGAGAGCAAAAGCCAAAGCATTATTGGCAAGGGATTTACTGAAGCATCAATATCTGGTGGGGAAAATATCATAATTAAAGCTAAAGATTGTGGAATAAAAGCAATTGCTATCCATGGAAAGCGTCGACCATATTTTCTTGTCCACTTGAAATTTTTATCCGTTAAGTAACCAATTAAAGGATCGTTAAGACCAGCCCATACTGTGTTTATACCAACAACAACCAATATCAAAACAGGATTAAGACCAACAATTGTGTGATAAAAAATAAACATAAAAAGACTCATTGTTGCCGTCGGTATTGTCCAGAGGATATTGTAAGATCCAAAAGAGACAAAAGTCCAAAAACTATGTCTTGAAGTTGTTTCTTCATTTTCAGCCATAAAAACACCAATTTTAGATTTTAGATATTTTTAATTTGTAAAATATTTATAAAAAATTTTGATTACTACTAATCAACTTTTCTTATTTTAAATATTTCCCTTTTCATCATAAATTTTTATGCCAAAAATGACAAAAAGTTAAATATAAAAAATTAGTTTAATCTATCGCTAAATAATCTCTTTCGTCTATATTATATAAAAACAAATGATTCTTAGTTCTTTTTAAGAAAAAAAATAAAATATAAAAATAAATAGGTTAAAAACCTATTTCTTTCAGATTAGTTTCATTTATTTGCAAAAACTTTCATAAAAAGAAAATGTCTGATTATACCTTAGAAAATCAAAATTGGGAGTTAAGAGTCCAAAAAAACGGAGCTCAAGGATTCCGCTATATCCTTCGTAGTAAAGTAGATAATGTAGTTTATGCCGATGAAGAGTATCATTATAGAATTTTAACTTCTGGTAAAAAAGGATCTCGTTATGCTTATTTATTTCACTTAGGATCAGAATACAAAGCCAAAAAGTTGTCTTCGAGAGACATTCGTATGGAAGGAAATAATACTTTAATTATAGAGGGAAAATTTGAAGAAACTGATGTCTCAATTTCTCACGAGTTTAAACTTGAAAAAGATAGTAGGTGGCTAGATGAACAAGTCACATTGACTAATCGTGGAAATAAAAAAGTTAGATTTGGATTGATCAATTTCGGGTTTAAAAAAACTTTATTCAAGCAATATTCTGGTTGGAACGAGCACTTAGACGAATTTACTCTGATATCCATTCCAACTCGAAGATATTTTGGATATGGAGATGATCGAAGAAAGGAGAATTTTAGCGCTAATGATATACTGTTTGGGGCTTGGGTCGCTAAAGAAGCAGAAATGCCCGGTTTTTGTGCTGAAGGATGGTTGTGGGGCAATGAACAAGGAGGATTACTCACGTGCAAATATAATCCTTCTGAAATGGAATATTCTCGATTTCAAAGACTTCCAACCACATTGCCAGGAAGAGGTGCTGAGGATGTTGCTATAGTATTTGGAGGTGTTTCCCTTTACGAGGGCAATCCAGAGCTCGCTACAAGCTTAAAACCGGATCAAAGTTATTCATTTGGTGTTACAAGGTATGCCGTATACCAAGGAGATTATAAAGAGGGATATTATCTTTATAGAAGTCATCTTGAGGAGCATGGGCACAAATTTAAGCCTGACTACAATCCTCCCGTTCATTGGAACGAGTTGTATAACTTAGGATGGGTATCCGAGAAGAATGGGTTTTTTGTGAAAGGCATAGAATTCGAAGTTTATACTTTAGAACAATTATATGAAGAAGCCAAAATAGCTCGAGACATTGGGGCTGAATGCTTGTATTTAGATCCGGGGTGGAATATAGCTTTAGGTTCTTCCATTTGGAACGAGGAGAGATTTGGTCCTTTAAAGGAGTTCTCAAAAAATATCCATGAGAAATATGGATTAAAATTAGCGTTGCATCTTATGATGAATTTTGAAGGAGAAGACGAACCCGACGAATTTTACTTAAGAAGCAAAACGGGAGTAAAAGTTGTAGCAGATCCCTATATAAACCTATTTAGTTTATGTGCTAATAATCATTGGGTTGAGGAAAAAACTCGTAGAGTATTAGAACTCGCAAAAGAGGGAATAGACTTTTTCATGTTTGACTTCACTGATCTATCAACATTTATGGTGGATAATATTGGTTGTTTCAGTAAGGATCACGGGCATGAGGTTCCAATGCTAAGAAAAACTCATGCTGAAAACATTTTCAAAGTCATCCAAAATGTAAAGAAAAGGCATCCTCAAATTCTTATAGAAGCACACGATAGAGGAGTTAGACCGCGCCATCCCTTATATTACCAACACAGTCTTCCACACAGTTTTGATGAAAATTGGGGCTTTGAGTGTATGTGGAATCCGATGCAAGATTTATTATCTGGAAGAGCAACGCAACTTTTTGAATATAATTTAGCTTATTCTATACCTTTATACCTACATATAAATGAAAATAGCGATAATGAAAACATGTTACAATTCTGGTGGTACGCATCTCTTGCTAGACATTTAGGTATTGGAGGTTTAAGTGATATCAAAAATGCGAAATACATAGCATTAAAGGATGCAATGAAGCTTTATAAACAAAATAAGTCCTTCTTTACTCGAGGTAAATTTTACGGCATTGATTACAACATTCATCTTCATGTGAGTGATATTGATAGATCTGGAGTAATTACTGCTTATAATTTAAGTAGTCGAGTTCAGAAATTGGATGTTCAAATCGACCTTATGAAATATAGATTAGATGTTAGTAGTGTAATCGTCTATAGTGGGTTAAATCAGAAGATATTGAGTGCAAAATTAAACAAAAAATCAGATACCATTTCTCAATTTAAGCTAAAAATTCCTCCATTATCACCGGTAATCGCAATTCTACAAAAATAGCTTATATTCCTATTTGAAGGCATTTCTTAATTTAGATTTAAGGGATATCTTCGATATTTTTCAATTGCATCTCTTAAAATCTTGATATTTTCCCAAGGAGTAGTTAGGATGTTATGGGAGGGTCCGATAAAATAGCCTCCGTTATAACCTGCTGCTCTTACGCACCTTTTAACTTCCTGTACAATGTCGTCCGGTGTTCCAAAGTTAAGAATCCGACTTGAATCTATTCCGCCCATAAAACTTAATTTATCACAAAGGGTTTGCTTTAAATGAGCTATATCAACGCCTGCAGTAGGTTCAAGTGCTTGAATACAATTAAGTCCCGCTTCTGCCATATGGGGTAAGTTTTTATCAATATATCCACAAGAATGCTGAACGATAAACATTCCTCTTTGCGCACAAGCTTTATACAGTTTTTTATAATAGGGAAGAATGAACTTCTTAAACTGTTCAATTGATAAAATCGAACGCCCTTTAAAGCCCAGATCGTCTGAATAAAAAATGATATCCGCACCAGCTTCATGAACGCGTTTAATAACTTCTATATCTAATTTAGTGTATTCTTCCAGGACTTCATGGATAAATTGGGGGTTTTTTCGCATATAATACGCCACACGGCCCATTGTAAGCCCTTCAAATAACGATTCATGTATAGCCACGGGCAATTCAACCATGGGATATAAATAATCTTTTAGTGAATCAACATATTCGTCCCAAATTTGGGGAGTGTAATCAAGTTTATCATTGACTTGTTCAGAAGGTCTTCCATATTTATCCCAGTAAAAATGTACAATTTCTGGAGTTCGGAAATATCCATCAACATACCACAGATAGGGTATGCCCGTATCAACCTGTTTAACCATTTTCCACAATACTCCATTAATTGCACTTATTACACAATCAGGATACTCAGGAGGGGCACGCTTTATAGGTTCCTTGAACTTTTTCGGGCCCCAGGGATCCATTGCATGGCAATCAACATTCCAGAATCGCAAATCAGTAATATCACCTGCCCAACAATGTTTTACTTTAGAGAAATCGTTTTCTACGATCGTCTTATACTTGTTATATTCATCAGTTTTTAGAAAACTCTGATACGAACTAGCTGATTTTTCAAAACCTAAATAGTGAACGGGTAGCATGTCTATATTATCATCGAGTTCTAATGTCCGAATCACTCTTTCTCTTTTTGATAAAACCATGATAAACCTCTATACTTTTATGATAATGTAAAGAAGAAATTAAACTTTAAAAATTAAGCCCCTTTTAACAACTTATATAAAATTGTATAAAACTGTTGACTTTATAGTATGAGATTTGGAATTTCACCCTTGACTTATGATCTATTAATTGATGGAATCCTTGCGAAAAAAGGTTTGAAAGGTTTATCAGATTTCCAATTTTCTGATATCGTTAAAAACGCTGCGACAGCAGGGTATCAACATTTTGAGATCCAGTTGGATTTGTTTCAAATTTTTCCAATTACAATGGATAGTAATCAAATTAAAATATTACAAGAAATCAAAAATGAATATGACATCACGTATTCTGCACATCTTCCTTTCTTAAGCTTAGATCTTGGGGGTCCCAATAGATTCATATGTGAAGGAAGTGTTAATTCTTTAATAGATGCCTACAATTCTATTATAGAATTAGAGGACGATATTGATGTCTTTGTCTTGCATCCCACTGGTGAAACCGTTGCAAGCGTTATGGGATTTATCGAAAGCCCTCAAATTAAACAAATAACATCTGAATTATTCAGCGTTAATGTTATACAGAGCATTGAGAAATTCATAGAAGAGACTGGTATAAAAAGAAGCAAAATCGCTATAGAAAATATTGTATTTCCTTTTGAAGCTACAATTAAAATCATTAAAAAATTGAAGACAAAGCTATGTATAGATACCGCACATGTTCTTGGTGGGTTTTCAGGAAATCACGATCTCCTCGAAATTACAGAAAAATATTTGGATATAACAGCCGAAATTCATCTTCAAGACTACAACGACGAGAATTTATTTTCCGATCATGCCGCTTTAGGAACTGGAAAGAATTTTCCTCCCGAATTTCTAAATATGATCCATCAAAAGAATTTTGAAGGTCCTGTTGTCTTTGAATTACCTCAAGTGGATACAATAAAATCTATTAAATATATAAGAGAAAACGCTCCTCAAGTAAAAATTCCAGATATCAAGGATCAACCCTTTTATAAGAGAAATTAGAGCGTTTTTAATTGATCTTCAAGTTGTTCAATTTTAATCCTTAATTCTTCAAGATTTTTTCTTTCCTTTTCGACCAAATCTTTTGGAGCTCGCTCTGAAAATTGACTCTGCAGTTTCTTTTCGATTTTAACAGCCTCATTTTTGGCTTTTTCTAACGAGGTGTGGATTCTTGCTTTTTGCTTTTCAATATCAGATTCAGACAAGGGAACAAATGCGGGTATTCCCCTAAGCACGATTCGGATCGATTGAGGAGGTGGAACGATTTTTTTATCGACAATAAATTTATTTTCGTCTATGTATGCCATTTTAATTAACTCGTTCCTACATAATTCAAGCAATTCTCGATGAACTTCAGTTTCAATTGAAATTTGTAATGGGACAAGAGTCTTTAAGGGAATTCCAAAATCGTGTTTTACCCATCTTACCTCCCGAACAAAATCTGCCATCAAGAGAAAACTTTCTTCTATGGTTGGATCGATAAATGATTCTTGTGCTGTTGGCCAAGGAGCATACATTATTGTGGGTGTAGTTTTAAGGTTGTCTGGAAGAGCTTGCCATAATTTTTCAGTGATAAACGGCATAACAGGATGCATTAATTTATAAAATGTTTCTAATACATGGAGTAGTATAGCCTTTTGAATGTGTTTATCGGAATAACTCTCATCGTATAGAAATATCTTGCTCATCTCAATGTACCAATCGCAAAATTCACTCCAAAAAAACGATTTTATTTCTCTTGTCATCCGCAAGTAATCGTAATTATCCATGTGGGATTGGACATCTCTAATCAATGAGTTTAATCGAGAGAGAATCCATTTATCGGGGAATTTTAGCTTATTCAAATCGAGTTCGTCGATTTTGGGAACCTTCTCATCTGAAGTAATGTTGGTTAAAACATAACGAGACGCTTGCCAAATTTTATTGCAATATTTATGAGCAACATCAATATTTTTGGGATCATAATTTGTATCTAATCCTGGAACACTGTTTGATATCATTACATAACGGAGGGAATCTGCTCCAAAATCATTTATAATTACTAGAGGATCGTATTGAGCTATATTTTCCATAGATTTACTTATCTTTCGCCCTTTTTCGTCTCGAATCATACCGTGTAAATAAACTGTATGATATGGAGTTTGTCCTGTTAGCTCAATTCCCATCATAAGTTCTCTTGCAACCCAGAAAAAGAGAATATCATATCCTGTTTCTCTAGTATCGGTTGGATAGAAGCGTTTATAATCCGGATGATCCGTATTAGGCCACCCCAAGGTTGAAAAAGGCCATAAACCACTTGAGAACCAAGTATCTAATACATCCTCATCTTGATGAACACTGGAACCTTTACATTTAGGACAAGTTAAAATGGATTCCACATCAGGTTCGGGACAGATTTCTTCACCACATTCATCACAGTACCAAACTGGAATCCTGTGACCCCACCAAAGTTGGCGTGATATGCACCAATCATGTATATTTTCCATCCATTGGAAAAAACGATGTTCTTCTCTTTCAGGAATTATAATTGTCTCACCACTTCGAACTTTCTCCATTGCAGGCCCAGCTAGTGGCTTTGTTTTCACAAACCATTGAATTGAAACTCGGGGTTCTATGGTTGCATGACATCGCTGACAGTGTGGTTCAGCATGAACATAAGGTTCGATATCAGTTATTAATCCTTCTTTTTCAAGATCTTCTAGGATTGCTTTCCGACACTCAAATCGATCTAGACCCGTATAAGCTTCTACAAATCCCGGGAGAATCTGAGCGTTCTCATTAAAGATATTTATGAATTCTAAATTATGCTTTTTACCAATTTCAAAATCATTAGGATCGTGAGCAGGAGTTATTTTTAAAGCTCCTGTACCAAATTCGGGATCCACATATGGATCCGTAATTATTGGAACGTAACGACCGACAGCCGGGATAACTGCCTGTTTACCAATATATTTAGCGTATTTAAGATGGGATTTAATTGTAGCCACAGCGGTATCACCTAATAGCGTTTCGGGTCTTGTGGTAGCAAGAACAATAAAATCTGTGGCTCCTTCTGCCCATTTACCACTCGTCCACGGATTTTGGGGGCCTTTCCAGTCTTTAGTAATAATTGGATACTTAATATACCACAAATGACCTTGTTCATCAATAGCCTCAGTCTCTAAGTCCGATATTGCGGAAACACACCTTCCCGGGCACCAGTTAACCATATATTCTCCTCGATATATTAAACCTTTGTGGTATAACCTATAGAAAGCTTCCCGTACGGCTCGTGATAAATTTGGATCGAGCGTGAAATATTCGCGGCTCCAATCGCAGCTAATACCCATTCGTTTCGACTGTTCAGTAATTCGGGCGTGGTATTTATGTTTCCATTTCCAAACTTCTTCCAAAAATTTTTCACGCCCTAAATCCTTATGGCTTATACCTTGTTTTAATAGTTCCCTAACAACAACATTCTGAGTTGCAATTCCCGCGTGATCGGTCCCCGGTATATAAAGAGTTTCTTTCTGCCGCATGCGCTCATAACGAGTCATTAAATCCTCAAGTGAAATCACAAGTGCATGACCTGAATGGAGTTGGCCTGTTACATTAGGTAGTGGGATTGTAATGCAATATCTTTCAGATTTCTCAGTTGTAATTCCCAATTCCTTGGACTTTTCAGGAGCAAAGTAGCCTTCTTTTTCCCACCACTCATATAAATCCTTTTCAATTAGGTGGTGGTCATAAATTTTAGTTAAATTCATAAATTTTAGTTAAATCACTAATTCCTCGAATTATCTAATATAATACCAGAATTTTCTTAAAAATTTCGGTTCTATCTAATCTACATAATTAAGGAAATAAAAAAAGAAAGTAATGGAAAATTAGAAATAGAATTAGAAAAAAAATAAATAATAAGATTATATTGATGCTATTTTGTCCAGTTTATGAAATCTTGGACATAAATTTTAGCTTTTTCCATTTCTTCAGGAAAAATTGGTCCTTTTTGTCCTTCAACACGCGCAGTTAGCAATTCATTGTAGGTTTTCTCAATCATCGATGAATCCTCAATTTTACCTAAATATTTTTTAGCATATCTTTGAACCTTGCTTGTTGGCATTGCATGTGTTAAAAAACCCGTTCCATATTTGATTTTTTTGTCGGATTTCTTCAGTAAACCATCTAACTTCTTTAACCATTTTTTCGATTTTGTATCACTCATAAACATTCTAACGGCTCCTCCTAAAATGAACACATCCGGTACATTTTCCGCAATGATTTCAGGAGAAACCTCCTTTACATCAGCAATTGTAATATCGCTATTGGTGGAAAACTCCTCTTTCAATAATTCTGCTAATTTCCTACCATTTCCAAACTTGGTATGAGTCATTATTTGTACTTTCATGATCTAAGAGAAGCATTTATTGATTATAAAACTTCTATAGACCAGTAATGAGTTTAAACAAGGATGGAAACCACATAATGTAAAGATTAATTTATCTTGCTTTAATATTTTTTTTATGGAATATAAAGAGGATATTGTAGAAGCAAAAGAGCGAATGAGTGCATGGTGGGATCACGAAATAATTGATCGCCCTGTTATTAGCTATTATTATCCAAAAAAAAGGGGAAAAGCGTATGGATATTTAGATATTTTTGGTGAAGACTGGTCTTTAGCAAAAAATCACGATGAAATTGAGGTGCCTCTCAATGGATTTGAAAAGAGAGCTGAAAATACTTATTTTGGAGGGGAATCAATTCCTTATTATTTTCCAAACTATGGTCCCGGAATTGTGGCTGCAGTGTTTGGAGTAAAACCCCAATTTAAAACTGGAACTGTGTGGTTCAATTATCCAATAAAACCAGAGAATATTGTAGATCATCTCGAAGGCGTTAAAATAAACCAAAATAACGAGTGGTATTCAAGATTATTAAAAATTACGGAATACGCAGCAAAAAGAGCAGGAAAGAACTATGTGATCTCAATAACTGACATTGGTGGCGTTTTAGACATACTCTCATCGTTTTTAGGTCCAACCAACATAATTCTCACCATGAAACGAAATCCCGAGATAATAGATACATGTCGGAGTATTATTTTAGAAAAGTTATTAAGAGTTTACGATGCTTTACAGAATCTTGTTGACAAATATTGCGATGGCTGTAATTGTCACTTAGGTGTATGGGGTAGAAAAAGGTGGTATGCTATTCAATGCGACTTTAGTGCGATGTTAAATCCTAAATGGTTTAAAAAATTCGTCTTACCTGATATTATTTCACAAGCAGAGTATATGGAATATGCAATTTATCATTTGGATGGTCCTAACGCATTACCTTATTTGGATTGCTTACTAAACGAACCGAGTATAACAGGCATTCAATGGGTACCAGGAGCGGGAAATGCACGAATGGGTTCAAAGGATTGGATTCCATTATATACTAAAATTCAAAATGCAGGTAAAAACTTAGTTATTGATTCTTCACCTAATAATGTTTCACACCTTTATAAAAGTCTAGATCCTAAAGGATTATATGTGCGTACTTTTTATAGATCAGAATATATTGCTAAGCAATATTTACCGAAATTCATTGGGGGGCGTGAGGGAGGACTAATAGTTGAGGCAGCAAACTGGTTAAAAAAACAAGGAATGACTAAAATTACAAAGAAATTGTTTGATGACTTTTTACTTGATAAAAATTTAGAGATAGAAAAAAAAAATCAAAGAGATTTACTTAAGGAGATAGGAAACTCGTTTACAAAATCGTGGTTTGACTGATTTACATCTAATTTCTAAATTTTTAGAGGATATTTACGATATTTTTCGATCGCTGCTCGCATTGCCATAATATTCTCCCAAGGGGCATTTATTATGTCATGAGAAGGACCTACAAAATAACCTCCACCTATTCCAGCGTTTTTTATAGTATTTCTCACATTTTCTTCGACATCCTTAGGAGTGCCAAAAGCTAATATACCTGAAGAATCTAACCCACCCATGAAACATAAACGATCTCCTAACGATTTTTTTAATCCGGGTAAATCCACACCTGCCGTTGCTTCTAACGATTGAATACAATTGAGCCCTGCGTCAATTAAATCAGGTAAAAATTGATCAATTTTTCCACAGGAATGCAATACAATTAGAACTCCGTTTTTTCTGCATGTTTTATATATTCTTTTATGATATGGAAGGATGAATTCGCGGAAAACATCTAGAGAGAAAAAGGGATTTTCTTTGTAACCTAAATCATCTCCGAATGTCATAATATCGACGCCCACTTCAGCTAATCTCTTAATAATTTCAATATTAACTTTAGTGTATTCATCCATAATTTCATGAATAAAACGGGGATTTTTTCGTATATAATAGGCAAAGCGGGTAAAAGTTATCCCACCAATTAAGACTTCAGAAGGATTAATTGGTAAATTTGCCATAGGATAAAAATAGGGTGAAAGAGCTTCAACAAATCGTTCCCATGTCTGAGAAGAGTATTTAACTCTTTTGTTAATTAATTCTGTGGGTTTGCCGTATCGATTCCAAAAATCATGCAGAATTTCGGGTGTTTTAAAATGCCCTCCAACATACCAGGAGTATTCCAAGCCTGTGTTAATTTGCTTTTCTGTCCTGTATAGACGGCCATCCATTCTATTTAAACGACAGTTAGGATATTCCGCTGGGGCGTCTTCATATCTAATTTTTATCTTAGTTTCTCCGAAAGGATCCATTCCATAGAGATCTACGTTCCAGAACCGTTGTTCTGTAATATAATATTTTATTTTAGAAACTTTATCTTCTGCGAATGACCGATATTTTTCCATTTCTCCTGATTCTTTAAAAGCTTGGAAGGATTGTCCTGTCTGTTCAAACCCAAAATAATGTATCGGAACCATATCAGGTTCGCCATCAAGTTCGAGAGCTCTAAAAACTCTTTCTCGTTTTGATAAAACCATAATTTATGTGAACTCTGATTAGTATAATAATAAAAGATATTATTGGGGAGTAGAATAATGTTATGTTAAAAAATATTCCTCAAATTAAGAGAATTTCGACCTAATAGTAAGTTTAATTAATTAATATTTCTCTGCGGAAACTGTCGAAAATAAGCATTGTTCCTATTATTAATATAATTGGCGAGGCAATATTCATCAGATTTATTGAAAATATACCTGGTTTAAGAATGCTTCCCAATCCAATAAAGATTACCCCTGAAATCACTTTTAGAGATTTCCTATTTGATGTTCCTGTATTTTTTAAAAATATAAGGAAAAATAAGTAAGGAATGAATGAAGTGCTAGTCAAAATATATATCAGTATTATATTTGGCAGACCTGTGAAACTCAAAAGAAGTACTATAATAAATGGGATTATTCCAGCAAGATAATGTCTTTCATAAGTAATCTTATTCATTACTTTCTCTAAATGTATGATTTTATTCCAAAAGGGAAAAAACAACAGTAAAATCCTGATTCTAAGTAGCAAATCGTTAGTCATAAAATCTACTGGTAAAGAGACTGAGAGAATTCTCATTATATTTTCAATAGCTATAATTAAAAAAAAGATTTCCCACGAGAATAAGTCGTTATAAAAGTGAAAGTCTTTTTCTTTAGAGAATTTCTTTGAAATGTAAAGCTTATTAATAATAATGAAAGCTAATGAGATAGATAAAACCGCATTAACTAAAAATAATAATGCACCGATAAGTATAAAATCCAATTTTATCCCTCTAATAAATGAAATAATACAATTGGTACTAAATTTCCTTCAAGAGATACCCGCTCATTTTTAGCTTGATTTACTAAATTTGTTGCCATATTATTTATTGCTTGTTCAGCAGAATCGAGATTGAATAACTTTCTGTATTCTGGATCATCTGGATTTGATAATATTTTCTTTTCCCATTTCAACCCTAGAGCATTTGCTTGCAATTGTAGCCCTGCTAACGCCATTCCAGCCTCAACTTCGGCCCAATATTTAAGATTCATAACTCTGTGCATTAATCCTGCGCAAGGCTTTTTTCGATCGATACATAATAATATGGCATAATTAGAAAAACTAGTATCAAACTCCTTTTCAATCTCAGCGCTATAAGTCTCAGAGTTAAATTTTTGCATAAAATGGTCGTATCTTATGGTTCCATCAACATTAAGCCATCTATTTAACGCAGAATACCCGACGGGATTATAAAAATACGATCCTTTTGAAACATCAGCAAGATTCTTTACATATATTAATGGATATACAGCATATCCCGCACATCCTGATGCATGTACACGACCGTAACCATTTTTCTCTAAAGCATCACGGTTTCCATGAGTCGCATGATCGTTTTCTCCTTGGCAAGCCCAGAGCAGTTGAGAAATTTGGTGTAAATTTGTATGATTTGGTGTCTTTTCATCAACCCGGTTAAAAATAGCATCTTCTAGTGGAACACCTTTATATATCTTCTCATAAATTGCGCGGTCCTTGTAGCAAGCTGGAGTTTCAAGTAAGATTGTACCCTCCTCTACTTTTTTTTGAAGAGGTTCTGCAGTATCTTCTACTAACGATGCCCTATCTCTCTCTCGAACGGTAACTGAATATAAAAAAGCATAATTTTGATTCGTTACATCGTTAACGATTTTATTATATTTTTTAGGCGCTCTTGCCCGCTGTGATACACCAAGCCCTATACTATCAACTTTTAATGAGAGATATTGCCATGTAATCCCTACCCGAATCAAATCCTCGAATTCAATAGATTCCTTCCAAAATAATTCAGGATAAAGTTCCATTGTAGATTTTGTTTTTTCCTTATCAGTTAATCGAACCAAACCATCGTTATTATATCTATATATCCCTCCAGAGTAATCTTTCCCATCAGGTAATATAACAAATAGGGAATTTGAAGGTGCTGCTTGAAAGGTAGAATTACATATTTCTTTAATAACAGATAATTGCAATACTTGCCCCTCACCCGAACAATCTTTACGCCTTGCTAAACACTCTTGAAGACTCATTTTATACACTAGGCTAATTTTAATGAAATAGTTATAATAAGAAGATTAGTATATTACTTCAAAACCTTTTTGACTTTTAAATAAAAAAGAATAAAAAATTAAATAAATTATTTTTGGTTAACCAAGTATTCGTTCATTTCAACGAAAGAGCTTGTTCGGATAAGAGCTGCTTTAAGGAATTGAAACCCTATGTCGTAGGTTGACCCGTCTCCACCGATGTGGATAACATACGGAACTTCACCTTTGTATAATCCCTTCGCCTTTAAGATTTTATAGGTTGTGCTTATCCCATCTGCAATAGTCGCACCTGATTCAAATAAATGGTGGACCCAAGGAACTTTCCAGGAGCCAACGAAATCTTTAGAGGTTGAAACCTCAGCACAACTGGTATTATTAACGTATATAATATTATTTCCAGCAATAGCAGTGGCTACAGTTGCCATTTGATTTAATACCATTCCTGCTCCACATCCAGGACAAAGTCCATGCCCGGGGTGCAGATGATCTTGAGGTTTTAATGTTCTTCTATTAACTTTATAGAAGTCTACAGGTTTTTCAGCTCCGAATTGTTCAATAAGTCCTTTTAGTTTGAGATTTCGTTGCTCAGTAAAATATATAATCTCGTCAATTTCTTTTTCCATAAATCTTGGTTTAAAAAGGTGCTTGAATTTACCCATTGATTTCAAGTATTCTACAAATTTCTCTTTATCAATATCTAAGCCGCGATAGTAAGAAAATGTAGGTATTCCGTCCTTAACTCTTATTGTATAAAGAGGCCAATACCCACAATCTGTAGCTAACTTTGAAATACTTGCCGCATCACCGGCGTCATGGCGCCATCCTCGCATACAATCTGAGTAGGTTTGAATGAAAGCGGATCCATTTGACTTTAGAGCATCAGCAACTTTTCCCATGAAATCTGCAGGGTAAGCAGGATTAGCAGTGGCTAAAAATAGAGATTTTGTACCAAAGAAAGCAAAAGGTGTGACAAGATCTTGCTTAACACCGATTTTTCCAGGTATTTTTTCACCTCCTGGACTAGTCGTTGTTGAAGCGTAAGGTGGAGTTGCTCCCGATTCTTGAATACCTGTGTTCATAAAAGCTTCGTTATCGTAGTTAAGAAACAATACATTGGCCTTTTTGTTTCTTGCGAGAATGTCTTCAAATAAGATTACATTTCTTTCTGGTTTTGACATTTTATATATCCACCTCGTGAATTTTGTCTTTGCTTTCTCTTACACCTAGATATGTATAGAGTTGTCCTTTCATGTCGTTCACTGATTTCATCTTCCTTTTAGTGATATCGAATTCGTCTCGTGTGACATCTCTTCCACCTAAACCTACTATAAAACACCTAAAAATAGTATTAAGTGGATATAAAGCTGTTGCTATCGAGGTTGAAAATGGCGGTAGAAGATTATTAAGAGAATCTGATTTTTCTAAGATGATTAATTTTTCAATGTTATGCTCTTGGACGATTTTTTGTAACTCTTCGTAAGGGAAAGGTCTATACGCTCTGATTTTGATTAATCCAATATCTTTGTTTTTAGTCATCCAACTAATGATGTTTCCACACATCGACCCCATAGTAATAAACGCAGTTTTTGAGGAATTATCTAAGTTATAAGTCTCAATTAAGTCATAATGACGACCGGTTGCTTTTCCGAATTCATCAAAAGATTTCTTCATTACATTTAACACGGATTTTTTGGCAACATCAAGGCCCATTCTTCCTTCCATAAAAAAGTCTGGCGTAACAAGTCCACCCCATACTCCTGGACGTTCAGGTGTGATTGTATGACGAGGTTTTTTTGGCGTTAATTTACGTACGACCTCATCAGGAATTAACCATAATTTCTGAACAGAATGAGAAATTATAAAACCATCGTGAACAAACATAGTTGGGAATAATGAATTATCAGATATCATCACAGATAGAATAGAGGCATCGTATGTTTCTTGAACATTTTCTGAAACAATGCAGTTCCACCCATAATCAGTTATTACATACTCCCAGCTATTCCAGATAGATATATTTGGGGCGTTGAAAGCACGGGCGGAGATCATCATCGTTAATGGAACTCGCCAGCCTACAGGCATAGGTAAACCTTCCGACATCAACAAATAACCCTGAGACGCAGTTGCAGTAAAAGTTCTAGCACCTGCTGCACAAGCAGCAGTTGAATAACTAATAGCTGCTAATTCCGATTCGACATTAACGAAGGCTGCTTTCAACCTTCCTTGATGAACCACATCGGATAATCCTTCAACAGATTGCGTTTGAGGCGTAATCGGGAAAGCACATATAACATCGGGATCTGTCTGAGTGACACCCCCTGCTACGGCGTAATTACCAATCATAGCAGTTTCAATTGGTTCTTTAATCTCCTTAAAAAATAATTTCATTGGTTCTATTGACATTTTAATTACCTCCTTCTTCTGGTAATGCACAAGCAGCAGGACCTTGTTTTGCTCGTTTACTTATAGCTTGAACGGGACAAATATTGAGACAATTTTGACAAGCTTTACAATGAAACACATCGATCCCAGACATATGGTATTTGCCGTCATCGCCTAATTTTCTTAGAGTGGCAAAATCTGGGCATATAAACCAGCATTGCGCGCAATTAGTGCATGTTTCTTCGTCCCATAATATTTCCCATTCACCCCACGACCCAGTATTTACTTGGTCGCTTCCAACAGGGACAACATCTTCGTCGCAATACCAAACACCGGCTTTATCTAAGTCTTTATATCCGGGTAACCCTAGAGATATTTGTTGCCATGGTATTTTACTATCCACTGTGAAATCTGGCTCTATCCCCATATCATAAATACATGTTTCTTCAATTGCTTGTTTAATCGCCTGAATATTTTTTCCAGCAACCTCTCCTTTAAATCGATTCATTATCGCGTCAGATAATTCTTCAAGTGTAAAAAGATGAGATATACGAATTAAAGCTCCCAATATAATGGTGTTTGTAATGTTTCTACCTAAAATTTCAAGGGCAATTCGAGTTGCATCAATTGTCGCAATATTTATATCTTTACGTTTAACAGCTTCTTGAACCATTAATTGATCCATCTCAGTATTGACAATTAGCCAGCCTCCTCTCGGTATACCGGCAGTTACATCAACTTCTGTTAACAATGATGGATCTAAAACTGAGACAAAATGAGGTCCATATACCTGTTCGTTTGATCTAACTAGATCGGAGTTCGCAGATAGTCGAACATAGCTTTCAGTTGGACTTCCCATACGTTCCGCACCAAACTTAGGTTGACAAACACCGTAACCATAGAAGGCTTCCACACAGAGATTTGAAGCAGTTACACCTCCTTGTCCTCCACGGGCATGGAATCTTAGATTTATCGTATAATCATTTAAGATTTCTTTAATATGTTCTGTAGTTAACATTTGATTTTTCACTTTTTTTTTTCAAAAAATTCGAATTGTAATAAGATTAGTATTTCTCCAAAATAAAGTTTATTCCATTTGAATATAATTGAATATAAGAGGCTCATTTTTGCTGAAATGATGAAGTATTTAGGATATGAGTCTTTTTCTAATATAATAGCAGCAAAGGTGTTTTTTTAACTGGCAAAAAAGTTTGGCGTCAAAAATCGTTCTGATTCGATTAGCAACCCCAATGAGCTAAAATTAGATGGTTCTAAGGCTAATGAGCAAGAGAATGAAAATAATGTGAAAATGACTCCAGATTTTATACCGATGATAAGAATTATCTTTTGGAATAGTATGGGATTCTTTTTCTTTTCATTTTTAATCCCTCATGTCATAAATCAATTAGCTTCACCAACGGTATTAGGCCTTGCTTTTTCAATACAAATGATTGGGGGTTTACTTAGTGCTCCTCTTGTAGGGTATTTGACTGACCATGTTTCAAAGAAACTTTTAATCCTAATTGGAAGTTTTGGGCGTGCTACTTGCTATATCCTAATGTATATAGGAATTCTTCTATCGTCTTTATTGGTATTTACTGTTGGTATGTTTATTTTAGGCTTTTTTGTTGGGTTTTTTTGGACGCCACTAGACACATTGATTTCCGAGAAATCAAATAAAACTAACCGTTCGTTTGCTTTTGGAAAACGTGGAGGAATGATAGGAAAAGGTAACTTAGTTGGATCGGTTATTAGTATTACGATTTTTAGCTTGGCTAATATTTTTGTACCTGAGAATTTCTTTTTAGTCTACTCCCCACTGCTTTTATTTGCTCTATCTAATATAGTGGGAGGTTTTATATTTAATTTCAAAGTAGATGAGAGATTAACATTTGACAAGCATATTTTTAATGTATTTCCATCATCAGTAGAACCAAGTGTTGTTTCCAAGGAACCTGTCATATCGGACGCTCCTTTGAAGTCCAGAAATAATCTAGCAATTGGATTTTTTATCGGTTTTGGTGTTTTAGTCATTGCTTTTATGACCACCGAATTTAATCAATCGTTAGTATTTCCTTACTATCAAGGTTATTTAAACGATATATTAGAAATCGAAGATCCCACACTTGTAATGATAATCTATTTCCCAAGTCAAATTATTTCATTATTATTAGCACCTAAATTAGGTAAGATTGCTGATAAAATTAATCCTGTATTAGGGATGGCTATTGTAAGCGGTTTAGGTGCGTTCGTAACTTGGTTAATAATTAACTCGACATATTTCGGGATATACTCGGGATATATATTTGGTATCCTTTTACTCTTCGACTCAACTTTTGCGTGGGGTGGTAACTTAATATTACAGAATATTCTCAGTCGTATATCAAAAATTCATCGTGGAAAGATTTTTGGAGCAGCACAGTGGTTGAGTTTATTCGGTGCGGTTTTGGGACCCTTAATAGGGGGATTAACTTACTTTAGTATAGGCCCATTTGCTCCTTTCGCAATTTCAATATTTATCGAATTGTCTATAATCCCACTCTACGCGATTGCAATTAAAGCTTTGAAGCCTTATATGGCTGAAAAAGTAGATTAATAAATAGCATAATCAAGCATAATATCGCTTAAATATTCGACAGATTGCCAAATTTATCCATAAAGAGAGATTTTGATCTTTTCCTTTTAATAGTTTCAAGTCCCACATTCCGCTTTCTGATTGCTTATCTCTCAATGTCTCAAGTGCTAATTTTATTTGCGGATGGGAGGTAGTGAAACCAAGATATGCGAGAGAATCAAGCGAAGACACAAGATCAGTCCACCAAAATGGGAATGATACTTTTGTCCAATATTCCACACCTCTGCGATCGGTATATT